>Ga0163151_10000878_pt1 | contig 52367 bp, 38 predicted proteins | sample OliLakLV19MP5IB2_FD_145596 | JGI IMG/M metagenome (GOLD analysis project Ga0163151, IMG submission 145596) | Freshwater microbial mat bacterial communities from Lake Vanda, McMurdo Dry Valleys, Antarctica - Oligotrophic Lake LV.19.MP5.IB-2 | ecosystem: Environmental > Aquatic > Freshwater >...
CGCCCGCGCCACGGGGTCACGGGGATCGAGACGAATCGCCTCGGCGACCACCGTCAGCGATTCTTGGGTTCGACCGACCCGCGCGAGCCCGTTGGCGAGACCCGTCAGCAGCCGCGCGTCGCGCGGGCGCTCGTGGTGCAGCCGTTCCAGCGTCTCGATCTCGGCGAGCAGGACCCGACGGATGCCGGCCTGATCGCCGCGCCGTTGATAGGCCTCTTCCAGGTTCCGATAGACCCGCTGCTTGGCGGGGGCCTTCGCGAGATTGTCGGTCCAGAGCACGATCGGGTCGCGCCATACTTCGTTGCGCGCGATCGTCAGCCCCCCGAGCGCCGCCGCAATGGCGAACCCGACGATGACGGTCGTCCGTGGAGCTCGAGCGGCCACACCACCACCCGCCAGCGCGGTCAACACGGCAAAGCCACCGACGGTGAGATACATGCGGTGCTCGAACACGAGGTCAGCGATCGGAATGAAGCTCGAGCTCGGCAGCAGCACCAGGATCGCGAAGCCGAGCCAGAAGGTCGCGGCGCGGCGGCGCCGACGCGCGAGCCAGAGCAGCGCCGCGAGCAGCAACAGCCACCCACCCGCCGGGACCACGACGACCGGATCGCTCCAACGCGTCACGAGCGGCCAGTCGTAGTCGAGCGTCTGTTCGACCGGCCAGATCAACAAGCGGAAGTAGTGCCAGGTGATGCCGATCTGCGTTCGGAAGTACTCCAGCGGCTCGAGGTCGATGTCGAGCCCGGCGCCCGGATGCGAGCCTTCGGCGAGCAACACGACAAGCACGAGCCACGTGGCGACGAGGCCGAGATGGAGCGGCCAGCGGCGCGGCACCTCGGGCGCGGGTGGCGTCGAGGCGAAGGTGAGGCGCGGCCGCGTCGGCGGCGGTAGCACCCAGTACGACAACCACCACACCGCGAGCGGCGCCGTCACCATGATCGGCTTGGCCGCCATCCCGAACGCGCACGTGGCCACCGCGCTCGTCCAGAGCACGAAGCGGCGCTGCGGATGGATTTCGGCGAGCAGCACCAGGTCGAGCGTGGCGAGGTAACACAGCGCCATCAGGGTTTCGCTGCGCGTGACGACGTACGTCACGGACTCGGTCTGCAGCGGGTGGACCAGAAAGAAGAGCGCGGCGAAGAACGCGGCGCCGTCCTCGCGGCCCGCCAGCGCACCGGTGCTGCGAAACGTCCGCCGCGCGACGTCGTACAGCAGGAGGCCACACCCGAGGTGCAGCAGGAGATTGACGACGTGGTACCCGGCCACGTTGAGGCCGCCGAGCGCGTAGTTGAACGCGAGGGTGATCTCGACGAGCGGGCGGTGCGCCATGAAGAGCTCCCACGACCACTCGCGGATCCGCAGGTTCTGGACGATCGCGTGGATGTCGTCGAAGACGAACGGCACGCCGAACGTGCGGGCGTAGACGATCGCCCCGGCGAGCATCAACAGGAGCGGCCGAAGCACGTTCACGGGCTGGCGCCTCCCGCCGCGTCGCGCCGCAGCAGATCCGCCGTCTGCCGGAGACCCGCGTCGCCGGGATAGAGCCGTTCGGCGTCGGCCTGTGCCGCACGCGCCTCGGCGGTGCGGCCGAGCATGCGCAGGCTCGCGACGAGTGGCACCAACGCGCGGACCGGTGCCGGCGGCGGGATGCGTTGGAAGACCACGACGGCGGCGGCGAAGTCGGACTGGGCATACAGAAACGAGCCGTAGTTGGTGAGGATGTCGGGCGCCGTCGGCGCGTATTGCAACGCCTGCTCGTAGGTGGTGCGCGCTTCCGCGATCGACCCCGCGCGATAGAGCGTATTGGCGATGTTCATGAGCAACCCCGGCGACTCGGGGGTGATCACGAGCGCGCGCCGCATCGCCGCGAGCGCCGCCGGCTGATTGCCGCGCAGACTCTCCACGTTGCCGAGATTCGAGAGCGCCTCGACGAAGTCGGGTTTCTTCGCGAGCGCGCGCTCGTAGAGGGCGGCGGCCTCGTCGAACCGCCCCTCGTGCCCGAGCGCGTTGCCGAAATTGTAGAGCGTGTTGCCGTCGTCGGGCTTGATCGCGAGCGAGGCCTCGAACGCCTGCCGCGCTTCCGCAAAGCGGCCGGCATCGGCGAGCACCGTCCCGAGCTCGCGATGGCTCCGCGCCGAGCGCGGCGCGTCGGCGACCATCGCCGTGAAGAACCCGATCGGATCGTGCCAGACGGCATTCCGTGCCACCGTCCGGACACCGAAGAGCGCGACGACCAGCCCGACCGGCACGACGAACGCCAGCGACCACGTGCCGCGCCGCTCGTCGGCCGCGCCCGCCGCGTACGCGAGGCCCGCCCCCGCGGCAAGGCAGAAACCGGCGGACGGCAGGTACACGAGCCGCTCGCCCATGATCGTACCGATCAGGAAGAAGAGATTGGCGACGACGGCGAACGTGAGCCCCAGAACACCGAGGCCGAGCGCCATCGCCGGCAGCCGCCGCCACGCCCAGCGCGTGAATATCGCCGCGGCGGCCAGGACCGCGAGGCCGCCGAGCCAGCGCGGATCGAGCACCGACGTCACCGGGGTGATCTGGTCGAAGGAATAGTCGGCCGAGAGCCAGAGCGGAAAGCACACGCGCAGCGCGTAGAGCCCGATCACCGCGATCGCGGTCATCAGACGTGACCCCGGCGCGAGCGTGGCGAGCGGATTGTCGAGGAGATCCGGCGCCGGCGTGAGCGCGCCGAGCACCGCGCCTCGGCACGCCACGAACACGATCGCCGTCGCGACGAGCGCGGCGTAGCGCGGGGCGCGCCGCTGCCCCAGGGCCGCCAGCGGTTCGTCCTTCCGCGCCAGCACGTCGGCGAACGCGAGCACGGCCGGCAACGCGACCGCATTTTCCTTGCCGCACATCGCGAGAAAATACGCTGCCGCCGTTGCGATCACCCACGGCAGGGCCGCGGCGCCACGCGCGGTGGCGGCATCCGCCGCGATCCACGCGCGCCAGGCCAAGAAGAATCCGCCGGCGGCGAGCAGCTCGGCGCGGCCCACGAGATTCGCGACGGCCTCCGTGTGCACGGGGTGCGTCGCGAAGAGGAGCGCGCTCGCGAGGGCGATGCGAGGCGCCGCGGTCACCGCCGCGAACACTGCGAGCACGAGCATGCTCACGGCGGCGTGCAGCGCGACGTTCACGACGTGGTACCCGAACGGCTCGAGACCGTGCAGCGCGTGGTCGAGCGCGAAGGTGAGCGTCGTCAGCGGACGCCAGAGCGGTCCGCGCACGACGCCCCACCACGACGGCTCGGTGAGAATGCCGACGACGTCGCCGGTCCGGACGAACGGATTGTTCCGGATCGCGTTCACGTCGTCGTAGAGCAACCCACCGCCGAGGCTATTGGCGTAGACCGCGGCCGCCACGCCCGCGACGCTCGCGAGCCAGAGCCACGGTACCGATCCCGGCAGCGGCGAGCGTCGGACCGATGCCGGCGGCGCCGGTCGGTTGCTCGCGTAATCGGGGGTCGGACGGCGGGACTTCCCGCCCGGGCGTGACACGCTGGTCAGCGCGCTCCGGCGCGCTGCTCGTCGAGACGTTGCTGCAGCTCGCGGCGCGTGAAGAGCGCCGAGCACGGCACACCTGGCACCGCCGCCTGCACGCGCGCCAGGCCACCCTCTTCGCGATCGACCATGATGACGACGGCCGTGATCGTGTAGCCGGCCTCCCGACAGCGGTCGATCGCGTCGAGCGTGGACGTGCCGGTGGTGACGACGTCGTCGACGATGGCGACCCGGTCACCGGGCCGAATCGAGCCTTCGATCGCGCGCGCCATGCCGTGGGCCTTGGCCTGCTTGCGCACGGTGAACGACCGGATCGGCGCGCCGGCGGTCTGGCTGTAGTAGGCGACGGCGCCGGCGATCGGGTCGGCACCGAGCGTGAGACCGCCCGCGGCATCGGCGCGGCCCGCGATCGCGGCGAAGACGAGCGCGCCGATCAGGGGCTTCGCCTCCGGGTCCCAGGTCACGACGCGCGCGTCGAGATAGTAGTCCGAGAGCGCCCCCGAGGAGAGGGTGAACGGGCGCTCGGGCCGATATTGATAGGCGCGTTCGGCGAGCAGCGTGAGCAGCCGATCGCGCGCGCGCACATTCGCTTCCGCGGCCGCCGTCATGGCGCTTTCCGCTAGCAGATCGTCGGTGAGGTGCGAAGCCCCCTGGGGCTCGTCGCTCGGCCTCTTGCAGCCCGCCACGTTGTGCGGAACATCCCTCGCATGAGCGAGATCCTCGTCGAGCACCGCGCCCACGTCGCCACCATCACGCTGAACCGACCCGATCGGTTGAACGCCATCACCGGCACGATGCTCGACGCGCTGTCGCGCGCGCTGCTCGACGCCGACCGCGATCGCGACGTCCGCGTGATCGTGCTGACGGGCGCCGGCCGCGGCTTCTGCGCCGGCCTCGACTTGAAGGATCAGGCGGCCGGCACGGGGCTCGGCGCGGGCGGTGGGATCGGCAACGCGATCGGCCGCTTCGAGCTCCGCGACGCGCCGCCGATCGTGCTGCACAACGTCGACAAGCCCACCATCTGCGCCCTGAACGGCGCGGCGGCGGGGTACGGGCTCGACCTGGCACTCGGCTGCGACATCCGGATCGCGGCCGACGGCGCCAAGCTCGCCGCCGCCTTCACCAAGCGCGGCGTCGTGCCCGAGAGCGGCGGCACCTGGCTCTTGCCCCGCATCGTCGGGTGGGCAAAGGCCGCGGAGATCGCGTTCACCGGCCGCACGCTCGACGCCGAGCAGGCGCTCGCACTCGGCCTCGTGAACCGCGTGGTCCCTGCCGCGCGCCTCGCCGACGAGGTGCGCGCCTTCGCCGAGGAGATCGCCGCGAACGCGCCGCTCGCCGTGCAGGCGACCAAACGCCTCATGCGGCTCGGGCAGGACGAGACCTTCGAAGCCAACGTCCACCACGTGCTGATGCAGCTCTTGCAGCTCTTCCGCACCGGCGACTTCAAAGAAGGCGTGCAGGCCTTCCTCGAGCGCCGCGAGCCCAAGTTCGAAGGCCGCTAGGTCGGCATTCTGCCGTGAAGTCCGCGGTCACCGCGTCACGCCCGGCTCCGGCCCCGACGCTCGGCGCGATCGACGCGCTCCGCGGCATCGCGATCGTCGCCGTCGTCGGCGTCCACGTGACGTTCGGGTTTCTCCGCGCCGCCCCGACCGGCAGCCCCGCGATGTGGCAGGCCCTCACGCTGCACATGCTGACCACGTTCGCGACGCCGCTGTTCGTAGCGCTGTCGCTGGCCAGCTTGGCGCTCGGCTACCCGCGGCCGCTCGGACTCGGCGGCGAGTACGCCACATTTCTCGCGCGCCGCGCCCGCCGCATCCTGCCCGCCTACGTCGTCTGGACGATGCTCGCACTCGTCCGCAGCGAGCCCGCGGCACTCGGCGACGGCGGTCGGCTGACGCATCACCTGCTGCGCGGCTCGGCGGCGTATCACCTGTACTTCGTGCCGTTGATCGTCACCTACTATCTACTCTGGCCGCTCTTCTCGCGGCTGGCGGTCAGCACGCGGCGCGACGCCCGCATGGCGGGCGCGATCGCCCTGGCCGGGCTCGGGGTGAGCGTCGCCACGTGGAAGACGCTCCCGCCGGGCAGCATCACCGCCCCGCTCTTCTGGCTCGGCTACGCGACCGTCGGCCTCGCCGCGGCGCCGTGGCTCTCCCACGTTCCCGCTTTCCGGTGGCGCCGCACGCTGCTCGCGGCCAGCTTCGGGTCGGCGACGATCGCCGCCGTCGTGATGGTGCGGCGGGTGATGGCACTGCTCGGGCCCATGCCCGACCCCGTGAGCCTCACGCTCGCCACGGTCGTCTTCCAGGTACCCGTGCTCGCCTACGCGCTCGCCGTGATGGCGCTCGTCACGATCACCGTCGGCCTGCTCGCGAACGCCGGCGGCCTGAAGGCCCTGCGCGATCTCGGCCGGCGCTCGTACGGCGTGTATCTGGCCCACGTGCTCGTCCTCGAGGTGGTGGTGCAACGCCTGCTCGGCCGCCCGGCGAGCGCGGACTTCGGCACGGGGACGTGGGTGGTCACCCTGGCCGCCACGTGGGCGCTCTGCCTGGCCCTCACCTGGGCGCTGATCGCCGGGCTCGCGCGCGTGCCCGGCCTCGCGGTCGTCGCCGGCGAGCGTCCGTCCGATCACGCGTTGACGGCCGCGCCACCGTCACCGTAGTCTCGACCCGCGTGTCCGACGCCGACACTCCCGCCTTTCACGTCGATCGGATCGATCTCGCGAGCGACCGTGCGGCCCTGCGCTTCGCGGGCACGCTCCGCTTCCGCGAGTGCTTCGCGGCCTGGGACGAGGTTCGCGGCATGCTCGCCCCGCTGCCCTCGCACCTCGATCTCGACGTGTCGGACGTCGACGGGATCGACGGCGGGGCGACCGCCCTGCTCCTCGAGCTCCGGGCGGAGGCCGCGTCGGCCGGGAGCGACAGCACCATCGTCGGCGCCACCGGCCGCGTGCAGAGCATGATCGAGCTCTACGGCGCCCACCCGAAACGCCCGAGCCTACAAGCCCCGCCAGCCCGCATCGGCATCCTCGATCAAATCGGCCGCGAGACGCTGACCCTGGTCAACGAGAGCAACGCGCTCGACTTCTTCGGCGACTCGGTCGTCGCCGGCGCCCAGGCGCTGCGTGCGCCGCGGCGCGTGAACTGGGCCGACGTGCCGCGCTTGATGGAACGCGCCGGCGCCGACGGCATCCCGATCGTGCTGATGATCAATTTCCTGGTGGGTCTCGTCACCGGGTTTCAAGCGGCGCTCCAGCTGAAGCAGTTCGGCGCCAACATCTTCGTCGCCGATCTCGTCGGGCTCTCCGTCACCCGCGAGCTCGCGCCGCTCATGACGGCGATCATCATCGCCGGCCGCTCGGGCGCGGCGTTCTCCGCGGAGCTCGGAACGATGCGCGTGTCGGAGGAGATCGACGCGCTCCGGACACTCGGCCTCGATCCGTATCAGTTCTTGGTGTTCCCGCGCGTGATCGCACTGACGCTGGTCGCGCCGCTGCTCACGATCCTCGCCGACGTGATCGGCATCGCCGGCGGCCTCCTGGTCGCCATGTTCAGCCTCGACCTGACCTTCCAGGCGTACATCGCCGAGAGCGAGAAGGCGCTCGATCTCTTCGACGTCTTCTCCGGCATCCTGAAGGCTGGCGTGTTCGGGCTGGCGATCGCGCTGGTGGCGTGCCAGCGCGGGCTCGCCACACGCGGCGGCGCGGAAGGCGTCGGCCGCTCCACCACGTCGGCGGTCGTGACCAGCCTCTTTGCGATCGTCGTCCTCGACGCGATCTTCACCGTGATCTTCCATGTCTTCGGTCACTGAGCCGTCGGGTGTACGACCGATGATCGCGGTCGAGAACCTGACGATCGGGTACGGCGAGCGCATCGTCCTCGAACGCCTCGATTTCACGATCGCCGCCGGCGAAGTGTTCGCGATCCTCGGCGGCAGCGGCTGCGGCAAGTCGACCCTCTTGCGCCACCTGATCGGCCTCGAAGACCCCATGGGCGGCACGATCCAGGTGGCCGGCGCGCCGCCCGTGCAGGACACCGGACCTCCCACCTACGGCGTGCTCTTCCAATCGGGCGCGCTCTTCGGATCGATGACCTTGCACCAGAACGTCGCGCTGCCGCTCCTCACCTGGTCCGATCTCGACGCGCCGGCCGTGGATACGATCGTCCGCGCCAAGCTCCGCCTGGTCGGCCTCGAAGGCTTCGAGCATCACATGCCGTCCGAGCTCTCGGGCGGCATGAAGAAGCGCGCCGGCATCGCGCGCGCGTTGGCCCTCGATCCCCCGCTGCTCTTCCTCGACGAGCCGTCGGCCGGTCTCGATCCCGTCAGCTCGGTCGAGCTCGATCAATTGCTCTTGACGCTGAACCACAGCCTCGGCATGACGACCGTCATCGTCACGCACGAGTTGCACAGCATCTTCACGGTCGCTGATGCCTGCATCATGCTCGACCGCGGCGCGCGCGGCATCATCGCGCGCGGCCACCCCGCAACGCTCCGCGACACCAGCGACGATCCGCGGGTGCGCGCCTTCTTCAACCGGCAGTCACGACCGAGCTGATGGCGACCACGGCCACCAATCACTGGAAGCTCGGCCTCTTCGTGCTCGTCAGCATCTTCGTGATGCTGGGCGCGCTGTTCTGGCTCGGAGCGCGGCGCTTTCAGCGCACGTCCTTCCCCGCCGTCAGCTACTTCGACGAGTCGGTCCAGGGGCTCGACGTCGGCTCGCCGGTGAAGTTCCGCGGCGTCACCGTCGGGACCGTCGGCGACATCACCATCGCGCCCGATCATCGGCACGTGCAGGTCACGTCCGACATCTACGTCGACGCGATGGCGCGTCTCGGCCTCGGCGATCGTGCGCCCCAGCAAGGCGAGGAATTCATCAGCCCGCTTCTCCGCATGCAGCTCGTGTCGGCCGGCATCACGGGCGTGCGATTTCTCCAAACCGACTACTTTCATCCCCAGCGCTATCCCGAGCCGGCGCTGCCGTTCGACCCGCCGTGGAACTACATCCCGTCGGCACCGTCGACGCTCAAGAGCATCGGCGACACCGCCACCGACATCCTGAATCGTCTCCCGGAGCTCGAGACGCGCATCGCCGACACGCTCGCCACCATGAATACGACGCTCGGCTCGGTCGATCGGTTCGTCACGGGCCTCGGCAGCGAGCACGGCTCGTTCGATCGATTGCTCGTGCAGCTACGCGCCACGACGATCCACCTCGGCACTCAGGTCGACGACGCGAAGCTCGCCGATACGACGAGCGCCGTACGCACGGCGGCCGGCAACGTCTCCTCCGCGGCCACCGGCTTCGGAGACTTGCGGGAAGACCTGCAAGCGAGCTTGGCGGCGCTCCGCGAGACGCTCGACTCGGTACGGACGGTCGCCGACTCGCTCGAGCGCGACCCGAGCGTGCTCTTACGCGGACCGCGCGCCGACCCTCCGGTCCCGGCACCGCAGGGGAAGAAATGAGACGCGGATCGGCGCTCGGCCTGACGTTGGCGTCCTTGGTGTTGGCGGGCTGCCTCTTCCGTACCGCCGAGGCGCCGCGCTTCTATCGGCCCGCCTCCACGATCCTCGCGAAAGCCGTGGAAGAGGACGACGCCGAGAGGGCGCCGGCGGCGACCGGCGTGCCGATTCGCTTGCACGGCGTCCGCAGCGCGCCCTTCCTCCGCGAGCGCATCGTCTGGCGCGCGTCGTCGGTCGAGTACGGCCTCTACGAGCAACGGCGGTGGTTCGAGCTCCCGAGTCGCTACGTGAAGCGCGCGCTGACGAGCGCGTTGCAAACCGAGCCCGCGTTGCGGCTCACCGAAGACGGCACGGCCGCCCGCCTCGAGGTCGAGATTCTCGCGTTCGACGAGGTCCTGACGCCGACGCACGAGGCCCTCGTCACGCTCGCGGCGACGCTGCGCGCAGGCACGGACAAGCGCTTCGACCGTACCTTCTCGTCCCATGTCGCGATCGCCGACAACGACGGCGCCACCATGGCCGCGGCGATGGGCCAAGCGCTCGACGAGGCCGTGCACAAGGTCGTGAAGGCCGCGGTGAAGGGGCTGGGGCCGAAGGCGACGGCGCCGGCCGGCCGACCGCGTCGCCAGTAGCTCACGGCCGCGCGCGGGCGAGACCGAAGGCGCGAATCAGGTTGTAGAGGTGCGAGCGCGCGACATCGAGTCGGCGGGCGGCATCCGAGACGTGCCAGTCGCAGTCGTCGAGCACCTTCTGCACGAAGCCGGCTTGAAAGCGCCGGGTCGCTTCCTGGAACGTGAGGGCGGCCGGTCCACCCGCGGGGGCGGCTTCGGGCATGGCGCTCAGGTGCGCTCGACGACCCGTTCGCAAAACCGCGTCGCGAGCTCGTCGACGTCGTCACGCCGCTCGTGCAGCGACGGCACCCGCACCGGCACGACGTGGAGCCGATAGTACAGGTCGGCGCGGAACCGCCGCTCCGCGACCGCACGCTCGAGATCGGCGTTGCTGGCGGCGATCACGCGCACGTCGGCCTGCGACGGCCGGGCGGCGCCCAGGGGATAGTAGGTGCGCGTCTGCAGCGAGGGCATCCGCCCGCAACGGGTCGACGGCCGCATGGTCCCCGAGCTGCGTGAGCTTGCGATACAGATCGCGTTCGCGGCGCATGCGCAGCACGTCGGCCTCGCTCGGCTCCATGGCGCGGACGCAGCAAAGCCGGCGCCAGGGTCGTCCGCCCAGCGCACACCGAAATCGGCCGAGGGAATCCGTTCGAACGGACACCGCCGTCCACAATCGAGGACGAGGGCGGACGCACGCGCGACGTTCTCACGCGCGTGCGTCCGCCGACGCGGCTAGCGGAACGCGGGCAGTACCTCCTCGGCGAAGGCTTGCACCTCGTCGAGGAAGTACGGCGCGAACATCATGAAGATGAAATGCGTGACGCCGACCTTGCGGTAGCGTTCGACGGTGTCCAGGCACTGTTGCTTGGTCCCGAGCATGATCTGGTCGCGCACCTGGTCGGGCGTCGTTTGGCGGGTCATCGCCATGATGTTGCAGACCATGTTCTGCCGATCGACGTTTTCCGTGTAGCAGAGCGGCATCATGATGGTGCGCTCGATCGTGCTGGTGTCGCGCTGCACCGTTTCGCCGTGGCGGTCGATGATGTCGCCGAGGCGCTTCATCTCGGGCGGCGCCGCGAAGGCGTTCCACATGTCGGCGTACTGCGCGACGATGCGGAGCAAGACCTTCTCGCCGGTGCCGCCGATCATGATGGGCGGATGCGGCGTCTGGATCGGCTTCGGGAGACAGAGCGCGTCGGTCACGGTGTAGTGCTTGCCGTGCACCGTCGTCTTCTCGCCGGTGAACATCCCGCGAATGATCTGCAGCGACTCCTCCAGCGCCTGCAGCCGACCGCCGACGGTCTTGAAGTCGATGCCGAGCGTCCGGTGCTCGAGCTCGAACCAGCCGGCACCGATGCCGAGATTGAAGCGCCCGCCGCTGATGTGATCGAGCGTGCAGGCGGCTTTCGCGACGATGCCGGGGTGGCGGTAGGTGTTGCCGAGCACCAAGTGGCCGACGCGCGCCCGGGTCGTCGCCTGCGCGAGCGCCGCGAGCGTCGTCAGGCCCTCGAGACACGGGCCCTCGGGATCGACGAAGATCGGGTAGAAGTGATCGAAGGCCCAGAGTGAGTCGTAGCCCCAGGCGTCGGCCTTCTTCCAGAGATCGAGAATTTGCGCCCACTCGACCATCTGCTGGCCGGTTTGAATGCCGAAGCGAACGGGGTGTGCCGTCATCGTGTGTCGCCCTCCAGCGGACGCAGCTACCTCACGCGCTCGACTCGAGCCATGGGGTTTGCACCTTGACGGTCGAATAGGCCTCCCCTAACTTCGACCGTTCCGCATGGCGCCGCATCGCATTCTCTTCGTCGAAGCCAGCGTCGGCGGCGTGCTCGGTGGCTCGCTGACGGGCATCCTGCAGCTGATCGATCGCCTCGATCGCCGCCGGTTCGCGCCGTCGCTCTTGCTCTACCAAGAGAAGGAAGTGATCCCACAGCTGGAAGCGGCCGGAGTGCCGGTGCACGTGCTACCGCCGCAGCCGGGTTGGCTGCCCGATGGCGGGCGCGGGCGGGTGGGACGAGCGCTGCTCCGCCTGCGAGAGATCGCGAGCGTCGTCCTGCCGCGGTCACGTGCGGTCCTGGCGCATTTGCAGAGCACCCGCCCGGACATCGTGTATCTCGCGAACGGTGTGAGCCCGAACGTCGACGCACTCGTCGCCGCCGCACGGGCGGGCGTCCCTGCCCTAGTGCACGAGAAGGGCTATCGCCGGATCGGTCCGCGCGAGCGCGTCATGTCGCGTTGGATCGACGTCTTCGTCGGCATGACCGATCTCGTGACTGCCCACGCCCGGTCACGGGGCGTGCAGGCCCGTCGGCATCTCACGATCTACGACGGCATCGACTGCGAGCATTTCGCGCCCGGCGGCGGCGCGGCCGTGCGGCGCGAGCTCGGCATCCGGCCCGACGCGCCGGTCGTCGGCATCGTCGGCCACATCCAGGGATGGAAGGGCCAGGATCTCGTCGTGCAGGCGATGGCGCAGTTGCGGGAGCGCCATCCCGATCTGCGCTGTCTGATCGTCGGCGGCGTGCACCGGCAAGGCGCCGAGTACGCGGAACGGATGCACGCCCGCATCGCCTCGGAAGGACTGGCGGATCAGGTCATCCTGACCGGCGCCCGGCGCGACGTCGCCGCCTGCCTCGACGCGATGGACGTCGCGATCCACGCCTCGACCAATCCGGAGCCGTTCGGGCGCGTCCTCATCGAGGCCATGGCCCTCGAACGGCCACTCATCGCACCTCGCGAAGGCGGCCCGCTCGAGATCGTCGTCGACGGCGAGACCGGCTTGCTGATTCCGCCCCGCGACCCGATGGCGCTCGCGACCGCCATCGATCGTCTCGTGGCCGATCCGGAGCTCCGCCGGCGCATGGGCGCAGCCGCGCGTGCCCGGGTCGACGCCGTGTTCGACATCCGGCATCACGTGCGTGCGATGGAAGCGGTCTTCGACGAGATGCTGACGGCGCGACGCGGGTCGTAACCAGCCGGCGCAACCCGCGGCGGCTCAGCGCCGCCCGGAGCCGACCAGGCGAGAGAAAAACGGGCGGTTCGCTGCCACGAGCCGGTAGCCGAGCTCGACGAGCCAGACGAGTGGCGGGAGACTCGCGAGGCGCGCGAGGCGTGGCCAGCCGACGCGCTCGAGCACGAAGAGGCAGGCGCGTCCGCCGCGCAGCCACTGGTCGTCGAGCGTCCGCACGTGGACCGCCTCGCGACACGCGGCGCGCAGCGCGGGCGTCATCGGTGGATCGGCGACCTCTTGATACGGCATCGCCTGCAACAGATGCGCACCATCGCGAGCGAGCGCCCAATCGACCGCGCGGCGACAGAAGCCACACTCCCCGTCCCAGACGATCCAGTGACGGCGCGCGTCCACGGCGGCACCCTACCACGCCCGCCGCGAGGAGGCAGCGCTCGCGACCCCGCAGCCCTTCTGGTAGCTCGCGCACGGTGTCGACGAAACGCAAGCTCTTCTGGATTTCCCTCCTGTACTTCGCGGAGGGAATGCCGATGGGCATCGTCATCGACAATCTCCCCGTCTATCTCCGGGCGCACGGGGTCTCGTTGGCAGCGATCGGCGTGCTCTCGTCGTTGACGCTGCCGTGGACCTTGAAGCCGCTCTGGGCGCCGCTCGTCGACCGCTTCGGGCAACGCCAGCACTGGATCGCAGGCGCCTTGCTCACGATGGCGCTCGCGATGTTCGCGATCCCCTTGGATGATCCCGCGGCCCCCGGACACGTGTTCGTCGCCGCCGTCTTGCTGCTCACGTTCGCCGGCGCGACGCAGGACATCGCGATCGACGCCTATACGATCGGCCTCCTATCCGCGGGCGAAGAAGGCGTCGGGAATGGCGTCCGCGTCTCGGCGTATCGCGCGGCCTTGATCGCGAGCGGCGGCGGATTGCTCTTGCTCGCCGGGCGCGGTGGTTGGACCTTCGCATTCCACGTCGCGGCCGCGCTCTTCGTCGCGCTCGCCGTGGCCGCGTGGTGGTCACCACGCGTGCCGTTGGTGCGTCCGCCGGCGGCCGTGTGGGCGCGCTCGTTCGTCGCGTGGCTCTCACGGCCGGGGGCGATCGCCGTCTTGCTCTTCATTCTCCTCTACAAGCTCGGCGACGTGAGCATGGGGCCCATGGTGAAGCCCTTCTGGCTCGACAGCGGCCTCACGATCGACGAGATCGCGCTCGTGTCGACGACGGCGGGCGTCGGCTTGTCGATCGCGGGTGCGCTCGCGGGCGGGTGGTTCACGTCACGATACGGAATCTTCCGCGCGCTCTGGCTGCTCGGTGCGCTCCAGGCCGTCTCGAACCTCGGTTACGCGGGCGCGGCGACAGTCGGAGGAGGCCGTGTCGCGATCTACGGAGCCTCGATGCTGGAGAGCTTCACCGGCGGGCTCGGGACGGCAGCCTTCCTCGCGTTCCTGATGCACGTGTGCGAGCGAGAGCACGCGGCGACGCAATATGCTTTGCTGTCTGCGTTGTTCGGGCTCACCCGATCGGTCAGCGCCCCGTTCACCGGATTCGGCGCGGATCATTTCGGCTACGCCACCTACTTCGCGCTGACCTTCCTCCTGGCCTTCCCGGCCTACGCCCTGCTGCCGTGGATCCGACCCTGGATCCACGATCAAACGGCGCAACGCATCATCGACGCGCCGTCAGCGAGATGATGCAACATGTGCGCTAATCCATAGAAATGACGCGATTATTTTCTTGACAACCTTTTGGACGCTGACTTACCTTGTTTTCTTAGCGGAGCATCCCGAAGTGCCGGTAGTGCCGTGAGTAGACGCAGCTCGAGACTGGGCATCCCGCAAACCTAAGGAGGGTAGTCATGAAGAAACTGTCGTGGAGCGCGGCCATCGCGCTGCTCACCGCTGCCGTGTGTGTATCGCCGGCGAGCGCCCAAGTCGCGAAGTGTCAGCGCACGATCGCGAAAGCGAATTCACAATTCGTGCAGGCCAGAGTCAAGGCCCTCTCCAAATGCGAGGAGGGCGTCGTCAAGTCCGGCGTCGGCACGTGTCCCGACGCCAAGGCTCAAGCGTCCCTCGACAAGGCCGAATCCAAGATGGTTGCTGCCATCGGCAAGAGCTGCGGCGGCAGCGACAAGGTGTGCGGCGGCATCATTGATGATGGCGAGTTCAACCGCGACGATCTCGGCTGGCCGAAGGAATGCCCCCCGTTCGAAAAGAACGGCTGCAACAACACGATCGGGGAGTTCAGCTGCGAAGGCATCGCCGAGTGCCTCTCGTGCATCGGCGTTGCGGCAACCGACCAAGCCATGGACCTCTATTACGATGAGCTGGTGCTCCCGAGCGGCAACGACAAGCCGCTGAACAAGTGCCAGATCGCGATCGGCAAGGCGTCGTCCGCATTCTTCAATTCCAAGAACAAAGCGCTCCAGAAGTGCCAGGACGCGCGTCTGAACAGCAAGCACAACCTCGACTGCTTCCCGCCCTCCGTGGGCGACGGCAAATACGCCGCCGCGATCGCGAAGGCCGAGACCAAGAAGATCTCCACGATCTGCAAGGCGTGCGGCGGGGCCGACAAAGTCTGCGGCGGTGGCGATGATCTCACCGCGGCGGCCATCGGCTTCGGCGCGACCTGCCCGCCGGTCACCGTGCCCCATGGCGGCACCGTGTGTGGCGGCCCGATCACCGATCTCAACAGCATCGTCGCCTGCGTCGATTGCGTCACCGAATTCAAAGCCGACTGTCTCGATGCCCTGGCGGTCCCGCAGACCGCGGCCTACCCGGCCGAATGTAACGCGTGCACCGCGCCGGCCCCGACTGGTGCGTGCCCGACCTCCTTCGAGTTCACGGCCGACGGCGCCCGCACCGACCTCGATGCCGGCGTCTCCGGTCTCGGCCACAACGCCGGTGTCCCGAGTAACGGGCGGCTCACGTTGGCGATCAGCTGCGCCGGCGTCAATGAGCCGACCTGCGGTGTGTGCAACATCAACGGTCCACTCACCAACGCCGGTGGCGTGACCTTCGACAATCATCGCTGCGCCGACAAACCCTGGGTGCAATGCTCCATCGACAACGATTGCATCACCGGCGGCGCGGCCGGTCCGTGCATCTTCTTCTTCGGTGCGCCCCTTCCGCTGGTCGCCGGCGGCGTCCCCACCTGTATCTTGAATCAGATCAACGGCCCCGTCGCGGGGACCGTGAATCTGAGCGACGGAACCTCGATCGCGAACGTGCCCTTGATTTCGAAGGTGCACCCGGTGGGCACGGTCTTCGAACCATGTCCGATTTGTGAGGCCGGGCAGTGCACGGCCGGTGACAACGACAATGGCGCGTGCACGGTGAACGGCACCGGCGTCTTCGGCGACGTCAGCCTCGACTGTCCCCCGGCCTCCGGCACGCTGGCCGGCAGCCTGCAGATCAATCTGAACATCGCGACCGGCACCCAAACCGTCACCGTGTCGAGCGCGAATCCGACCTGCCGTGAAACCGGCTTCAACTCGTTCAAGTGCCTGTGCGACACCTGTAACAACATCAATCAGGAAGCGTGCATGACCAATGCGGAGTGCCCGATCAGCGGCGGTAATCCCGGCATCTGCGGCGGGCGGCGCTGCATCGGCGGCACGAATGACGGCGCCCCGTGCGCCCTCAATTCGGAGTGTCCGGCGGGCCTCTGCAATCGGCCAGGTGAAGCGACGAAGCCGAACGCCTGCCAGGACGACACGACCACGGCGGGTCTCGACTGCGTCGACGTGGGCGACGATGAGGGCGAATGCTCCAACGGTCCGTTCGAGAAGTCGTGCTCGATTCAGACCTCAAAGTCCTGCAACGTATCTGAAGACTGCATTTGTCCCGAGTGCCTCCCGAATCAAACCTGTATCGCGAGGACGCGGCCGTGCTTCACGGACAACGGCGTGATCGGAAACTCGATCGACGTGGTCGGGAAGCCGGACGCCCCGTGCGCCGGGATTTCCCGTCCGACGGTCGGCACCTTCTTCTGTGTCGCACCGGTGGCGCAGGGCGCCGTGAACGCCGCCAGCGGTCTGCCCGGTCTGGGACGCGTTCGCATCCCCGGCTTAGCGGTCATCATCCCGTAGCTGGGCCGCCACACCATCCGATCGAAAGGCCTCGGGTCATCACGACCCGGGGCCTTTTTTTGCCCCAGCCTCCGGCGTGATGCGGAACGTCGATCTCCCATGCGACCTGTCATAAGTACGCGTTGGCGCTACGCGTTATCCCGTTTTTTTCTTGACTGGCTCACCTTCTGCACACTACTCTGCCACGAGATATCGCACCGGGTGCCGTGATCTCCCAGAGAGATCCCCCGGGGCCAACCACGAATCCGCTCGGCCAACCGTTTTTTCTTTTTAAGGAGGGAAACCATGAGATCCAGAATGCAAGTGCTGTCCGCGCTCGTAGCGGTAGCAATCGGAGCCGTCGGACTATCGTCCACGGCACATGCGGCGAATCTGTCCAAGGTTCAGTTGAAGTGCCAGAAAACCATCGGCAAAGAGGGTGCGAAATTCGTCAACGGCCAGTTGAAGGCCCGCCAGAAGTGCATCAACTCCAATCTGAAACACCCAGGCTCCTGCACTTCGGTGGACGTCACCAAGCTCGAGACCAAGCTGGCGTCGGGTATTGGCAAGGCGTGTGATTTCGGCACTCTGCTGGCGACTCGCGTCAATCTCGGCACCATCGGTTTTCCTGGAGCGTGCTCCGACGCCAACACGAACGACGGGTTCTCGTTGAGCGATCTACAGATCTGCATCAAAGACAGTCATGCAGCGCTCGTGACGGGTCTGTGTACCGGCGGCTCCAATAGCGGTCAAAGCTGCTCGCAGCTTGCCGATTGCCCGGATACCGGTCCGGGCACGTCGTGTAACGGCCTGATCCCCATCGAGTACGATTCGACGATCATCGCGGGTCCGCTCACGGGCACTGCGCTCAAGTGCCAGACGGCAATCGCCAAGAACGAAGCGAAGCTCGTGGCGGCCCTTCTGAAGAACCTTCAGAAGTGCCGACTCGGTCTGCTTGATTGCAAAACCGATCCCGTGTCTGGCCTCACCAGCTGCAAACTCAGCGGCTTCCAGCCGCAGGATTGCGCCACCGCCGATCCCAAGACCGCCGAGGCTATCGCGAAGGCGCGGGCCAAGACGGATGCCGCGATCGCGAAGGCGTGTTCCGATGTCGACACCGCCGCTCTCAAAGTCTGCGAGCCCGACCAAGTGACGACCGCCGCCGGGGCGACCTGCGAGAGCGATTTCCACACCCTCTTCACCGACAATCTCGATCAGACTGGCGTGTTCGATCTGCTCGACTACGAGTTCGCACTGCGCGGCGTTTGCGGTGACAATCGGAAGAATCAGGGGAGCGAAGAGTGTGACGGGACGTCCGATGCCGCGTGTCCCGGCCAGTGCGGTGCCCCCCTCGGCTTCTTCCCGTGCCTCTGCCTCGACATCCCGCGCACCCGCGTCGTCGAGCATGCCGAAGCCGACCTCGATAACGGCTGGACGGGCCAGAGCCACGACTCCGGTATCGTCGAAGGCGGCGGCTACGTGACCGATCTCTTCGACTGCGATGGCCCGGGTGGTCCGGATACCCTCTGCAACGTCGGCCCGACCTGCAGCCTGCCGCCGTACTCCCCCTGCTCTCCCGCCGCGATCCTCGCGAACGGGGTCTTGCCCCCTGCCAACGCCGACACCGGTGACGAGATTTGCAACGGCCTCGGTCAAGGCACCTGCCGCATCACCGCGGGCGGCCTGCTCGGACCGCATTGCGAGCTCAGCTTCAAGCGCTGTAAGAACGAGGGCCAGTGCGACGGCGAGCGCTGCATCGTCACCCCGCACGGGGCGCCGCTACCACTTTCTTCGGGCGGCGTGTCGGTGTGCATCGTGAATTTATTCACGGAAGACGTCGTCGGCACCACCGACCTCGCGACTGGAGCCGGGTCGGTCCGCCTCCGCCAGAGCTCCACCACCATCCTCGGCGAAGGCCAGCAGCCTTGCCCGGTGTGTGGCGGATTCTGCTCCGGCTCCGCGGGGGAACAGAGCCCGGGTCAACGCAACCTCTGCACCACCAACGCGGATTGCACGGGACCGAATAACGCACCGGGTTCGACCTGCGTGACCGATAGCGTCTGCAGCTATGGTCCCGGCCGCGACAAGCCCTGTCGAGGAAATCCCCCGTTTGGCGGCCCGACGGAATTCTTCGGCAATCCGAGTGTCGATTGCCCGGCTGTCGGATCGATCCTCGGCGAGCTCGACATCCTGTTCAATCCCGCCTCGACGAACACCGTGACGCTGACGGCGAATGTGTTGTGCAATCGAGCGGGCCTCAACGGCAAGACGTGCGCCGGTGGGCCCAACCAGTCCGCCGACTGCCTGGCCGATTCCGAATGCCCGGGCGGCACATGCAACAACCAGTGCTTCTGCGGCGGCGGCTCGCAGGCTCCGAACGACTGTCAAGACGCATGCGTCGGCGGACCCGATGATGCCGCGCCGTGTGTCGACGACTCCGAGTGCGGGCTTCCGGGCTTCTGCCACGTGAAGGATTGTCGTCCGAATCCGGGCGACACGGATTCCGCCGGGGAAGGTCAATGCACCGTCGGACCAGGCGATGGTCACTGCTCGACGAACGCGTTCGTGTCGTGCACCTCGGATCTGAATTGTGCAGCTCCCAATTGCACTTTCTGCGATCCCGGCGAAACCTGCCAGTTCAAGCTCCGCGACTGCTTCACGAGTCCGGCGATCTTCCGCGCCGGTTCCGCCGGCATACCGGATCGCACGTCGGCCGCCATCTTCTGCATCAGGGCGACCACGTCGGCGGCTGTTAATAACGTGGCTGGTTTGCCGGGACCGGGCGCGATCACCAATCCAACGACGGTCATCGATACCGGCTTCTGACCGATCTCATCGCCGCTCAGTGACAAGCGAAGGGCCGGCAGCCGCGAGGCTGCCGGCCCTTCGTGCTTTAGATCCCAGATCGTATTGATTCCCGGATAGTCCGTTGGTAACTAGGCCGCCTTTCCGCCGAATCTCCCAAGGAGGCAAGGACTTATGATCAACCGTCAGATCGGGCGTAGCTGTGTTGCGGCTGCCGCCGTCGCCGTGTCGCTGGCTCTGAGCGCCGCCACGGGCCACGCGTTTCCGCAGAGCACCGAGACCTCGGGTGAGATCACCCCGGATCTGAACGGGACCTGGTTGGTCATCAACCGGCTCGAGTTCCCCCGGCCGACTCCTGAGCCCGGCGCCTCCCCGGCGCCGGCGCCGAGCCCGGGCGCGAGCCCCGCGGCCGTCGGCGGTATCCGGCCGTTTACGGTCGGCTACTTGTTTACGATCAAGCACACGCCGACGTCCGAGGCGCAGAAGGGTCGCGACGCGGAGAAGGCCCTCAAACAAGCCGCGGTCGAAAAGGCGAACCGCATTCTCGCCGAAGAGCTCAAGAAGTCCGGAGCTCCCAAGCCCGCGCCGGAAGGGGAAGTGGCGGTCGAGCCGAAGGTGCTGAGCTACGGCGTCCCGCGCGCTCCCGACAGCGTCGTCGACCTGCACGACGAGGTCTCCATCCACCTCCTCGACGTCGACCTGCCGAAGGGCATCCAGGACACGATCGACAAGGCCAACAGGTCCGAGCAGATCTGGAATCCGACCGAGCAGGATCTCGCGACCCTCAAGTCGTCGTGGAAGACCCTGAAGCCCCGCGCCAAGACCGAGTATTCGCGCATCGAATGGAAGGTCATGCAGGACAAGTACCTCGACGGCGGCATGCTGCAGGACGACAAGACCAAGAATGCCAAGTTCGTCATGTCCGGTGACGCGCAACTCGTTGCCACTCCCGGTCAACCCAATCGCAACATCATCATCTACGGGGCGGATCAGGTGAGCGACAAAGTCATCGAAGGCGGGCACGTCCGCGCCATCATGACGGCCGCGCCGTTCCCGATTCCGATCGACATGAAGGGCATCTTCAAGATGATCCGATTGACGGACGTACCAAAAGCGGCGGCCAGCGACGCCACGAAGGATGCCCCGAAGGACGCCCCGAAGGACGCCACGAAGGACGCGAAGAAGGCCGAGTGACGATGCGGCTCAGAACTGCGAGCGCGCTCGCTGCGGCCATCGTAGCGAGCGCCTCGTGCAACACCGCGCCGCCGCCCTCGGCACCGAGCACGACGACCTCAACTGTGGCCACCGCCAAGTCGGAGGACGTCGCGAAGCGCATCGAAGACTACTTCACCAAGAGCGTCACGCCGGGCATCGTGCTCAAGGCCGGCACGATCGCGCCGTCGCAAGTCCCCGGCTGGAGCAAGGGGACGCTCGACGTCGATGCGAACGGCAACAAGCAATCGATCCCGTTCCTCGTCTCCGCCGACGGTCGCTACTTCATCAGCGGGGAGGTGACCGATCTCACGGTCGACCCCCTGGAAGCCGTGAGGAAGAAGATCGACCTCACCAACCGGCCCTTCCGCGGTCCCGCCGACGCGAAGGTGACCATCGTCGAGTTCTCGGACTTCCAGTGCCCCTTCTGCTCGCGCGGCTATCAGATCCTCGAAGAGCAGGTCATGAAGGAGTACGAGGGCAAGGTCCGGCTGTTCTTCAAGCACCTGCCGCTCAAGAGCATTCATCCCTGGGCCGAAGGCGCGGCGATCGGGACGGAATGCGCCGCCGATCAAAACGGCGAGGCGTTCTGGAAGATGTACCACGCCGTCTTCAAGGGTCAGCGCGAGCTCAACCAGGACAATTTGAAGGCCAAGCTCGTCGAGTTCGCCAAAGGCGCTGGCCTCGACGAGGAGAAGTTCACGCAGTGCTACGACACCAAGGCGACGCAGCCGCGCATCGAGACGGATCTCGCGGAAGCGGCAGCAGTGGGGGCGAACTCGACCCCGACGTTCTTCATCAACGGTCGCCGTCTCGAGGGAGCGCAGCCGCTCGAGAACTTCAAGGCGATCATCGACGAAGAGCTCGGTTGATCCGAAATACGGCGCTTGCGCCGCCGAACGCCTCATCAACGGTTACGACACCCTGCGTTGAGGGCGGGTGATCACACTCGCGTCCACCATATTTCGTGGACGATGCCCGTTCGTGGTCATTTGCTTGACACGAATCGTTGCCCGTTGGTACCGATGAATTTGCTGCTTTGACCGAATGGTCGCGCGCGAATCGAGATTCGAATCTCGACGCGTGCCTGCATCGCAACATTGAAAGGGGATTGTATGTACTCTCGCCTCGCCCGAACCTCTCTGGGAGCGCTGGCTGCGCTCCTCTCCATCTGTACCATCGCCACGACGGCGCACGCCGACGCCAAGAGCGCCCCCAAGTGCTCCGCGGCCATCATCAAAGCCGGCGCCGCCATCGTGCAGGCTGAGGCTAAAATCCTCCAGAAGTGTCGCGACACGACCCTCAAGGGCAAAGTCTGCGACCCCGTGAAGACCCAGGCGAGCATCGACAAGGCGCGCGCCAAGCTCACCAAATCCATCGTCACCAAGTGCTACGGCAAGGACAAGACCTGTAACACCGAGGACGTCGACGGGAGCCAGCCCACCCTCACGGAGATCGGCTGGAACATCGGCACCTGCCCCGGCTTCGAGGCCGCAGGCTGCACCAACGCGATCACCGACTGTGACGACATTCCCGTCTGTCTGCAGTGCATCGCGGAGGCCAGCGTCAACCAGGCGATCGATCTCTACTATCCGCCGAATCGCCCCAGCACCTCCGGCGACAAAGCGCTCAAGGTGCTCAACAAGTGCCAGGCGACGATCGGCAAGGCCGCTCTCAAGTATTTGGGCGACCGCTCGAAGAATCTCGCGAAGTGCTGGGGAACCAAGGTCAAGAAGACCGCCACCTGCCCGGCTGACGCACTCGCCAAGATCAATGCCTCGAAAGCCAAGCTCGGTTCGACGATCGCCAAGGCCTGCCCCGGTCTCGACAACTCGACGATCGGCCTGCCGGCGGGCTGCCTTGCCGTGACGCCCGAGGGTGCCGCAAGCTGCGGCAGCTCCGTGTCCAGCGTGACCGACGTCTCCACCTGCGTCGGCTGTGTCACCGGCTTCAAGGTCGACTGCCCCGACCGTGCATCGGCCGCGAGCGTGGGTGCCACGTATCCCGCCGAGTGCCTCGTCGTGCCGCCGACGCCGACCCCGACGGTGACGCCGACGCCGACGGAAACGCCGACCCTGACTGCCGGCGCACCGACACCCACGGTCACCTTCACGCCGAGCCTCTTCTGCGGCAACGGTCAGATCGACGCTGGCGAGCTGTGCGATCTCGGGGGTGGCTCGCCGCAGACCACGTGTCCGAACACGGACTTCCCGTGCAACGCCAACACCTGTACCTGCGACTGCCCGACCAAAGTGTCGTTCGCGGGTGACGCCAACGATCCCGCCAGCATCCTCGACACCGGTTTCACGGGCATCTCGCACCGCTCCCCGATCATCTCCGACGGGACCGTCACGGTCGCCCTCTCCTGCGCAAGCGGTGGTCGGCCGTGCGGCGTCTGCGACGTTTCCGGGCCGATTGCCAACACCCAGGCCGGCGAGATCAACAGCCAGCGCTGCACCAACGACACCTCGATCAAGTGCACGAGCAATACGCCATGCCAGGCGGGCGGCGGCACTTGTCAGTTCTTCTTTGGCTCCAATCTGCCGCTCGCGGCCGGCGGCGTCGGCACCTGCGTCGTCAACCAGTTCAACGGCCAGGTTTCGGGTACGGCGAACGTCGAGACGGGTGATGCCACGACCATCGCCAACCTCAGCGCGAGAGTCTACACGGGCCCGACTGACAACCCGTGCCCGCGCTGCGTGGGCGACGGCGCAATCAACGACGGAACCGCTGGGGGCACGTGCGACAGCGGTCCGCGACTGAATCTGGCATGCGACTCGAATGGTACGGTTCCGAGCCGGCCAGACTTCGGCCGGACGAGCCTCGACTGTCCGCCACCGGCCAATACGATCGTCGCGACGCTACCCATCGATCTCAGCAACTCGACCGGCGCCGTTACCAAGACCCTGACTGCGAACAGCCCTGCCTGCACGGATACAAACGGAGCCGCCGGAGAGCGATGCTTGTGCGATACCTGCAACAACCCCCTGGCCGGGCCATGTAGCTCCAACGCCGATTGTCCCGTGAGCGGCGGCAATCCGGGCGTCTGCGGTGGGCGTCGCTGTCTCGGCGGAAGCAACGACGGCGGCCCGTGCACCGCAAGCTCAGCGTGCCCTGGTGGCGGCCTCTGCGGACGACCAGGTGCAGCGACGGTCCCGACCGCATGCCTCGACGACTCCTCGACTGTGGGCATCTTGGACTGCAGCGACGGCGACGCCGACGGCGAAGGGGAATGCACACAAGGTCCCGTCACCCGGACGTGTTCCGCCTTGTCGGGTCACGGGCAGCGCGGCTGTACGATCGACGCCGATTGCGGCGGGGATGTTGGAAGCTGTGTGGCTGGCAATCGCGCGTGCTTCCTGACCGGAGGGTTCAGCGGCAAGAACGGTACCGACACACTCATCGCCGAAGGCATGGCCGACACGCCCGTCAACGACGTGTCCAGCCCGACGCTCGGAGCGGTCTTCTGTGTCGGCCCGACGTCATCCTCCTCCGTCAATGCCGTCGCCGGTTTGCCCGGTCCAGGCCGCGTCACCATCAAAGGCACCGCGCAGGGACTTCCCTAGTGCCCAAATCGCTCAAAACCATCGGACAACATTCACGGATACGGGAGGGGACAATGAAGAGATGGACTCAAATCATCGGGTCGATGACGTTGGCCATGGCCATCGCCCACTGCGGCGACAGCGACGTACGCGTCTCGACCGGCCCGGGGGTGGTGCCCTCCCCCGGGACCTTCAACGGCTCGTTGAGTGACGGCGGCTCGATTCGCATCGAGGTCGGCAGCATCGAAGAAATCGCCTTCACCTGCGACAACGAGGAGATCCAGGAAACCTTCAGCCCTCCGCAGCCGATCGACAGCGACGGCACCTTCAACGTGAAGTTCAGCGACGGTGGTCGCGATTTCCGCGTCCAAGGCACGTTCCGCGACAACAACAACGTCGACGGAACGATCAACGACGAGGACAACGAGTGCGACGTCTCGTACGACGCGTCTCGGGGTGGTGGTTTTCTGACTCCTACGCCGCAACGTACCCCGACGCCCGGGGGCATTGTTCCCACCGCAACCACGGGCGACGTCGATCCGACCGCGACAGCGCCGGAACCCACCGATCCGAACGCAACGGTTACTCCGACTCCGGCCACCTCTGGCGGTCCCACCGGTGGACCGAGCCCGTGTCCGGTGGGTGTGGAAGTCCTCAGCAACGCCGGAACCGCGAAGGTTCTCGATACCGGTTGGACCGGCATCGCCCACAACGCGACCGTCATCGGGGACGGCAAGCTCTCGTTCACGGTCGCCTGCGATGGGACCACGCGTCCCTGCGGTGTCTGCGACGTTTCCGGACCGATTCCGAACGCCAACAAAAACGCCGGCGACATCGATGCCCAACGCTGCACCAACGACACCTCGATCAAGTGCACGGACAACAGCGCTTGTGGAGCCGGCACCTGTGTCTACTACTTCGGGGCGCCTTTGCCGCTGTCCGCCGGGGGCGTCAGCACCTGCGTGACCAACCAGGTGAACGGGGCGGTCAGCGGAACGGCCAACATCGAGAGTGGCGCATTCAGCACCTCGATTACGCTGGCGTCGCGAGTCTTCACCGGTGTGTCCAATGAGCAGCCCTGCCCAATCTGCGCGGGTGATGCCGTCTCCACCCCCAATGACGGCAAGGCCAACGGCACTTGCAGCGCCGGTGCCCGCCAGGGTCAGCCCTGCGACATCAATGGACGCTCGGCCGTTCCCTCGTTCGGCAACACGAGCCTCGATTGCCCGCCCACGGCTTCGGCGCTTCTCGCCTCGTTGAGCATTCCGCTTTCGGGTTCGAGTGGCACGGAAACCAAAACGCTGACCGCACAGAGTCCCAATTGCAACGGATTCTTCGGGCCTGGCGTCACCAAGAAGTGCTTCTGCGAGCCGGGCGGCACCGAACCCAACAAGCCGAACGGGTGCAACGACGGCATATGCACTGACGAGGGGGGCGGTGAAGGGTCGTGTGAGGCGGGGCCGATCGACTCCAATTGCAGCATCGAGAGCTTCCGCGGTTGCTCAACCGCCACCCAAGCCACCGATTGTCCCGCGCAGGGCGACAGTTGCCTCTCTGCGCTTCGACCCTGCTACATCGACAACGGCGAAGTCGGCGGCAGCGTCTCCGTCACGGGCAAGGCCGATCCGCCGAAGAGCGGGAAGTCGAATCCGATCTTTGCGACGCTGTTCTGCGTTCCACCGGTGGGAAGCGCCGCTTCTGTAAACACCGCCGCTGGCCTGCCCGGCCTCGGGCGTTTGCGGCTTCCTTTGGCCACCCAAGAGGTATTGCCCTAGTAGCGCGAGACGTACTCGTTCCAGCCCCCGGGTCCCGCGCGGACCCGGGGGTTTTTTTGTTCGACCCCTAGCCTCGCTCGCTTTCGCACTGGCATCATCCCACAGAGAGTCATTCTGTACGGGGAGGCTGACGATGGTGCGATACGGATCGATGGTCGTAGTAGCAGCGGTTGCATTGATGTGCGCCGCCTGTGGAGACAACGACAACACCACGGGTGACGGCGCGCTGCCGACGTCGACACCCGTCGCGACCCCGGGTCCAACCGCCACGGCACCGCCGCAGATCCCCTGCCCCGAGCTCATTACGTACACGGTCCAGAGCGAAGGCTCCGACCTCGATGTCGGATGGACCGGGCTCTACCACGACCAGATCCTGGGTACGGGCGGCTCGTTGAGCTTTGCGCTCGACTGCGCCGGAACATTCCTGGGCCAGTGCGGCGATTGCGCGCTCACCGGCCCAATCGCCAGTACGACCGTCGTCGACAATCATCGTTGCCAGAACGACACGTCCATCCGCTGCACGAGCGATGACGACTGCAGCGGCTCCTCGTGCGAATTCTACTTCGGTGGTCCACTGCCGATTTCCGGCGGTGGCATTGCCATCTGTGTGAGCAATCAGGTCGATGGGACGGTCACCGGCAATGTGAAGCCCGAGCTTGGTGAAGGCACCTCGAACATCGCGATCATCTTCACGAGCTTCGTCGGAATCTCGGCCGACCAGCCGTGTCCCGTTTGCACAGGGGCCACCGTGGGAGCCACAGGGACGTGTCAGGGCGGCACCCGCGACGGTCAGGCCTGTACGACCGACGGCACCACCCCCTCCTTCGGCAACACCAGCTTCGATTGTCCACCGGTCACTGGCTCCAACATCGGCGCCTCGACCCTGCCGCTCAACTTGACCACGGGCACCCGCGCCATTCCCGCCTCCGCCAGCTGCACGGGCGCCGGCGCCGCCGGTGACCCCTGCTATTGCGAAGGACAGGTGCAACCGAACGCCTGCACAGACGGCGTCTGCACGCTCGACGCCAGCGGCCAGGGAAAATGCACCGCAGGACCGACCGACGCTCTCTGCGCGATCGAAAGCTTTCGCACCTGCGCCGACGACGCCGGGTGCCCGGCCGCCGGCGACAGCTGCACCACGAAGGTGCGGAGCTGTCTCGGTGCCACCGATGCCGGTGGGTTGCTGACAGGGGACCTCATACGCACGGGCGCACCGAGTCAGGCCACGCCGCTGCAAGTAGCGACGTTCTGCGTCAACGACACGCGGAGCGCAGCGGTCAACACGGCTGCGGGCCTCACGGGTCCGGGTGCCCTGCTGCTGCCGACGGTCGCCTGCATCAAGCCGAGCTGCCCCTAGGGGCGGCTCGGAGGGCCTCGGGCGAGCGCTACGGTCGGCGCTCGCCGGTGATGCGCCGGTAGAGCCGGAACAGCTCGTAGAACGCGCGCGCGATCACCAACGGATTGGCTCCGGTGGGCGTGCCGTGGCGGCGCACGTAGTGGTGCACGCCGACCTCGGTGATCTTGAAGCCTGCGCGCACCGTGCGGGCGAGGATCTCGGTGCTGATCATCGCGCCCTCGGCTTCCGGGTGCACGACGTCGAATACGCGCCGATCGAAGAGCTTGAAGGCGCAGTCGACGTCCCGCGACGGAATCCCGAAGAGCTGGCGTACCAGAAAGTTCCAGGCCCCGGCATTCAAACGACGCAAACCGCCCTCGGCCCGGTCGATCCGATAGCCGATCACGACGTCGTACTCGGGAATGTGCGGGAGCAGGTTGGCGATCTCGGCAACGTCGAACTGGCCGTCCCCGTCGGTGAAGAAGACGTAGGCCTTTTGACTGGCGTCGAAGCCCGACTTGAGCGCGCCCCCGTAGCCACGATTCTGGCCGTGGTGGACCACGCGCACGTGCGGGTCGGCGGCCGCGAGCCCGTCGGCGATCTCGGCAGTCCGGTCGCGGCTGCCGTCGTTCACGACGATGATCTCGTAGTCGTCGGCCAGTTGGGGCAATACGGCCGTGAACCGCTCGACCATGGCGGTCACGTTGCCTTCCTCGTTGTAGGCAGGGAAAAACGCCGAGATGCTGGGGAGACGATCCACGGGCGCGCCTCAAGTACCATCCGGTAGTCCGCGAGTCTATTGAGCAAACGGGTCGAAGATCGCACTCGTGCGGTGTACGACACGGCGGTCGTTTGCTACCCTCGGCCGCCGCATGTCCGTCACCCCAGTCGACCTCAGTATCGTCCTCCCGGTTCTCAACGAACGCCTCAACGTGGAGCAGCTGCTGCCCCGTACGATCGCGGTTCTGCGCTCGATCGGCTGCAGCTACGAGCTCGTGGTCGTGGACGGTGGGTCTACCGACGGTACGCCCGAGGCGGCGATCGCGGGCGGCGCCCGTGTCATCCGTCAGACGCTCCCGGGCTATGGCGGCGCGCTCCGCGAGGGTCTCGCGGCTGCGGCCGGTACCTACATCCTGACGCTCGACGCCGACCTGTCCCACGATCCTGATTTCATCGTGAAGCTGTGGCGGAGCCGCGATCGGGCCGAGGTGGTCATCGCGTCGCGCTACGTGCGGGGGGGCGTCGCGTACATGCCGCGCCACCGCCTCATCCTGTCGCGGGTCCTGAACGCGTTTTTCGCCCGCGGGCTCGGCCTGCCCGTGCGCGATCTCTCGAGCGGCTTCCGGCTCTACCGCGCGAATGCCGTCCAGCGTCTCTCTCTCGAGGGCACCAACTTCGAGGTCCTCGAGGAAATCCTGGTGAAGATGCACGCCGAGGGCTGGCGAATCATCGAGATCCCGTTCACCTATTACCCGCGTGAGCGCGGCACGTCGCATGCCCGCATCGTCGCCTTCGGTATGGCGCTCCTGAGCGCCTTCTTCCGCCTCTGGAAGCTCCGGAGCTCCATCGAATCGGCCGACTACGACGAGCGCGCGTTCTACAGCCCGATTCCGCTCCAGCGCTGGTGGCAACGACGGCGCCACGAGATCATCTGCGCCTGGGCCCGCGGCGCCGGGAAGACCCTCGACATCGGGTGCGGATCGAGCGTGATCCTGCAGTCGATCAACGACGTGGTCGGTCTCGACATCCTCCACAACAAGCTGCGCTACATGCGCCGCTACGACGTGCCGCTCGTCCGCGCGTCGACCTTCGCGCTCCCCGTCCGCGACGCGACCTTCGACTGCGTGATCTCCTCGCAGGTGATCGAGCACATCCCCTACGACGATCAGATCTTCGCCGAGTTCCGCCGCGTGCTGCGTCCGGGTGGGCTCTTGATCCTCGGCACCCCCGACTACGGCACCGTCGGTTGGCGCACGATCGAGCCGCTCTACGGGTTTTTCGCCCCCGGCGGCTACAAGGACGAGCACATCACCCACTACACCCGCGAGAGCCTGATCCAGCTCTGTCACGAGTGGGGTTTCGCACTCGAGGACACGGCCTACGTGTTCCGGAGCGAGCTCGTCCTGGCACTCCGCCGCAACGCGGCGACCGCGCTCGTCACGCCTCCCGCCGCGGGCTTCACGCTACCAACCCAGCTTCTTCCCCCAGTACACGCCGAGCGCATTCAGTAGCGCGGACGACTCGGCGAGGAAGACCAACGGGACGAAGCCGCGATCGCGCATGCCGATCGCGGTGAGAATGATCACGTAGGGGAGCGCGTCGAGCAGGTAGCGGTACCCGAACTGCACCCACCCCTGGTAGAAGTACGGCACGAGCGCGGCGGCCGTCAGCACCACGCAGAGCCAGAGCAACCGCACCGTCGCATCGCGGCGCGACGCCGCGAATGCGTAGAGCAACACCGGGCTCGTCAGGAGAATCGAGAGCCCCTCCGGCGACGGCTTCAGGAACGGAAACTCCTCGACGTACTCCCAGCCGCGGAAGATCGCGATGTGCATGTGCTGCGGGATGTAGTGCCAGTCGTACCAGCCGTACTTCTTGCCCGACATGTAGATCTCGGCGGCCTTGCCGTAGCCCGTGTCGAACGCGTTGCCGAAGCGGGCGTGGTTCAGCCAGAGCTCGATCCCCAGCGGGATGGCGAGCCCCAGCGCGAAGAGCACGCCGCGTCCGATCGCATGGCCGTCGAAGAACCGGAAGAAGCTCGTCCGCACGGCGCGACGGTGCACCAACAGGAAGAAGATGCCGGGCGCGGCCGTCACGACGTTGGCACGCGACAGCATCGCGAACCCGAAGGCCATCCCGACGAGCCACGCCCGGCCGCGTCCGAAGACCTCGATCAGCGCCAGCAGGAGGAACAACTCGGTGCTGAGATGCGACAAGAACCACGTGGTCCCGATGATCGCGGAGAACCAATTCACGGTGCAGAACGCGAAGACGAGCGTCCCGAGGGCGGCGCGGCGGGGACCGACCTCCGCGCGCATCAGCAAGATCCAGCACAGCATGGCGTTGAAGCCGGCCACTGCCATGCTGAAGAAGTTCATGTTGAGCGCCGTGCCCCACCACCAGACGAAGGGCACGAGCAGCATCGCCGGCGCCGGGGCGAACGGCGAATGCACCTGGCCGTTGACGGTGATCCAGTCGTGGTAGTGCCCGGGATAGCCCTGCACCCAGAGCCGTCCGTGCAGCCACGCATCCGCGACGTACACGTGATGCTTGTACGCGTCCGGGAGGCGTGGATTCGACGCGTAGTACAGCGCCGTCACGCCGAGAAAGATCGCCAGCGCAGCGAAGAAACGACGGCGTTGTGTCATGAGGCGCCGATCATCCGTCGCTCGGCGGGACGCGCGGTCCGGCTAGATCCACCTGGCGGGGCCGTTTTGGAACCACATACGCGCGCTGTAGAGGTCGCGCGCAATCGGCATCCCGGACCACAGCGGGTAGAAGTAGAAGAGGAGCGCGACCCCGACGACGCCGTAGGCCACGACCACCACCCGACCCGGTGGCCACGCGAACGCCGGAAAGCGGCGATACACGACGGCGGCCCCGTACGCGCCCGCGATCGCCGCCCAGAGCAAGATGCCGGCGCGCGGGAACGGCCCCATCAGGGTCGGGAGAATGGGCACCAGCAACGCGACGCCCGCACCGACCCAGAAGCCTTCTTCGGCCGGCGCGCGCCAGAGCATCCCGAGCGTCATACCGAGCGCCAGCAAGCTCGCGTAGAGCGACGGCAGGTAGTGGTACTGGAAGAGCGTGCGGCCGATCCACGACCACACGATGTAGTGCAGGATGAAGGCGGTGCAGAGAAAGACGCTCGGCAAGTGACGCTCGCGAATGCCGCGCGCAAAGGCCACGAGGATGGCCGCGAAACCGCCCCACCAGAGGAGCGGATTGCCGCCACCCCAGACCCCGATCACGTGCGTCGGATCATCGGGCACGTCTTTGAAGTGATACCAAACGGGCCGCAGCAGGAACGGCCACGTGTACCACTTGGACGAGTACGGATGCGTCGCATCGGCAACGGCGGCCTCGTAGCCGACCACGTCTTTGAAGTACTTCGGAATGTCCCAGATGCTGTGCCACCAGCCGAGCCAATAGTGCGGCAGATAGACGGCGAGGTACATCGCCGTCGCCGCGCACGTGACGAGCGCGGCGGGGGCAAGCCCACGGGCCCACGGCTGCGGGCTGCGGTGGAGACGCTCGGCGTGCACCGACAGCGCCGCCAGGAAGAACACGACCGTCATCCACGTGAACGCGGGGATGAAGAGTTTGCTCGCGAGATTCAGACCGAGCGCGATGCCGATGAAGACGAGAATGCCGGGACGACGGTCGACGGGTGGGGTGCGGAGATATTGGAAGAGAAGCAGATAGGCGATCGCGCCAAAGGTGACGTACCAGATGTCGATCACCGCGATCCGCGAGTCGACGATGAACAGCCCGTCGAACGCGACCGCGGCCGCCGTCACGAACGCCGCGATTCCGTCGCCGAGCAGCTTCCGCCCGGAGAGATACGCGACACCCACCAGCAAGGTGCCGCAGACCGCGTTGAAGATCCGGTAGCCGCTGGCCTCACCGCCGAACAGCGCGACGCTCGCGCCGATCGCGAGCTTCGCGAAGGGCGGGTGCGGATCCATGAATTCCTTGCCGCGGAGGTAGTTCTTGCCCTGTTCGACGAAGTAGACCTCGTCGAACACGAGCTCGTTCGGCTGCTCGAGGTGCCAGAACCGAAGCCCACCCGCGATGATGACGAGCACGAGCGCGAAGGCGAGGTCGCGGCGCGTGATGTGGTAGCGCGGCGCCCCGGCCTCGATCTCCCAAAGCGGCCGGGTCGCGACGGGCTTGGCTTTCTCGGGAGCTTTCGTCGGGGCCTTGTCACGCGCTTTCGGGGCGGCGCTCCTGGCCTGGACCGTGACGACACGCGCCGCCGGCACCGCCGCCTCTTCCCACTCGTCGTCGACCGGGACGGCGCCGGCCAGCGGCAACGGCGCGGGCGCGAGCGTCGTCATCCGAAAGCCTTCCGCCATCGCCGCCACGAAGAGCGCGCAGTTCACGATCGACACGGCGATCCCGAACGGCTCGTAGGCTGCCAGGAACGTCTCGGAGTTCAGTGCGCGCAGGATGTACCAGAGGTTCAGGTAGTAGGTGACGGTGAGGACGCCATAGAACGCCCAGAGGTGCTTCCGGCGCGGCAACAGCGGCGTGAGAAAGAGGAGACACGGGAACAGATAGCGCTCGTGCATGCGCGTCGAGAGCATGAAGAACCCGAGCGGCAGCAGGAACATCAGGTACATGTACATTTCGGCGTCGCGCCGCCGGTAGATCAGGTAGGCCAGGTAGCCGAAGAACATGACGATGAAGACGGTCGCCCAGACCTTGTAGCTGAGGGGGCCGAGCATGGCGCTGTCGGACTGGCGGAAGCCGCCGATGATCGCCATCAAGTTGAACGCGTTCACCGACGTCTCGGCGTAGTACGCCGCGCCCTTGTTGTAGTGCTCGAAGAGCCCGAGCGGCTCGACGAACGGTAAGGTGAGCAGCGTCGCGACCGTGAGACCGGTCGCAGCGGCAATGATCGGCCGCTCGGGCCTGTCCCAATTGAGCTGCCACGACGCGAGCAGCGGCAAGAAGATCAAGGCCTGCGGCTTGGTGATCGCCGCCACCATGAGAATCGCCCAGCCGAAGGCGATTCGCCCCTCGAAGAGCAGGAGCGTTCCGAGAAAGAGCTCGAGCGTGAAGAGCGAGTCGGTTTGGCCCCAGATCGCCGAATTGAAGATGACGGCGGGATTCAGCGCGTACGCGAGGACGACCAGCCAGGTGGCATTCCGGCCGACCCGCGGCCGGAGCAAGGCATACAGCAAGCCAGTCGAGAGCAAGTCGGCGATCAGACCCGGCATCTTGATGATGAGGGTCGACAGCGCTCCAGACGTGTCCAGCTTCATGCCCTGATAAATGCTGCCGAGCAGCCAGAGGATGTAGAGGTAGCCGGGTGGGTAGTCGCAGAAATAGTTGGGGGCGTAGAACTCGGCGGGCCCTCGGTCGGCGAGACGGAGGGCCCAGGCTTTGTAGGTGCCGAGGTCGGTTTGGTAGCCGAAGTGCGGGGCCACCGCCATTTTGATTCCGAGCAACGTGAAGATCAGCAGGAAGAGGCCGAGCTTCTCGCTGGTGGTACCGCGGTCACCGCCCCCGGGCGGCGGGCGGAGGTAGTACCACAGCGCCGCCGTCATCAGGCTGAGCAGGAGAATCAGCGCCCAGAGGCTGAGAGGGGCGAAACCGCCACCCCCCGACGCCGGCTGGAACACGTTCTTGGCGTTCGGAGGAGGTCCGGACACCGGTTCGACCGTGATGTCGGAAAACCAGGCTTCACCGGTGTTCAGGCTGCTGTAGCCGCCCATCCGGAGCGCCAGGGTGAGCCGATCCTGCCACTTCTCGGTCTTCACCCAGAGCTCGACCTGCTGCCATTCCTTCTCGGAACCCTTGATGTCCTGAGAATTCTGGAACCCCTCCATCAGGGAGAGGTAGGCGCCGATCGAGGCCTGCCCGACGTTCTCGGTCCGGATCTTGCCGGCGATCCGGTACCAGGTCTCCTCTTTGACGTGGAGATCCTGAACGAACCGCGCGTCATTGGGCTTGGTGCTCTTGATGCCCGCCTGACCAGGCTCGGATCCTTCAGGACCCTTCCACAGGAACTCCGTGACACCCGCGTTGGTATCCCAACGGTCGATTCGCCATTCGGCTGGCGTACCCCCCGACCCTTGGGAGAAGTCACCGTTCTTGACGAGCTGCGCCGTAGCGAGATCGACGGAGACGAAGAGTCCAACCCACACGAGCGCCGCCGCGCCGAACCATCGCTTGAGCGGTCGCATGCCGGGCGATCCTAAAGCACAGCGCTGGCGAAATTGAAAGAAAGGGTCGGACCTTCGCGGCGGAATAGTTTTGCGGGCGCGCGGCGCTGCGGCGTTGCCTGCGCAGCTTCTCGCGCGACATACTCCGAGTTGTGGCGAGTGCCGTTCCTTGACAGGAAAATCGCCTATTTGCTATCGAGCCCCGCACGCTAACGTAGTGGATCAACCCCCTCAAGGAGGAGAGTAGTCATGAAAACACGGACGAGATTTCTCGCGCTCGCCATGGTCGCAAGTCTTGCGATCGCGGGCTGCGGTGATGACAACGACGACAACGAGGGCTCCCCGGGACCAACCTCAACCCCCGTTCGCACTTCAACGCCCGTCGCGACTGCGGGTCAGACCGCCACGGCGGTAGTCACGCCGACGACGGATCCGAGCGCGGGCGAGACGCTGACGCCAACGCCGACGTCCACGCCCTCCGGTAGTGTCTGCGAAGCCGACGCGCTCAGCGTCACGGTCACGAGTCTCGCCGGTTCCGATCTCGACACTGGCTGGACGGGCATCGCGCACAACTCGGTCTCGATTCGCGAAGCGTCCATCACGGCCGACCTCAATTGCTCGGGCAATGACTGCACCGTCGATGGCACGGCGCTGGTCGACACCGTCTTCGGTGCCCCCCTACCGTTGTCCTCGGGCGGCGTCTCCTCGTGCGTCGTCAACGAATTCCGCGAGGCCGTCACGGGTACGTACAACTGTGAAAGCGGCTGCGCCGAGAGCGCCGTCAAGCTGCGTTCGCGCGTCTTCCTCGTGCTCGATGCCGACAAGCCCTGCCCTCCCTGTGTCGGCGATGCGACGCCGAACGACGGTGTCAAAGGTGGCACGTGCGACGGCGGCAAGACCCCGGGCGCCGCGTGTGACGTCGGCGGCATCAGCGACCTGTTCCAGGATTCGAGCGGCGCGCCGCCGGACGCGGGCCGCACGTCCAACGACTGCCAGCCGAACGGCAGCCCGGTCGGCATCCTCAGCATCGACCTGAATCCGCTCACCACCGGTACCGTCACGGTTGCCGCCAGCGAGAATTGCCTCTCGTCGGCCTTCCCGGCCGGTAGCTGCTACTGCCCGGGCCAGGTCCAACCGAACGCCTGCACTCCGGACGGTATCTGCCCAGCGAGCGGCCTCTGCGAGCAGAGTCCCCCGATCGGGCAATGTTCGGGCCAGAAGTTCCGTGGCTGCTCCCTCATCAACGGAGCAACGGCTGACTGCGAAGAAGTGTTCCCTGGTGCCGGCACTTGCGAAAACACGCTGCGTCCGTGCTTCGGGAGCACCATCACGCGCACGGGCCAGTGCGGCACGGAGCAAGGTGTGCTGGCAGCGATCTTCTGTATCCCGGCCACCACCGCACAAGCGATCAACACCGTGGCGGGTTTGCCGGGTCCCGGCGCCGTCACGTTGCCCTCCGCGCAAGTCCGTACCCCCCGATAGGTCGAGGGTTCAACTCAGAGCACAGAAGAAGGGTGCCCGCGATCCGTCGCGGGCACCTTTTTCCCACCCCAACTCTAGGTCCGCTCGGGTCCCGAGCTACGTAAGGAGGCGGTCATGACGGGAATCAGTCAGACCTGGCGCCGCGCCGTCAGTGCGGCAGCGCTAGTCCTGCTCAGCTTTTCGCCGGCATCGGCGACCATGAAGTACGGGCCGCTCGAGCTCTCCGGCAACTTGCAAACGCAGAATATCATCCGCCACCCCGACATCGACGAGTACCACCTCGTCCAGCAGCGCAACACGTTCCGCGCCCGCGTCGACTACAACTGGCTCGAAAAGGGCAAGTGGCTCGACCGTATCGATCTGCCGTTTATCGAGAGCTCGAAATTCTTCCTGCTCTACCGCGGCGTCTACGACAGCATCTACGATTACGAACCGACGCTCCGCGAGCGCGACTTCCGTGGCCGGAAGCCCGGGCGAGCCGCCGAGCGTGATCTGAACGATCTTTCGAAGGGCGCGCGTGACGCGCTCAAATTCGAGAACCAGCTCCGCGAGCTCTATGCCGACATCAAGCTCGCCGACATTCCCGTGAGCTTCCGGCTCGGCAAACAGCAGATCATCTGGGGCGAGGCCGACGACTTCCGCATGCTCGACCGCGCCAACCCGCTCGACACGTCGTGGCACTTCATCGAAGAGATTCCGCCGCCGTCTTTCGGCTGGGACGATCTCCGCATTCCGCTCTGGATGGTGAAGGGCCTCTGGGACATCGGCAATATCGGTGGCGTCGTCTCCAACACGTTCATGGAGGCGTACTGGAATCCTGGCGACTGGCGCCCGGTGAAGGTCGGCTATTTGCCGCGACCGTGGGGTCTCCGTATCCCCAACCCCCTCTTCAACCGTGAGGACGGCGCGTTCATCGCTCCGTTCCGCAACCCGACGACGGGCGGCCCCCTCCAGCGCCTGATGAAGGGCAGCGCCCTCTTCAAGCAGGGCGACTACGATCGCAATCCCGTCGACAACAGCCAGTTCGGCATGCGGTTGTCCGGCGTGCTCCCGAACGGCTTGCAGCTCGGCGTCCACTATTTCTATCAGCGCTGGTCGGGTGACGACGGATCGCCGTTCTCGCCGGTCCGCGGCATCACGCCAGACGCGGACGGACAGGTTCGAACCCAGGAGCTGCTCGCCAAAGGCACCCTGCCGGTCGAGTACATCACGCCCTACATCCACACGGTCGGGCTCTCGGCCAACTACTTCGAAGGCAACTACACGCAAGCCATCTTCCGCATGGAGACCGTGTACGACTTCGGCATCTACATGCTCGACCGCGACAAGGAGACGACGTTCGCGCCGCTGCTCCCCGGCACCACGCGGAAGGACATGTGGAAGGGCATGATCGCCTTCGATCGCCCCACCTGGATTCGCTCCCTCAACAAGAAGACCACGTTCTTCATCACGGGCCAGTGGTTCCTGCACCACATCATGCACAACGAGGACACACTCACGACGGCCCTCGATCTGCCAACGGCCGGCAACCGGTCCCGCGCCTTCTGCGGTGCCGACAAGTTTTCGCCTTGCACCGACCCGAACGGCAACGGCAACTTCCGCGACGACGTGCGCAGCTGGGAATCGCTCGTCACGCTGGCGATCTTCACGTTCTACAAGGGTGGCTCGGTCGTGCCCCTGCTCGGCCTGATCTACGACCCGGTCAACTCGAACAGCGTGTACCCGTTCTGGAACCTCGACTGGGTCATCACGCCGAACGTGATCATGAACCTGAGCCAGCGCTACTTCATCCCCGGCCAGAGCGACGTCCAGAAAGGCGTCTTCGATCCGTGGCTCTTGGGCACGCAGCGCGGCCGTTCGGAGACGGCGTTGCGGTTGTCGTATCAGTTCTGATTTAGCTTCCGGACTTTGTCGTCAAGACGGGGAAGCGGCCGACGGGCCACTTCCCCGTCAATCGTTCATCGAGCCAGCGAGGTCGGCGATGCTCCGCATGAGGTCGGTGAGAAGTCGATGCTCCGCCGCCCGCCGCTCGACCGCGTCGGTAGTCAGGACCGGCGGTTCGAGCGGTCGACCGAAGGCGATGATCACACGCCGTGGACGCGGAAAACTGCGTTGCGACGGAAATGCTTCGAAAGCGCCGCGAATCGTCGCCGGGATGACCGGGCACTGCGTGCGCATGGCGAGCTGAGTCACGCCGCGTTGGAACGGCTGCATGCGTCCGTTGTGACTGAGCGCGCCTTCGGGGAAGATGCCGAGGATCTCACCCCGCTCGAGGGCCGCGATGGCCGAACGTGTGGCCGAAAGCTCGATCCCTCGTGATCGCACCGGGATCGCGCCACCCAATCGACAGAACCAATTGCAGGCGCGTCGATCGTAGTAGTCACGGGTAATGAGGAACCGGACGGGGCGAGGCAACGCGTACGCGATTGCCGCCCAATCCAGAAGTGTCACGTGATTGCACGCGACGATGAATCCTTCCGCCGGCAGCGGCGCCGTGAACACGACCTGCGGTCGAAAATACGGCACGCCGAGCAGAGTGCAGGTGCGCTTCAACATCAGGTAGCGCCAGTCGCGTGGTGTCGTGCAGGGTGGGGTACTCATCGTTCCTCGGCAGTCGCCACTGTATTACTGGCCGGCATGGGGTCGTGCCCGGTACCGGCGGCTTGCCGCGACGGCCACCAAAAGTGCCAGCAGACCTCCCACGCCGAGCGCGTTGCCGAAGCGCCTTGTGCGAACCTCGGCATGCTCCGCCCGTGACTCGTCCTCCTGGGCGGAGCCGAGGGGTCGCAAGGCGCCCACGGGCTCGGCGTGGCCGTTCCACCTTGTCAGCGCGGTCGAAATCCCGTCGTGGGCGAAAGGCTCATTCTCGGCGGTGAAGAACTCCTGCAGCATGTCGCGCGCATCGGCGCCCGCGTCACGATTGCTGACGTTCATGAGAAAGACCGTCGGATCCTGCCCGCGTGGACGTTCTCGATAGGCTCGCTGCCACCGTCGCCCGAGGGCGCGTGGACCGTGTTTCAAGATGGTGACCCACGCGACACCGAGCGCAGATGACCCCTCGTCCTCGCGGGCCGCGAGCGCTTCGAGATCGGCCCGCGCATGCTCCACGTCGCCGCGCCGGAAGCGGAGCCACGCCAAGTCGCGTGCAGCGTCCGCGAGGAGCGAGTTGGCCGTGACCGATCGGAGGGCGGCCTCGGCGCCATCGTAGTCATGGGCGAGGAGGAGCGCTTCGCCGCGCAAGAGACGCGAGGCCTCGCCGAGCAGAGGCGTCGACGGATCCTCTCCGACCCGACCAAACGCGCCGGCGGCGGCGCGGCCATCGCCTGCGAGTAGGTATTGCCATCCGAGGCTCAGTCGGCCGCGGGCCGACCCGGATTCAGTTTCGGCCGTGGCGATCATGTCCGTCAAGACACGCTCCGAATCTCGCGTGTGTCCTGCCGCGAACTCCATCCACGCGAGCCAGATCGCAATGTCGTCGAGAGGATCCTTCTGCAACACGTCCAAGAGGATTCGGCGGGCGCGCGGCATTTGCCCGTTCATGAAGTAGAGGTCCGCGAGTGCAAGGCGGATCGGCAAGGCCGCCGAGGCCTGCCCTGGCGCGAGAGCCGCGATCGCCGCCTCGTCTTCCCGCCCGAAATACAGGGCGATGCCGCTAGTCGGATCAACGGCCTCCAGGCGGCTGGCGTCGATCATCTCGACGAGCACCAGCATCGCGACGGACACACCGCGAGCAGCTGTGAGCTTCACGTTCATGAGATCTTCCTTCGTCGGCGAAAGGGAGTGGCGCCGACATCACGATGCCGGCGCCACTCAGGAGACCAGCCTACTGCACCACGATGATGCGGGTGTCGATGTCGTTTCCCCAGTTCGCGAACGCGGCCTCGAGCATTGTGAAGTTGACAGTGATCGTATTCAGCCCACCCTGGAAATAGCTCAGGGGGATCCTTGCCCAGTTGAAGGACCCCAAGGAGCAGTTGTAGCGAGCCAACGTTGCACCTTCGGCGAACGCGGTGCCCTCGAAGGGGCATTGTGCCGTGAACTCGTCACCCAACGCGGCCGCGGGAACCTCTGTCCCGTTGACATACACGGCGATCCTTGGGGCCGCCGAACCGCTAATGACTGCGGCCATTCCTCCGATCTTCAGGTCGACGGACGTGTCCACGAAGCTATGCGTCGGGATGGAAGCCCGGCACGTCGGCCCGTTCACGCCCGACGGCACGATTGGAGCGCTGTTCGGGGAGGCCGGCCCGCAGAATCGCGTCCCGTTGAGGTTGCGGTACACGGTGAGATTCCCGTACTCCTCTCTTTCGCCAATCTTCGTTGCGGGAATCGAACCGCCTCGGGACGCTTCCATTTCTTGCGCGGACAGAATCTGACGTGCGGGGGCGTCGCTTGGGTGTCGTGCCGTCGCGAGCGCAGATTGTGGGATGGCCATGAGTCCCAGGGCCAGCCAGGTCATGAGTCGATTGTTTTGCATGTCGTGTCTCCTCTCGGTTGGGTCTGGTTGGTGCTGAGAATCCCGTGACCGGAGCCAGGTTCAGTCACGGGGGCGAAGGCGCGATCGAGGTCGGGCGAAGGCGGAAAGCCGACACGCAAGGTGAAGCCGTTCCATTCGCGACTGAACTCGTGTTCATCCAGCTGAGCCAGCCCGAATGCGGGATCGAAGAAGAACACCGAACCGTTCTCCACGGCGACCACGACGACGAAGTGATTGCGAGTCGGCAGATGAGCGATGAGCGGACGGCGTATCGTGCGGAGGGCGGCGATGTTCAGCCGTTCCCCTTGAGCATCGAGGCCGAATGCCTCCGCCGCACGCGCGAGCTCCAGCAAGGAGGTGCCGTCGTTCTCCATGCGGGCGTGTCGAGCGATGTCCCCCTCGTCAATGTCGATGCCGTGGAGATGGAGGAGATACGCGAGTGCCGCGGGGCCGCAGGAATTGGGATCGCGCTGGCGATAGCGGTCGGTCGTCGCCCGGATGTTGGGAACTGGGGGAGGAGCGAGAAAGGCAGATAGATTTCCTATGACGCCGCGGTCTGCGAGCGTCCCACGCGTCGCGAGGTGCACGCTTGCCACTGCGAGCGTGGCGACCCAGACGCCGTACGCCAGGCCGTAGGAGGCGCGGCGTGAGGGAGTGGCGTGGCGCGTCGTCTGCCCCCACGACGTTGGCGGTACCGCCGGCACCACACGGGGTTGCGGGAGCAGAGTCGCGAGCAAATAGACGAGCGCCCACGCGGCTGCCATCCACGGCGCCCGAACGAACATCGTCTCGCCCGTGCGCGCCGCGATATGTCCCGAAAGTACACCGCGCTCGAGAAACGTGGTGCGATCGGTCACCATGCCTGTCGGGGCGACGATCAGCGACGGTCCTGTGTTGGCCGCCTGGAGCAGATAGCGCCGGTTCTCGATAGCGCGAAACGTCGAGAAGCTCGAGTGCAGGAGGGGGAGAGCGCTGTTGCGAAACGAGGCGTCACTCGTGCTGACGAGGAGGATTGCTGCTCCATTCCGTACTAAGGTCCGAGCGACGTCAGGGAAACAGGACTCGAAGCAGACCATCGCGCCGATCGGCCCGATCGGGGACGGGAGCGGCGCACGATCCGCACCGACGCTCAGGTGCTCCTCGCCGACCGGTGTCAGGATGCTTTTTCGATGGGTGCCGAGCAAGCGGCCGTCTCTGCCGATCGAGAAGAGGGCATTGTACTCTTCGCCGGCCGGGTTGAGGTCGAGACTCGACACCAAGAGCCCGACGCCGTTGCGGCTGGCGGTCTCCTCGAGACGCCGGCGAAGAGCGGGAACGCGAAGGTTGTAGCGGCCGTTTCCGCCTTCCGAGAGCACCAGCAAATCGGGGTGGGCGTGCAGCGATTGCTCGACGAGCGCGTCAATCGTGTAGTCGATGCGCTGCTGCGCGGCATCATCGGTCTGTCGGTTGACGTAGTCCGCCGTCGGAATCGCGGGCTGCACTGTGGTGACCGTGAAGTCGTCACCCGGCCCGCCGTACGTCACGAGTCCATAGGCGCCGTAGCAGAGATTGGCGATGAAAATGGTCGCGGCGACGGCCATCGGCCAACGGGTCTCCGGCTCGTGCCTGAGGTCCGCCACCATCGCGACCGCGCGGTTCACGAGTAGCAGAAGAAAAGTCGTCCCCGCCGTCCCGAACAGGTCGGCGTTCTGGACCAGCAAGGGCGACCCCGCTTGCGAGAGAGCGATCGTGGCCGGCACGCCGACCCGTTCGGTACCAAGGACGTATTCGACCAGAACGGCGCAACAGGGAAACACGAAAAGGCGTGCGAGTGGATGCGATAGTCGTGATTCGAGCGCGGCCGCTGCCACGATCGCGCCCGCGAACGCGAGCGGAATGCTGAGCGCGAATGCCAGAAATACGAGAGGTGAGGACGCCACGATGGCGAAAGCGATCGCCCAGATCGGCACGGCGGCGAGGCCGTACCCGAACGCCACGAGCGCCGGTCGATTGAGACGCTGATGCACGGCAAACAGCGGCGTGAGCGCGAGCCACATCAGCCAGCCGAATCCGAACGGCGGAAAGCTCAGCAGTACCAGCGTGCCGCTGAGCGTCGCGCCCATCGCCAGACGCGCGAACGTCGGCGCTGACGCCGCCCCCCCCGTCCGTATGTCCGAACGTTTCACGCGCACCCGTCCTGCCAGGCGCCGAATACGAGGCACGCGTTGTTACCGCCGAACCCGAAAGCGTTCTTGAGCGCGATGCGCGCGCGATGTGTGCGCGCGCCCTCCGCAATGTAATCGAGGTCGCACTCGGGATCCGGGGTGTCGCGATTCAGCGTTGGCGGAAGGACGCCTTCCGCGAGCGCTTTGACCGTGAGGATCGACTCGACGGCGGCGCCTGCGCCGATCATGTGACCGAGAGCGGACTTCGTCGCGGAAACCGGGACGGCGTAGGCATGCGCGCCCAGCAGCGCCTTGATGGCGCGCGTCTCGACGGTGTCGTTGTAGTGCGTCGACGTGCCGTGGGCGTTCACGTAGCCGACATCTGCCGCATCGACACCGGCGTCCGCGAGGGCGCGATGCATCGCACGCAGCGCCCCGGCGCCGTCGGGGCACGGGGCGCAGACGTGATAGGCGTCCGCGGAAGCCCCGTAGCCCAGCACCTCGGCGTGGATGCGTACGCCGCGCGCCCGCGCGTGCTCGAGCTCCTCGAGCACCAACACTCCCGCGCCCTCCGCGATGACGAAGCCGTCGCGCCCGGCGTCGAACGGACGAGAGGCTCGAGCCGGGTCGCTGCATCGAGACAGCGCGCCCATCGCGTGGAATCCGGCCAGTGCGGAGGGACAGATCGGCGCTTCGGCACCGCCCGCGAGAACGAGGGTGGCGTCGCCTTGCTGGATCAGTCTGAGCGCGGTGCCGAGCGCATGGGCCCCGGCGGCGCACGCCGTCATCACCGTTTGATTCGGACCAGTGATGCCCAGTCGCTGTGCGACGTATGCGGCGGCGGCGTTCGCCATTCCTGCGGGGATGGCGAATGGACCTACACGCGAGGGTCCGCGCCGCATGAGCGTCTCGTGGTTGCGCTCGAAGCTCGCGAGGCCCCCGAATCCTGATCCGAGCACGACTCCGGTGTTGTCGGCCACGTCCGGCTCGAGGCTCAACCGGGCGTCGGTCACGGCTTCGGTCGCGGCGGCGAGTGCGTACAGCGTGAAATCGTCCAGGTGTCGGCGCTCTTTGCGGTCGACGATCGACGTGCAATCGAAGTCCCGCACTTCGCCGGCAACGCTGATGGGAAGGTCGACGAGCTCGAAGCGCGATAGACGGCCGATGCCGGATTTGCCGGCGAGCATTCGTTGCCATATCGAATCGACGCCGGCTCCCAAGGGTGTGACAGCCCCCATCCCGGTGATCACTACGCGGCGGCGGGCGCTCGGTGCGTGGTTCCGGACGGTCTCGTCGCGGGTTTGCCAGGCGCGTGCAGTGGAAGCCTTCACGGTTGTTCTCCGTTCGTGTGGACGGCGATTGGAATCGCCGAGTCGAAGGGCAGTGACGACTGAACGATTCCGAACACCGCGTTTGCGACGAAGAGGAGCGTCGCGAGCGCGGTGGTCAGGGGCGGGAGCGAGACATGGGACTCGCCCGGTGATCCGTGCCGGACCCAGCCGATCGCGTCGGCGATGCCGACGTTGGTGAGCACGATCAAGAAGGTGACGGGCAGCGCGCTTCCGATCTGCATTCCGCTCTGAATGAAGATGCTACCCGGAGTTTGACTCCATGCGAGCGATGGGACCGGCAGGTCGGGAAGCATGATTTGCATGAACGCTTCGACGGCCACGGTCATGCATGGGAACGCGAATGGGCGCGCGATAGAACGCGGCAGCAGACGCTCGAGCCAAAGGGCGATGGCTGCGGCGACCCCGAAAAGAAACGAGAAGCCGACGACTGCCCCGACGGCGACAGCGACGCCAATGGCCGGAAGCCCGAATAGCTTGGCGAGAGCGGTTGCTGAGGGCAATAGCGTCAGGGACGTGATCCCGAGCAGCGTCATCGTCGATGATCGCTGGCGCATCGCCAACAACGGCACGAGCGCGAACCAGGCGATCCATCCGTGATGAAACGGCGGAAGCGCCAGCATGAGGAGGATTCCGCTGACGAGGGCGGATACCGGCGCCATCAAGAAGGTCGGTGCGATCGAGCGCGCCACCGATGGAAGAATCGCACGGGGCTCACCGTGTCGCGTTATGCTCGCTTGCGAGGTCGCTTCTTCGAGAACACGCATCCTATCGCTCCTTCCCGATACGCGCCGCACGCGACGATTCAGCGTGAGGCGATCGCCCAAGCTTCAGCGGTCTCGAGAGACTCGACTAGCGCAGCCCCCGCAACGGGTCGCACTATTGTAGAGATCGGAGTGCTGCGTCGGTCGCCCATCAACAGGTTGATATAGGCTCGCGGTAAACACCGCGGCCGACGACGAAACGATGGGATCGCTCGGTGCCGCGCGCAGCCCGCTGCAACCTACGATCGCGAGAATGCCGCATATCGGGAGGACGTTCCCGAGCACCGCAACAATGGTACCCGACGCTCGCAAACAGACACTTCTCACGTACGTTCCGCGTATTGAATTCATGAATCCTCCGATTTGGTTCCAAGACATTCGTCATGCGACCTGTGCAATCGGCATGCCCTGCGCGGCCGTTGCGCACGCGAGACTCGCGCATCCGGCGAAACGCAGGCACGGCGGGGCGCCGATAGGCGTGAGGGAGCGTTGAGGTAGTACGTGGTTCCGGCCCCCGTCGATTTGGGAAGCCACGGCGCGGAACAACATGTTTCAGCGTGTTTCACCGGCGAGCGCAGGCGCGATGTCGCGGGAACGCGTTGTTTCAAAGCTGCCGGAGGAGCTGCGCGTTTCGAATGACCCCACGCGTACGGCACGGATAGTGGGACTGGTCGGCGACTCGCTTTGGCAGTCGCCTCAACGTTTGCTACCGTCCGCCCCCGTGCGAACCTCCAGGACGCCCAACGCACCCAGGATGATCGGCTCCGGTCGTGCTCTCCCTGGGGATCCGATCCCGAGTAGCGTGATCGAATCACTGTTCGGCCGTCCGCCCGGCTGGATCGAGCGGAAGCTCGGCATACGGACGCGCCACTGGGCTCGGGACCTCAAGACGGGTCGACCCCGCCCTGGATGTCGCAATTCCGAGCTCGCCGCGGCAGCGGCTCGATCTGCCTTGACCACGGCCGACGTAGCGCCTGCTGAAATCGACCTCTTGATCGTTGCAACCGCTTCGCCCGACTACGCGCTTCCCGCCGTCGCGCCCCTCGTCCAAGAGCTTCTCGGGATTTCGGAATGCGTCGCGCTCGACATCAGGTCCGCCTGCACCGGCTTTCTTCAAGCGTTGCAAGTCGCAACGAATGCGATCGAGTGTGGTACGGCGAGAACGGCCTGCGTGATCGGAAGCGAGACGCCGTCACTCTTGTTGAATCTCGAAGCGGAGGCGGATTACACCGATAAGATCGACTTCGTGAACGCCGCGCTGTTCGGGGACGGCGCGGGGGCCATGATAGTGCGCGCCTCACGGGGTGCCCACGACGCCACGCCACGAATCGGGGCGGTCCATCTTGGTTCGGTCGGTTTGGGCCGCCCACCCGGGATCACCATCGAGGGATCGGGCTCAGCAGATCCGGCGACTGCCGAGTCGCTGCGAGCCGGGCATCACAGAGTTCGCCAAGACTACCAACAGGTTCTCGCAACCGGGCCGGAGCTTTATCAAGTCGCGATGCGAGCGGTGCTGAATTCCGAAGATGCCCGGCCCGATGACATCGCGCTGGGGATCCCCCACCAGGCCAACGGGACCATCGCCCAAATGGCCAAGCAGGTCCTGGGAGAAGTGGGCGAGCGATTCTTCGTCAACGTCGACGCCGTCGGGAACTGTGGGGCAGCTTCCGTACCCATTGCCTTCGATGAGGCGGTACGCCTGACCCCTCCGCGGCCCGGCGATCTGGTCGTTTTCGTCGCGGCGGAGGCTTCCAAGTGGCTGTACGGCGGCGCTTCAATCCGTTGGTAGGGTGATCTCACCAGTGGCACTCGCCAGGGCACTCACGGTCGCTCTCGGCGGAATGCTCGCAGCCTTGTCGCTGACCACGATCGGTGTGGCTTGGACGTATGTGGGTGAGGCCTTTCCCGGATTTTTGCCGGCCGCCAATGGCATCGTGTCGCAGCTCGAGTTGCCGGACTGGCCAGGCGCCCGGGCCGGGCTCAGGTTCAACGACTGGATCGCCGAGATCGATGGCGCGCCCATCGCCGGTGGTGGCGCCGTGTGGGCCCACGTCCGCAGTGTGCCGCTCGGAACATCCGCCACCTACACTCTCAATCGCCAAGGAATCTTGGGCACGGTGACTCGCTCGGAGGTCACCGTCGCCACGCGCGTCTTCGGACTTGCGGACTTTTTCACCGTCTTCGTGCCGCTTTGGGCGACCGGAATCTTCGTCGCGTTCAGCGGCTTGTTGCTCTATGCCCTCCGACCGGACGAAGCGGCGTCGCGGGTCTTTCTCGGCACGAGCGCGGCGCTCAGCGTACTGCTCCTCACTGGGTTCGACTACTACTCGAGCCATTTGTTCCACCGCCTGACTCCATTCGCGAGCGCGGTGTTTCTCGGAACGCTGCTGCACCTTGCGCTCCTTCTCCCGCAAGCGAAAGCACCCCTGGTTCGACGGCGCTACGTTCCCCTCGCAATGTACGCGCCGTCGCTCATCGTCGGCTTGGGTCTGCAAGCGACGATGTTCAACGACATCCAATCCTTCGTCGTCTTTACGAACGTGGCATTCCTGATCAGCACGTTGAGTATTGGAGTCTTCACGGCGTCGGCGCTCCAGCTATCCCGCACCTCCCGCTCGTCCTCGATCCGGCGACAGGCGCGCATCCAGGCGGTCGGCATCGGCGTCGTCTCCGCCATTCCCCTGTTGATCGCAACGCTGACGGCCCTCGGCGGTGCCAGCTTTCCGATGGGGGTGGTCGTTCCACTCGGTGCAGGCTTCGCGCTCATCGCACCCTATTCGCTCGCATCGCTCCTGGAGGAGGATCGAGTAATCGGATTCTTCTTTCGCGAACGCTACCAACGCGTGCAATCGCTTCGTCGCTTGAGCCAAGATCTCGTCGGAGCCTCGGCGCTTTCCGAGATTGCCGCTGCCGTGACCACACATCTTCACACCTCGATCAGCCGCAGAAGCGAGCTGATCTTCGTGCTGGAACGCTTGGGTCTGTCCGAACGAGCACGGCTCGGATCAGAAGGGACGGCTTCGGAAGCCAGCGTAGGCGCAGCCATTGAAGGGTTCACCAACGTCGCGTCGTTCCCAGCTCGGCACTTTGCGATTCGACGCGAAGATTCGCTCGTGGGGACCTTGGCAGTGGCGGCCTCTTGGAGGGGTTTTGCTCACAAGCCGCCGTCGCCATCGAACGAACACTCGCCTCCAGCGCCCTCGCGGATCTGAACACGAATCTCGAGCGTATCGTACGAACGCGAACCGCCACGCTCGAGAGTCAGAATCGGATTCTCGCGGACCTGAACCGAGAGATCGAGCTCTACTCGAGCGCGTTATCGCATGATCTTCGCAGTCCTATCGTGTCCATCGCGAGCGTATTTCTGCTCGCGGAGCGTGCCTCTCCTCCCAATGCCGACGTCGAAAAATACCTCGGGATGGGTCGCGTCGCCGTCGATCGAGCCCTCAAGATGTTGGATGGCCTTCTCTCCATGACACACACGGTCCGCAAGGCTGAGCCTTTCGGTCACGTGGCACTGGACGAGGTGGCGCACGAGCTCGAGCAAGAGCTTCAACCCGAAATCAGGAGCAAAGGCATCAGACTCGACGTCGGGGATCTTCCTACCGTCTCCGGTCAGCGAGAAAAACTGAAGCACGTGCTCCGAAACCTCATTGGGAATGCCGTCAAGTACGTCGCACGGTCGCCGGACAAACACATTCACGTCGGCGCCGTTCGAAGTGTCGACAGGGCCGAATGGATCGTCCACGTGCGCGACAACGGCATCGGCATGCCGGAGCACTATCAGCCGCACATCTTCGATCTGTTCCATCGCATTCCAAGTGACGAAACGATTCCGAGCGTCGGTGTCGGCATGGGCCTTGCTATCGCGAGACAGGTGATCGAGCAGCATGGAGGGAGGATTTGGGTGGAGTCACGCGAAGGCCGCGGCTCGACCTTTTTCATTTCTTTTCCGGACGAATCCGACGGTACGCATCCAGCGACCGTCCAGGGTCGAACGATTCTCCTGGTCGAAGACGACGAGATTCTCGCTCAGGCGGTGGAAGCGGCCCTCACCGCTGATGGAGCGAACGTGATCGTTGCCGGAACCGGCGAGAAGGCGCTGGAGGATCTGCGATCGCGAGGGGATGGCCATCCGGATGCAATCTTGCTGGACATCGGCCTACCGGGCATGAGCGGCCCCGAAGTGCTGGCTCAGCTCCGCCAACCCGGTTCGCAGTGGGCGTCCATACCCGTCGTCGTCTGCTCCGACCCGAGAAACGTCGCCGAAGGCGAGCGCTGCATCATGCTGGGGATCCACGATTTCGTTCCCAAAGACTCTCATTTCATCGAGACACTGAGTGACAGTCTTCGGACCATCAAATGGAGCGCCTGACGTGACGACGATCCTGCTGGTCGAGGACGACGATCTCGACGCGGACCTGATTCGCGAGGTGCTCCCCGCCGACGTCCAGGTCCGGCGGGCAAAGAGCCTCGCGCAAGCCCGCACCGCGCTCGCTGACTCCCCGATGGATCTGGTGCTGCTCGACTATCGCTTGCCGGATGGTGATGGCCTGAGCTTGCTGAACGATCTGCGGCAGCTGGATCCCGACGTGCCCGTCATTTTTGTCAGCGCGCTCAACGACGCCCGAACCGGCATAGCCGCCGTCCGCAGCGGGGCCCGCGAGTTCGTCGTGAAGGACGGAACCTATCTCGACGAGCTGCCGCTGCTCATCGAGAAAGTCCTGAAGGCCGTGATTCTCGAGGCGCGCCACGCCGCCTTGCAGGCGGAACTCGCCCGCGACAAGTCCGAGCTCTCTCTTCTCCGACGTCAGGAGTCGCAGGGACGGCCCTCACGGATGGTCGGCGGAAGTACCACGATGGGCGAGTTGCGGGCGTCGATCGAGCGCGCGGCCAGGACGTCCGAGACGGTGCTCATCACTGGTGAGACCGGAACGGGGAAAGAGTTGGTGGCGCGCGCAGTGCACGAGATGTCCGCGCGGCACGCCGCTCCGTTCGTGGCGGTGAATTGTGCGGCGATCCCCGAATCCCTGATCGAGGCCGAGTTCTTCGGCCATGCCAAATCGGCCTTCACCGGAGCCAATAGCGAGCGGAAAGGCTTCCTCGAAACGGCCGGCAACGGCTCCTTGTTCCTCGATGAGATCGGGGAGCTGCCGCTCGGAGTACAGGCCAAGCTGATCCGCGTGCTGCAGGAGCGAGAGTTCACACCCCTCGGCAGCAGCCGACCCAAGGCTTTCGCGGGTCGCCTGCTCGCTGCGACGAACCGAGATTTGAGGGCGGCGACCGGGAACGGCACCTTCCGACAAGATCTGTACTATCGTCTGTACGTCGTCCCGATCGTCGTTCCCCCGCTCCGAGAGCACCGTGAGGACGTCCCCGCGCTCGTCGAGCACTTCATCAAGCGGTTCAACGACCGCAATGGGACGTCGTTCCAGATGCTGGCACCTCAGGCCGTCAGGCTCTTGGAGCGGTCGCCGTGGCCCGGAAACATCCGCGAGCTCGAGAACCTGATCACGCAGGTCTTGGTCAATGCGGGGTCGGCGGACGAGGGCGCACCGACGATCCCCGACAGGCTCGAAGAAGAGCTACACCGCGGCATGGACAGCGAGGCTGGTACGATCCTGCGAGTGCTCGAATCCCATCGCTGGAACCGGCAAGCGGCCGCCGTGGAGCTGCAGATCTCTCGAACCACCCTTTGGCGCAGGATGCTCAAGTACAACCTCGTGACGCGTTGAGCGCCGCGGCGACTCCGCCCGCTGCCGTCAGCGCCCCGCTTCTCGACGTGCTCTCGGATCTCGAATGTCCCGGGTGCACCGGGTGCGCTTGGCCCGGCGTCGTACGGTACGGGCCGGCCGCCTGTGCCGATTGTGGCCATGAGGTCGAGCTCCTCCCTGGATTGATTCGCCTCAGGGGATCGGCAGCCGCGCCGGAGGGGATCTCGCAACGACTCATGCACGCGAAGCCCGTCGTCTCGATCTACGAACGCGCCTGGCGGCCGGCCATCACGTGGGCCGCGTCGGGTCTTTCGTACCGAGACGAGATGGCCTTCCTGCAAACCCACCTGCCCACCGATCCGGCTTCCCGTCTCGTCGACTGGTGTTGCGGCACGGGTCTGCACGGCCGAGTCGTAGCCGAACGGCTGCGAACGCCCCGGATCATCGTGGGGGTCGACGCATCGGCGCCCATGGCCCGAACCGCTGCCGGCCGAGCCGTCGACGAGGGGCGACACAATCAGGTGATCGTCGAAGCCGACCTCCACCAGATGAAGTCACGCCGGTCGTTCACCGGCGGCTTTTGCTTCGCCGCCCTCCACCTCCTGCACGACCAGCCACGTGCCTTGAGCCACATGGCACGAAGTCTCGCGCCGGGATCCCCGTTTCTGTGCTTTACGCTCTACCGTCCGACGGACGGCGCCGGCGTGGGTCGACGCGTCGGCATCCGCGCCGAAACACGCGAGCACGTCGAGGAAATGTTCGCGGCAGCCGGACTCGAAGTGCGGGACGTGCAAGCATCCGGTCGCGCGCTCTTGCTGCACAGCCGGCGCGTCTAACCCGGTCGGCGCGGTCCTACCCGACGCGCTGATGCACCGCGCGCGTACCCAGATACGCGGCCAGCGCCCCGCTCGCGGTGCCGAGCGCCACCATGGCGGCCGCGGCCCCGTACGGCCAGATCACGTCGATGTGGAAACCCGCGACCGTGAGCACCGAGGCCCGCAGGAGACGATGCGCCGCCACTGCGCCGACTGCGATACCGAACGTGGCGCCGAGAAATCCGAGCGTGCCGCCTTCGGTCAGCGTCAGACGCCGGAGGGCCTTTGGGGTGAGCCCGAGTGTGCGTAAGACCCGGAGATCCTTGGCGCGATCGAGGAGGTTCGCGCTGACGGCGTTCATCACAGCGAGGACAGCGACGAGAATCGCGAGCAGCTCGCACGCGAACATGAGCGCGAACGTGCTGGAGATGAGGAGATCGATCGCGGCCCGCGTGTCTTTTCGCGACAGGACGGTCAGATCGTACGTCGCCCCCACTGTGGCATCGATGCGCGCCTTCACGTCGGCGGCGGACCCGGGATCGTCCAGATCCACCAAAAAGAGATTCGCCCGCTGCTCGTTCCAGCGCACCGAGAAAATCGACCACGGGATCTTCACGCTCCCGACGTCGAGCAGATAGTCCGGCTCGACCACTTTCACGAGGAGAGCAATGGCGCCGGTCGGCGTGTCGAGCTCGAACCGGTCACCCAGCGCCAGACTGAACCGTTCGCTGAGCGTGTCGCTGATCGCCACCTCACCCTGCGCGGCGTCGAGCACGTGACCTCCGCGCTGCTGCCGCAGCAGCGCGTCCGCGACACCCTGGACGATCATCGGTTGGCCACGGAACGTGGCATCCATGAAGCGGAGAGGTTTGACGGACGTGACATGGGCGATCCGCGCGATCTCATTGCCGACGGCGACGTCGGCGACCGGCCCTGCGACGAGGCTGAGTCCGGGCCCCACATTGACGATGAGATCGGCGGGGAAGCTCGTCTCCACCCAATTCACGACGGCCGACCGATAGCTGGCCAGGAGCACCGCCATGAGCAGTGCGAACGAGAATCCCGCGGCCAGCGACGTGATCGTCAACGAAGTCCGGCGATTCGGACGGGCCATCTGTTCCCACAGCCATTGGCCGACTGGACCCCAGAGCCGCCGATGCACCGGCCGCAACACGATTCCCGACGCACGAAGCAGGAGGGGCACGAGAAATGCCGTCCCGATGAGCTCCAACAGGATGGCGGCCAGGGCGAGCCCGGTCTGGGTTGCGAACCACGTACGCGGGAGGCGAAGGGACGGAAGCGCGACACCGGCCGCGACCAGCACCACTCCGGCGACGATCGCACTCGTTTGGTGGAGCACCCGTGGCGCCGCATATCGGTCGAGGCTCAGCAGCGGGCTGGTACCGGCCGCAACCCTCATCGGCAGCAGGGCGCCACGGGTG
>Ga0163151_10000879_pt1 | contig 52360 bp, 54 predicted proteins | sample OliLakLV19MP5IB2_FD_145596 | JGI IMG/M metagenome (GOLD analysis project Ga0163151, IMG submission 145596) | Freshwater microbial mat bacterial communities from Lake Vanda, McMurdo Dry Valleys, Antarctica - Oligotrophic Lake LV.19.MP5.IB-2 | ecosystem: Environmental > Aquatic > Freshwater >...
CGTCGACCATTCGCCGCAGCACATCATGATCACAAGGCTTATTGAGAAAGCGGAAGACTTGGCCTTCGTTCATCGCCTGGATCACCGTGGCCTGATCCTGATTCCCGGTCAGCATGACAAAGACCGATTCAATAAATCATTGAAAGGAATGTCGCCCATTGGATAACCCCTTACAAGACAATATCCGAAAGATGATCCGTTTGGAGTTGAACAGCAAGTACAACATGAATTATTGCATGTCACTCACTATCAATCCAGCCAATCCTGCTCGGCCAGCCGCTCGGGGACGTACACCTCGGTCACGTAGCTAATGTCTTTAGAGATGAGCGATTCGACTTCCAGCTTAAAGTCGTTTTTGAGCATCCGCTGAATTTCGGCCTGCCAACGACGCTTTTTCTCGAACCAGGGGTACTGAGCAATCTGCTTCGCTCGCTTGCGGTCGTTCTCGTTGAGCGAGATCTTTACGCTGTCGGAGAGTTTGCACCGTTCATGGTCGATGCTGCGGAGGCCCAGATATTTCGCTTCGGGGATGGCCATCCGTTGCGATTCGTAGGCCAAGTTGATCGAACCCTGTTTGATCACGCTGTAGATATAGTAGCCCCAAGGGTCGTTATCGAGGACGCAATAGATCGGCAGCTTCAACTCATTGTGCAGCCGGTACAACATGCGGCGCACGCCGCGCGGGGGTTGGCCGCTGCCGTGGGTGAGAATGCAATTATGCTTCTGCCAGAATTTGTCTTCGTTGAACCGTTGCCATACGGTTCCTTTTTCGACGTGCAGGATAAACTTCGCCCCGCACTTTTTGGGATCAAGTTCAATCACCTCGGGTTCGACAATCGAGGGAATCGCATAACCGCCGGAACCCATCCGCGCGCAGTCGATGGTGTCCCCTTTGTCGGTGAGGGTAATGTTGCCCACCATCGCCCCGCGGTTCTCGGCGTAGAGATGCAATTCCTCGCGGATTGAATCCAAGAGCACTTCCACGTCTTCGATGATCGTGTCGCATTCATTTTGGTCGTCGAACGTGTTTTCCTTGGCCCCCTCGATGGTGTGCTTGAGCATGTAGAACAAACCCCGGAGGCTGGTGGTCTTGCCCTGATCGAGGAGCCGTTTGCAGCCGCTTGCCACCAACATGGTGCGCATGTACGCCTTCGCCTGCGACAGATCGAAAAGCTGCCGGCGGTTTTTGCCGCTGCCCATTTCGAGGATTCCCTTGCGGGGGCTGAACTTCACGTTCGACAGCGTGCGCGAAGGGATATCCACATACGGATCTTTGCGCGTCTTCGCGGCGCTGACCACGCGGTCGGCGAGGCCGGTGATGCTGGTCATCGTTTTCTTATCCCGCGGAGTAAGCTTCACCGAGGTTTTCGCGGGGGTTGTCACTCGAACGGGGCGTTTCTTGGCCATGGGTTCTATATCTTGTTAGCCGGTTCGCCGCGGCGGACCGAGATAATTTTGGTACACGAAACAAACACGGCAGTGGGACACTGCCGGCTAACGGTTTACTCTTCGATTTCTTCATCGGGTTCGTCGGCAATCGCCACGCGATTGATCGCCGCTTCGTGCGACATCGGATCGACGATCAACACGTTGTCACCCAAGTTGAGCTGTGTTGGGTCTTCTTGCAGCTTCTTGCCGCGCTCGTCGAGCTTCATGTCGGCGTCGGCCGTGCGATTCTTGGCGACTTTCACGAGTTGTTCATACAACTCCGCCTGCTTCACGCCGTTGATTTCGCTCACGGCATTGGAAACCTCTTTGAGATAACGCAAGAAGATCTCGCGGCGGTCTGCCTGCTGCTTCACCCGCAGTCGGCGCCGCAGAAACATGCCGAGCTTCCGACCCACGGCTTGGAGGCCGAGCCGAATTTCTTTTTGAATCTCCGGGTAATTGGCAATCGCTTCCTTAGATTCGCTCGTGAACGGCACCCACACGCTTGCCATGTGGACCATCAGGCTCACCGGCCCCTTGGGAAGTCCGCCACGCGATTGGCTCAGTCCATAACTGCGCCAATTCATGCCGCTGACGGTTTGCGTGATCGCACAACCCGCCTGCTGAAACTGCAACGGCACGCGGTTGGCGTAGCGGAGCACTTCCATCGACTGACCTTCCGAGATGTTCACGTTTTTCATCGCGGTGAACAGGCTTTCCACTTCTTTGGGCTTGAGTTTGTTGGGCGTTTGCCGCGTGCCGATGTTGGCATTCTTGATGATCTTGTCCGCTCCCTCAGGCCCGAGACCGTTGAAGGTATGGACCAAGAATTGCCGCACCGTGCGGGCGTCGGTTTCTTCGAGAAGTTCGAGCAGCAATTCCTTGGTAATGTTCTGCGTGGGAGCCGTGCCGCCGTAAGTAAGCCCGACTTCAATTTGAAACGGATTGCCCCGATACACGGATGGTGGCCGCGTGGCTGCCGCATAGAATTCACCCGGCACGACTTTGTGCATTCCCTTGAGAATCAAGTCCTCGCCAATCGGGCAAATACAATCGGTTGCGGGGGCGGCGATCTTGGTTTGTTGTATCGCGTGGTAAATCGCCTCCGCCTGCTTGCGGTCGACTTTGCGCGTGTTGGTCCGCGTGCTGACTTTGGCCGTTTCGCAAATCTTCTTGGCAACCGCGCCGTTGACCCGCGAAAATTTTGTGCTCAAAAACTCGGAGAGCGTTGAGCCAGTTCCTTCCTCCAGCATCGCCGCCAAGCGGCCCAGTTCCACGCCGTAGGGATGCGGCTTGATTTCCTTCGGCTCAGGCGGGAGCGTTTTGGTGGAGCGTTCGTAAATGTACTCGAAATCGTCGGGGTCTTCGTAGTGCAGAGTGATATGCGGATTGGCAATCGCCGTTTGTTCAAGATACTCGCCGACGCTGCCACGGCCACGCACGAATTTGGCTTCGAGCTCAATCGTCACGCGGGTGCCGTGCGACTGCTCGACCCATTCGATACCATGCTTCTCGATGGCGGCTTTCGCTTTGTCGCCGGGGGGAATGTCGACCCCGTCGCCGTTGCCGTTGAGAATGCGTGGTTCGTTTTTCTTGGTGTCGATTTGAATTTCGTAATAGTGAGCCGGTTTGTTGGCAGCCACTTTCGAGATAATCTTCACCGGCTTGCCGGTGGTCTGCACGCCGTACATGCCGGCCGCGCTGATGCCGATGCCTTGCTGACCGCGGCTTTGTCGCAGGCGATGAAACTTTGAGCCGTAGAGCAACTTGCCAAAGATCAGCGGAATTTGCTTTTTGAGAATGCCGGGGCCATTGTCTTGAATGCCAACCTTGTACCGATCCGGGGCGGTCTGCTCGATGTGAACCCAAATCTCGGGCAAGATGCCCGCTTCTTCACAGGCATCGAGCGAATTGTCGACCGCTTCCTTGACGGTGGTAAGCAGCGCCTTGCGCGGATTGTCGAACCCCAAGAGGTGCCGATTCTTGGCAAAGAATTCGCTGACCGAGATATCACGCTGATTGGCGGCCATCGCCTGGGCGGTCGTGCGGCGCTTGGGTTTGGCCTCGCCGTTGGTCTCAGGGTGAGATTCAGAGTCCTCGACTTCGACAACCTCCGTGGCCCGCGCGGCGAGTTTTTTGGGGGCTGCGCCGGTTGTCTGTTTCACGGGCCGCGCAGCTTTTTTCTTGACGGTTGCCACTTTCTTTTTCGTTACCAATGGGGGCATCTCCACTCAAAACAAACTTGGAACTACCGAGACGAGGAGCCGGTAAGCCGGTTCGCCAAATACCATGGAGTTAGCCGGCATCGTTCCGATGCCGAGGGCAAGACTCAAGCCGCTAAACTCTGTGGATTAGGGGGATTGTAGCGACTTCTGGGCGGCAAACCCAGGGCATGAGCCCCCGCATTTCGCTTGCAATTGGAATTGTCGGCAGGAGCGGAAAACAAATTCTCATCGTTGCGACCCGCTTTGGCCGAAACCCATTCTAGGACTGTTGCGATCCAGCCGGCCGAGCCGCTGATTGCCGCAGCCCGCAACCTCGCAGTCCAATCTCGGTCAGTCGCAGACCACCTGCCTGATTGGGCTCAACCAAAACCAACCCCCGACTCTCGCCGAATTCTTGCCCTGGTGCAAGCACTTCGCGCGACAGCTTGGCAGCGCAGGGAGGCGATGCATGGCTATTCGTATTCTCGCCGTCGGCATGATGGCGTGCTTGATGGGCTCTTTGTTTGATTGTGCCACCGGCCGCGCCGAAGTCGAAGGCCGCTACAAACGCGTGATCAGCTACCAGAGCAAGAACGACTTGTTCTACAATTTCTACGAAGGGCCACAGCCCAGTGGCACGGCCGCGCAGATGTACGTCGCGCCCTTGCCGGTGCCGATCCATGTCGGGCATAGCTACACGACCTACCAACCCTTGATGCCGCACGAAATGATGTACCACCATCATCGTTCGCACTATGCTCACACGCCGGGTGCTGGCTGGACACGAGCCAAGATTCGTTACGGCACGCGCGGCCTGCGGTTGCAAGACATGTTCCACGATCTGAGCAACAAGTATTGATTCACCAATGCTTGGGCACCAACACACTTTAAGCCACGAGGAATGAAATCGTGATCAATAAACTTTCAAGTTGCTGCAGCGCTTTCGTCTTGGCGGCATCGTTGCTGGGTTCCGCGGCGCAAGCCGAAGCTCCTTACTTGCACCCATTACGCCGTGCCGAACTCACGAACTGGCACGCCAATTACGCCCACTCGTCTTATGGCTATCCGATTGCCATGGTCGTACCGCCGACCGCTCAGTTGCAAACCAACTGGAGTTGGGGAGCGCCCAGCACGAGCATCTCGCGGATCGACCACCAATTCGGCCGCAACTACCCTGGCCCCGGCCCCTTTGGTGCTGGCTTCCGCAACACGCCCGTCTGGCCCAGCAGCACGCACCAATTCGGTGTCTACCACGTGCGAGCACCGTGGTATCCGACGCAGCGATAATGTTTGAATAATGCACGATTCCCGGATCGCGTTGCGATCCGGGATTTTTTTTGCACATCAGAATTCAGCAAAAATCTGCGCCTCTGAATCTGTCCCTTCGCGCCCGAATCGCACACAATAAGCGTTTTGGGAATCTATCCTTTGGGAACATAGGTACTGGCGTGAGTTTGGAAGTCATTCATTATCCGCACCCCACCTTGCGGCATGTTTCAAAACCCCTCAAGCGGGTTGATCGTGAGCTGCGCGACATGATCGCCCAGATGTTCGATCTTATGTACGAACACGAGGGAGTGGGCCTCGCGGCTAATCAGGTGGACCTGCCGTACAGGCTGTTCATCGCCAATCCCACGGGCGATGCCAAGCAAAAAGATTCCGAACACGTTTTCATCAATCCCGTGATCCTCGGCGGAAAGGGCCAAGTCGAGGGCGAAGAGGGTTGCTTGAGCATTCCGGGGCTTGTCGCGCAGGTCACTCGCAAGGAAACCGTGCAAGTCGAAGCTTACAATTTGGCCGGCGAGTTATTCAGCGGTGAACTCAATGGCCTGTTTGCCCGCATTGTGCAGCATGAAACCGATCACCTCGACGGCGTGCTCTTCATCGATCGTTTGTCTCCCGCACAGCTTGCCGATCTGCGCGAAGACTTGGAAGAATTTGAAATCGACTTCCAAAGCAAACGCGACGTGGGCGAGATGGCGACCGACGAGGAAATCGTGGTTCACATCGCCGCACTCGAAAAACTGCGGACCTAATTCCGTTGGTCGCGGAGGCATTCATGCGGATCATTATGCTGGGAACCGGGCCGTTTGCCGTGCCGACGTTGCGGGCGCTGCGTGGTTCCGCGCATGAAGTGTTGCTGGCGGTGAGCCGTCCGCCGCGGGGCCGCAAGCCGCTGCCCGCTCCCGTGCAAGTTGCCGCCGAAGAATTGGGCATCCCGCGCTGGTTGCCCGAGACGGTTAACTCCGATGAAGCGCGCGGCAAGCTTGCTGAGTTGCAAGTCGATCTCCTAGTGGTTTGCGACTACGGCGAGATTCTCAAATCCGAAACACTCGCCGTCACGCGACTCGGCGGCATCAATCTGCATGGTTCGCTGCTTCCCAAGTATCGTGGCGCGGCGCCCGTGCAATGGGCCGTGCTCAACGGCGATGCCGAAACCGGCAACACCGTCATTCAAATGACCCCCGGCCTTGACGCGGGGCCATGCGTCGGGGTGGACCGGCTGGCGATCAATCCCGACGAAACCGCCGGTGAACTGGAAGCCCGCCTCTCCGCACGCGGGGCCCAACTTGTGTTACAAGTTGTCGACCAAATAGCGGCGGGAACGATTCAACCCATCGAGCAAGACAAATCGCAAGCCACGAAGGCCCCACGACTCGCCAAGGAGCATGGCCAAGTCAATTGGTCGCGTTCGGCACAAGAAATCAAAAATCAGGTGCGCGCCTTGCACCCCTGGCCACGGGCGTACACCGATTGGCGGCGCGCCGTGGGCGAACCCTTGCGCCTGATTCTCGACCGCGTGCAGATCGCCGAGGAGACGGACTCGGCAAGTTCCCCCGGCACGGTCGTCTCCGCTGATCAGAAATTGGTGATCGCCACGGGCAACGGCTTTCTGAGCCTGGAACAAATCCAACCGGCGGGCAAACGGGTGATGTCCGCGGCGGATTTCTTGCGGGGGTATCAAGTGAGGGTAGGGGATGTGCTGAAATAGCAGCCCGAGTTGCTATCAGCCTCCAATTTCTGCCTCGCCGAGAACCCCTGCCAGCGTGTATTATGAGAGTTCGTCGAAATCGTAGGTTGCCTGGAGGGAGTCGGGCCATGGATCGTTGGGACATATTATTGCTGTGCGTCGCAGGCTACATCGCCATCACGGCGCTCGTACGGCTCATGACGAGCCGCCGCAATCAGTTGGTGAACCAAGTGCGCGAGCAAATGGTCGATTTGCAGAAGAAGAAAAAGAAAGCGAAGAAGAAAGAAGCCGCATAGTACAGCATGAAAAAACTTTACATCGAAACCGTGGGCTGCCAGATGAACGTGCTCGACAGCGAGCTTGTCGTGGCCAGCTTGCGCAAGCAAGGTTTCGAGCTGACCGACAACACCAGCGATGCCGACACGATTCTGTTCAATACCTGCAGCGTGCGGCAACATGCCGAGGACAAAATCTACAGCGCTTTGGGGCGTCTGAAAAATGCCAAGGTCACGCATCCGCACAAAATCATTGGCGTACTCGGCTGCATGGCCCAGAAAGATCAGCGGCTCATTTTCGAGCGTGCGCCCTATGTTGACCTGATCGTCGGCCCCGGCCAATTGCATCAAGTTCCCGACTTAATCGCCGAGATCGAAGCCGGCGGCGGCCAGAAGATGGAAGTCAGCCTTGGCCGCAAGGAAGGCACTCGCCAACAGATCGAGCGCAGCCACGAAAGCTTCGACCCCCTGCGCGACGCGGCGATGCGGCCGACTCCGTATCAAGCGTATGTACGGATCATGATCGGCTGCGACAAGTTTTGTACCTACTGCATTGTGCCGAGTGTCCGAGGTCCCGAACAAAGCCGCCATCCCGACGACATTATTGCCGAGACTCGACAACTTGCCGACGAAGGTTGCAAGGAAATCATCCTCTTGGGCCAAACGGTCAACAGCTATCGTTATCGCGAAGGGGATCGCGTCACGCGGCTCAGCGATCTCTTGACCTCGCTGCATGGGATCGATGGTCTCGAACGGATCAAATTCGTCACGAATTATCCCAAGGACATGACGGATGATTTGCTGCAAGTCGTGCATGATTTGCCCAAGTGTGCGAAGTATCTGCATGTGCCCGTACAGAGTGGTTCCAATCGTGTCCTTGAACGGATGAAGCGCGGCTACACGGTGGAAGATTACCGCGAGATGATGGATCGTATTCGCCATCTCGTCCCCGAAGCCGCCGTGACAAGTGATTTTATCGTCGGCTTCTGCGGCGAGACCGAGGACGATTTTCAACTCACCTGCAAGCTCGTTCATGAGCAGCGCTTCAAAAACAGTTTCATCTTCAAGTACAGCGAGCGACCCGGCACCAAAGGTGCCGAGCTTTTCCCCGATGATGTTCCCGAGGACGTGAAGAAGCGGCGGAATAATGAACTCTTGGCCATGCAGAACATGATCAGCGAAGTCGACAATCATGCCTTTTTGGGTCGTAATGTCTCCGTGCTCGTCGAAGGCCCTAGCAAGGCAAGTGAAAAATCGGACGATCCCGACGCGCTGCAATTGCAACTCACGGGCCGCACGATGTGCGACCGCATCGTGGTCTTTGACGGCAACCGCCGCCAGATTGGCCAAACTTTGCCGATCACGATTTACGACGCCAACGCCCACACGCTCTTCGGCGCGGTGGTGACGCAGCATGTCGGGCCCGAATTGTTTTCGCTGAATGCCTGACCGTTGCCGTTGATTTCCTCCCCAGTCGGTGGGACAATAGAAGAGAGAGTGGCGACGGGTTGGTTGGCAGACATGGCGGCACGTGCTCCTCTGAATGTCGGCCATTCGGTATCGAAGATCCAGGCAAGGGTTAGCAGACTGCGACACATCCCTCGCGGTCCGCGGTAGGTTGTATTATGTCAATGGTCGAGCAGACCGTTGCCTGCCGCTGTTCGGAACTTCCCTAGCGACGAGATTTGCCTGGTGTCCAAGCTTGCCATCGAAATCGATCAGCTTCGTAGTGTGTTGAATTCGCGCGAAGCAGCCGAGCCCTGGCTCGCTGCCGTGGGAATCGTTAACACACGAGCGGCGTATCTCAATCTCACCAAGCTCGCGGCCCTGGTGCCGCTGGATTTGCTCACAATTATTTTGGAGCAGTTTGCCGACGCGGCCCCGCAGTTGGCCGACCCCGACATGGCGCTCAATAATCTGGAGCGATTTTTTCTGGCCTCGCGCAGTCCACTCTCGATGGCCGCGCTGTTCGAGCGTGATCCGCATGCCCTCACCAATCTGTTGTTGATCCTGAACAGCAGCCAGCACCTGAGCGATCAGCTTTGCGTCGATCCCGAGAGCTACGAATTGCTGCGTCTCACCGAGGGCCGTCCGGTGGCGCGCGAATTGTTGATCGAGGAACTACTCACCGACATTCGCCGACTCGAAAACGAAGAGGATGTCATGGCCGCGCTTCGCCGCTTCAAGCGTCGCGAAACTCTGCGGATTGCGTACGGCGATCTCGTGCTCGGCGTGCCGGTCGCGCAGATCACGCGGCAGATTTCGTACGTGGCGGATGCGACCGTTGAAGCCGCTCTTGAGTTCGCCCTGCGCAAAGTCTGGAAGCGCAAACATCCCAACAATGGTCGCCAGGATTCGCCACCGCGGTTTGTCGTGCTCGCTTTGGGCAAACTCGGCGGCCTGGAGTTGAATTATTCGAGCGATATCGACCTCGTTTTTCTTTACCAGACTTCTTCGGGTGCTGCCGCTCGCGAGGGAGAGAATGGCCACGAGTTTTGCACGGCGGTTGCGCAAGAATTGATTGCCCTGCTCACGGAAACCACCGAGTTGGGTTTCGTCTACCGCGTTGATATGCGTTTGCGGCCCGAAGGTCGGCAAGGTCCGCTTTGCGCGAGTGTCGAACAAGCCCTCGGTTACTACGACATGCGGGGCCGCACTTGGGAACGCCAAGCCTATGTGAAGGCGCGCCCGATTGCCGGCGACATGGAGCTGGGTTACGAATACTTGAGTCGCATGGAGCCTTGGATTTATCGCCGCTATTTGAGCCTCACCGACATCACCGGCATAAAGTCGCTCAAGCGACGGATCGAGGATCGCAGCACGCACGGCGAATTGGCTTCGAGCGACGTGAAAACCGGTCACGGGGGCATTCGCGACATCGAGTTCGTCATTCAATTTTTGCAACTCTTGAATGGTGGAGCTCTGGAACAAGTTCGCACCGGCAACACGCTCGAAGCGATCACCAAGCTCAACCAAGCCGGCGCGCTCACGCATCAGGAAAGCACGATTCTCGAAGAGAACTACAGTTACCTCCGCAAACTCGAACATCGCTTGCAGATCATGTACGACTTGCAGACGCATCAGCTTCCTCAAGCAACGAGTGATCTCACGAAAGTTGCTCGCCGCATGGGCTACACGGATCGCCCTGGTGCCACGGCCCTCGAAGCATTTCGCAAAGATTACAAGCAGCGCACCGAGGTGAATCGCAAGATTCTCGATCACTTGCTCCACGATGCGTTTGGCGACGACGCCGCGACCGAGCCAGAAGTTGATTTGGTGAACGACCCCGATCCCGCGCCGGAAACGATTGACCGCGTCATGGGCAAATATCCGTTTGCCGATCCACGCACCGCGTACACCAATCTCATGTCGCTCGCCGAGGAGCCGATTCCCTTCCTCTCCACGCGGCGTTGCCGCATGTTCCTGGCGTCGATTGCCCCGCGGCTGTTGTCGGCCATCGCGGAAACCCCCGATCCCGATGGGACGCTGGTCACGCTTAGCCGCGTAAGTGATTCCTTGGGTGGTAAGGCGGCGCTCTGGGAGCTGTTTAGCAGCAACCATCCCACCCTCAATTTGTATGTGACGCTGTGCGCGGCCTGCCCCTATCTTTCCGGCATTCTCACCAGCAATCCCGGCATGATCGACGAGTTGCTCGACAGCTTGCTCATCGACAAACTTCCCGACCTAGCGACGCTGGAAGCCTCGCTCGCGGAGCTCACCCGAGGTGCCGAGGACAAAGAACCGATTTTGCACAGTTTTAAGGTTTCCCAGCACTTGCGCGTGGGGGTCCGTGATATTCTTGGCAAGGACGACATCCAAGATACCCACGTTGAGCTATCCGACGTGGCCGAGGCCTGCCTGCGGCACATCGTCGAAGCCGAGACGGCGAAACTTATCGAAAAACGTGGCGAGCCGCGGATCGGCGAGCCCCATAGTGTGCCGCTCACCGACGGCGAGTTGCCGCCGTATTGGCGATTTCATCCGGGGTCCGAACGCATCGGCGAACCCTGCGAATTCATCGTGCTCGCCCTGGGCAAACTCGGTGGCCGCGAGCCAAATTATCACAGCGATCTTGATCTCGTGTTTCTCTACGAAGCCGACGGCCAAACCCACGCGCCTCGGCGATCCACGATTCAAAACACGAGCAACAATCACTTTTTCAGTGAACTGGGTCAGCGGATCATCAAACGCGCGACCCATTTCGGCCCCTATGGCCGGCTCTACGAAGTCGATCCGCGCTTGCGACCGACCGGTCGGAGCGGCTCACTCGCTTTGTCGCTCGCCGGTTTCGTGCGTTACTTTCACGAAGGGGGCGGACAACTTTGGGAACGGCAATCGCTCTGCAAAGCGCGCGTGATCGTCGGCAGCGAACAAGCAGCCACACGAGCGCTCGAGGCCGTGACCGAGGCCGTTTATGGCAAGCCTTGGCAGGCGCGCGATGCGGCCGAGATTCGCGCGATGCGTACGAAACTCGAAGAATCCGCTTCCGAGCGCAACCTCAAACGCGGCCCTGGTGGCACGATGGATACCGAATTTCTCGTGCAGATGTTGCAGCTCAAACATGGTGCGAAAATGCCTGAGTTGCGTAAGCCCAACACCATCGCCGCTCTTGTGGCCCTGGAAAAAGCCGGTGTACTCAATGCCGATGATGCAATCTTCTTGCGGAATGCGTACGGCTTCCAACGCAGCATCGAAGCCCGCATCCGCTTAATGGATGCCGCGGGACGGCATGAATTCCCCGCAGACCCACGCGAACAGGCCAAGCTCTCGTTCCTGATGGGCACCAGCGATCCGGCGCAACTTGATAAAAAAGTTTTCGACACCTTCCGCAAGGTCCGCGAGACGTTTACAAAGGTTTTTGATCGTGCCGAAAGGGAATAGCAGTTGATTGTATGGGTCATTCTGAGGGAGCCTCAGCGACCGAAGAATCTGGCTTCAATTCTTCCACGCTTTCAATGCTTACGAGTATGCAAATCTAGATCCTTCGGTCGGCAAGCCTCTCTCAGGATGACATTTCTCTACGCACTCCGCTAAAAACTCAATTCAACGGAAACAACCATTCCTTGTCTTTGTTGTCTTCAATCAGCTTAATCATCGCCCCTTCTTGTTTTTCGAGTGACCTCGCGGCGGAAGCTTTCACGCGGCGATCGGCAATGCCGTGGGCAAACCAGGGGGCGTGTGTTTTGATCTCTTGCATCAGTTTCAGCGTGATGAGCGTGTGATCCTCTTCGCGCTCCAAGCGGGTCGTCATGGCATAATCGAGTAAGCGCTCGGAACCTTTCAGCAGCTTCGTAGCGGAGTTGATCACGTTCGGATCGATATGCACATTCTGCTGCAAGGTGACCACTTCACGTCCCACATACTCGTCGAGTGTGCGCACTTTCAATTCACCTTCAAGATTGAGTTCCCAGCCAGGGTCAGCGGAAAAAACCGACTTGAGCAGCGCTTCGCCAACATTTTCCGCCCCAATATCGACTGAACCTTCTTCCCACTTTTGGTCGACGAATTCACTCGTGCCGCCCATGGTGATAATTTCCTTGGCGGCATTCGTGCGGACCATGATCTTGCGAACCTTGGTAAAATCTTCGTTGATGACGAAGCTCCGCTCGACGGTTTGTTGAGAAACATAACCAGCCGTCGCGATCCAACTGGCGGCAAAGGCGGCGATCAGGAGTAACAGCGCAAGCAGCCACTTCATAACCGAGCGCCGGGATGATTTGGCGATATCAAATTCTGGCATGATGAAGTCAAGTAGGGATGTTGGTAGGGAACAATCAAACCGCGACCATGGGCAGGGTTTGGAGTAGTATAACAGGTGCTCTAATTAACATGCGGAGATTTCAACGCTTGCACGACATCAGCCGGTTTCACGCGCTCGCCGTAATTAGCGTTCACAAACGCGAAAGTGATGACGCCTTCTCGATTGATAATGTAGGCCACGGGCACGGGCAATTCCATGCTCGCATCACCATTGCGCTTCTCCAGATTGATCCACTCTTGATACTTTTTGGCTGTGTCAGGATCGAGCTTGAAGACCACGCCGTACTTTTTGCCGAGCTCATTGCCTTTGTCGGTGAGGACGGGGAAGTCGAGACCTCCCTCTTTGGCAGTTAGCTTTGAGCTCTCGGGCAACTCGGGAGTGACCGCCACAATTTTTCCGCCGGCGGCCTTGATGGCCGGTAGGGCTTCCTGAATCCCGCTCAAATGTTTCTGGCAAACGGGACACCAACCCCCGCGATACCAAATCACAACCAGGGGGCCTTCATGCCAGAGTTGACTAAGCTTGACTTTCTTGCCTGCGCTATCAACCAATTCCCCGTCGATAGCTTTATCGCCAACCTTGAGGGCTGTCTCGGCAGCTTGCTCGGCGGTTTTCTCCGACTGTTCTGCGGCGATGCCAACATTGGCAACCGCTAGTGATAATAAGGTGAGCAAGAACATTCGTTGCAGTGGCATCAGAATCCCCTCTCAGGTTTCAAAAGCGAGTTAAAATATGAGTTAGGCCGACCCCTTAAAGATAGCCGTGGAACCTCCCGCGAACACTCTTACAATTCAAGCACCCTAGCTTTCACAGTGATTAAGTTGGTAAAATCCTCGCAAAAACAGCCGCTGGCGGCTTAGCGAAGCCTACTCGCCATTGACCCTCAGAGAAAAAGTGGTACACTTGAAGGACAAATTAGGTGCGAGACCGCCCTCAATCATATTGGGTCGGATCATTCACTTCTATGCTGCCAGCCCGCTTCAGTGCTTTTTTAGCCGATCAAGCAGGCCCTGCCTCAGACTGCGAACGATTTTCTTGCTCCTCGGTTGCCGACGATTGTTTCGTCCGGTGGCCTTCCGCTTTTGGAGCTTCGTGTCTGCCTCTCGTTGGTAGCACACCGCGTCAGCAGCAGAGTTTGTTACATGTGTGCGTAAGTTAGTAGGTGAGATAAGTCAAGAGGGTGAGTCCCTACATACTTACTAACCTACTCACTTACTCACCGCCTTTGAGTCTTGCTGAGCCTGCGCAAGCGGTTCGCAGACCCACCATGCTTCCCACAGGAAACTACCCCACATGAGTTTTGAATCCCTCGGTTTGTCCGCCTCCTTGTTGCGTTCCATCAAGGACAAGGGCTACCACACCCCCACCCCCATTCAAGCGCAGACTATTCCCACCGTCCTGTCGGGACGCGACCTGATGGGCTGCGCCCAAACCGGCACGGGCAAGACGGCCGCGTTCGCGCTGCCGATGCTCGACCGCTTGTTTGCCAAAAAGAATGAACCATTCCAATCAGCCAAACGGCACCATCATCCGAGTTACCGCCCCATCCGAGCGGTGGTGTTGGCCCCGACCCGCGAGTTGGCCGCCCAGATTCACGAAAGCTTTCTCGTTTACGGCCGAAACTCCGGACTCCGTTTTACCACGATCTATGGCGGCGTGAGCCAGAACCCACAAGTCCGCGCGCTCGACAAGGGGGTCGACATCCTTGTCGCCACGCCTGGTCGGTTGCTGGACCTCATGAATCAAGGCTACGTTGATCTTTCCAACGTGGCGATTCTCGTCCTCGACGAAGCCGATCAAATGCTCGACATGGGATTTTTGCCCGACCTCAAGCGGATTGTGTCTGCGGTGCCTAAGCGCGAGCAAACGCTGATGTTCTCCGCCACTATGCCTGACGAGATTCGTATCCTGGCGGAAAAATGGCTCCGCAATCCCGAGCACATTCAAGTCACCCCCGCTTCGACTCCGGTGAAGGCCGTGAAGCAGTCGGTGTACTTCGTGACCGCTCGCAACAAACCCCAATTGCTCGCGCACTATCTGCAAACCAATGCCAGCACTCGTGCCCTCGTGTTTGCCCGTACCAAGCATGGTGCCGACAAAATCGTGAAGCATCTCATTAAAGTAGGCATTCGCGCGGCCGCCATCCACGGCAACAAGAGCCAGAATGCCCGCATGAAAACCTTGGAGCAATTCAAGTCGGAGAAGCCCCCCGTGTTGGTGGCCACCGACATTGCGGCCCGTGGCCTCGACGTGCGCGGTATTTCGCACGTGATCAATTACGAACTCCCCGAAGTGCCGGAAACTTACGTCCACCGCATCGGCCGCACGGCCCGCGCGGGCGCGACCGGTTTCGCCACGTCGTTCTGCGACCGTGATGAGCGTTCCCGTTTGACACGCATCGAACGGCTCACCAAGCACCGCATTGTGGTGGAAGAAAATCACCCGGAATACACCGACCAAGGCCCAGCCGTCGTCACCTCCGATGAACGACTTGCCCGTTACAACGACCGGTCGCAGAGTCGCGGAGCGCAAACAAAGTCACGTTCGCCGCAAACGAAGTCCCGCTCCGAGCAAACACAATCCCGCGGAGCGAAAACCCAGTCGCGTCCCGCCAAGGCGAAGTCGCAAGGCGAATCGTCGGGTACCCGACATTCCCGCAGCGACACCCCCGCCGCTCAAGAAGGAACCGCCACAAAAAAGCCCCGCCGCCCCGCAACAGCGGGTGCCACCGAAGGTCGCCCCGCGAAGAAAAAATGGCGACCAAAGATCGGGCGATAATATAATAGGCGTTAGCCGGCATCGTCTCGATGCCGGTTGATGCCTCGGCCCTCGGAGGCACTCCGTCGTGGGCATGTTTCCACGATTCAACATGGCTACTTCGGGGGCCCTCAGAAGCCATGCCACGCGCATACACGTTAGTTCAACCAGATTCTCTACCGTCTCGACCTCGACGACCCGACATTCCTGAATGGGGAATGACAATACGAGCAAGCTATTACCATCGAGTGCCGCGTCGACAAATTAACATCCAGACGCTCACGAAATTCAGTAATAGGAGACTTGATGGTTCGGGAGCCAGATAGGATACGCGAATTTCGTGACTGATCGCGCCGAACACACCACTGCTAAACTGGGAGTTCCGCGTAAGGATAAATGAGTGGACAGTCACTCGCTCCGCGGGACTGAATGTTACCGAATCTTCGTAGGGTACGGAAGGATTGTTCCATGGGGCTACGTGTAACGTCGCCAACAAGTTACCAGGTGAATTCACTTGCGTGACAATCGGCTGAATCGTGTATGTAACGTCAGGTTCCTCTTCCTCGAATGCAACATCTTTGTTTGGAAACTTAATTACTTCGACCGTTGTCGGCGGAAGAGACACATAGGTCCAAGCCTCAACCGCGCCTATTGAGAATCCGTTCGCGATAAACGAACCCACGCGATCAATCGATAGAGTTGGGTGACTAGCCACGACATCAAAAGAAATCGCAACGGCGCTTAAACCTTGGCTAATGGCATAGCTGTCTGCCCCAGGCGCGAGCGTCAATAGATTCGCATAGGGCCATGCGGCATAATAATCTGTAAAGCAGATGTCGCAGTCAGGCCGGCCGTAGACTACATCGTAGTCCGTCCGAACTCCAATGTTAGAAGGAGTGTCTTGTTGCCAAGTTCCTTCGATACCTCCGTCAAGGGGAAAGAAAATTCCACTGTACTCGGTCATGTAGGGACCCGGCGTCGAAGTAATATTAGTCAACCTTCTCAATCGGAAATTTTCGTAACGCAGTCCATTCGCAATTGTTTGTTCTTCCGTTCCGTTGAAGAATGTGGCTGGCGCCGTGAATCCTGAACCAGGTGCAGATAAAGTACTCAACGGAATCTGCGCTATTGGTGGAGCGTACTGAGGCTGTATGAGCGCTGCCTCGCCCTGGGTCAGACCCGACTGCAACACCCAGTTCGCCACCGGCCCCGACGACACATCGGTCACATAAACCAACAGGTTCGTGGTCGCGATGAGCTCTACCTCGCGCCTCCAACCCGACTCGCGCATCAAATGGCCAACCGCACAGGCCGTGTCGTGCCGGTCGACAAAGATGGGTGCCCCTTCGTCGGCATGGCCTTCGTTGAGCGGGAACAAGGCACGGTCGCGGTAGGCGACTAGCCGTTCGATATTTTGCTTGCGCTGATGGCTCAGATATCCGTACCAATACTCGCGTTGAGCGGCACTCCATCGCACACCTTGGCGCTGTTCCAGTCGAGCAAGTGCAAGCACCAGGCTTCGTTCCCGATTCGCGGCCAGTTTTTCGAGCACCGCATCGAAATGGGTTTGCAACTGCGTACGCAGTCCGGCAGCATTTGCTTGCCGGTACTCTTGGGGCATGCCGACTGCCCGCAACAGAAAAGCACTGCGAAGGCGAGGATCAATCTTTGCCGGCCCCGTGATTGCTTCCGATGTGGCGTGTGAAGCAGCCGCCAGCAAGGGTGACAGAACTACCAGCAACACAGCACAGAGCAATCGTTTCATCTTCGTGACCTTATGTGAGTAACAAACCGAGCAATATCGAGTAAGAGTTAAACTGAAGACATCAGGGAACGAAGCTAGCTCAAGACATCAAAAGAGGCTGCGAGCAAGCTGAGGAGTCGCCAAGCTATAGAAACAAGGAATCAGTTCAACCCTCAAGAGGGGAGTGTGATTCCATGTGTGTGGGCGCAGTAGCAGTTCTCAAAATTTGAAAAGATAGAGTGATATCCGGGGGAAAGTAGTTGCCCCGGCACGGTTTATCCTAACAGTAAACCAAGACGATGCAAGAAATTTCCCGCGGTAATTTTAGCTTTCTTGTAAGTGCTTGGCAGGTAGCGTTTTTTAGGCCAAATTTCCGACCCGTTATCGAGATTAATCATCCTGTATTCGCGTCCATTCGCGTTATTCGCGGGCCAAATTCATATCACACCTCCGCTTTCCACCCATACTTCACGTACTCATTCTCAAACGAACCATCGTCGTACAAGTCGAGTACGGCGTAGCCTTCGTCGCAGTCCTTGTGGCGGCCTTTCCACCAACTGCCACACACCGCGCCATTGCACAGGTAACTCACGCCGTTGTAATCGACGCGGTCGAGTGAATGGAGATGGCCACTCAAGCAAAGCTTTACATTCGGGTGCTTCGCAAACAGATCCTTAAGCTTGACGGCGTCGGTATGCATCAGCGCGCAACTAATTTGGAAAGCATCCTGTTTTTGCTCGGCCCACAACAGAGCCGAAGCACTGATGATCGGAATATGTGAAAGCACGAGCACCGGCATTGCTTTTGGCAAGTCGCGCAAGGTTTGTGCGAGCCAATCGTATTGTTCCTCATCCAAATGAGCGGTGTAGCCGCTACGATCCTTGGGGTGATGTTGCGTGCTGTCGAGCACGATGAATTGCCAGCCCCCTTGGTCAAATGTGTAGTATCGGTTGTCGAGCTTTAGCATTTCGGTCGACCGCAGTTTCCCGTAGTTCGGTTCCTCGCCCGTGGTTTTGCTGCTTGGCTTGTTCCAACCCCAGATGTCGTGATTGCCAATCGCCGAGCGCACGGGGATTGAACAATCTTGCTGGAGCACATTGTGCCAGATGTCCCATTGCAACTTGGTGCGGGCGTCGTCGGCATCATAACTATCCATGATCGAATCGCCGCCCGTAAGAATCAACTGCGGCCGATCAGCGTGCTCTTGTACGTGATGCAAACAAGTGGCCATGCCTTCGGTGGCTCGCAATTCGGGCTGCACATGCAAATCGGTAAGATGCGCGACGCGCAGCGCGCGTTTGCGACCAGAATTGATTTCTTGAGCATTCGCGGAAAGCGAAATGCCACCCCAAGCAGCAGCGCCAATCGCCGAAGCGCCGAGTAATGAGAGTGTTTCACGGCGAGTGAGTGATGAATTGGTCATAAGCTTGGACTCCTGATCTCGAATTATACTTCTCACTGTTAAGGAAAAGTGATGAGGTTAGCCGGTCCGCCACGGCGGATCCCGATGCCGAGCCAACTTCACACCTCCGGAATCTCGTACCCCTTCCGCTGTGTGCGTTTCTGCATGGCGTTCGCCACGTCGTCGCCAACAATCGTTTCCGTGTCGGCATCCCACTCGATGGCACGATTCAGTCGCGCGCTGATTGCCGCCAGGTGGCCGCTCGTGACCGCTTTGTGGTGCGACCACACATCCGACACCGGCTTCTCGCGCGTCTTGATGCAGTGAATAAAATCAGCCATGTGATCCCAAGGCCGACCAACGCCGCGCACCTGATCGACGGCATCCTCGGGGAGTGGATTGTCTTTCAGTTCATCAACCGGTTTACCTTCCAAGCCGCCACGATTCACAAAGATGCGCCCCTTCGTGCCTTCCACGAGCAAGCCGTTCCGCGCGTCGCTCGACACGATCACTTCCACGTCGTTCGGAAAATCGAGTCGAAACTCATACTTCGTCGCCACATTATACCGATCGGTCTGCTTGGGATTCCCTTGCTCGTCGAACTCCACGGGATGCTCCACATGCACCGGCGTCACTTTTTTTACGCCGCCGTCCTTGCCGTCTTGACCCAACAACCACTGGCAGATGTCGATGTGATGGGCACCCCAGTCGGTTAGCTTCCCGCCGCTGAAATCATACCACCAACGAAATTCCGCGTGGCCATTGCTCGCGTCTTCGCCCCCATCACCCAGCGACTTGGCCGCCGTCCATTTTTTCAAATTCTGGCCAAAACGATAATCCCGCAGCGAGCATTGGCCGAGCCACATGTCCCAATCGAGCGCGGCCGGCGGGCTCACCATCGGAATCGCTTCGCTGTAGGGCGCGCGGTCGATGCCGATGGTCACTTTCTTGACGTCGCCGATACGCCCCGCACGGACCAGGGCAATCGCTTCGACAAACTGCCGCATCGAGCGCTGTTGCGTTCCCACCTGCATCACGCGGTCCGATTTCTCGAGCGCGCGAATCATCTGCCGCCCTTCATCGATTGTCAGCGACAACGGCTTTTCACAATAAACGTCCTTGCCCGCTTGAATTGCTTCGATAGCAATCTTCACATGCCAATGATCGGGTGTGGCAATCACCACGGCGTCGATGTCGGGTCGGTCTAGAACTTCACGGTAATCTTTGTAACCATGCGCGGGTTGCAGCCCCCTTCGGACGAGCGCGCTTTGATACGCCGCGCGATGATCGCTGTCGATGTCACAGATCGCCGCGATCTGACCATAGTTTTCCAACGTCTTGCCAATATCCGCCCCGCGACCTCCCAGTCCAATCGCGCCGAATCGAATCTGGTCACTGGGGTGCTCAGCACTTCCGGCGGCCCAGCCGCGGCTGGTCAGAAAATAAGGGGCCACGCCCGCTGCCGCGGTAGTGGAAAGCGAACGCCGCAAGAACTCGCGCCGCGAAGATTTTGGAGAAATTGGCATGTTGCCCTCGAAAGGATGATGAGATTAGTTCTACAGCGGAATGTCCAGATTAAATTGCCACGGAATTTCACGGATTAAACACGGATAATTGCCTGTGATGTTCCTGGTGGTAGCAAGCATTGTTGTGGCTGATGGGAAACGACTTTTCTACCATTGAATTTCCGTGTTCAATCCGTGTTTCATCCGTGGCTAATTTCTCCGGACTCTGCGTAAGGATTAAAACGCCTGAATAACTTCCAGTATAAAGACTTCACTGCGTTTTTCGTCCCCTAGTTTCTAAAAATCTGCCTAGTTTGGCCGTTCAATTACTGGCCGAGATACGTCAAAATCATGTTCAGAGTAACACGAGTCTCCGACTCGTAATTTGACGACTCGGAGAGTCGTACCACAATCCTCATCCCCGCGCCCAGGCCTGCCATGAATACTCCCGTCTTTCTTCGTACCCTAATTGTTTCCCTGTTGCTCGCCTCCAACACCATGACAGCCGCCGAGGTTGCCGAACCCACTTCCGGTCAGATTCCCCCATTGCCCTACCGACCCCCCATGGGCATTCCCGCGTTTCCCGGTGCCTGGGGCGGCGGTATCTTCGCCACTGGTGGCCGTGGTGGTCAGGTGATCGCCGTCACAAATCTCAACGACAGCGGCCCCGGTAGCCTCCGCGCTGCCATCGAAGCCGAGGGTCCACGTATTGTCGTGTTCCAAGTCGCGGGAATCATTCCGCTCAAGAGCAATCTCGACATCAATAACCCCGACATCACCATCGCCGGCCAATCCGCGCCGGGCGACGGCATTTGCGTCGCCTATGGTTCGCTCAACATCAACACTCGCAACGTCATCATTCGTCACCTGCGGGTCCGCCGCGGCATGACCGAAGGAGGGCAGGGCTCCGACAACATCGGTGGCAATCCCGTCGAGCAAATCGTTGTCGATCATTGCTCAGCGAGTTGGGGCATGGACGAAAACCTCTCGCTCTATCGCTACATGCGTCCTGAAGCCGACGGCAGCGAGACCAAACTTCCCGTCCGGAATCTCACCGTGCAGTACTGTATTTCGAGCGAGGCCCTCGATGCCAAACACCACGCCTTCGGCGGCACCTGGGGGGGTGAAGATAGCACGTTCCATCACAATCTCTTCGCCTGCAATACGGGTCGCAACCCGTCGATTGGCATGAGCGGCGAGTTCGACTATCGCAACAATGTGATCTACAACTGGGCCCATCGCACGATGGACGGCGGCGACGAAACCTCGCTCATCAACGTCATCAACAACTATTACAAGCCTGGCCCCGCCACCAACGACGAAATGCGCGACACGATCGCCCGCATCGAGGAGCGCGACATGTACTCTCCCGGCCGGCGCTTCGAGCCCGGCGGTTGGTATCCGTCAGAAAAAGATCGCCCCGGCAAATGGTATGTCGCCGGCAATTATTTCGACGGTTCGCCGGTAGTGACCGCCGATAATTGGCAAGGCATGAAATCACAAGATCGCGGTGCGGGTAGCGAACTCGCCCGCGTGAACACGCCCTTCGAAGGTTGGCCCGTCAAACAACAAACTGCCATGGAAGCGTTTGAAACGGTCCTCAAACTCGCCGGCGCCACGCTCCCCAAACGCGACGCTGTCGACCAGCGCGTGACCGAAATGGTCCGCACCGGCAAGACGATCACTCCGGATGGCATCGTGGCCGATCCGAAACAAGTCGGCGGCTATCCCGACTACAAATTCGACTCCGCCGAAGTCCCCGCCGACACCGATGCCGACGGCATGCCCGACGAATGGGAGAAGTCTCACGCCCTCGATCCCAATCAGGTCGCCGACGGTGCCACCGACCTCGACGGCGATGGCTACACCAACGTCGAAGAATTCCTCAACGGCACGAACCCCCAAGAAAAAATCGACTACACCAACCTCGGCAACAACACCGACACCATCAGCGGTACATAGCCCCGCCCTCCTGGCGGGGTCACAATCCTTGTGCGGACAAACGTAGCATGGCCCCCCGGGAGAACTGCAAAGTAGTAGGCACACTCCGTGTGCCGTAACCACCTTGGTGAAATCACCGCGTTTTCTCGGGGCAGCCACGGCACACGGAGTGTGCCTGCTACATTCAGGCGGACTTTGCAGTTCTCCTGACGGCTCCCGGGCCGTGTTTGCAATCACGTCCTTCCCGCGCAGGCCTGAATCGCAGTTCTTCACGCCAAGTAGTCGCACCATCCTGGTGCGGTACGCACAGTTATTCGTTTGCTAAATCGTGCTCTTTATAAAATGAGGCGTGCGGAGAACTGTATATCCGCTGAATCGCTGCAGTTGCTTTAAGGTTGTAGAGACGGCCGATGCGATTTGCTCATCAGTCCAGAAAGGGTTACGCAAAAGTAGTTCGACCGCTCGGTCAGATTTGCTCGAATCTATGCCCGCTATTGAAAATCGCTTTGTGTATTGAGACTTAAAAAATGGCATCATGAAGCCAACCGTATAACCATCGAATTGGAAGTATCCGGCTGCGCCAGCCGTTTCATTCATGATGAATTCTCGTACATTGTCGATGAATTCGTTTGACCAAAGGGCGAAGTGATCAATTCCTGTCAAGACGCTAATGTAATAGCGACATGCGCCCTCAGAACCAAGTAGCTGCGTATTGCACATTTCTTCGCGAATTGATTGATGTTCTGCAGACTCATGAGGAGTTGCCATAGCATGAGACCATCCATTATCTGTTGGCAAGCGATGTCGTTGAACGACTAGATGTCCATTTTTGTCAGGCCAACGATCTGGCTTATGTAACTCGCAGCATAAGTACAGTATCCCTGAATTCTTGTCGCGCAGCTCAAGCGTAGCGGGCAGATTACACTCATCACATTTTGCTACTGCTGGTACTAGATGCATTTGATTTACCAATTTTACGTACCCAAATCCTCACCGGTTAGCGCGTCCTGCGACGTGTGACGAACTCGAAAGATGATGACTGTTTCGCTCTCAATGCCAAACAGAATTCGATGCGTGGGGCGGCGTCCCAGGCCGTAGAGGAGTTGCACAAATCATGCTCCGTGGCAAACGAACAACGCTCCGGAATGATTCGCAGTGATTCGATAGCTGCATAAATTCCTAGATACCAACGAGCTGCCTGTTCGACTGAACGATGCTCAGCCCACCAATCGTGAGCAGACTGCACATCCTCTTTGGCTGGACCAGTGATGAGAAGGTGCGGCATTTAAGCATCCGTCGAAATGCCGTTCTTCGCGCGAAACTCCGCATCAAACTCCGCGAAATCTTGTACGTCACCGGCGCGCCAGGCATCGATCCCGGCTTGGATCGCCTGCCGCTCTTGATCTTGCCAATCAAGTGAGTCGAGCGCCTGACGAATCACGTCGGCTTCGCTCGCGCCATGCCCTGCCGCTGTTCGTTGGACGCGATCAATCAATTCGGCGGGAAGTTCAAGATGCATGATAAGTTCTCCTTGTAGAAGACAGTTTAACACCCCAATCATCCACTGGCAAATTTAATGCGATTCTTTGTGCCAAACCAAGTTTTCCACCACAAATTCCCTCCGTGTTCTCCGAGCCTCCGTGGTCACATTCTCCCCAAGTTTTTAATAAAAATGTGCCAGCCTCTATGGTAAATCGCGATTGTAACACGCTCTTTGGCAACTCACTTCGCTGACTGCTCGCGCCGGGGGCTGAGTTAAGCGGAAGCATTCGCTTTGCTCGCCAACTGCGGCGCGGTTTGCAGATCGACCATCCGGCGATACTTGCCGTTGGTCGCCATCAGCGTCTCGTGCGTCCCGACTTCGGTAATTTGGCCATGCTCCACCACGACGATGCGGTCCGCATGGGCGATGGTGCTGAGCCGATGAGCGATCACCAAACAAGTTCGGCTTTGCATGAGATTGGCGAGTCCCTTTTGAATGGTGCGTTCGCTCTCGGTGTCGAGATTGCTCGTGGCTTCGTCGAGAATGAGAATCTTGGGATCGGCGAGCACCGCGCGGGCGATGGCGAGCCGTTGCCGCTGCCCGCCGCTGAGCTTCACGCCCCGTTCGCCGATGAGCGATTGATACCCCTTGGGCAGCACCTCAATAAACTCCGCCGCGTTGGCCAACCGTGCCGCCTCGCGGATTTCCTCGGCACTCGCGTGGCGATTCCCATAGGCGATGTTGGCGGCGATGGTGCCGTCGAACAGAAACACATCCTGCTCGACGATGCCAATGAGATTGCGATAGCTGTCCATGTCCAAGTCGGCCAGATCCTGACCATCAAGCAGAATTCGTCCGCTCGTGGGTTCATAGAACCTGGCAACCAAGTTGCAGAGCGTGGTCTTCCCGCCACCGCTTGGTCCGACCAGTGCGATCATTTCGCGGGGGGCGATCTCCAAGTTGATTTTTTCCAGCGCAAACGCATCGGCACTCGGATAACTGAACGACACATTCTCGAAGCGGATTTGTCCCTCGACCGCCGACTTTTCAATCTTGGCATTTGCCGAGGCTATTATCTCTTGCGGCTCTTCGAGAAGATCAAGAATGCGATCAAGTCCCGACAGACCATTCTGAAATTCCGCCGCGCTCTGCGCGAGCATCGCCAGCGGACCGAGCAGCATCAACAAATAGGCGAGGAACATGACCAAATCGCCGGTCGTAAGCGGCCCTTGCATCACACGATACCCACCATAAAGCAACAATCCCGCAGTGGCCAAAGGCATCAGAATCTCCCAGAGGATTTCGATCCACCGCATCCACCACCAAGCGTACAGTTCCTGGCGACCCATGAGATGGTTGCCGCGCATGATGCGGCTGGCCTCGGCCCGTTGACCACCGAAGGCGCGCACAACCCGCATACCGCCAAAAGCTTCGGTGGCAAGCGAATCGACCTTCTCGCGCTCCGCGCGAATGCGGCGATGTTGGGGGCGAATCTTCTCGATCCAAGTGCGATGCGTGGTGTAAACAAGGGGAATCACGAGCAGCGCGCCCAGCAGCAACCGCCAATCCACCCAAGCCAGCACGCACAAACTTCCCGCGAGTTGCACCACGGCCCGCCAGGGATTGTAAAGCATTCCGAAGACCAACTCGCCAATACTACCAGCGTCTTGTCGCAAGATGCTCGCAGCACCACCGGATTTCAGTTCCTGCACCCTATGCAACGGCAGCCGCATCACATGGGCAAAAACTTTCTTGCGAATCGAGAGTTGCAGCAGCTTGGTCACGCGCGTGGCGTACCAGCGCCCCCACACATGCAGCGCCAGTCGCACGAGCGAAATCACGAACACCGAGACAACAATCGTCAGCAGCAACTGCCAGCGATCGCGGGGCAGCCAATCGGGAAAGCTCTGAGGCAGCGGCGTGTTGCCGAGCACGTTCTCAACGACGATCTTGGTCGTCGCTGGTGGCACCAAGGCGAGGATCGTGGCGATGGTCAGCGTCGAGAGCGCAAACGCCATGGCTCCCCATTGCCCGCGCAGAAGCTGCATGAAACTTGCGACGAGTTCCCATGTCGAACGATCACGACGTTTCTTGCCGCTGGCTGGATCGTCCTCGACAAACACCTCAGCACGGTAGCTCTCAAATCGTTCCTTGCTGGAAGCGGGCGTTCTCCTCATGGGCGGGTGCAATCGGCGGGGTTGGCTGCGGGGGGTCGCAGGTCAGTTGCCCGCGGTAAGTGTTATTTTACGCATGATGCGGTTCGATGGCGAGTTGCGAGATTATTAGGCCTCGCCAAGCACTCGCTCGGCCTCCGCCAGCGTGATCATCAGCGTCATGGGGTCAACCGGCGACGCCCGAAATCCGCAGCGCTCGTAGAATTGCCGTGCTTCGGTCGAAATCGCGTGGACGAGAATTGCCTTGATGCCGGCGATGCTGGCGGCTTGCAGAGTGCGCAGAATAGCATCGCGCAGGAGCCCTCGACCGATCCCTTTGCCTTGGTACGACTGATCGACGGCCAAACGCCCGAGCACCATCACTGGCACGGGGTCGGGCATATTTCGCTTGGCCGCTGTCGAGGCAGTCGTGTGAGCCACCGCGCCGGCTGCGAGGGCATAGTAGCCAATCACTCGCTTTGGCTCTTCGCAAACAACATAAGTTCGCGACGCACCGCTCGACTCGTTGCGGAGCGCGCGGCGGCGCAACCAATCATCGAGTGTTGCCACGCCGCTGATGAACCCGCTGACGTCATGTGTGTCGTTGAGGGGTTCGGGAGGACGCAATGATTTCGCTTGGCCCTGATTTGTTTGTTTCATCCTTGCCAGGGCGCCGCCGTTTTCAACAGACGTCGCAATCGAGGATTCTCCGTCGGCGATTGATCGAGCGCTGCGGTGAACGCTGCCAAGGCTTGGTCATCGAGACCAAAATAACAGCGATCAAGTAGCACCAACTCCGCCTCGCGGCGGGCGGCTTCCACCATGAACTCGGTGCGACTTTTGCCAAGCGCGGTCGCGGCGCGGTCGATCAACTCTCGAGCATGGTCTTGCAGCCGGAGGTTGATCGTCGAATTTCGCAGTTCAGGATTTGCAGCCATTTTTGAAGCTCCATATATACAACAAGTATACATCGACGTATATGCAATGTCAATACAGCTAGGTTCTGAAATTCGTGGGAATTGGGTTGGGTCATTTGTGAGGGACGACCAAACCTACTTGCCCTACTCAAACGAATTACGCTCGATTTCCCGGTGTATGAATGACCGATATTACTTGAGGAGCATCCCATGGATTCCATCGACACCGCCATCAACTCGGCTATCGAAGCCCAGCAAGTTGCCACTCAGCAACAGATTGCCTATGCGCTGCTGGCCAAGTCGCAGGCGGTGGCGATGGCCCAAGGCCAAGCGGCCACCGAGTTGTTGCAAGCTGTGGCCAGTATGGGCAAAGCCCTTGGCAAGGGCCAGCAAGTCGACGTGGTGGGTTAACTCGCACTGCCATGACGGAACCTCAACCGACCATCAAACTCGACCAGTTTCTGAAACTCGTCAACGCCGTCGAGACCGGAGGACAGGCCAAAGTTCTCATTCAAGGGGGAGAAGTGAAGGTCAACGGCGCGGTGGAAACCCGTCGGCGACGCACGCTTGTTATCGGTGATGTGGTTGAACTCGCAGGAGAATCATTTACGGTCGAACTCGACAAGCATCCGTACGACTAACGTCCTTGGTCAATGTCACTGGTCTGGTGATTGCTGTAGAAGTTCTTGCACTTGCTTGAGTCCTGGACCAAGTGAGTAACGATCACCTTGAGGATAGTTTCTAAGCCACGCGTAAAACAGATTGCCAGGGCAGAGCGTCGAGGCGAATTCGCGGTGGACCCACACATCGTTGATCGACAGCTTCTTATCCCGCAAGAGATAGGCACACAGCTTGACGAACGAATCCTTCGCGGCGTCGGTTGGCTCGGCTTCCATGAAATTACCGAGCAAGCAAATCGTGATATGCCCAGCCACGTTACCGGGCCGCGGCCCGGTTGTGCTTTCAGGAACATACTTTGTCCCTCCCACGCCGAGAGCGGGATCACTCTCGACTTCGTCAGGGCTAAAAATACCATTTTCGCGCCATTGCTGCTCAGTCAGGTAACGCGTGCCACTGTTGGGCGCATATTTTGTTGAGCGCCCCTCAAAAATACGGCCATCGGGTGCGATCAAAAAGTGGTAGGCAATATCGCCCCATTTGTTGTCGTCGCGATGGCCATGCTGAATGATCCGCAGCTCCGCCTCGGGTGTGCCGTCGCCCCGCAACTTATCCACGGCGGTATGATGGACGCTGACGTGCTTTACTTTCCCGATGGGCTGCAAAGCACCCGAGCGCGGGTCCGCTTTTTCTGCCTGCCAAGCGGATCGCGGCAAGATTTCGGGTGCTTCGAGTGGCTTCTTCGCCAAACATAGTGAGGCCGATCCGAAATTGATGACAGCCAAGAATGTCAGCATGGCGAAAAATGGTGGGCGAGTTGAATTCATACCAATCATGCCCACGCGATTCTCACAAATTCAAAACTGTTTCGGGCGTTTCCGCGGCCAGCACCAGAATTTTGCCGTCTCCCATGCGGCCCGTGCGTGCGAGTTCCACCATCTTGCGGATCACTTCCTCAGCGCGCGAATTTTCGACCCACGCGGTGATTTCCACCTTGGGGAGAAACGCTTCGGAGTATTCGCTCTCGGTGTACTGGTCGAGATAGCTCTTCTGACGGCCCATGCCCTTCACTTCGCGGACATGGACGGCTTCCAATGGTGCCAATCGCAAACCTTCGAGAATTTTCTCAGCGAGAAACGGTTTGACGATGGCGATCACTTGGCGCATGGGAGAGCTTTCAGGCTAACTAAAAAAGTTCTCGCCGAAGAGATCCAACTCGGGGCCGGTTTCCACTTCCATGTCGCCTTGGACGGTCACTTGGCAGGAAAGTCGCATGGTGTCTTCGTTGCCGATGAAGGCCAGGGTGGGAATCGGATCAAGTCCGCCAGGGGTGACCGGGGTGGGAATTGGCACCCGGAATCGCCAGCGCTCCACTAATCCCATGGGGCTCGCGTTTTCCATGCCTTTGACGATTTTTACGCGGCAAGTGCCGCATTGGCCCCAGCCGTGGCAATTGATGATCTTGTTGATGGAGGCACCAAAACCGTTGAGCCCCTGGTGCGTGTTCACGCCCGCCATGATCGCTTCCTTGCGGAGATTGGCTCCAACGGGGACTTCGATTTCCTTCTTTTCTTTAATGAACTTGACGACCGGCATCGGGGACCACACCTTCGCAAACTGAGGAAACTCGCAGAGCGGCGCGGCTACCGTATTTGCCGGCCAGAGAGTAGGATACTTTACCGCGCCCGGGGGCTGCCGGAAAGTGGAAACAGGGCTTGTTTTCCCGCCTCACCTCGCATCACAGAACACTCCCAACAAGCGATTATGGCCAAAGATTATTCAAAATACCAACAGAAAGTCATCAAAAACTATTACGACAACCGCGATGCGATTTCGCTCCAGCGGCTCAGTGAATTGGTGACCGATCTTTACCTCGCCGAAGGCAAAGGCCGGCAAACCAAGTGGGGCCAAGTGGTAGCCACGCTAGAAAAACTCGGCATTGCCGCGGATCGGATCGAGCACTTGCGCAAGAAAGACGATCCCGCGCTCGTGGCAAAAGTTGTCGAAGAACTCATGGCCAAGGAATGAAGACCTTTCACGCAGAGGCAAGAGGAAGACTGTGTCGATGACGTCATTCTTAAAGAGCCTAGGCGACTGGGGAATCTGGTTTGGCCCTGAGATTCTTACACCACACTTTCTGCGACATTGATTGAATCGCCAACACGTTCACATCATGTCTAATCCTTCGTTGAAGTTTTACACAGGGGTCACGAGCGGCCTCGAACGGCGTTTGCTGGGTTACAAACAAAAAAAGATCAAAGGTTTTACAGGGACAATGTGATCATGCTCGTCCGATATGATTCTTTCGACGACATCAATTAGGCCATCAAATCTGAAAAGAAAATCGAAGCTGGGGATGATCGAAGGGATCACTTTGATTGCTAAATCAACTCGCTCTGACAGACCTTGCCGAGCTATGGTATCCAGCAGAACATTAACTCACCTTCGACCCAGATCCCTCGGGTCGCGGAGCTCCCCACGGGATGACAAGACCTCATGACCGCCACCAAGACAAAACCTAAAAAATCCGTTCTCCCCGCGCGCGAGAAAGTTAAACCCGCCGACACTTGGGATCTCGGGTCGCTCTACGCCCACGACGAGGCCTGGGAAAAAGACTTCCTCGCCTGGGAGAAGCAAATCAAACGCTACACCACGTTTCAGGGTAAGCTCGGCATCAGTGCCGACCAACTTGCCGATTGCCTCAAGTTCGACGTGAAATTCGACCGCCAGGCGGAACGCATCGGCACCTATGCCTTTCTCAAGACCACCGAGGACACGGCCAACAGCGCTTACCAACGGATGGTCGGTCGGTTTCAACATGCCTCCAGTGAAGCGGGTCAAGCCGCGAGCTTTATTCGTCCCGAGATCATGGCGATCCCGACGAAAAAGTTTGACGAGTTCCTAAAGGCCAAATCGCTCGCGCCCTATCGCTTGCTGCTGGAACGCATGGTTCGGTATCGGCCGCACACGCTCAGTAACGCCGAGGAAAAGCTGCTGGCCATGCAGAGCCAAATGTCCGACACGGCCAGTCACACCTTCCGTCAATTGACCGACGCCGATTTCAAGTTCGGCATGATTAAGAACGAAAAAGCCGAGTCGATTGAACTGTCGCACTCCTCGTTCTCGGCGCTCTTACATTCGCCGAAACGCAGCGTGCGTAGTAATGCTTTCCATCAGTATTACGAAGTCTATGCAAACCACGAAAACGCGCTGGCCGCCACATCGAGCGGCTCCGTGCAGCGGGACATTTATTACGCCAAAGCGCGTGGTTACAACAGTGCCATCGAGGCAGCGTTATTTCACGACGACGTGCCCCCCGCCGTGTACGACAACCTCATCGCTGCGGTTCGCGGCAAACTTCCGGCGCTTTATCGCTACTACGAACTACGCCGTCGCAAGATGCGGCTCAAGGAGATTCACCATTACGACACCTACGTGCCAATCTTGAGCGATCTCGATCAAAAGCGTACTTGGCAGCAAGCTGTCAATACGGTGATCGAATCGCTCGCGCCGCTGGGCAACGAATACACAAGTGTCCTGGAACGGGGCCTCACCACCGACCGTTGGTGCGACCGGTATCCCAATCGCGGCAAGCAGAGCGGCGCGTTCAGTTGTGGCACGTTCGACGCGGCCCCTTACATCATGATGAACTACCAGCCGACCGTGCTCGACCACGTCTTCACGCTCGCCCACGAGGCGGGGCACTCGATGCACAGCCACTATTCGGCCAAGAGCCAGCCGTTTCAGTATTACAACTATGTGATTTTCGTGGCCGAGGTGGCGAGCACATTCAACGAACAACTCTTGAGTCGGCATTTGATGGCCAACGCCGGCACAACCGAGGAACGTGCCTACCTCATCAACCGCGACATCGACGCGATACGCGGCACGATCATCCGCCAAACGATGTTCGCCGAGTTCGAGAAAATCATTCATGCCCTGGCTGAAGCGGGCGAACCGCTCACCATCGAGTGCTTCAAACAAGAGTACCTCAAACTGCTCGAAGCCTACTTCGGCCCCGACTTCGTGCTCGACCCGCAGTTGAAGCTAGAATGCCTGCGGATCCCCCATTTCTACCGAGCATTCTACGTCTACAAATACGCCACCGGCCTGTCGGCGGCAATCGCGCTGAGCGAGCGAGTGGTCACCGGCGGCAAAGTGGAACTCAACGACTATCTGTCGTTCCTCAAAGGAGGCTGCTCGAAGTTCCCGCTTGAACTCCTGCGCGACGCAGGAGTGGACATGCAACAACCCACGCCGGTGAAGACCGCGCTGGCACGATTTGAATCGCTGGTGGATGAGCTGGATATGCTGTTGTGATTTCCCCAGCCGCCGAGCAACGCTCGGCACGGCCCAGGAGCGGGAACAATTTCTCGCTTGGCGTGACGGCATATTCAGGTGATAATGACAGTAAGCCAGTAGGTCCGAGGTACAGTATGGTAGCGATGGGTAAAATCCAGGAGTTTGCCAATCAGATTGCGCGGCAATTTCATCCTCAACAGATTGTGTTGTTTGGTTCCCATGCCACGGGTTCTGCGAATGCCGATTCGGATGTGGATTTGCTGGTAGTAGTATCGCATGAAGGCAAAAACTGGCGTATGGCGACAAAAATTCGTGAAGCCGTCAAGGCAAGCTTTCCCCTCGATCTACTTGTGCGCCGACCTGACGAAATGAAACATCGTGTTGCCGCGGGTGACGTGCTGTTGAAATCTGTTCAAGAATCGGGAGAGGTTCTCTATGAAGCCCCTCACGAGTGAATGGATCAGGAAAGCTGAAGGGGATTTCGCTACTGCCGAGCGAGAGTATCTGGCCGAATCTCCAAATTACGATGCCGTGGCTTTTCACAGCCAACAGTGCGCGGAAAAATATCTCAAGGCTCGCCTCGTTGAAGTCGATATCCCCTTCCCGAAGACGCATGATTTGTCAGTTATCCTTGATCTGATTCTTGCCGTGGAGCCAACCTGGAGCGAACTACGGTCCAGCCTCAATGCCCTCACCTCCCTCGGCATCGAAGTCCGTTATCCAGGCATGTTCGCTGACAAGGAGGATGCCGACGAAGCCCTCAAGGTCGCCAGAAATGTTCGTCGAATAGTGCGAGTTGTGTTGGGGCAATGAGTTACTGCGTTCGCGCGGTTTGAATCGTTAGTGGATGTGCTGGACGAGTTGCTGTGAGACAATCATTCCATATCTCGAATTAGTCCTTCGACGAAATCGCTGTATTCATCCCGCATTGGCAGATCGAGTATCTGCTGAAGTCGGCGACGTGTAGCGTATACTGCTTCACCGGTTGTTGGGTTATGGGCCTGTTTCTCAAATTCTTCCCAAACCACGCCAACTCCCCGTTTCTGCCAGCTAGGAAGATCGTTGAAATTGATACCACGTTGGAACAATAATTCGTTCTTGGAAGCGACAGGCAATTTCAGTAAGGCTTCTGTAGCATCTTTGGCATTCTGGCCTTCTTTGCGTAGCATCCAGTAACAATGGGCATTCAATGCGTTGCGGTGAGCATCCTCGTTCCGCCATCGAAAGTAATCGACCACATAGCTTCGAGTAGGTAATTGGGAAACTCGGCAATCAAAGCAAGCGATTCCTCCAAGCAGTAAAGAAAGCTTTGCACTCGCTTCCCCAGCCAATATCGAGTTAATTTTGCGCAGCTTACGACCAAATGCCTTTTCGTTGTGCTCGAACAAGAGTGAGATTTCATCACTCTGCGTATATCCAAATACGACGTGAAATCCGCAATCCATGAGATGTTCTACCGTAGCTACCATCGCATCGCGGAAACGTACGTCAAACGGGGCCTCGAAATCGTGGGTCTCCTTCGTTAGACGAGTAAACCCTCGACCATCGAGGCGGGCCACGATAAATATACCGGGCAATACACAGAGATCATGCGTGGTCTCAAAGACGCGCATTTTTTCGTCAAGTTCATCAAATTTCATCAGACCATTCGCTTACAGTAAATGTGCTGTTGTCAGAAAAGGTAACGTAGTAGAGTTCGTCATATCCTTCGTTCCAGTCGGGCAATTGAAGTTTGCCATAAGTTCCTAATAGTCCGACCAGAGGCACAACTTGATCGGCTACACGCAAGTCGTTGCGTTTTTTGCAGTTCTCAAGCTTAGAAGCGAAATAGTAGCCGACGATGCGAAACCCGCTAGCTCTAGCAGTCTTGATATAGCTGGTTCGGTCTTCTTTCGTTGGGTTCGTGTTGTCAATGACGAATGGTTGTTTTGCCTCGATACACGCAGCCAGTAGTAACTGCTCGCGATGACGTGTGCGCAGCATATCCAGATTGATACGTACATGTGTGTTGAACAATCGCTCTTTACAGAATGTTGACTTACCAGAGGCCTGAATTCCGATGAGAATAACTGCTTCCATAAGTTAGTTCGCCAGTAAAGCTGCTGGATTTTTATCCTGGCAATATAACAGCCCAAGTATTTTCTTTGGTCTAGCTGAAATGTTACTCTATCAAAATCTACCCTCCGCGCCCGTAGGCGCGGAGGGTTCAGCTTACTTCTCCCTAAAAATACTCGTCACGATTGACGCCGTCAAAAGTGGCCCGATCTTAGGCAACAGCGCTTGAAGCGCAGGCCGCTGCGGGGCGAGCAATGTTCACTCCCCTCGGGCGTTGGCCATGAGTTGGCGAAATATCGGTTGCAACGATTTATGCAGCTTGCGTGCAAATGAACTGTTAAGATCGTGTACGGCGATCAACTCGACGACGTCCGCGAAATCTTTGTGCATTCGTCTGGCATTATTCTGGCCGCACGCAATTTTCGTCTCAATGAGCCGCGCGAGCGTCAACACGGGAAGCCCTTCAAGCTCCGTAACCGAATTAGCATCAGTCGGATCGGGGAGACATACTTCCGAGCCCAATCCTGCCCGTTCGCCAGATAGCAGGAATTGCAAAATGACTCCTGAGCCAGAGATAAACTGTTTATTCGGCACATCCCATTGCCAGCCAGCCGCAGTCATTGATTCGCGAACGGTATTGGCATCCTCGGCTCGAATCAAGAGATCAACATCAATCGTGTTGCGTTGATAGCCGTGCAGGCAAACGGCCACGCCGCCGAGAATCGCGTGTGGCAGATTTTTACTCGCCAACAACTCATGAGAAGCCACCGCCGCGTCCCATAGCGACTCGTTTCCCAGCATCGCATAAATCCTTTTGGAGGTAAGCATAAAACAACCCTGAGCAGCCCGCGGCACCGATATTTGTTATTGTAGCAGCGAATGTTTTGGTCTGAAATGACAGGCCCAACTCACGGCAGGTTCACTTACGACTGACTACTGACAACTGACCACCCACACTCCTGATTCGTCCAATTCGTGCCGATTCATGGTTACCCCCCCACACCTCTCTTGGACTTTCCCCACCCCCCGTGTTAATCTGCACTGTCAGGAACCAGGGGAATCGGGCAGGAACCAAGGGAATCGGGCGTAGCTCGATAGAATCAGCTCATGTGAGGCGTCGTGATGGAAGAAATCTTCCTGTTTTTCCTGGGGCTCGGTGCCTTGGCGGTTGTCTTTATCGCGCCGATTATCAATTTCTTTCGGCTCCGTTCGATTCAGGAGCATCAGCAGACCGGCTTTGATTCGCTCCGCTTAGAGTTGGGTCGCCTGCATAAGAAACTGACCGAGCTTGGCACCTCGGTCGCGCCTGTTGCACCGCCGACAACAGTTGCCGAACCGACTGTCGCTGAGAGGGCCGAACCAGTCACACCGTCTCCAACTCCCGCCACTCCACCAACAACATTAAAGCTCCCTCAACATTTCTTCGGCTCCACCCCGCCGGAAGTGGCCGCCGCGTCAGTCAGACCCAAGCCCTCAACCCCGCGCCCCACGTTCGAGCCACTGCCGCCGCGCGTGCCGAGCCGCTTTGAAGTGGCCGCCAAGGAAACGCTTCACAAGATCTGGAATTGGATCATCGTCGGCGAAGAGCACGTCCCCGCGGGTGTGTCGATGGAATTCGCCGTGGCCAGTCAATGGCTCCTGAGGATCGGCGTGCTCTTGGGAATAGTCCTCGTTGGGTACTTCCTCACTTACTCTATCAAGAACGGTTGGCTTGGTCCGCAAGCGCGTGTAGCCCTGTCAACCGTCACCGGTTTGATTTTGCTGATTGTCGGCACGCGTATCCTGGGTAAAAAATACCATGTCATGGGCCAAGGCTTGATGGGGGCTGGACTGGCGACGCTCTATTTCAGCGTCTTCGCCGCCGCGAATATGTATGATCTACTCCCCGCCGCGCCGGCCTTTGCCTTGATGGCCGCGATCACGGTGCTCGCCGGGGGGATCGCGGTGCGGTTCGATTCCATGCTCGTTGCCGTGCTGGGCATCATCGGCGGCTACGGCACGCCGCTGATGCTCTCCACCGGAGCGGTCGATTTCGTCGGCCTCTATGGCTACATGCTCGTGCTGGGCATCGGCGTGCTCGGGATTTGCTACTGGAAGAACTGGCCGCTGGTGAATTATCTCAGCTTCTTCGCCACCTACGCCTTGTTCTTCGCCTCCATGCGGGCCTACGACAAGACCCACTTTCAAGAAGTGATGCCGTTTCTGGTGGCGTTCTTCGTGCTGTTTTCGACGATGATCTTTCTCTACAAGGTTGTCCGCAAGTCGAAGTCGAATCTGCTCGACTTAATCGCCCTGTTCGTGAATGCGGGCGTGTTTTTCGTCGTCGGTTCCCATTTGATTGAAGAAGTTCACGGCCGCCGCTGGATCGCGGCCCTCACATTGGGCTTGGTGGCCTTTTATATCGCCCATATTTTTCTCTTTCTACGCCGCAAGTTGGTCGACCGCGAATTGTTGGTTTCGCTGTTTGGTTTGTCCGCGTTTTTTCTGGCGATCACCATGCCACTCGTCCTTTCAAGGCAATGGATCACCGCCAGTTGGGCGATTCAAGCCGTCGTGTTCCTGTGGGTCGCGCAAAAATTGGGTAGCCAATTCGTCCGCCACATTTCGCTGTTGTTGTTTGTCGTTGTATTGGCGAGATTTTGTTTCTACGATCTCGGCCAGCAATTCACGGCCGGTTTTGCCACTACGGCGGAGTTGCCTTGGAATGAATACGTGAAAGCGCTCGTCGAACGGCTCGTTTCCTTTGGTATTCCGATCGCCTCCTTCGGCATCGCGTACCGCATGCTCGACCGTCAACCCAAGGGCGATGACGGCGTCGTCTCGCGCGAGAACGACGTGCAGCCCTGGCTCGGTAAGTCCTCGACACTCCATGTACTAGTGTTCGCCGCCATCGTGATGGCGTTTCTGTATTTGCATTTGGAGCTCAACCGCACGGTGGGCGTGCTCTATGGCCCGGCTCGTTTGCCTGTTCTCACGATTCTCTGGATCGGCCTCTGCGGATTCTTTTTGTTCGAGTATTCCCGCACGGGCGGAATTCTGTTTCTCGGTTTGCTGGGCCTCGCCCTGATCGCGGTCGTCGGCAAACTGCTTGCCGTCGATCTCCCCGCCTGGGGCGTGAACGAACAACTGCTTTACATGACGCCCTATTCCTTCCGCGATGCGGCCATGCGATTCATCGACTTCGGCGCGATCATTGGCTTTTTCGGTGGGGCCTATGCGATCTTTGCTAAACGCGAGTCTGCTGAACAAATCCGGAACGTCCTCGGCTTCGCAAGTCTCGCGATGCTCTTCGTCTATCTCACGCTCGAAGTGAACAGCTACTTGTACCACAATTACGACGGGCTGCGAGCCGGCGGGGTGTCGGTGCTGTGGGCGATCTTCGCGCTGGTGTTGATCTGGCGGGGTATCAGCAAAAGCATCGCGGTGCTCCGCTACCTCGGACTCGCACTATTTGTGATTGTCACCGGCAAAGTCTTTTTCAACGATCTCGCGCGACTTGAACAGTTCTGGCGGATGGTCGCACTCGTCCCGTTGGTGATCTTGTTCTTCGCGGGCTCGTTTATTTATCTGAAGTTCAAAGACAATTTTACCGTTGCTCAAGCCTCCCCCAAGTCGGAGGAAAAACCATGACGCGCATTACTTTTGTCCTCCTCGGTTGCTTCTTCGCGTTGAATTCGGTATTCGCCGCCGAGGAGCCTAAACAATTTGCCAAGCCGATCACGCTGCCAGCTATCGAGGGCGAAGAGTTGATTGCGGTGCCGCTGGATACCGAGGTTTATGCCAACTCGCTGCCCGATTACCTTGATTTACGGGTGCTTGATGGCCAGAAAAACGAGATCGCGTATGTCTTGCGTCGTGGCCAGACCAAGCGGAGTCGTAAAGTTCAGCAAACCTGGAGTGCCGAGAAACTGGCGCTCAAACCCCTTGACGAAGGTGGCCTCGAAATTCGCTTTCAAGTCGATCCCCAAAAGCACTTGCAACCACCGCAGGGAATTCGATTCTTCTCGCCGCTCGTCAATTTTGAACATCACGTCAAGGTGGAAAGCTCGACCGATGGCGAGTCTTGGAACACGCTTGTCGACAACGGGTTGATCTTCGACTATTCCCAGTTCATGGATGTGCGGAATGTCACGCTCGATCTGCCGAGTATCGAGGGCCAACCGCAATTCTATCGCCTCACGATTGCGGACGTGACCCAAGAACAACAGTCGCAGCTTATGGAACTCTCGCGTTCGCTCAAAGGGGACGAGGAACAGGGCCGCACCGAGCGCACGACCATCAATCGCCAGCCGTTTCGGATTGATCGCATCGAATTGTGGATCGATGAAGTTCGCCAGGACGTAATCGCTGATCGCGAGGTTGAGTATCCCGTGAAGCTTGATAAAGTCGAGCAAGACCCCAAAGCCAAACAATCCCTGGTCTATTTGACCTCACAGCGCGAACCGCTGACCGAGATCACCATCGACACGCCCAACCGTAATTTTAGCCGCAATGCGCGTATTGAAATTCCCGCTGAGCAGGGCACAACCAAGACTTGGCAAACACTCGGCACGGCCAATCTCGCGCGCATCGACTTCCGCACACTCAAGCGTGAAGCGCTCGGCTTGGACATTCCCGAAACCCGTGGCGGCGAATACCGCCTCGTGATCGAAAATCGCGATAGCCCACCGCTAGAGGTTAAGGGCGCTACTGCCGAGGGACACGTTTATGAAGTTGTTTTTCTCGCCGCCAAGGAGGCCAAATACGATCTCACCTACGGCAACGATTCCCTCGCCGCGCCAAATTACGACACGGCCACCCTCGCCGCGTCACTCCGTGAAGGTTTCACGCCGCTCGTGGCCACGCTCGGCGATCAAGTCGAAGTCGATGCGCCACTCGCGCCCGCCGTGCCTTTGTTAACACGTCTCTTAAACGACTCGCGCGTCATGACGCTCGTGATCGGGGTGCTCGTCTTGATCCTCGCCGCGGGCCTCTACCGTGCCACCCGCCACCTCGACGATCTGAAAGAGGGTTAACCGGCGAGCCTCAAATTTCCAGAAACGCAGTAGCGGGCGAGGTTTTCCAGGGGCAACCCTACGCACCGCGCTCCAGTTGGCTTACTGCTTCCACCTCTTCGTTCACAGGCTGCGCCGTACCGTCAGCCGCTCTGTTCGCGTCGATAAACACGTCCAACTGTTGCCCTACAAACAGTCGTTTGCCTCCCGTGTCGATCGCGTAAATCACCTGCAAGACTCGCGTGTCCACTCGCTCGGTGTTGTCACCGGTGAGCGATTTCTTGGGCACGACATAAGGCTCAATGCGCACGAATCGCAGGGGAAAGAACTCGTCCGGCTGACCCTTAAGCGTCGCTCGCGCGGCGGCATCGTCGATAAATCGTGGTATGTCGTACTCGTCGATGTCAACCCGCACATGCAATTGAGTCACATTACCGAGCACCACCAAAGCTTGGTTCGCTGGCGCGGCCACAAACTCGCCGGGTCGCACATTGACCTGCAAGACTTCGCCATCCACGAGTGCGCGCACCACCAACCGATCCAGCTCGGTCTGCGTCTCTTGCACCTGAGCCGCCGCTTGATCGATGGCTGCTTGGGCCACGCGTTTGTCATATTCCCAGGCACCTGCCTTGAGTAAGTCAAATTCTGCGACCGCGCTGTTGTACCGTTCGCGAGCCTGCAAGGCCTGCTGCTTACGTACCATAAACTCTTCTTCGGGCATTGCATTCTTGGCGAAGAGTTTCTCGCCGCGCGTCGACTGCTGCTGCCAATCCTCCCAATCGGCTTTGGCTTCGAGCACTTTGGCTTCGGCCCGAGGAAGTTCTTCGGTACGGGGCAAGGCTTCGAGCCGCGCAAGCTGGGCTTGCGCATCCGCAAGCGCTGCCCGGCGGATCGCTAGCTCGGCTTTCCGCTGGCGATCGTCGAGGCGAAACAGCGCATCGCCGGCCTGGACTTTTTTGCCGACGTGAGCCATCACCTCGACGACCACGCCAGCAACTGGCGCGCCAACCGAGATATTCTCCGTCTGCGGCTCGACCATGCCGGCTCCTGCCACGGTATTCGGGAACGGGTTCATGGCTGGTTGAACCGGTGGCGGTAAGTCCGGCAGCCGCGTACCCGCGTTCACCAAGTAGTTAGCGGCAAAAATGATCAAGCCAAGCGCAACAATCGGTAAGCCAAATTTTGTAAACATACTAAGTCCGGTTTCTTATCTTGAATTGAATCTGGAACTCGCGTCTCTAAGCGTGTTGCTGGACTATCACTTTCTCAACATTCGTCGGGGAACCGCTATTCGAATACCGCTCCTGCGAAACAATACGACCGTCGTCCATGCGGGCCATATTGTCGGCGAACTCAAAAATTCGGCTATCATGCGTGACGATGATCACGGCCCGGTCCCCTTCCACCGCTATGCTGCGGAGTAACTCCATGATCGTGTGCCCTGTCTTGGCATCGAGCGCAGAGGTGGGTTCGTCGCACACCAACAGATGCGGATGATGCACCAAGGCTCGCGCAATGGCCACGCGCTGTTGCTGCCCCCCCGAAAGTTTTCCGGGCAGGTTGTTCACCCTCTCGCCCATCCCCATTTTCTCTAGCAGCGCTATAGCCGCAGCGACCGCTTTGCGTTTTGATTGGCCTTTGATCACCAGCGGCACCGCCGCATTTTCGGCAGCCGTGAGCGCGGGCAGCAAATTAAATTGCTGAAACACAAAGCCCACGTTATCGCGCCGAAATGCCGTCCGCTGCCAACTGGTAAGTGATGTCAGGTCGGTTCCCAAAGCGTTGACCGTTCCGCTGGTGGGCTTCAAGATGCCGGCCAGCACCGACAGCAGCGTGGTTTTGCCACACCCGCTCGGGCCTACCAGCATTGTGAGCTCACCGGCGTACACGTCGAGATCGACGCCGCGCAGGGCATGCACTTCCGCATTGCCGCTGCCGTAGACCTTGGCCACCTGGCGACAAGAGATCAGCGGCTTTTCGTTGGCAATCGCAGTCACGTTTGGACCCGTACTTTCGCTTAACCTTGGAACACCACGGCTGGTTCAACCACCATCACGCGATGCATGCTCAACATGCTCGAGAGCACACTGATCGCGGCGACGGCCAGCGCGGTGCCGATAAACACTTCGACCGGCATGTAAAACGCTAACCGCGATCCCGGCGCATTGGCAACAATCCCAAACCAAGCCGCCGCGCCAATCCCCAGGCCAAAACCGATGAAGCTCACCAGTAGTGCTTGGAGCAAGATCATGCTCAGCAACGTGAGGTTCCCCGCCCCCATCGCCTTGAGTGCGCCGTACTGCTTGATGTTTTCAATCGTGAACAGATAAAACGTTTGCGCCGCGATGGCCGTGCCGACGATAAATCCCAGCGCGACCGTGATGCCAAAATTGAAGGGGATGCCCGTCTTTCGCATGAAGTATTCCATGGTGACCCATTCGAACTGTTTGCCGGTGAGAGCGCGCATGCCGGTCTGCTTTTCGATTCGCCGACAAACTTCTTCGACGTTCGATCCCTTCGTTACGTCGGCCAGCACGAACGACAGCACCTTCCGCTCGGGCGGCACAAACTGCAGCGCCTGGGAATAACGAGTATAAACCACCGGAAATGTTTGGAAGGTGCGACTCGCGCGGCAGATGCCGACAATTTCCGCTTCCTTGTCGTTCATCTCAAACCGTTTGCCAGTCCGCGGTTCTTCGTTAGGCCAAAGAAGTTGATAGCCCTCGACATCCATAATTACGGCGTCGGGCTTGCGCAAATCGAACACGCTCCCCAGCATCATGTCCGGCGGAGCACCAACGAGCGTCGCATCATCGAGGCCTAACAGAATCGTTTGCTGAAAGTTGCCGTCTTCCAATCGCGAACGAGTGAGGCCCTTATACAGCGGCACGGCCCAGGCCACCCCCGGCACACCCCGCACGGTGTAAAGATCACCGTCCGACAGCGGCTTCACGTCGTCCACAAACTGCACATTTTTGTCCATCACCCAGATGTCGGCACCTTGGATGTCGCGAATCTGGCCGCTGGTTTGCAGCATCAGGCCGCAAAAGATCGATGTTTGTTGCGCGATCAGCAGCGTGGCGAAAGCAATTCCTAGGATGATCCCCAAGTATTTGCCTTGGTTGCCGGTGAGCATTTTCAGCGAGATCCAATTCATCGCGGTACCTCGCTTTGCAACAAGGTCTGTTGCTTCGTCGGCGTCCGGGCACTGATTGCCGCCAGGCAAAATTTCGTGACGTGAGCCGCCAGCTTTTCAGCATCATTGCCTGCATATTCTTCAGCCACGATCAAGTTGCGGATCACGCCGTCGGCAAAGAAATAGAACAAACACTGGCCGACAACGCTGAAAGCAGTGAGGTGCAATTCTTCCACACTGAGATCATCAGGCAGCAGTTCGCGTAGGATCCCTTTGAGGAGCTCAAACTCTGGTCGGATGTTCGAGCGTGCCATTTCGGCACAAGCTGCCGAGGGTTGCAACACTTCGCGCATAACCAACCGCGGCTGCCAGGCATCGCCAGGTCGATTCAAGACACGGCGAAAGAAGGTCACAATAAAATCGGCTAACTTTTGCTCAGCCGTGGTCGATTCGTCCCAATCGGGAAGCGAGACTCGCTCGAGACACCAGCGATGCGCCCGCAGCACGGCCTCGGTATACAGCCGCTCCTTATCGCCAAAGTGGTAATTCACCGCCGCGAGATTGGCACCGGCTTCTTGGCAGATGTCGCGAACAGTCGTGTTCTCGAATCCCCGCTCGGAAAACATCTCACCAGCCGCTTCAAGCAGGCGGGTACGGGTTGTGTCTAACTCGTTTTCTAACATGGATTTAGAGTATGGTACAATTGATTGAAACAAATGTTTTAATCAATTGTATCATCGGCAGCTATGGAGGCAAGATTGAGCGAGTCAACTTGCGTAAAACCACCATTCGACAAGTCTGCTTGTGGTTTTGCTGCGTGTTTCGGATCGACTAATACCGACTCTGCAAAGTCCCATCCGCTCGGTGGCCCAGTTGGCGGAGCACTTCGGGCTCGATGTCTTGAGTCACAAAATGACACGAACCATCAGCGGTTGCCGTATTGATTCCACCAGGGTGGCCACTACTGAAACCACCAACTTCTAGGGGACCGGGTGTGGGAAGTTGCCTCACATCGTGCCACGATAGTAGATTTACCTTGCTAGTGTTGCGCAGTGTAGCCCGTGTGCCGCTGACCCACCCCAAAGTATTCTCATCGCGCACTTCACCGATCAGAAGCGTTTGCGAACTCCCATCCTTGATGTCGATGTAGCGAATGCCGCTGTTGAGAAACAGCAAGCCGTGATTGTTGGCGTCAATGGGCGCTTCCACGTCGTGATGACAACCGGCGTAGGTGCTTGAAGCAGAAAGCTTGTCCTCAGACATCTCGTTTCCTGGAAAGCTTGGGCAGACAAATAAATTAACAGGCACGGCACGGATCGCGCTGTTTATCGGCGCGTACGCCCCGGCCTCCTGGTCGAAGAGGTTGTAGACGTTGCCCATCTCGACGTAGGGCGTAATCTGCACGAGCCAACTTACATGCTGGCCATCCGGTTCACTGCGAATGGGGCCTTCGGGGTTAATCACCCCCGCAGGTAAGTGCTCGATGGCAAACTCATAATTGTGTACCGCCAACGCCAACTGCGCAATGTTGTTGAGGCACGACGAACGTCGCGCCGCCTCGCGGGCCGCCTGAATGGCTGGCAACAGCAGCGCGACGAGCACGCCGATAATGGCGATTACTACCAACAGCTCGACCAAAGTGAAGCCGCGGGTGGCTGTCGGCCGTCGGCTCTCAGCTTTCAGCCAGAGAAAACGGTCTTGCCGATAGCCGACAGCCGATAGCCGATTGCCAGCACATAAAAACCCACATCGCAAAGTGTTCATAAATTACTCCTCATTGGAGAGTGAAAATGTGTAGGATCGCCGCAGCGCCTGGGGCGAGTCGGCGGGGATTTGGGCAAGGACCTCAACGCGAGTTGGTTCCTCTTCGTTCAGAGACATGACTTTGATTTCCACCAGCGCCGATTCCTGGCCAGGAATCGCAGCACTCGTGAGTTGCCAACTTTCGCCGGTGTAAGCCGGATCGGCGCTGAGTTGCGCGACGGCACGTTGCACGCCCGCTTCGAGCAAGAACTCGGTTTGGCTCAGTTGCAACTCTTGCCGTACCGCCTTGCGCGCGTCGAGCGCGGTCTTGAGCATCGAAGCCGCAATGCTCGTCACAATCGCCAGCGAGACCAGGACGCAAATCAGTATCGAACCCGAGCGCTTTTTCCGCGGTGAAGTCATGGCGTCGGCTCCTTGGTTTGCGTCAACCGCAACAGTCGCCCCACTTGGGCTTCGACGTGCATCACCGTGCGCGGCGGTACGCCGCTAGTTTTCAGATCACGGGTGATTTGCAGATCGATTCGCTCCGGTGACGACAAGCTGGTCATCGTCGCCTGATACTCCACCGGCTTTTTGTAATACTCCCGCTGCGATTGCTGACCAGGGATTTCCAAAACTCGCACGATTTCGTCGTCCGCGATGGTGTAGCGCACTGTTTGGCCGTCGGGCAACGAGAACTGTATTTCGCCTGGTTCTTGGGTAACGGTCACGCCATTTGCTTCGTGCGCATCGCGGCGGAGGTCGTGGGACAAGCGGGTGAGGGCCCGCGTCACGTCGGCATGAGTACGCCACTGGCTGTTGAGTTTCATCGCGCGCTGTACGACGCTGGTGGCGAGCACCAAGAGCACCGAACCTACCGCAATCACCGCCAACATTTCTACCAGGGTAAACCCACGCTGCTTCGTCATGGTTGTTCCTCCACGGTGGGAGCCAGCCAACCCACCAGCGTGAGTGGTTCGGATTTGCCGACACGATCCCACTCGATTTCGAGCATCACGCGCGTGACGTCTGCGTCAACAATCTTGGTCCCCGACAAACGGGGATTCGGCAGCGCTGTTTGCATCTTTTCCGAAACAGCCAACTCACCCAGCGCGGCGTCGAGTTCCGTTTCGTCGAGAATCGTCAAGCGTTCGAGTTGGTTGGTCAGCTCTTCCACCGCTAGCTTGTAATGTCGCGATTCCTGCCACAACTTGCCGGTGCGAAAAGACAGCGTCACCACCAGCGACAACGCGGTCATAAGCAACGTCGCCGCAACGATCAGTTCCGTCATCATCAAACCGTTTCGGGTAGCATTTCTCATCGGTAGCATGGCCCCCCGGGCCGTGAATATCTCTTTTCCACACGGGCCGGGAGCCCATGCTACGATTGGTGTCAGGCTCTTAATTTGTTGACTCATATCAATTTCCTATCCCGACAACGCCTCGACCATTCCAAACAGCGGACTCAAACACGCGACGGCGACAAACAACACCGCCGCCGCCATCAGCAACGTCACCGCTGGCTGTAGCAGCGACAGATACAAATCCAGCCGTCGCTCGACGCGGCCTCGCCTGAGGTCGGCCAGTCGGTCCATCGTCCAGGCTCGTGAGTCGGTGGTCGTCGAACTCGCTAGCGCCCGCGCTTCCTGGGGCGTCAGCAGCCGCGCGGTCGCCATGCTGTTCCACGCGTCGACCCCTTGCTCCATTTCATTGCGAACAAACAGCAGCTTTTGGCGAATCTTCGCATCGAAGTGATAACGCGCGAGCGTCGACATCGCCCCGGCCAGTGGCCGTCCCGCGCGAGCGTTCACCGATAACAAGCTCAGCAGATCGGCGGAACGCAACTGCGCGATGGGCCGAATCAAACGCGACGACACGGTGCGCCGAAAGAATCGTCGCGAACGCTCGGATTTCCACAGCCACAACACCGCCAGCAGGGGAATCGCAATCAGGAACCAGTATTTCTCAACCCATGAACAAATCACGATCAACACGACAAGTGCTCTTGGCAAGTCCATCTCAAAATCATCAAAAATCGCTTGAAAGCTGGGGATGATCTTGATCATCATAAAAGTCAGAATAAAAGCGAAAATCGCGAGCGTCAGCGTTGTGTAAAAACCGATTTGACGCAGGCGCGCCATGATGCGCGACTCCGCCCCTGCGGGCCTGTTGACAAGTTGCGATAATACGGCGGGCAAGGTGCCCGATTGGTCCCCAAAGCGAATCGCCAGCGCATCTTCGTCGGACAGCACTCCGGGGGTTTGTTCCAACGCATCGGCGAGCGCGGTGCCCAAGGCCAGCCGTTTACCCAAGTGCCGCAACCGCCGCCGATACCGACCGCGATGTTCAATAGACAGTGCGGCCACCAGCGGCGCGGCTTCAAGCCGTTCCTCTGCCGCCACGCCGAGAATTCGCAAGAGCGCTTTTTGCTTGGTCGCGAGCGTATCGGCTGGCCACCACGGTGTACTCCGCCACGGTGAGGAGTGCAGATTGCCATGCCAGAGGCGGTCAAAGGTTGGAAAGTATTGGCTCAAATCAGGCTCTTTCTGTTATCCTGTCAAACCGTTGATTAAGGAAACCAGTGGTAAGTACAACGCAAATACCACGCCCCCCACAAAAAGTCCCACGATGACGACCGCAAGTTGTGGAGTAAAACCAGTCGCCCAATCGAAGCGATTGTAGATGCGTCCGGAATAGACTTCCGCCAATTCTTGCAACAAGCGAATGTTGGGTGCGTCGTCGGGATCTGCCTGCAGCGCATACAACACCGTGGCAGGTAGCGAATACTTATGCGGCGGAATCTGCGGAGCATGTTCTGTTTCCAAAACATTTGCCAGCCGCTCTGCTTCGCGTTGCAGCCACCGGCACGAACTCCCCCTGCCTGCAAGTCGTAAAGCATCAGAAGTTCGGAGACCGATTTGAAGGGCTTCTGACAATCGGCGTAAAAAATCGGCCATGTCGGAGAGTTGGCCTGAATTGCCGTTGGTAAAGACGCCCAAAGCACTCCCTGGTTTTATCCAAGACCTGACGAAGCGAATGAGCAGATAAATGGCTCCCCACGCGATTGTCAAAGTCGAGGCAAGTCGCAAGGGATGATAAAGAATCTCTTGGGAGAGACTAATATAAAACCGTGTTAATTTAGGTAGATCGAGTGCGAAGTCGTCAAAAATGTTGATAAATGTTGGAATGACCAAGGTACTCAAGAATACGAGCACGCCAAATCCCAGTAACATGACAATGAACGGATAGGCCAGGCTCCGCCAACGCTGAGTGCTGATGGCATTGTCGCGTTCAGCCTCGACAAACACATTTTGCAGGAAGCGATTCGTATCAGTCATGGTTCCACTTCCCAAGAAGGGTAACCAAGTCGTGGCCATGTCTGGCGTCTTCGTGAGCTCCGCGGCCGATGCCCCGTCAATGAGTCGCGTGGCCAGACGCTGCAAATCACGCCGCGCGCGGCCCTTGGGCAGTTCCTCGGCAAACGCGATGAGTGCCGGAGCGAGTGTCGCACGTCGTTCGATGAGTTGAGTCACCCGCTCGCGCAAGATGCGTTCCCCTGCGCCGTCGTGGACAACGGTTAGCTCGCTGGCTGGCTCTGGAACGGCATCCTGTACATCAACCTGACGAATCAACAACACCGTAATCCCCTGCGCTTCGAGCTCCGCCAGCGCCGTCGCAGCGCTCTGCGCGGCGATCACGCCCGTGAGCAGCTCTTCGTCTTTGGTCAGGGCTTGATAGGTGAAGTTACGCATAATTTATCTTGAAGTTTAGTCCAGAGTAGTTAGCCACGGATGACTGGTCTTCCAGTCCGGCAGACCGGACACAGATTAAACACGGATATTGCAAAAATTATCCGTGTTTAATCCGTGAAATTCCGTGGCCATTTTCTTATTTCTTTAATCAACGTTGTTCCTTGGGATCAGTACGCCAAGTCTCGCAACATTTGAATGTACGGCCCAAACATGCTCAGGCCATAAACCAACACAATCGCCCCGCCAACAATCGCTCCCACGAACGTCGGCAGGGCCAAGTGCCACACCGTGGCCTGCCGCTGGGCCGATTGCCGATACGTCTCGGCAATGAACCGCAGCATGTCGGGGAGCGACTCGCCGCCAAGGTTCCCCGTCAGCGCCCACCGCAACAACGGTGGCAACACGGAAAGTTGTTGTTCGTCCGCAGGGGTCAACGGCTCGTTCCGTTCACGTACCGACGCGATCCGTTCGCTCGCCGCAATCAACCCCGGATCATTGGTCGACTTCCCCGCGAGTCGCAAACTCTCTGGCAACGGAACATTGGCCGTCAGCAAACTCGCCAATTGCTCGGCGAACGTCGCGCGGGTGATCGTCGCAAAGTAGCGGCTCGAACCAGGCAGCCACGGCCGTTGATGATGGACCCGCCGTCGCCAGAGAAAAATCGCGAGCAGGACGAGGAGTGGCACCAACGGCACCCACACAGGCATCCATTCACGCCCGAACGTCAGCAGCCTCACGCCCCAACTTGGTGGCTCGCGCATTTGCTCGTAAACGCTGGCCAGTGTCGGGCCGAACAGCAGACACAGAAAAATAAAACCGCAGTAGGCGAGGGTGAGCACAATGAGCGGCCCGACGAGTGCCTGGCCCACCGTGCGGCGGAGATCATCCCAAGCGATCGGCTGCCGACTGACCCCGTCGAGCGCGAGCGACAACTGGTTCGTTTGCAGTCCCGTAAGCAAGGCGTTCTGGTAAACGGTCGGCAGCTTGTCGTCGGCAGCCAACGCGGCACCGACCGGCTGACCCAAACTAGTCCGTAGGGCCAGACTTGCGTTAATATTGGCGAGCGTTTCCTCGGTCGAGACATTCCCAGCCCCCAACTCAATCGGCACGCCGGCAGCGGAGAGCGCGGCCAGCTCCTCGTTCAGTGCTAACACTTCTTCCAGTGAGACGTCGTTCATGGAGGTGAGCTAGCCGAAGAGCAACGCTCTCCGGGATTCCCGGACCAAAGTTTTGGTCCGGCTAAGGGGAAATCGACAAGAGGCACGACTATTGGAAAAGATGCGCGAGCAACCGCGAATTGTTTAGCATTATGCCAGATCAAAGAATTTGGCCCGCGAATAGCGCGAATGGCCGAGAATATCAGAAATTTATTCGCGCTGATTAGCGTCATACGCGGGCAGTCTTGTCTTCGTTCATCCCTGGCGATTGAATCTGGCCTCAATCGTTGATCATCTTCGCCTGCTTATTCCGCAGCTCAAAGAACGCCTCAACCCACGCCCAGGCGGGATTAAAGCTCAAACCCAGCCCTTTGGCCGTCTGCTGTTGCAGTTCGTATTCCCGTTGGACGGTCTCCTCGGCCAGCGTCGTCTCGCGCGGTTCCGGCACAAACCGGCTCGGAATGTTGCCAACCGCCAGCGCCAGCACTAGCGCGGCCGCCCCAGCCAACCGATAATTCCAGCGTCGCGAACTCCCCGCCCGTCGTGCTGCTTCCAGGGTGCGCGGCCGCAGGTCGTCGCTCGGCCGGACATAACCACCGGCAGCCCGCACCAGCGCTTCAATCGGGGCAAACGCCGCTCGCTCACGGCGATCACGAGCATTCTCAAAGTTGTTGTCGTGGTTACTCATGGGCCACCTCCACATGCGCGGCTGTGAGCTTTTGGGTGAGATTGAGCATCGCATACCGATAACGGCTCGCGGCGGTGAAGGTCGAAACTTCCAGAATCTTGCCGATCTCGGCGAAGGTCATCTCTTCCCAAATCTTGAGCACCACAACCTCGGCCTGCTCGGTGGGGAGCGTCCGCAAAGCCGACCACACCGCCCGGTGCGATTCCTCGCGTTCCATCTCGTCGACGAGCCGCCCCGTCAAGAGGTCGGACAGATTCGCCAGTAGCGACCACCGTTTCTTGCGGCGAAGGATTTGCAAAGCTTCGTTCCGCACCATCCGCAGCAAGTACGGCCAAGGAGCGTCGGCATCGCACAAGTAATGCATCTGCCCGGCCACGCGCACCAACGCCGCCTGCACGGCATCCTCGGCGTCATGTTGATTGCGGGTAATCGTGGCCGCATACCTCACGAGCCGCTGGGAGGTCAAATCGAACAACCCGCCCAGTGCCGACACGCCGCTCTCAGCCATGCGCTCGGCACAGGTTCTGACGCTCTCGGAAAAGTTGGTGGATGATCCCATCAACCGTAAGGATGTGCTGGGGGAGGGGTTTTGTCTAGCGAATTGGGGAAAAACGCGGCGAGCCCACTTCAGTGGGCGGATGAGCCACGAATCCACACGAATCTCACGAATAAGTTGATTCGTGCTATTCGTTAGATTCGTGGTTAACAATCTTTTCCTGGTGATTCGGCGATGCAAGCAGGCCAAAGCGGTGCCAGGCAGGCTTGTGCGAAGCTGCGTAAAGTCTAACGATCGTAATTCGAGCGACATGCCGCGCGGGGGTACAACGACCCTGGGCAGTGCCTCCGCTCCGCGTGGCGGGTGTTTGAGTGGTATCCTTAAATTGGCCACCTTCCGACTTGCTCTCCCCCCAAGATGCGATGCTCCCCGCCCGTTTACCTGCCCCGACACGACTCATTCCATGCGCTCTGTTTGCATGGGAAGTGGGGATTCTGTTCGCGCTTACGATGTTTGTAACGAGCACAGTCGGCCAACAAGCGCGTTTGGTCTCCGTCGACCCGACGCTTGCTGCTGACTTGTTAGCCGAAGCCGATGCTTTGCATCGTCTCGAAGATCCCACTGCGGTCGACTACTATTTCGAGGCTGCCGCTAAGGCGGCGGAGATGCTTGCGCAATTCCCCACCGCGGTCACGGGTGAGACCGATATCGAGACGATTTATCGCGACGCCTTGGCAGGCCTCATCGACTCCAGCCAGCGGTACGGCCGACTCGATCCCCAGCGTCAACGGCTTCTGGTGGGCGGCGGCACACGCCTCTTGCCGATCAGTTACTTTGGCTTCGCCTGGCGACCCCAGGACTTCTCGTTGCTGCTCCCCGCCCGGTACGAACGCAACACCGAGATCGCCAATCATTACACCAGCTCCGGCATTGGGATGCCTCTGATCGGGGAGCAAATAACCAACCAGCCAGCCGCTTTCGTGCGAGGTCGACAAACCTTTGCGGTGACCGCGCTCCTGCGGCCCGCGACAACTCGCTTTGCTTCGTCGGCGGGTGGATTCGTGTTGGAACTGTACAACCCACTCGTGTTCGACCAAGTGAACTGAGGTGGCTTGAGTGTGCCAATCGCGCGCGATCTGTCCGCGCCGCTGGCCAGGGAAATCAACGAGTCACCCCGCCAGTATCTGCGCGGGTTTACATCGCCAAACGACACGTCGGTCCAGCCGCAGTTGATCATGGTCGAGCCCTATCAACGGGGCAAGATTCCCGTGGTGATGATTCATGGTTTGTATTCCGACCCGACCACCTGGGGCGACATGGTCAACGAATTGCGGGCCCAGCACGACCTGTACGCGCAGTACCAGTTTTGGCTCTTTCGTTACCCGACCGGCGGCAACTTGCTCGGTTCCGCCGCCGCGCTCCGACAGCAGTTAAAGTTAATTCGCACCTACTATGATCCTCAACACACCGATGCAGCCATGGACAGCATGGTGCTCGTGGGGCATAGCTTGGGAGGCTTGGTCTCAAAGTTGCAAGTCACTACTTCCAACGACCAATTTTGGGGCCGGATCGCCCAGCAGCCGTTTAGCGCCTTGCGTGCTCCGCCCGAGATACAACAACGCTTCGCCGAGAGCCTGTTCTTTCACCCCGTGCCGACAGTGAAGCGGGTGATTTTTATTGGCACTCCCCATCGAGGCAGCGAACTCACGGTCCGCGTCGTGGGCCGCCTCGGCAATGCGCTGGTCTCGTTCGACTCGGCGGAAGCGACCGAGTATCGGGAGATCGTCGAGAGCAATCACGACGTCTTCTGGCCTGACTTCAGCAACCGACCCCCCACGTCGATTTCGCTGCTCGAACCCGACAGCCCGTTCCTCGATGGCCTGGCCAACATGCCAATCAATCCCGCGACGCATATCCATTCGATCATCGGGACGGGTGGTGGTTATGTACTGGCAGAACCGGGTGACGGCGTGGTCGCGGTCTCAAGCGCCCGACACTGCGGCGAGAGCGAAATCTTCGTCCCCACGATCCACGAGAAGCTGCATCGCGATCCAGAGTCGATCAGCGAAGTGATGCGGATTCTGAGATTGCACGTGGGGATGGTGCTATGATTTTTACCGTGTTTTTACGGTCGAGATGGCAATGAGAGCAAGCTCTCAATCAGTCCAATCTAAGTGAAAATCTTTGGCCCATTCTTTAACTCGTTCATCAGTTGGCTTCTCGCCTAGTCGCCATGACCAGACATAAGCGATCTCGCGTTCCAATTCATCCTGAGTCATCTTATTGCGTTGGCATAAGTCTTTTATCATTTTGATCTCTTCAGACTTCTTGCTTTTTCGTATTCCAGGTTCGTCTTCTGGGGTCCAAGTTTCTACCCCTTTTGACTCGTAGTAGGCTGCCTCTCCAGTCTTCATTGCCTGAACTTGACCCCGCCAATAGTCGCTAAAAAGTTTCAGTTGATCCTTAGTCGGACGATATTCAGGATGACGCCATTTCCAGTCGATATCCACATCTTCCCATTCTGGAAGTATAGGACCGGCATTTCTGTTACCTGTTACATGGCAAATGTGGTAGCCATCATGGTCTTCAGCATCGGTTACGCTGTCATATAATAGGATGCTGATTCGTTTGTGTGGTGCATCCGGTTGTAGAACTTCGATTTCGCGTTTGTAGTTCTGATAGATTTCGCGTAGCGCCTTTTTAACTTGCTGTTTGCTTTCAGGCTCAAGTAGAACTACACGCGGGCACCTGCGAGAATGTCCCTCCGTTAGTTGAAAAGCCGGTTCCACCGACGTTCACAATATCACGCGGACTTCTGCTCGGCGTCAATGGTCTTCGTATCGAGCACGTCGAGTTGGCTCACCAACAGGTGCAGCTGC
>Ga0163151_10000881_pt1 | contig 52353 bp, 43 predicted proteins | sample OliLakLV19MP5IB2_FD_145596 | JGI IMG/M metagenome (GOLD analysis project Ga0163151, IMG submission 145596) | Freshwater microbial mat bacterial communities from Lake Vanda, McMurdo Dry Valleys, Antarctica - Oligotrophic Lake LV.19.MP5.IB-2 | ecosystem: Environmental > Aquatic > Freshwater >...
GTGAACTTCTTTCAATACATCCACGACCGAGTCAGTGGCGCGCGGCAGATGCCCTCGCTGGCGGAACTGATCCAACAACGAGCCAAAACGATTAATCTCAGTCCTTCGTGGGGGGCTCCGTAATCGCCCCCCCCGGTTTATTGAGAAGATTCGAATATTCGTGCCCGTCTACCTCCCGTAGGTCGCCAGCCTCCGCTTCCTCGTCATCGTTTTCGACGCGAGACCAACTGCCAAACACCCCCTGCCGGAAGACGGTGTCGCCAACCTTCGAATACAGGTGCCCGTTAATCTCGTGCTGTTCTCCCGCCTCAGCCAGTTCATCGTCATCTGCCATAACGGAGTTCTTCCTGCCTTCTTTTTGAAGCCCAGACTTCCTTGAGATTAGCTGCCGACAGTTTACACTAGTTGCCTGTGAAAGGACGTCGCACCGCAGAACAATGCCAAAGGCACGATGAACGTAAAACGATGGATTCCCGTACACCGAATTCTGAACTCCGCCGCCCTTTGTTTGCAACGCTATTTTGGCGTCTCTATGTTGACAGTTTCCGTACACCGCCGATACACGTCATGCGCGGTCATTGCGGGAATTCCAAGTTGCTTGCCAATACCACGCCACGACATCCCCTCTTCATCGCGAAGGCGTTTTAGCTCAACCTTTTTGACAACCCTTTCGCGTCTCCCAACGACCTTTCCGGCGGCTTGAGCGGCTCTAATCCCCGATAGGGTACGCTCCCGAATCATTTCGCGCTCAAATTCAGCGACGCCCGCAAGAATTTGAAGCAACAGACGGCTGGTAGGGTTTGACTGGTCAGTGTCTAGCGCTTGACTGGTGGCGCCGAAGCGGACGCCGTGGCTTGTGAGGGCAGCAAGTTGCTGATTGAGATGAAGCACGCTGCGCCCGAAGCGGTCTATTTTGTAAACAAGCACGCAATCGAATTTTCGACTTGCCGCGTCCGCCATGAGCCGATCCAACGAAGGGCGGCTTGCCTTGGAACCGGAAAAGCCAGTGTCAACGTATTCGCCAGTCCGTAGTTCTTCGATGAGCGCCATACGCTCATCCGGTGACAGGGCCCACATTTCCTCAAGGTCTCGCCGCTCCGCTTCCACGGACGAATGCAGAACCTCCAGTTTTGGGTAAGGCATGATCGTCGTTTAGCGCTCAGAATAGACCGCAGCCGATCAAGCAAATAGGATCACCCCCAGTAACTCCGGTCCAGACTGCGATATTGAATCGCCTCGGCAAGATGTTTAGATTGGACCCGTTCGGCATTGTCGAGATCGGCGATAGTACGCGCGACTTTCAACAGCCGGTCGTGCGCCCGAGCAGACAGCCCCATTTTGCGCATCGCCAGTTCCAAGGTCCGCTCGCCGGCCTCGTCCAACGCACACAGCGCGCGAACAGCCGACGGCGGAATCACCGAGTTGATAAACCCCCGGGATTTCTGAGTCTCGCGAGCGCGTAAAACCCTCTCGCGCATCGAGGCTGAATTGACGCCTGTATCTTTGGCGCGCAGTTCCTTGAACGGCACGGCTGGAACCTCCACATGCAAGTCAATCCGGTCGAGCAACGGCCCGCTGATCTTGCCAAGGTAACGCTGAATGATCCCGCCCGTGCAGCGGCACTCGCGGCTGGCGTCGCCGTAATAGCCGCAAGGACAAGGATTCATCGCGGCGATCAACATGAATCGCGCCGGGAAACGCATGGTGCCGGACGCTCGCGCAATGGCGACAGCGCCCTCCTCCAACGGCTGCCGAAGCTGCTCCAAAACATTGCGCGCGAATTCCGGAAGTTCGTCGAGAAACAACACCCCATTGTGCGCCAAACTAGCTTCTCCCGGACGCGGCATCCCGCTGCCGCCGCCAATCAATCCGGCATCGGAAACCGTATGATGCGGCGCGCGAAACGGACGGCGCCGCAGCAATCCGGCGCCCGCCGCCAATTGGCCGGCCACCGAGTGAATCTGCGTCGTCTCCAGTGCTTCCGCGAATTCGAGCGGCGGCAGAATTCCCGCCAGCCGGCTGGCGAGCATCGTCTTCCCCGACCCCGGCGGCCCCACCAGCAGCACATTATGCCCGCCCGCGGCCGCCACTTCACAGGCCCGCTTCGCTGTCGTCTGGCCCCGAACATCCGCAAAGTCGGGGATGTCCGCGCCGCCATCGGAATCCGCGGCGGCATGCTCCGCGGAGAATCCATCCGGCGCCCGCAACGCCGCCACCGCCTCCGCCAGATGCCGCACGCCCAACACTTGAATCCCTTCTACGACCGCCGCTTCAGGCGCGTTTTCCTTCGGCAACACCAAATAGCGCAACCCGCTGCGACGCGCGCAAACCGCCATCGACAACGCCCCGCGTACCGGTCGCAGCGTGCCATCCAGCGACAACTCCCCGGCAAACGCAAAGTGATCGCTGGCCTGCAGCGCCCCCGTCGCGCCCAGAATTCCCAGTGCCATCGGCAGGTCGAACCCCGCCCCCTCCTTGCGCACATTCGCCGGCGCCAGGTTAATCGTTACCGCTTTGGCGGGATAGCCGAACCCGGAATTCATCAACGCCGATTTAATTCGCTCCCGGCTCTCCCGCACCGCCATGTCGGGCATCCCAACGGTAATAAAATCCCGCGCGGATCCCGACTGATACAGGTCTACTTCAACATCGATCAGATGCGCGTCAATGCCAAATACCGCCGCCGTCCGGGTTCGGAAAAGCCCCATATATATATAGGAGTGGTCCGAGAGCCGGATTATTCTCACTCCACGCGAAACGAATGGCTACTTTCCGACTCCTGCTTCCCAACGCCATCGCGAATGCGAAGCAGAATCGAGTACTCCCCCGGAGCAAGGTCCTTCGTAAGTTGCAAACTCAAAGTGCCGGTAAGATACCGCCGCGGATAAAATGACTTGCCAGTTTCATTCGCCGCTTCCTCCTGCCGGTACAAACTCTGTCCATTGGCGCGGAATACTTCCAACCCGTAACTCACTTGGTAAGCATTCCCGTCCCCCAACTTATAGCCCGCAATTTCAAACCGTCCCCATACCGTGTCCCCTGGCGCGTACGCCGGGACGGCCAACGCCGCATTGGACTGTTCCGTCCGCAGGAAGCGAAACCGCAGCGCCTGCAGCTTGTCGACCCCGGCCAAGTCCAATCCGCGTGTCCGGAACGGGACAATCAGCGACGCCTTGCCGCCCCCCACGTGGTCAACCGCCGATATGCGAATCTCCGCCGCGCCCGACGCCATCGCCTGAGGCAGCACGAACTCCGCCCGGGCGCGCGGACGCCATTTCTTATCTTCGGGCGCCAAATCCACCTTGACGTCTCCCTTGATCGCCGCCGTCATCGCGAGCCCAGCCGCATCAAACGCCTGGCATTCCCACGAGAGATTTATCTTTAAATCCTCGTCGCCTTCCGGCTTAAATCCGGCAATATCGAAGCTCAGAAATATCGACTCGCCGCTCGCAAACGCAAACTGTGCCGGCGTGGCCGGTCCTCCATCGAACTGTGCCGCCACCGGCTGCATGATCGCCAACTGCCCGTTCACCGCAATTGCCGAGAGCAGAACAACTCCGAAAATCGCGCCGCTGTGACGCACGTGACTTAGTTCCCGGTCGAACCCAGCGGTTGAGGCGGCGGCGCCAGCGACGCTGGAATTTCGATATAGGCGGTCTTCTCGTCGTCGGCATTCGAGTTATCCACCACCTCTAACTTGTACGCGCCCACCGGAACATCGAAATACACAGTCCCTTCCTCCGTCAGCGCCGGCTGCATGCGCCGCAGCACTCCCAACCACGCGGGATTTCCCTCCAGATCCGACAATTCCACTATTTCTTTCCCGGCGGCATCAATCAGCCGCAGAAACGGCACCGACGCTTCCTGCGCTCCGCTGTTAGTCACCGTAAGTTTTAGTTGCAGGATTCTATTCTTCGGCGGCTGCTTGGCCCCTTGCAGTTCGGCCAACCACTGGGCTTCAATCACCTGATAGAACAACTTCCCTACTTGCACTTTCTGGCCTATGGGAAACGTCAGCGCCTGCGGCCGCCCGGCGGAACACGACGACTGAGAGGCGAGGATCACGCCTACGGCGCAAAGGAAAAACGTGACTCTGGACAGCTTCATTACTTCAAGTTCCTAGATTAGATTGAATTGAAGCTATTATGATTAGCTTGCGGAGCCAAATGCAAATTAATTTTCCCGCCGCGGCCATTGTGGCCCTTGCGGTCTGCGTCCCGAACTTGACGTTCGCCCAGCGCGCACCGGCGAAACATCCCATTAGCGGACGGGTTATCGCTCCGGTTATGTCGGCCGCCGGAGCCGATTGGCTGGAGCGCAGCGAACGCGAGAGCGAAGAGAGTCCAACGAAAGCGGTAGCCTTGCTCGGACTCACGCCCGGGATGACCGTCTGCGATCTGGGCGCCGGAACCGGCTACTATGCCGTTCGCATGGCCCGGCTTGTTGGCGACGAAGGGAAAGTCTACGCCGTCGATATTCAACCGCGCATGCTGGAGCTGTTGGGCAAGCGGTTGGCCGCGGCCGGGATCAAGAATATTCAGCCGCTGCTGGGCGGAGAAACGGAAACGAACCTCCCCGCGGATTCGCAGGATCTGATTATCCTCGTCGATGTCTATCATGAATTCTCGAAACCCCAGGAGATGCTCCGCTCCATCCGGAAAGCGTTGAAGGACACCGGCCGATTGGTTTTGCTGGAGTTCCGGAAAGAGGATCCGAAGGTGCCTATCCGTCTGGAGCATAAGATGAGTCTGGCGGAAGTAAAGGCGGAGTTGGAACCGGAGGGTTTTCGAATCGATAAGGTGCTCGACACTTTGCCCTGGCAGCACCTGATCTTCCTGCGGAAAAAATAGTTTATGGGCAAAGGCCGGCAATCCCCTTCGGAACTCCATCGCCATCGCGACCGGGAAACGGGCGTCGAAGTACTGCAAATGACGGACGCGGCGGCCATCAGCCACGCCACCTATTTTCTGCAAAGCTCCTTCACGCCCGATGGCCGCACGCTGCTCTTCATTTCCAATCGCAGCGGAAGCTGGCAACTGTTCGCTATCGCGCCTTATCCCGGGGGCCCCATCCGCCAACTGACCAGCGCCGTTCCCATCCACCCATTCTCGCCGGCGATTCACGCCGACGGCCGGCGCGTGTTTTTCGTCCGTGGCGCATCGATCTGCCTCATCGATATCGAAACGTTAGCTGAGACCTGCGTGGTGGATTTTGGCGATGGATCCATGGGCGAGCCCTCGCTCGATGCGAGCGGCGAATGGCTGGTGGCCGCAATTAAGAAGGATGGCCAATCCGGACTTGCCGTCGGCCGCGCCGACGGCCGCGAATGGAGCGTCATCCCCTTTCCGCGAACCGTCATTCATCCGCAATTCCATCCGCTGGAACCCGTATGGCTGGAATTCGCGGGCGATCCAGCGTCGCGCATGCACCGCGTGCGCCGCGATGGAACGGGGCTGGAGTGCCTCTATCAACACCCGAATGACGAGTTCGTCGTTCACGAAACTTTCCTCGGACGCACCGGAAATCTGGTTTATACCGTCTGGCCACGCGCGCTGCGCGCGATGGACTGGACGACGCGCGAGCACCGTACAATTTGCGAATACAACGCCTGGCACATCACTCCAAACCGGGACGGTAGTAAGGTGCTTTGCGATACAAATCACCCCGACAATGGCATTTTTGTGATCGACGTTGCCACCGGTGACAGAATGCAAGTCTGTCTCTCCGAGGCGTCCGGCGGCGGCAGCCAATGGAAGACCAGCCGCTACGCCCTGGCAACCGATTTCGCCGACGCGCGCGGCGCCGCAGCAGCGGGTGAAAATCCGTTGAGTTGGATGGAAGCCGGGACGGACACCGTCTACGGCCCCCAGTGGACGCATCCGCACCCTTCCTTCTCGCCCGATGAACGAAGCGTCGTTTTTGCCAGTGACCGCACCGGCGTCACGCAAGTCTACGTCGCCGCCATCCCCGACTAAAGAATCCCGCGGATAGCTTCCATCTCCTGGTCGAAGGTTTTTAGAATCCGCTCGTACTTATCGCCTATGCCGAACGCCTGCAGGACCGGCGCCGGATCTTTGGGCTCGCGGTCATCGGCAACCGCCGTTATGGCCAGCGCATTCACCGTATAATCGGCGAGTTGAATGGCGCGGCTGAGCGCTATCAGCCCCGGCGCCGTGTTGTCGGCATCGGGAGTGTGATGGAAGCGCGCCGCCACTTGCACCGGTATCGGGAGCTTCCAGTTTTCCAGTACTTTTTGCGACAGTTCCGCGTGGGAAAAGCCAAGCTGCGATGTCTCAACATCGTACAGATCGGTTCCCGTGCGCTTCGCTTCCGCGATCACGTTGGCGTATTCCTCCGGACACGAAACCGCTAGCAGCAGTTTGCCCACATCGTGCAACAGACCCGCCACGAATGCGCCCTCCGCATATTCCACCATAATGTTCTGCACAACCAGATCGGACATATTCGCCGTCGCCACCGCGTGCAGATTGAACTGCTTCGTGGACCACCCGGCCGGCAGTTTCAACTGCGCCATCATGTTGCAAACGGAAAGGCCCAGCACAATATTCCGCAACCGGCTCGTTCCCAGAATCGTAATCGCGTGCCGCACGCTCGACACGGTTCCCATCCGGCCATAAGCGGCCGAATTCACCATCCGCATCACGTTACCCGTGAGAACAGTGTCCTTTTCAATCCAGTCGGCCAGTTCGGTGACCATAATGTCGTCCTTGGCCAGACTCGCCAATAATTTTGTGAGAACCGGGGGGAACGGAGGCAGCTTTCCGATTCCTCCCAAGGCTTTTTCACGAAGGACGCTGGGTGCAAGGGTTGACGACATACTCCTTCTCTCTTCGACCGCATTGGAGAAAGTCTTACACTGTGAAAGTGACCCTTGAGTTTGAACCGGAATCCGGGCCGGAGGCTGCCCCGCCTCCTCCCCTTCCCCCGCCGGTCGTCGCTTCGCCCGCCATTGAGATCCGCGATCTTCGTAAATATTATGGTGACAAAGCGGCGGTCGACGGCTTGTCCCTCCGCGTCCCGCGCGGCTGCTTTTTCGGTTTCCTGGGACCGAACGGCGCCGGTAAGACCACCACCATCCGTATGTTGATGGGCGTCAATACGCCCACTTCCGGCGACATAGAAATCCTTGGCCTTCGCATGCCTCAACAGGGCGTCGCCATCAAAAGGCAGATCGGCCTGGTTCCCGAAGACACCCTCCTCTTCGACCATCTCACCGCGCAGGAATACATGGAATTCACCGGCCGGATTTACGGCCTTCCCGCCGCCATGACGCGTGAGCGAATGCGGGAACTGCTGGCGCTATTTGAAATGGACGGGCAAGGCCGCAAGCTGATCGGCGAGTATTCCAAGGGCATGCGCAAACGCGTCGCGATGGCCGCCGCGCTCCTCCACCGCCCGCAACTTTTCCTGATGGATGAACCCTTCGAAGGGGTTGACGCCGTCGGCGCGCGGCTCATGAAAGACATCCTCCTGGACATGGTCGGCAAGGGCGCTACCATCTTCCTCACCTCTCACGTTTTGGAGGTCGTCGAACGCCTTTGCGACCGCGTGGCCATCATCAGTAACGGGCGTCTGGTGATTGACGAGAGTATGGTGAACTTGCGTGGCGGCTCCGAGTCGCTCGAAGAGATCTTCGTCCGTGCTGTCGGCGGCGGCCGCTCCACGGAGAATTTGGAGTGGCTGTAGTGGAGTCGCTCGCTCCGCTGCGGGCCATCGTTTGGGTTCAGTCCCGGACTTCCCGCAACTTCTTTCTCCGCGCCAACAAAAGCGGTCTCGCCTTTAAATGGTTGATGAGTCTGCTCTGGTACGGCGTCTGGCTGCTCGGAGCCGCCGGCGCCGGGGTTCTGGTGAGCGGGCGCGTCCCCATGAATATCGTTGAACGAGGGCTGCCCGGCGCCCTCTTTCTCATCTTCTTTTTCTGGCAACTTTTCCCCATCATTCTCGCCTCCCAAGGCGCGTTTCTCGATATGCGAAAGCTGCTGGTCTATCCCATCCCCGATAGCCAGTTGTTCCTTCTTGAAACAGTGCTCCGCGTGACCACTGCAATCGAGGTGATCCTCGTCTGCGGCGGCCTCATCATCGGGCTCCTCCTCAACCCGGAAGTCCCGTTTTGGAGCCCCCTGCCCATCCTGCTTTTCATGACGTTAAACCTGCTGCTGGCTACCGGCATCAAGTCCCTGCTCGATCGCCTGTTCAAGAAAAAAGGCGTGCGGGAATTGATGATGGTCGTTTTCCTTGGGCTCATCCTGGCACCGCAGTTTTTGGCTGCCGGGTTGCAGGATGGCGTCTCGCCCCAGTTCGGTTTCCTGCGGCAATTCGCCGGCGTCTTCCGGCTGATGCCGTGGTCGGCGGCGGCCGGCCTTGCATTGGGTAACCTATCCGGCTTGGCGGTCTTCAGTCTGGCCGCCTTCACCGCCATTGCTTTCGTGTTCGCACGCCTGCAGTTCGCCCGGTCATTGCAGTTGGATGAGGATTCCGGCGGCGCCGGCCGGAAGGCGGTGACTGCGGAGGAGAACTGGTTTGACCGTGTCTGCCGCTGGCCTTCGCTCGTACTGCTCGATCCGGTTGCCGCGCTCGTTGAGAAAGACATTCGCAGTCTTTCCCGCGCCCCGCGTTTCCGGCTCATTTTCCTTATGGCCAGTTCCTTCGGCGCCGTCCTCTGGCTGCCTCAGGTCATGCGTAGCAGGGATGGGTGGATCGCGCAAAACTACGTCACCATGGCCACGCTGTATGGCATGTTGGTGCTTGGTGAAGTGCTCTATTGGAACGTGTTCGGATTTGAGCGCGCCAGCGCCCAACAGTGGTTCGTGACACCTGTGCGGTTCGGGGCCGTTCTGCGCGCGAAGAACTTGGTGGCGGTGCTGTATACGCTGTTGGCGATGGCGCTGCTGAGCGCTATCGCGGCCGTTTTGCCGGTAGGCGTCGGTGCGCCCCAGGTCGCGGACGCGCTCGCCGCCGCCGCCGTTTTCCTGGTCTGTGTCATGGCCGCCGGCAACCTGACCAGCGTCTATATGCCCCGTCCCATTGACGCCGCGCAGGCCTGGCGCAACAACACCAGCAAGACGCAGTTCCTTCTACTCTTCGCCTATCCGCTGCTTACGATCCCGGTCGCCATGGCCCATCTGGCACGTTGGGCCACGGACAGTTATTGGGCCTATCATGCCGTGTTGGCCGTCGCGTTCCTTATCGCGTTCTGCTTCTATTCCGTCGCTACGGAGACCGCCGAGGAGGTGGCCGAGTCACGCAAAGAACTGATTGTGGCCGCATTGTCCCATCAGGATGGGCCCGTCTCGCTCGGTACGTAGCGGGGCGGCGGGTTCAAAAGATCAAATCCCCCTTGCCCGATGCATCGCGGCACAAAGCCTTTAACCAACTCCTGTTGCGCCGTATCGATATGCCGCTGCCCGCCCGCCAACGTAAACAACCCATGCACCGGAAACAAAACGCCGATGACCAGCCCGCCTCCATAAAAAACGATGTCCCCGGCAATCAAACACCGCCTACCGCCGTATTCGAAAAGAAACGTGAATGAGTCCGCCGAACGCCCCCGCACCCGAATCGTTCGCATCGAAAACCCCTCTATATCGAGCGCGTCCCCATCATCGGACATCCGCGCGGCAGGCCACGCATCTAGCCGCATGTCCGGCAGGTAGGCGCCCTTCGATTGCGCATCCGTCAATCCGCTACCTGTCTCATCGCCGGCAATCAATATCGGCGCAGTAGACACCCATGCCACCACCGGCCAACCCAGGTCCCCCGCCAATCGCGGCGCCCCGCAAATAGGGTCGGGATGCCGGTATGTCAGCAGGATCGTCCCGCGCGTCGGGTCGTCCCCAAACTCGGCGCGCAGGTTCGCCATCACCGCGTTATTGCCCAATCCGCTCCCGCCATCGTCAACCGGCCATCACCGATTCCAATCACAGTCCCCGCACGCGCCGCAGCGTCTCTTCGATAACGTCAGCTCCGTGCGCCGCGCTCAAATACCAACGGCCATCCGGCAACGCGAGGACTCCAGAGTCCAACAAAGCCAACAAAAACGCGGAATAAAGTCCCTTGTCCGTCGCCAGCGTATCCCGGTACTCACGCGGTTCCTCGCTCTGAAAGTGCAGTTGGAAAACGGCCCCTTCCCCCGTCGTCACCATCGCGACGCCCTTGGCCCGCAAAGCCTCCTCCAGCCCCTGCCGCAATACGCGGCCCAGGCGATCCAGCCGTTGATAAATCTCCGGTGTCAGGCAATGTAACGACGCCACCGTCGCCGCCAGTCCCAACGGATTCCCGTTCAAAGTGCCCGCATGCACAACGCGGCCATCGGCGATCCAACTCATATACTCATCCTGCCCCGCCAGCACTGACACTGGTAACCCGCCCCCGCAAGCCTTCGCAAAGGTCGCCAAGTCCGGCTTCACGCCGTAGTAAGCCTGTCCCCCTCCCAAAGCCAGCCGGAACCCCGTGATCACTTCGTCGAAGATCAGCAGCGCTCCCTCCGCCGTCGCCGTCGCCCGCAGAAACTCGAGAAACCCATCGAGCGGCGGCAGACAGCCGCTGTTACACAGCATCGGCTCACAAATCATCGCTGAGATTTCCCCGCGATGCGCCGCGAAAGCCGCCTTCACGCTCTCCCGGTCATTCCAACGCGCCACAACCGCGCCCGACCACGGCCGTTGTCCCGTTCCCACCGGAATCGGCGACATCGAACCGCAAGCGTCCGCGCCTGGCTTATAACTCACCAGTACGCTGTCGTCCCAGCCGTGATAGTGGCCCTCGAACTTGAGATACAGCGAACGGCCGGTTACAGCGCGTGCAAGGCGCAGCGCCACTTGCACTATCTCGGTTCCGCTGTTAGCAAACGCCACCTTATCGGCGCACGGAATCGCCGCGCAAAGTAACTCCGCCGCTTCGTACTCCAACGCGTGTTGCGCACCAAAAGTATGACCTTTCACTAACTGGCCGGCAATCGCCTCATTCACCGCCGCCGGCGCATGCCCCAGTATCAGCGGCCCCCATGCCAGCGTGTAATCGATAAACCGGTTGCCATCCACATCCGTCAGCCACGCCCCGTCGCCGTGGGAGTAGAACATCGGATACGGCTTGGCCGCGCGCCGCAGCGCCGTCGAGACGCCGCCCGCCAAGCTTTTCTGGGACCGTTCATAAGCCGCCAGCGATCCCGGCGTATTCGCCCGGATCCGTTCCTCGCGCGCCGTCGCTTGAAAGTCGTAGGAGTTCATTCTTCGTCCGCTATAATAAATAGAGTATCGTTCTTGCGGCTCGAAGTGCCCTCAAATCGGTTAGGATCGGGGCATGAACACTGCATTGTTGAACAAGCGGGCGATCGTCACCGGCGGCACCCGGGGAATCGGCAGGGCGATCGTCGAGGCTCTGCTCGCCGAGGGCGCAACTGTGACCTTGTGCGGTCAAACGGCGGAATCTACGACGGCGGCGGTGACGGAATTGGCCACGCCGAAGGCACATGGCATCGCGGCGGATGTATCGGTTGAAGCGGACGTGGCCGGACTTTTCCAATTCGCCGGGGAACGGATGGGCGGCGTGGACATTCTTGTCGCTAACGCCGGCATCGGCATCTTTAAGCCGGCCGCGGAGATGTCCTTAATCGACTGGAAACGGACGATTGACATCAATCTCACCGGGGCGTTTCTGTGTTCGCGGTATGCCATTCGGGCAATGCGGGGAACCGGTGGCGGCTTCATCGTTCATTTGAGCAGCTTGGCGGGAAAGAACCCTTTTGCAGGGGGTGCGGCGTACAATGCGTCCAAATTCGGATTGAACGGGATGAGCGAGGCGATGATGCTGGACCACCGGCAGGAGGGGATCCGCGTGACCACGATCATGCCCGGCAGTGTCGATACCGAGTTCTCACCACGGTCAGGCGCGCAGGGTGCGGACTGGAAAATCGCGGCGGCGGATGTCGCGACAATGGTAGTCGCGGTGCTGTCGATGCCGGAGCGGACGCTGGTGAGCCGCGTGGAGATGCGGCCTTCCCGGCCGCCCAAATAAGTGGATTAGGAAAATTCCCACGCAACGAGAAGCGGAATCGGCACGCCACTTGCTCATACTTTATCTGACGCCGCCGAAACGTACTGTAAGCGGAGACGACTTACATGACTTTATGGCTAACGGACAGTAAAGACCCAGAGAAAAAAGATGTTGAAAAGACTAGGAATTCCCCGCCGAAGAGTACAACGCGCGCCAATGCCGAGCGCACGGAATCCCAGCCATGGGACCAGCGCCAACCGGCAGGAAGCAGGGTAGGGATGTCGCAGTACGCCAGAATCGATACCCCGCCGTCCGGGCCAATCCCGTTGGACCCTTCGCTCACCGGACGTGACGCGGAGTCTCTCGACACCAGTCTGCGGCGCTTGGTCGTGGGGCAACCGGAGGCGATCGAGCAAATTGTTAACATCTATCAAATGCACCAGACCGGGATGAATCCTCCCGGCCGCCCAATAGGTAATTTTCTTTTTTTAGGGCCTACCGGAACTGGAAAGACGAGAATAGTGGAAGCGACGGCGGAAGCATTGGTCGGCAATCCACGCGCCGTGATTAAGATCGATTGCGCCGAATTTCAGCATTCCCATGAGATTGCCAAGTTGATCGGTTCGCCGCCGGGATATCTGGGCCACCGGGAAACGCACCCGCTCTTGAGCCAGGAAGTTATCAATCAGCACTTCACCGAGAAGACCAAGATCAGCCTTATCTTGTTCGACGAGATTGAGAAGGCTTCCGATGCGCTTTGGAATTTATTGTTGGGAGTGTTGGACAAGGCGACGCTAACGCTCGGCGATAACCGCAAAGTGGACTTTTCGAAGGCCATGATCTTCATGACTTCCAACCTTGGCGCAACGGAAATGAGTTCCATCTTGAGCCCCAAAATGGGATTTGGACTCAGCGCACTGGCCGAAACAGGTAGCGGCGATGTCATTGACGAAAAGACAGCCGCGAAGATTGCCCGCAGCGGCGCGGATGCGGCGCGAAAGAAGTTTACGCCGGAATTCATGAACCGCCTGGACAAAGTGGTGGTATTTCAGCCGCTCGGCGCGCCGGAAATGCGTCAAATTTTGGACATTGAACTCAGACAGGTCCAAACACGCATCTTTACGGCTTCGGCGGAACGATCCTTCGTCTTCAGTACGTCGGTGGAGGCCAAGGGCTTTATCCTTCAACAGGGGGTAGACGCCAAATTTGGGGCACGGCACCTGAAACGGGCCATCGAACGGCTACTGGTGCAACCACTGTCGAATTTAATCGCCACGGCACAGATACGGCCCGGGGATTTGGTGGGTATTGCCCTTGTGGACGGGGTTTTGCGGTTCCATCGGGACGCCGAGGGAATGACGCCTGCGGCGATGGTGCGGTATGGAGAATCGTCAACGGCTCAGCCGCTGGCGGCGGCGACCGCGGCGGCGATTTACGAGAACACGCGGGGACAAATAGCGAAGTCATCCCGGCGAGGTTGACAGTTTATCCACGGCAGCATCTACACAGTGTTAATTTGGGAAGGTAGGGTAAAACAGAAGTTCGGAAAGAGAGCATATCCCTGAAGTCTGCAGAAGTAATACGCGCATGGGGCAAGATACTACGGGGCCAGGCGCCATCCCTTTCAATTGAGGTCACGCGGGAATGTCCGTTACGATGTCCTGGTTGCTACGCCTACGACGATAACCACCTGGGCGGCGAAACCACGTTGCGGCAGTTACGTGATCGCAAAGGCCAGGAGTTGATCGACGGTATTCTGGAAATTGTGGATAGGCATCGCCCGCTGCACTTATCGATCGTTGGCGGCGACCCGTTGGTGCGATACCGGGAGATGGAGGCGGTTATACCTCTGATCCTGGCAAAAGGAGTGCATATTCAGTTAGTAACCAGTGCGTTCCGACCGCTGTCGGCGGAATGGTCCAATGTGCCTGGCTTGAGTATCGTCGTCTCCATTGACGGTTTGCGTGAAGAACACGACGTACGACGGACGCCCGCGACTTATGAACGGATCCTCAAGAATATTGAGGGCCAAAACATAACAGTTCACTGCACCATCACCGCGCAGATGATGCGGCGAGAGAGGTATCTGGAAGAGTTCATGGACTTCTGGGCGCCGCGGCCGGAGATAAAACGCGTCTGGTTTTCAATCTTCACGCCGCAACGGGGCGACGTATTGCCGGAGATCCTTACGCCGCTTGAACGAAAGAAGGCGGTGGAGGAAATGCTGGCGCTCCGGAAATCGTTTCCGAAACTGGACATGCACGCCAAGGTGATCGAGGAATACCTGACGCCGCCCAAGTCGCCGGAGACCTGCGTTTTCTCGCGGACGACGAAGACAATTTCGGCCGATTTGACGACGCTGATTCAGCCCTGCCAGTTCGGCGGGGATCCCGATTGCAGCTCCTGCGGGTGCATCGCGTCGGCTGGATTGAAGGCGATCGCCGATCACAGGCTGGGCGGATTGATTCCGGTAGATGTGATTTTCCGGGCGTCGATTGCGATCGGGCGATTGGTATCCGGCGAGACCGCGCCGCCCGTTCCGGCTAAGGCGGATTTTCCGGTGCTGCGATAGAAAAGCCGGCCCCTTTCGGGGCCGGCTTTGTTGGGTTCGTTTATTGCTATTAGCGGCCAGTCCGGCGAGAGCCGCCGAACTTACTGCCGCCAAAGCCGCCCTTGCGAGGGTCGCCGCCCCGCGGAGCGGAGTTGGACCACGAAGGGACGGACGACTGGGTTCGTTTGCGGACCTGCGGACGGGCCGGCGGAATGATTTCGCGGTCGGCGAAATGGGCCATCGGTTCCGGCATGGGGTCAAGTTGAGCCACGGTCTGGCGGGTTAGCTGAATGCTCAGAGCGCGTTCGATCTTGCGAACGTCATTACGCTCTTGACGGGTGCCGAAGGTGTGCGCGACGCCGCGGGCGCCGGCGCGGCCGGTGCGGCCCACGCGGTGGATGAAGTCTTCGGGAACCATCGGCAGATCGAAATTCACGACGTGCGAGATGCCATCGACGTGTATGCCGCGGGCGGCAACGTCGGTGGCCACAAGAACCCGGTAATCACCCTGCTGGAAACCGGCGAGGGCGCGATTGCGCTGGCCCTGGGTGCGGTCGCCGTGAATGCTGGTGGCTTTCACACCGACGCGAGCGAGGCGCTTGGCCAGCTTTTCAACGCCGTGACGGGTGCGGGCGAACACCAGGAACGAACCCTGCTCGCGACCGAGCATGTGGTGCAAAAGGTCAACTTTCCGGTCGTGCTCAATCTCATAGAAATGGAGGTCGACATTTTCGGTCGGCTTGGTGGCCGGTCCGAGGGCAATGCGGATCGGGTTAGTAAGGTGCTGGGCGATGAGCTTGGAGGCGCTGGGCTCGATGGTGGCCGAGAAGAACAGCGTCTGCCGCTTTTTCGGGATTTGGCCGAGAATCTGGTGCAGTGCGGGCAGAAAGCCCATGTCCAGCATGCGATCCCCTTCGTCGAGAACGACGTGGGAGACCTGGCTAAGGTTGGCCAGGCGGCGATCCAGGAAGTCACAGAGACGGCCGGGGGTCGCGATGATGACCTGCACGCCCCGGCGCAACGCGTTCAGTTGCGCGCCTTCGGCCATACCGCCAACAACTGTGGCGGTGCGGAAACCGGTACCCTGGGCGATTTCGTCGAATTCCTTGGCAATCTGGATGGCCAGTTCGCGAGTGGGGCTTAGGATAAGAACACGAGGCCCGACGGGTTTACCGGCTGGGGCGGGTTGCTGCAGCATCGTTTCGATGAGCGGCAGGCAAAAGGCAAGAGTCTTGCCCGTTCCGGTCTGAGCGGTGGCGACGATATCGTGGCCAGCTAGAGCGGGGGGGATGGCTTTAGATTGGACGGGCGTAGGTACAGCATAGCCCTTCTTATTCAAGTTGCCCAGGAGTACCGGGGACAACGACAAGTCAGTGAAGAGATTCATTTAGTTTTTGAAAGGCGAAGTCAGATCAACGATCCAACTGTCGTCCTCGCAAAAAGATAAGCAAGGTAAAAGTGCAGGAACGGGGTTGACTTCTAATCCTCCCGAGGATACCACATTTCGACACCACACTTACGTTGTTGTTGGGAGCAGGCCGATCCCTACTTCTTACCGAACCACGAATAAAAGGCGACAGCAAAGCCGATGAAGACGACGAAGGCGCGGATGTAGTCCGGCTTCATCCGGCGGGCAACGCGGGCGCCGGCGTACCCGCCAAGGGTTCCCGCGAGGCCCATAACGATGGCGTATTTCCAAACAATGGCGCCGGAGAGGATGAATATGACAATGCTCATGGCGTTCATTGCCGCGGCTAGGATGCTCTTCACCGCGTTCATTTGATGAATATTGGGAATACCCATAAAGGCGAGGGAGCTGAGCATCAGAATGCCGATACCGGCCCCGAAGTAGCCGCCGTAAATACCGACGAGGAATTGAAAAAAAACGATGATGGCGACGGTAGTTGGCGTGGGGGCGGCGTGGGGCTGGGCGCCGAAATAGCGCGCGATGGGACGTTGGAGTAATAACAGAATCGAAGCGGCGACAAGCAGCCACGGAACGGCGGAGGCGAAAACACGCTCCGGAAGGCGCGTCACGAGCAGCGAGCCGATCAGCCCGCCCGCGAGACTGGGGGGCAGTAGCCGTATTAAATGAGGGCGGCAAAGGGCGAGTTCTTTACGGTAGCCGAGGCCGGAGGCGAGCGAGCCCGGGAAAAGCGCGCAGGTGCTGGTGGCGTTGGCGCTGACAGGGTTAAGTACGGCGAGGAGGCTGGGGAAAGTCAACAGCGTTCCGCCACCGGCGACGGCGTTGACGACCCCGGCGGCGAGCGCCGCCGCTGAAAGCAGAACCCAACTCCAGAAAGCATCTCCCATGCAAACAGCAAGAGTAACAGAGCGGGCCTGATTCAGGAGTTTTGTTAATCATTATCCGGAAAGCGGCGAAGAGGAATATAGGGAGTCGAATGATGTGGAGCCAAATGCCTTCCTTCGCGGAAATCATAGACCCGGGAATGTATTCGATTGACGAAGCCGAGAAACTGGCGATGCTGCTCATGTCGGAAGGGCACCGGATACCGGAGCGTTGCGCGTTGGCGCTGCAAGGGGAACCGCCGCCGGACACCGGTCGAGCCGAACGAATGCTGGAACTATTGCCGCGGATTGCGTCGCCGGAGCGGCTGTTGCCGTTATTGGACCGGATAATGCCGTCGTCAAATGCGCGGATTCGCTCCAAGGCTTGGAAATTGTATGCGGCGGCCAGCGCCGACCTCGGCTGGGCATTGGCCCAGGTGGATGACAACGACGCCCGGGTAGCGGCGAATGTGGTGGAGGCATTGTGGCGGGCGAAGCCCACAGCAGCGCTCCATGAAATTTTTCTGCGGGCGGCGAAGCAGAACCGGAACCGGGTAGCTGGGAATGGCCTGGTGGGCCTCTTTGGCTGCAACGATCCGGAGGCGGCAGAAATTGTAAGCCGGATGACGAGCCATGTTGAGGAGGGATCCCGGGCCACGGCGGCATGGGCGATTGGTCGAGTCTATTGGCTGGACGGTCTGGAGTTGTTGCGGGAACTGCGCCGGGATAGTTGTGAGAAAGTTCGTATCAACGCTGACAGGAGCCTGCTGCGGCTCGCGCGCCGCTACCCGGGAGCGGCGTAACTCTCTATGGCCACTGGAGATGGCGGTGCAGGAACTCGAAAGCGCCGTGGCCCCAGATCTGGTGGATGCCATTGAAATATTCGATTTCGGTGCGGTCGGCGAGTTGCCATTGGGCGAATAGCCGGCGCACCTTGGCGTATTCATAGGCCACCCATTCATCGATTCCAACGCCATCGGCGTGGCCGCGCTCGACGAAGAACGGCCGCGGAGCGATCAGCGTCGCCATCTCGGCGTGGCCGAAAGTATTGGTCTGATTGAATTCGTAAATTTCGTATTCGCGGGTGAACTGGTAAGAAAAGGGCTGTTCGTCGGTGGTGATTTTCCAGGACCACTCGTTAAAGTTGCCGGAGCAGACGACGGCCTTGATCCGCGGTTCCATGGCGGGGATGCGGACTGCGGTGGCGCCGCCATAGCTCAGGCCGTAAAAGCCGATGCGGTCTTTGTCAACGAAGGGCAGCGTTTCGAGCCAGTCAATCGATCGTGAATACTGCGCGGCGATAAAGGCGAAGAGGCCGATTTGGAGCGGATCGCCTTTGCGGCAGAGCTGGCGGAATTTGTTGCCGTGGATGTAGGGGTTTTGCGGGGCGAAGACGATGAAGCCGCGCTCGGCGAGGCGGGCGGCGAAACGTTGATAGGTGCGCATTTCTCCCGGGATTGTGGGTTGGATAATTTCTTGCGGGCGGCCTTCCAGTCCGTGCTGGGCGATGACGAGCGGCCGGCGTTCACCCGGCTTCATGCCTTTGGGGATCAGCAGGATGCCGTAGGAGAATACTTCGTCGAAAACGGGGATATAGACTTCGTGTGCTTCGAATAGATGAGTGTCGTAGATGGGTCTGGTTTCCGGTTTTTGGGGGTCGGCGGGTTTGGGCAGGACGCCGATGATTTCGGTTTGGAACTGCCGGTCGTAGAACGCACGGGTTTGGGCCCAGGTGTTGGGACTCGAGAGATTGGCGTTGGTCCAGTAGAGCTTGCGGGCGCGTTCGGCGTTACGAACCGTTTGTTGGGTGAAGTTGACCAGTTGGCGGAACTGGCGCTCCATGCGATCAATTTTGGGCAGCGCGGGAGCGGGGCCGGGGGGCTTGGGTTCGCGGCCGAGGAAGGGCTTCAGGGTTTCTTCGCCCGGTTTTTCAATGAGGGTAATGTTGGACGTTCCGGCGCGTAGAATTTCGGACTTCACTTCCTCAATATTCGGCGTTGTAATGGCGCCTGCGGCGGCACCGGCGCGGCCGGGGCGCTCCGGCGGCGGTCCTTGGATATTGGGAGGGCGCTGGGCTTCGACGATCAGTTTGCGCGGAGCGATGAGGCGGGCGATTTCGGCGTCGCCGAAGTTGGGCAGCAGCGACCAAACGTTGCGATAGATGGGTTCGTTGTGGATGTTTCGTCGATTGCGGAAGTAACCGCTGACGACGGTGGCGGCGATGCGCTCGTCAACCGCGGCGGCATAGAACGCGATGAGGCCGCCTTCGCCGTATCCCGAGACTATGACGTTCAACGAAGGGTTCTCTGCTTTCAGCCAATCGATAGCGGCCAGCACTTTTTGCACTTCGTAACCGATGATATGGCGGCCGGCTTGATATGCCATGCGGTAAATATATTCGCGGTGGGGTTGATTGGTGAGCCGGTTGATTTCGGGGTTGCCGGACCATTCATCCTTGCGGTCGATCAACGCAGGGATTAACACGCGGCAGCCGTTTTCAGCGAGGCGCGCGGCGTAGAATTGGGCGGTTTGTTCGGGAGTCTGGTCCGCATCGGGGATAGCTACTGCGAGGCAGGTTGGCGGCTGGCTGGGTTCGATGAGAAGGCCGTCGGCGTCGACGTTTTCGAAGACCGTCCAGCGGACGTGGTGGATTTCGTAGTCAGCGCCGGCGGCGAGTTTAGCGCGTTTGTCGAGCTCGATTTTGGGAAGGCGTTTGTCAGCCAATCCGATGATGTGCCGGAAGCGGGTCCGGTCCGGCGGCGCCGTGGGTTGATCCGTTGCGATGCGGCGGGTGAGGTATTGGTCGATACCTTCGACCATCCGCAGGGCGAGGTCGCCCTGACGCGTGAGAGGCTGGGCGCCGGGCAGCGCGGCGGCGAGGAGGAGCGTGGAGAAGATCATCGACTTCTTATAATAGTTGCGCCGGGGAAATAGTGGCGGAGGATGGCGGCGGGGGATGCGCCTTGCCTCGCCATTCCGGCGCCGCCCCTTTGGCAGTAGCCGAGGCCGTGACCTTGGCCGCGGCCTTTAATCTGCAAGCCCGTGATCGCGTAGTTGTTGCTCGGGAGAGCGGCCCATCCGAAGCGGCGGCCAATGTTGAGGCGGGTTTTTTCTTGATTTGGATTCTCGCGGACCTGCCGCGCTTCATCTTCATTAAGACTCCGGTTCCAGTGCGGTTCATCGCGCTGGCAAATAGGGCACTCGACTGCAAAGTAGGGGTATTTGTTTTCGTCCGCCCAGCCAATGGCGGTGGCGGTTTTGGTGTGGCCGCCGCAACTGGCGGAGTAGGCGGGGGCGAACACTTTTTCCTGCCAGACAAGCACGAGGCCCGCTGTCTCTTTAGCGGCCTTTAAGCCGGAGGGAGTTGGCTCTTTGAAGTGCTGGCAGTGGGTGGTGTCACAGAGATCGAAATGGCCGTGCCTGCCCTTTGATGCCAGGATAAACGATCGGGCGAGGATGGCTTGCGCCGCGAGCGCGGATGAAAGCGCGCCGGGTGGGCTTTCGGCGCTAACAGTAGCGGCGACCAGGTCTTCTTCGGTGGTGGTGAGGATGAGTCGCAGCTCGTTGTTTTTGGCGGAGATTTCCAGCGCGCCATTGTAAGTGCGTTGGAAGTCGCCTGCGGCGCGGACGCGGATAGCGCCACGGAAGGTAAGCCTTTCGTCGAGCAGCTTTGCCGCCGTGATTTCGACATCATTGATGGTTACCTGCTGGAGGTGCAGGAGCGAGAGAATAGCGACTTTAACGAAGAGCATCGGCGAGGCTCCTGGCCGCTTGCGCGCCCGTCACGCCGCGCTGGCGATAGAGGATTAGTTTCGTGGAGTTATCGGCGGGATGGGCGGCGAAGACCCAGCCATCGCCAGCGTGGAATTTAGACGGTCCGGTCCCGGTTTTGGCGAGATAGTTGCTGCCGAGGGCCTTGGCGGTTCCCTTCTCCGCGGCTTGGCGAAGTCCGGCGATGACCAGCGGATAATCTGTCCGGCGAGCCAGAAGTTCGGCGTAGCCGTGAACGAGTTGTTTGGGGGAACAACTCCAGTTCGGCCAATCATCATTTGGGGGTTCCGGCAGGCCCAGGAGATGAACAGGTCGCGGGAGCGTTTTGTAAAGCTGATGGAACCACTGATTGCACGATTGAGCGAGCGCCCCGGGCATGTCGAGCCAGCCGTGGCGGCGGCCCAGCCAACACTGCTTTCCGTCGCAGTGAAAGCGGGGTGAAGGACCCGTATGAGTGGCGGCGAGGAAAGGTTTCCAGAGGCTGGCCGGTTGGGCGGGCGCGTCGATATCGTCGTTCCAATTGGCGCTTACAATTTCGTTCTCGGGCAGACGCAGAATGATCTTCTCCGCCGGCGGGAGACCGGGCAAAAAAGCGGCAGCCAGGAATGAACGGCGATCCAGCATCACTGCATTCGATAGACGATCGTCTGGTGAAGGCGGTCGCCCGCGTCGGCGGAGGTAACCGATTGCTCGACGACGCTCCGCAGAGACTGAGAGAGGCTGCCGATAACGTCGCCCAGAAATTGCGGCTGGCGCTGCTGGCCTTGGGCGGGGGCGACGTAAGTAGACTGATCGATGCGGGCCATCCAGCGGATGAAGCGGTCGCGCTCCCTGCCGTGACGGAATACACCCACGAATTGGGAGTTGCCGGCGGGGGCGGGATTGTTTGTATCGACGCGCATGGCGGCCAGGAGTGCGGGAGTATTAGCGATGAGCAGCCGATTGCCATCGATAGCTGTCTGCACGGTGGCGGGGCCGAGTTGCGCGAGTTCGGCTTGCACTTCGGCGGCATTCCAATTGCCGCTACGAGTGAGCACCAGCCCTGTGTCCTGATGGATCCAAACATTGGCGGGGCTATCGCGAGTGCCTTGGATTTGAACAAGACCGGTGAGTTGGGCGCGGCTGAGCCACTGTGCCAGGCGCGTGCTATCGAGGCGGGTATCGCCAGGGACGAAGGGGGCTTCGTCAATCCGGTCATCCCAATCGGATTCACCGCCCGCTTCGCCGCCTTCGTCAATGCTCGGGGCGGTTTCGATGCTGGGGCCGGAGCCCGGCGCGGGGTTAAAGAATTTCTGTGTTAACAGCGCGGCCGTGTAATTAGCGTCGGGCGCCAGCCAGGCGCGATAAAGGCCGGCGCTGGCCGGGACCGCTCGAAGGAGCGGTGGCCAGAGCGCGCCGTCGACGGCCGGCGGCGCGGTGGCTTGTTGGCGAATAAGAACGCGGCGTTCGGTCCATTGACTGGCTTGGCGTTCGAGGTCGCCGATGGTGGCGCTGAAGGGAAGCAATTCGGTACGATTGCGATGAATCCAGTAACTGCGGAAGTGGGGCGAATTGTAGAGGGCGTCTACACTGGCGGCCATGCGCAGTTCGCCTGGCGCGCCGGCGGCTTGGGCGGCGCGGGCGTACCAGTCTTCGCTGGTGAGACCGTTGTTGGCGTTGGCGGCCATGCGTTGGAGACACTGCGCGACTAGCGATTCAGTGGTGCCGGCGACAAGCCATTCGCCGCGAAGAGAGAAGGCCACGACGCGGCGGGAAGCCGGGTTCGTCGCGACAAAGTACGGCGTGCCGGCGGCATTGCGCGGAGAGAGGTTCGCCCGTTGGCGGCCGAGCAGAGACGCGGCGAAACGGGCTTCGGTCATTCGAGTTACAAGCAGGAATTCGAGATCGCCGGGGTTGTAAAGAGCGAGCGCGGCGCGGTCACCGGCGAGTTGCTCGACAAGGGTCATGTCTATGGGTGCTTGCGACGCGTCGGAAAATTCCTGTTGGGCTTCCTGCAGGCGCTGAGCCAGGCGGGAGACCGCGAATTGACGATATGCGTCACCGGCAAGCCAGTCTTTTTTTGCTTGAGAGCCGTTCCATTCGCGGAGGAGCTGTCCGAAGTCGCGGGCTTCGAGCGTTAGCATCGCGCCCGGCGGGAAGTGGGGCAAGGGCGACGGCGGCGGCGCGGCGTTTTGGGCGACGAGCCAGGCGGCGGCCCCGAGAACAGGAAACACCAAGAGGTAACGGCGTTTCATCGGGCGCCTCCTTGCTGGGCGGTGAGCCGCGGTTTGACGACGTTGGCTTGCTCAAGTTCTTCGGCGATCACGGGGCGGCGCATTTGATTTTGCTCGTCGCGGCCGGCTTGCACACGGACCATGGCGGCGTCGAGGCGGGCGAGATCGGCAAGTTCGACGACGATGTGGCGGCGATCCCCGATGGCGGAAATGGCTTCGCGCGGACGGCCGTTCCGCAGCAGCGCGCGAAAGAGCTTCAGCAAGGAGTCCTCATCGCTCGGGTCGATGGCCAGCACGCCCCGGTAGAGGCGAATCATGGCCGACTCGTTCTTAGCCATGCCGGCCGCGATGCGCCGGGCGGCGGCCCACAGCGGTTGTTCGGAGGCGGCGTCGGTGATTCTGTTGGCGGCCAGGAAGTCGAGTTCACCGGAGCCGGATTGGATGGATTTGGGTTTGTTAGCGCCCAGCCATTGGGCGGCGCGCAGGCGGTCTGTATAGTTGGCGGCGGTGTCGGCGGCGGCGGCGGTCATGGCGGCCTCGTCGTCGCGGGCTTCGGCCAACAGCACGCGGGCAGTGCGATTCCAGGGCTCGGCGGCGGCGAGAGGTTCGAGGTAGCGGATGGCTTCGGGCTTGCGTTTGTTGCGGAGAAAAAGTTCGCCGGCGGTCTGGTGACGAGTGAACGGCACGCCGGCTTGCATGACGTAAACGTCAAGGAGCGAGACGGCTTTTTCGGGCGCTCCGGCTTCGATGTGAAGGGCGGCGAGTCCGGGGATGGCGGCGTCGGCATTTCCCGCTTTGAGATCGATATCATACGACGCGAAGAGGACCGCGCGGGCGTCGACGGCAAAGCCGGCGCGGCGCAGACCGTTGCCCAGGTTGCGGAGGGTTTCGGCGTCGCTGGGAAGATCGGGGATTACCGCGGCGACGCGCTTTTCGCTGACAGCGAGAAGGAGCCGAAGTTCGGCAACATCGTAGCGATGGCGAAGTTCGGAGTTGGTGAGAAGCGCATCGACGACCGGGCGGGCGGCGGCGGCATGGTTGTGCGTGAGAAGATAATTCGCGTAGCGGATGCGGGAGGTTTCAACGCCTTCCTGGGCCATGGAACGTTCTTCACCGGCGGCGCGATTGAACCGGTCGATGGCGAAATCCGTTTGCAGTTTCAGCAGCGTTTCGCGGCCGGATTCGGGGAGCCAGGATTCGTTATTGAACTGGGCGAGGAAGCCGGCCGGGTCGCCCGCGGAGCGGGAAATTTGGGCGATCCATTGGACGCCGGCGGCGGGATCGCCGGCGAGGCCTAAGGCGCCTTCGAGCAGTTCGCGAACGCGGTAAGCGCCGTTGCGTTTGACGTAGCCGCGGAGGAGCGTATCGACGGGATCGCGCACCTCATTGCGCAGCCCGGCCGCGCCGGCTTCCCGCATCAGGCGAACGCCTTCGGCCCAGAACCATTCCTGGATGCGGCGGTTCTCCTGCCACCAAATCAGTTCATTGATGGTTTGACGATAGAGTCCGGCGGCGGCGGCTTTGTCGCCCCTGGCCAGAGCGAGCGCGGCGAGGCGCGAGTAGGCAATGGGCTGGTGCTCGTCGAGAATTAGCGCGGTGCGGTAGGCCTGTTCGGCGGCGGCTCCGCCGGACTCTTCACCCAGGGCGAGATAGGCGGCAGCGCTGTTGGAACGGCGTTCGACGAGCGCGGCGAGATAGTGCGGCGAGTTCGTGTCCTGGGCAAGCTGGAGCCATGCGCCGTAGCGGCCGGCGTAGTAAAACCAGATGTCGCCGGCGAGCGTCGCATCCCGATTGCCGGCAAGGGCCAGCTTGTCGCCGATGCGTTCAGGCCCGAGAGTATCGAGGAACGCTTTGCGGACGACGGGCGTGTTCTCGTTAAGGTACAGACCGGTGACGGCGCGTGTGGCGTTTTGCCAAAGTGGAGAGCGGCGGTTGCTTATTGCCTGGTTGACGACGGGGGCCTTGCCAGCGCGGAGGCCGTAGTTGGCGAGAGCATCCATGAAACCGGCGTTTTGCGCCTGGCGGGCATTAATGACGACAGGAACTCGGCGGGTGCTGAGATCGAAATAACGATTCAGTTCGTCATCGCCGATATTGGCGGCGGCTTGCAGAGTGCTTAACACACGGAGTTCGTTCGAGTCGTCACCGGCCCCGTAGTAGGCGGCGCGGGCGCGGTGGAGCAAATCCATTCTCTCCGGGGTATTAGGGTGAACGCGATGGTAGGCCTCCACTTGGCGGCCGAGTTCACCAAACTGCTGGCGCTGCGTTTGCAGGCGGGTCAATTCTTCCAGATAACCGGCTGCCTTCTCGCTGGCAGGTTCGGCGAGCATTGCGCGATTATGGATGCGGGCGGCGGTTTCAGCGAGCCCAGCCTGTAGCGCCGGAGCGGCGGTTGCACGCTGGGCTTCCAGCCAGACGCCGAAGCGGATTTTTTCTTCGGGCGGGTAGAGGGCGGCGGCAGTGGCGGCGGCGGCCGAAATCCAACGTTCGCGATACCGGGTCGCGCTGAGGGCTGGGGGGATGGGTTCGAGTTGACGAAGGCGCGTATTGGCCTGCGCGTAGAGGGTGGCCGCGAGGTCGAGATTTGTGAACGCGTTGGGGGTGGCCAGACTTCGTTGAACTTCGGTGCGCGCCTGTTCGACGGCGCCCCATTCCAGCAGCCGTCCGGCAATGGCGAGCCGGTTGTCGCCGAAGCCTTCGCGAAGCCACTTCACGCATTCGTCGATCTTGCCTTGACGGGCGAGGACGCGCGCGCCTTCCTCCAACCACATCGAATTTCGAAAACTGATTGCAAAGAGCTTGCGATAGGAGACAGTAGCGTTGTCGAACTGGGAAAGGCGCTCTTCGAGCTTGGCGCGATTGCTGAGCAGATCGACGCGTTCCGGGCGAAGCGCAACGGCGCGGCCCCAGGCGGCGAGGGCGGCGTTGAAATCGCCGAACTCATTTTCCAGCCGGGCGCGGACGATGGGCCAGCGCGCGTCGCGCGGGGAATCGGATTCCGCTTTAGCGAAGAAGCCAGTGATCCGATCACGCTGGCCGTTGGCACTGGCAAAGCGCGCGGCTTCGCGTTGGAGATTTTCGTCTTCGGGGAACTGCTTCAGAAGTTCGATGTATTGATCGGCGGCGCCGGTCGTTTCATTCAAGCGGATGAGAGCGGGGATCCAGCCGCGGCGGAGCAGCGCGGTGGGACGCTTTGCCTTTTGGAAAGCGGCGAGCGTGTCCTTATAGAATGCGCTGAGCGCGGCATCGTCTTTGGCGCGGGAGTAGGCGTCGGCCTTCAGGGCGATGACTTGCTCGTCCAGCGGATTGGCGGTGAGCAACGCGACCGCTTCGCGATGAGCGCGCGGATAGTCGCCCGATTCCGACAACTTTCGAATAGCTTCCAGGCGGAAACTTCTTTGGAGTTCGGGATAGGCGTTAGGGGCGGCGGCGAGAAGCACGCCGGCGGCGCGGCCCTTCTGCCCAGCGCGCCAGAAGTAGTTGACAGCCGTGCGAATGGCGCCTACCGAACGCGGATTCTCCCGCAGCAATGTCTCGGCAGCTTGGGCCGCGGCAGGCTGCGCGTTGGCGGCTTCTTCAAAGCGCATGCGGTCGGCGAGCGCGGCCATCTTCGCGGCCGGTTGATCGGCCAACGCGTACTGGCGATCAAGGACGCGGCGCTCGACGTTAGCGAGGCCGGAGCGTTGGGCGTGCTGGCGAATTTCAATCAGGAGTTCAGCGCCGGCCGACGGCGTGGCTTGCGTGAGAAGGTTCTCGATATCCTGCTTGCGAGATTGCGATTCGAGCAGTGCGACACGGAGAGCGAGGGTTTTGGCATTGTTGCCGGAGGCGGAAAGCGCGGTATCAATGGGCTGCCGCCAGGCGGCGCGGGTGGCCACTTTGATGAGGCGCCGGCGGGAGTTGGATTCCGGGCCATCGTCCATGGCGCCGTTAACGTATTCCCGCGCGGCGGCGGCGAGGTCGCCCTGATTCTCGCGGATAGCGCCGGCTTCAAAGGCGAACAGCCGCGGAGTATCCAGACGGCGCCGGCCTTCGGCGATGCGGGCCAGGGCGTCGTCGTAGCGGTAGTAGTCCCAGTGGAGCGTGGCCGTTTCCAGATAGTTTGCGGCACGGCCGGGAGCGATGGCTACGATGCGATTCCAGTACCCGCCGGCGCGGTCGTAGCGTTCCCGCTCGGCCTGCATTTCACCAAGACGAGTTAGGATACCGGTATCGCTGGGATGAGCCTGGGCAAGCGTTTCTTCGAGTTGAATGGCCGTATCGATTTGTTGGAGCGACCGGTGCATGGCGGCGGCGCGGGTGACCAGGGCGGTGTCGGCGGGGAAGTCGGCGGCAACCGCTTTGAGCAGCGGCGCGGCCGTTTCGAAATGGCACTTCCAGGCTTCGGCTTCGGCGACCCAAAGCGCGGCCGCGGGGTTATTGGGGGTCTGCGATTGCAGCGCGGCGAGTTCGGCGTCGAGCTTTTTCGTGCGGGAAAGGTACTCAAAGAAACGAGTACGAAGAGCTTCGTCGTAGGCCCAATTGGCGCGGAGCAGGCGTTCCCATTCGACGGGATCGGGCGTGGCAATGTGCGAGTACGAGGCGAGGAGATTCTTGACGAAAGGCAAATGGTGCGGGAAACGGCGATAGGCGTAGAGGTTCACTTGGCGATACAGGCCGGCGTCGAGGCCACCCTGTTGCGAAGTCACTGACAAGTATTCGGCGAGTTCGGCGCCGGAGAAAACGGCGGAGACTTCGCGGGTGAACTGATCGTACTGCGCCGTCATTTTCTGACGCAGGAAGAACCGCGCCAGTTTATGCGACCAGCTTTTTTCGGGGAACTGCTGAACGGCGCGGCGAAAGGTGGCTTCTATTTCGCCGGTCATTTTATTCTGTTCAAGAAACGCGGCAAGGCGCTCGTACAGGCCGGGATCGTTGGGGTTGCGATCAATTTCGCGACGATAAAGAGCGAGCGCGGGCGCGAACTGGCGCATGGCCGCGAGGCGGGCGATGTAGCGATCTAGGACTCGTGGATATTCGGGATTACGGGCGACGGCAGGAGTTTCCCCGATGGGAACGCGACCGGCTTTCGCCCCGAGTTCGTTGAGCAGCGAATCGTAAAGGGCGAACTCGGGCTGCGTTTGATTCTGGCGGGCGTGGGCGTCCGCGGTGACGAGCGCGATGCGGGTGCGCTCGGGGGCGGTGGGGAATGCCGCGAGGAAGCCGCTTCCGAGCCGGACCACCCGGTCCGATTCGGCATGGAGGGCTGAGGCTTCGATGACTTGCGCGTGGAGTTGCGGACGGCGGGCGGATTGCGGGAAGCGCGTATCGAAAACGCGCAGCAGATCGGCGGCGGCGGCACGGTGAAAATACGGGACGGCTTTGCGTTCCTGCTCGCCGAGTTCGGATGCCGGCGTTTGGGTGTTGAGGACGAGCGAGACGATACCGTTCAAAAAGCCGGGGTTGGTGTCGAGCGTGGCGATATCGCGATAGAAGGAGAGATCGCCGCCGCCGAAGCGGAAAGGCTGGACGGCCTGTTGCACCAGGAGATTAATGAGCTCGGCGAGGCCGCTTTCGCTGGTGCCGGCGTCGTTCGAAATATAGGCGGCATGGTAGCGGCGAGCGGCTTCTTCGTCGCCTTGCACGAGGCGTAAAAACGGGCTATCAGCAAATGCTCGGCGGGGACCCAGCGGCCGTTGCGGGCCTTGCTCAACTCATGCAGCACGCGCTGGGCGCTGGCCGTATCGCCGCTAAGGCGATAGTGATGGAACAGGCGGGCGGCGGGCTCAATTGCGGATGGATCGGCGGTTTGACCCTGGCGGGCGGTGGCGGCGAATTGCCGGCGGGAGTTCGTGGAATCGAGCAAGCTAAAATATGCGGTTAGCAGGCGATCCGGCCAATCGGCCCGGAAGGCGCGGTCGTAGAGGGCGACGGAAGCGCGCAATTCCAGCGGCCACGCTTCATCATTCGGGAAAACTCTCTGGTATCGACTGAGCAACGCTTCCACATCGGCCTCTCGCTGCCGGGTTGTCAGCCAAGCGGCGAACCGCGAATAGGATTCGAATTCATTGGGATAACGAGCCTCACGGGCTTTTAGCACTTCAATGGCGCGATCATCCGGGAGCAGATGATCGGTCACTACCTGCGCCGCGCGATCAAGCGCTTGCCAGGATTGCTGGGAACGGACGGGACGATAAATATCGGCCCCGGTGGCGGGCAGTTTGGCCGCTTCGAGCAGCGCGGCAAGTTCCTTCTCCGGTTCGGCACGGCGCTGGTGGAAGGCCGCTTTTTCTCGCCACGCGTCCGCGCGGGATGGAGCGATTTGGGCGTATTTAGCCCAATCGGTTTCGGCGGCCGCGAAATCGAGTTGGGCTTCGGCTTCGCGGGCGCGGAGGAAATAAAGTTGTGCTTCGGCTGGCGTTTGCTGAATCTGTTGTGACAGCGCGGGGCGCGTTTCCTTGGGCGGTTTGCGCCAGGACAATGTATTTGCGCCAAACGATACAGTGCTGTAAAAGACGTCTTCCAGCTTGTGGCGGACTTCAATGGTTGAAATCCATTCGGGGAGGTCGGCGGCCAGCGTGGCGGCGAGGCCGGCGGCGATGAGCAGCTTACGGGAGAATTTCAACTGTCACCTCCTGTGAGCCGATATTGTGCGCCATGTCTTCGGCGGTAACGGTGAGCGTATAGAGGCCCGGGGCGATGTCTTTCGGCAGCGTGAAACGTCCGGTATTGGCCAGCGATTTTGTGTCCCAACGCAGCGCCGCCGGGGCCACGCCGTACATGCGGGCGCTGACTGTGCGCGTGGTGGCCGAGGCGGAAGCGCGGATAAAAACGCTATCGCCGGGCCGGTAGCTTTTCTTGTCCAAGTGCGAGCGAACGATGGGCGGTTTGCTGGCGATAACGAAGGTGCGGGCTTCCTTATATGTGTTGCCGTTCTTATCGCGCAGTACGAGGTTAACGCTGTGCGTGCCGTCGGGCATATCGACTGGGGCGAGGAATCGCGTCTGCCAGATATCTTCTCCGGGAAGGAATTTCAACGGTTTGACGAGGCCGAAGGGGAAGACGGCGACCACAGCGGAAATCAGCTTGTCCGTGCGGACGCGCAGGACAGGATCGCCGGGGCGGATGAGGCGCGGGCGGAGCAGCGCGCGGGGCGCCGCGAGGAACGACGTGTAGGGCGTGATGAATTTGTATTTGCGGGAGAGGCGGATGATTTCGTCGATGGTCGCGCGGTCCTCGCCGTCACGCGCGATCTTTTCAAGTAATGCATCGACGCGAGCTTTGGCCCACGCACGCGGGAGTTGCGGATGGGCGGTTGCCTGCGCGGGGAGCGCGACAGCGAGTTGAGCGGCGCCGGTGCGGAAATTGGTGCGCGCGGGTTGTTTATAGCGGCCAACCCAGGCGGCTTCCGAACCCGCATATGTCTGCTCCTGCAACGGGTAAATGTCGGCGAGATTCGCGTCCGCGGCGAGCGCGAGGCCGGCCGTGGGGCGGCGCTGCAACTTCGACAGAAATGCGTTCAACTTGAAGTCGGGCGTCTCGCTGGAATTGATGGTTTCGAGCACGCCATCGTTCCGGGCGAGAGCGCGGAGGAGGTTGACATTGGCATCGTCACCAACGGCAAAAACAAACGTGCGGGGCTTCTTCGAAACGGCCCATCTCCTGGCATAAGCATCGGCGATTTTGCCGCTGCGGATCTCGCCTTCGGAGGCGCCGCCATCGGTGAAAAGCACAAGCGCCGCGTTGTCCGTATTGATCGCGGAGAGCGCCGCATCGAGCGCGGCGGATAGATTCGTCGACCCGCGCAACGGTTGTTCCTTCAGCCACGCCAGCGCCTTCTCCGCTTCGGCAGAACCGCCGGGCGACGGGGCTGTGCCGTAGCGCGCCATAACCGAGTTGAAGACAAAAAGATCGAATTGATCTTCTGGTCGAAGGCCGGTAAGTAGTTTCGCCAATGCCGCGTAAGAACGTTCCAGCTTGTCCCACTGCATGGAGAGCGAGGCGTCGAAGACGGCCGTGACGCGGCGCGGCGGACCGCCCTGCGCGGGGGCTTCCGGCGGCAGTACCAGCGAGGCTTCAAAGTAGCCCGGTTCAGTGGCAATTTCGCGCTGTGCGGTGACTGTGAGAGCGGCGGCCTTCGGAGCGGCCCGACGCAGGGTAATTGCGAAATCTTCGCTGAGAACAAAGTTGCGCACCTCGAGCGAGGCGCGGATTCTGTTGGCGGTTTTTTCCTGAATCTTCACCGGATACGATTTGCCGGCGACTTCAAACGCCTCGATAGCGTGAGCCGACTGGGCGTCAAGCGTGATCCATAATCGGCCAACCGTTTGCTGCCGGTAAGCTTCGGGTTTGAGCGGAATGGCGAGATAAGAAACCAGATTTTCAAGCGGCAATCGCTGGTGGTATTCAATCTCGACGCGCTTGGCGCCGAAGGGCGGAATTGGCACGACCTTCGCGCTGAACACGCTAGTGCGCCGGCCGCTGTCGGAGTCCGTTTCGCCCATTTGCAGCAAGCCCGGATCAATGGCTTGCAGTCGGATGTTCTCGTACATTTGCTCAGCGCGTTTGCGCTCCAGAATGACGCCGGGAATGCGAACGGCGTCGTCCCAAACGGCGAAATCGGAAACTAGCGCGCCTCCAGGCAACGCGAACACGTAATTGCCCTCCGAGACCGCCGGCACGTGGCTGGCGAAGATCTGGCGCATCAGGACCCGCGCGTTGCTGCCATCGATATGAATATCGATCGCCATTTCCTCCATGGAAAGAATGGCCGGATCCGGCGCCTGTTTCGTCGCCGGAATCAATGAACCAACATCGGCAAACAAACCGCCTGTGAACACGAGCGCAATCAAGAATCCATGCCGCATCAAAGCCCCAAAACGCTCTCCGGCACTACAGCCAATCCATTGTCAGTACCCACGTAGAGCCTGTTGTCATGATAAAGGATTGCCGTCACGTTCGATGATGGCAGCCCGGCACGAATGGCGCGCCAGATTTGGCGTTGCGGATCCAGAACCAGTAACCCGTGTTCCAAAGTACCGGCGTAAACACCGTGCGCCGTCGCCGCCATGGCGTTGGGATTGACGACGACATTCGCGGGCATACTGTCGAAGCTGTGCCAAACTCCGGCGGCGTCAAGCCGCTGCACACCGCCGCCATAGGTCCCGGCCAGCCACTCGCCGCCGGAGCGGACAATAGCCGTCACCCAGTTCGTTTTCAGCCCCGAATTGGCGGTCGTAAAGCTCGATTTCACGCGCTCGCCATGCAACACCGACAGCCCGCCAAGGGTCCCTGCCAGCAACGTCCCGCCATCGGCGGCCACCGCGTAAACGTGGTTATTCACCAAGCCATGAAACGCATAGACGCTACGCGTGCCGCCGTCGAGAAACGTCAAACCGGCGGGCGTCGCGACGACCCAGCCTTTTCCATGAGGCGCGATATCGGTGGCGTGCGAGGCGATGAGGCCGTCGGCGCGCGTCAGCACTTGTCGCTGTTGGGCGCTGCCGTCAAAGAAGACGAGGCCGTTGGCGGTAGCCACGGCAATCTGTTGTCCGTCCGGTGCCAGTCGAATACGATTCACGCAGAAGATTCGCTCATCCTCTATAGGCGTAATCTTGCGTCGATTGATATCAACGATGTCCAGTCCGCGGTCAAAATACCCTACCCACAGCCGACCGCCGGCATCCATTGCCAGCGCGCTGACGTTGCCGTGAGTCAACAGCGCCGACTGACCTGACATGGCTATTGACAGACGCCCGGCGTGGAGAACTTCCAGCCCGCCGGGCTTCAAAATATACAAGTCCTCGCCGGCCGTGAAGACGCGGCGCACTTCCCCGCCCTCATTCGAATCGTCAAGCGCGCGGCGGGCGGCGCGGCCCTCAAGCGGGATCCGCAACCAGCCATCGGAGAGCGTGCCGACGACGATTTCCTGGCCGCGCGCGGTGATCGATTTGGCGAGCAAGCCATTCGCCAGCGTGCGCTGGAACTTGCCGCCCTGAAAAAAAGCGATCCCCGTTGAGGTTCCGGCCCAGGCGCGATCACCCTCAATGGCAATGGAGTGGACGGCTTTATCGGGGAGGCCTTCGGATTCGGAAAACCGTTCCGCCTGACCGGCGCGGAGATGAACGACACCGGCGTCGCGCGTGCCCACCCAGAGATTGTCCTCCGCGCCCGCCATGGCTGTCACGGCAAGCAACGCCAATGACGGATGAAATGGCCGCAAATGCGTGCCGTCGTAACGAAGAACTCCGTGTTCCGCGGTTCCCAACAGCACGCCGCCAGTGGCGAGCGGAAGAATTGACCGAACCTTACGTGCGCCGCGCGGCGCGGGAAGAATGCGGCGGAAGCGAGTGCCATCGAACGACAGCGCGCCTTCGCCTTCGGTGGCGATCCAGAGTTCCTCGCCCGCCGCCAACGCCGTCAACGGTGCGGGCGGCAACTCCATTCCCGCTCGCCATGTTTGATTCAACGCGCCATCGGCATCGTAGCGGAACAGGGCGTTGGCGCCGGCCACATAGAGTTGGCCGTTCCAGACTATGGCATCACGGAAATCGGCCGGACTGGCGAGCGTTTCCCAACCCGCGGGCGGCGGTTCGCTCAGCGTTTTTTGTTCAAAAGCAACGTCGCTATCGCTCCGCACCGCCTGCCGCGCATCGCTCTCCGCGCGCATGGCGCGGGAAAATATCCACCCGGCGAAGGCCAGCGCACAAACGGCGGCGAGGACTGCAAATCGGCGCATCAGGAAACCAGCAATAGGCTGAGTTCCGGCCGGCAATTGACGCGAAGTCCCTCGACATTCCCGACGCCGCGAGTCGTGTGAATCCAACGATCCTGATACGCATTCAGGCCCACCGCGTAGCGAGTATCGACCACCGGCACTATCGGCGGGCCGTAAAACGGCACGATCACCTGTCCGCCATGCGTGTGGCCGCACAACATCAGATCCCAGCGAAACTGGCTGCAGTCGTCTTTGCCGTCCGGATTGTGGTTCATCACGATCACCGGCGCGCCGTCGTCAGCCACTTTGACGAACGCGGACTTTGCGTCGAGTTCCCGCGACCACAAATCACCCACGCCTGCCAGCCATAGCGGCATCCCGTCGATGTCCAGTTTTGCCGCGTCGTTGTGCAGAATGCGAACGCCGGCCCGATTGAGAAGATTTCGAATGTAGCGGTTGTCCGAAAACCAGCCTGCCCGTCCGGACCAAAGGCCGCCATCGTGATTCCCCATGACGGCGTAAGTGGGAACCCGCGAGGAAAGGATCTGCAATGCCGCCTCGTATCTGGGCAGGCTAAAGTCGCTATCGGTGGTGACGAAATCTCCGGTTATGCAGATCAAATCCGGTTTCATCGCCAGCGTGCGGCGGAATGCATCTTCGAGGTACAACAGGGGAACATACTCCGAGGCGTGAAAATCGGAAATGTGCGCAAGGCGAAGTGGACGTCTCAGGCCGCGGCCGATGACCACCGTCCGCCGCGTCTCTTCCAGCCACTGCGGTTCAATCAGCCTAGCGTAGCCATAGGCGGAGAGCGCCGCGGTCGGCAGGCCAAATAGGAATACTCGACGATTCACTGCTACTTCGATAGTATCGAAAATTCAAGCGACGATGTTTCGGCAGTACTCGACGCACTTGCGAATCTCGGCCACTGTATCGGCGCCTTTGTACTCGTATTCAATGTTCGACGGAATGGCGACGCGGTTGGTTTTCATCCACAGCAAAACGTCCTTGATGGGCGTGTCGCCTTCGCCGAAGGGAACATTGGCGCCTTGATCCTTCTTGCGGTCCTTGATATGCAGGGTGACGATGCGCGGATACCACTTCTCCATGAACTCCACGGGCTTGAAATTGGCGGCGACGAAATGGCCGATATCGAGGTTGATGCAGATGTACTTGCTCATCCCGTTCATGGCTGCGATAAAGTCTTCCGGAGTGGCGAATTCATTGGCGACGATACGCGAATGATTGTGCATGCCGACGCGGATCTTGGCCTTCCTCGCGAAGGGATCCACCTTTTTCGCGGTCGAAACATTCGACGACGCGGTGATGACTTTCGCGCCGAGAGCGTTAGCGAACTCAAAGCCGCGCGCGATTTCCTTGTCGGTGTAATCTTCGCGAAAGCTGTAATTGTAGGCGTGAATGGTGACGCCGCCGTCATTGTACTTTTTGCGGATATCGGTGAAGTGGCTGATGGGAACGGTAAGCCGCCATTGGCGCACCTCTTCGCGCGGCGTGCCGCGCTTGAAGGCCGGTTCGGCGTGGCCGCTGAACATCTCGACGGTGTTTATCTTCAGTTCTTGAAGCGCCGTCAGGCACTGGTTGACGTCGCGGTCGCGGAGGCTATACGTCTGCGCGCCGATGACGACGCCCTTGAAGTTCTTGTCCGGCTTAACGGCGGCGGAAAGGGCGGCGCCTGCGGCGGTGGATAGGAATACGCGTCGGGAGTGCATAGACTCCGCCTATGCTATCACCCTCATTAGCGATATCGCATATACCAAAAAGGAGGAGGGGTAGATCGTCATGGCAAGATTGGATTGGTCTCATTGTCCCGCCGTGGAGAGCGAGAAATCAGCGGAATTTTTGGGTGCCGTGGGTCCCCATCCACCCTATACCTTTTGCAGTGCAGTGCACCGTATATGGTGCGCGACTGCAAAGCTTTCGCCCCACCGATATTGGCAGGGAATCTGCCCCGGTTTGCTCTCAGCGCCGCCCCGGCAGCATATAACGCGCCTTCGCATACTTCAAAAACACATACAACGCGCCCATCCACGCAATGGCCAAACCTTCAGGTCCATCCTGAAATCCGCGCTTCGCAAAGTAAGTCCGATTGAACTCCCACCACGGCTTGAAAAAGATATGCCATAAGGTGATTCTGACCCGTTGTTCCACCAACTGTTCGGCCGCCAGCGTCGTGTAGCGGTCCATGGTCCGCAGGTGCTCGGAAAGCGATTGGCAGGTGAAGTGGAGCAGCGGCCCCTCGAACGCCGCAACCTTCCCTTTCACGGCCAGCCCTTCGTGGACAAATTTGCCTTCCCACTGCGCGCCGCGGCGATCGTAGAGCCGCACTTTCCGGTCCGGATACCAGCCGGAATGCAGAATCCAGCGGCCGAGATATTGCGCCAGCCGCGGCATCGTATACGCCTCCGCTCCAGGGCCGTTTTTCTTCAGTTGCCAGATCTCGGCTTCCAGCATTTCGCTGACGGCTTCGTCGGCGTCAATGGAAAGAATCCAATCGTTCTTGGCTTGATCGGCCGCCCAGTTCTTCTGGTCGGCGTAGCCGATCCAGTTCCGGTCGAGTACGCGCGCGCCCAGTTTTTCGGCGATCTCCACGGTCCGGTCGCTCGACCCGCTGTCCACAACCAGAATTTCATCCGCGCACCGCAGGCTCTCTATCGCGCGAGCGATATTGCGCTCTTCGTTGTACGTGATGATTGTGGCGGAAATCTTCACTTGCGCCTCACAAATAAACGGACCCGCGCACGGGCACCGGCGTGAATGATAAGGCCAGAATAACCAGTGCCAACGCCGCCACGCGCACCCGTTCGGCGCCCACGGGGCTTTCGTCCACAATCGGCGGATGGCGCAGGCCGGTCCACAGAAAGAAGCCCGCCCAGAGTATCCAGCCCAGCCAGCCGAAGACGACCCCCAGTGCGGCCAGCGCGATCGCAAAAATCTGGGAAAGCCGCCGGTGCTGCTTTCCGAAAAAGGCGTACAGAATGTGGCCTCCGTCCAACTGCCCGATTGGGAGCAAATTGAGCGCCGTCGCCAACAACCCCACCCACGCCGCCCGTGCCACCGGATGCAGATAGAGATCGGCCGCCGCGACGCCGGGGAAGACGATACTCGAAGCCAGCCACAGCAACAGGGGCGAGCCGAAAACCAGGTCGCCCTGCTCCGCGATTCCCGGCACTACTTTCGAGTACGCCAGCCCCAACCCGAGCGCGGGAAGCAGAAAGGCGAACCCCGCCAAAGGACCCGCCACGCCAACGTCGAACAGTTCGCGGCGCGAGAAAATCGGCGCGCGGATTCGGATGAAGGCGCCGAACGTTCCAAGCAGTGTCGGCGCCGGCAGGAAGTAGGGCAGCGACGCGTCGATCCGATGAAACCGGCATGCCCAGAAATGGCCGAGTTCGTGGGCGAGCAGGATCGTCAAAAGCGTCAGTGAAAACGGCAGCCCGGCAATCAGCAATGCCGGCGATTCCCAGATGGCGAGGAAGAAACTGAAGTCCTCATCAATGACGAAAGCCGGCCGGTTGCTTTCAAAATTCGATGCCAATCGCGATCCGACGACTGTTGTCGTTAACGCCGTCAATAGCAACAAAAGACCGTGCAGCCACCACCGCTGCCCGGACCGCGGACGCTGCGTGCGGGCGTCCATTACCGATTCCATTAATGTAACTGCTGGAGTTCTTTCCCGGGCTTGAACCGGACGGCCTTGCCCGGCGGTATGGCCACTTCGGCGCCGGTTCGAGGATTGCGCCCGATGCCGGTTTTGCGCGGTCGCACATTGAAGATGCCAAACCCGCGAAGTTCAATCCGGTCTCCGTTGGCTAAAGCCCGCTTCATACTCTCGAAGACGGTTTCCACCGCCATCTCCGCCTTAGTCTTCGTGATGCCGGTCCGATTGACGACTTCGTTAATGATGTCGAGTTTGATCATCCCCGCCTCCTGCGCGTTAGCTGAAAACCAATGATAAGATTAGGTTTACGGTTCTGTCAAGCAGACCATGCCTGCCCCCTTCGACCCCGCCCAGTTTCGCCGTGCCTGCGCGCGCTTCGCCACCGGAATTACGGTGTCGACCGCGCTCGCTCCCGATGGCACCCCGCATGGTTTCACCGCCAATTCGTTTACCAGTGTTTCCATGGAACCGCCGATGGTGTTGATCTGCGTTGACCACCGCGCCAACGTACTCCGCCACTTCGAAGACGCCAAACATTTCGGCGTGAACATTTTGGCCGAAGACCAGGAGGCGCTATCGGTACGCTTCGCCGAGCGCGGGCTTGACCGCTTCGTTGGAATCGAATGGCATACCGGCGCGACCGGTGTCCCCTTGCTTGGCGGCGCACTGGCCCGTTTCGAATGCGCCACCATCCAAACCCTCGCCGCCGGGGATCACACCATTATCCTCGGCGAAGTGCTCTACGCCGAATGGCAGGAGGGCGCGCCGCTGCTCTACTTCGCCCACGGATATCATACGGCGCTACCGCGCCAGCGCGAGTAGCGCCTGTGATTGCGCAGCGCAGGCGTGACGCCAATTCACACATTTCGCGCCAACTCACACATTTCAGGGAAGATATGTTTACTTTTTAGAGCCTTGACGCGAAGCCGTACGGTGCTAGAATCTTAGGTAGCGTGGGAAGTTCCATCCACGCGATAGGAACTCTTTCTTATGACACTGCGCCGTTATCTGCTTCTTCCAGGCGTGATTCTCGGATTCGCGCTGCTCCCCCTGCCTGCCGCCGCCGCGGAGAAGAAGGGAAAAGACGAAGGGCCGCGCGAAACCGTCGCCAAACCGTTGTCGGAGAAAGAACGGAAACGCCGCGAAGAGAAGCTCCGCAAAGAGTTGGAAGGGCCATACCGGAAATGGCTCGGCGAAGATGTGCTGTACATCATCACCGACGAAGAGCGCACCGCGTTCAAACGCATGTCGACTGACGAAGAACGTGAACAGTTCATCGAACAGTTCTGGCTGCGCCGCGACCCCACGCCCGACTCGCAGGAAAACGAGTTTAAGGAAGAGCACTACCGCCGCATCGCCTACACGAACGAGCGTTACGCTTCCGGCATCCCTGGCTGGAAGACGGATCGCGGCCGCATCTACATCACCTTCGGCCCGCCCGATGAAAACGAATCCCACCCCTCCGGCGGTACTTACGAACGGCCCTTTGAAGAGGGCGGCGGGACAACCTCCACCTATCCCTTTGAGAAGTGGCGCTATCGCTGGATTGAAGGCATCGGCTCCGATATCATCATCGAATTTGTCGACCCCACCATGACCGGCGAATATCGCATGACCATGGACCCTTCGGAAAAAGACGCGTTGATGATGGTCCCCAACGCCGGCTTGACCCTGATGGAACAGATGGGGATGTCCTCGAAGGCGGACCGGTTCAGCCGCACCGACGGAACCCGTCTCGGCACCGGCGCCAACCCGCTGCCGATGAGAATGAACCAGTTCGAACGCTTGCAGCAGTTCGCCCGCCTGCAAAAACCGCCGGCCGTGAAGTTTAAGGATTTGGAGGCCGCCGTCAGCTCCACCGTCAAGTTCAACCTGCTGCCCATTCGCGTCCGCGCCGACTTCATGCGCATGACCGCCAATTCCATTCAGACCAACGTCACGATCCTGATGGAGAAGAAAGACCTGCAGTTCCAGAACAAGGATGGCGTGGCAAAGGCGGCGGTGAATATTTATTCGCGCATCACATCCATGTCCCGCCGCGTGGTCAACGTATTTGAAGACGTGGTCACTACGGAGGTTCCGTCGGAGATGTTGGAAGCCGCGTCGAAAGGCGCCTCGCTCTACCAGAAATCCATTCCCCTGCCTCCCGGCATGTACCGCATGAATGTGGTGGTGAAGGATGTCTTCGGCGGCAACATGAACAACTACGAAATGGCGCTGAACGTCCCGCGTATGGAGGACGATGTCTTCACGCACTCCAGCGTCGTGCTGGCCGATCTGATTGAGAAAGTGCCGACACGTTCCATTGGCGCCGGCCAATTTGTCATCGGCAGCACGAAAGTCCGGCCGCGCGTTAGCGAGTCTTTCTCTCGCGACGAAAAAATGGGCATCTACGTGAAGTTGTATAATTTTGAAGCCGACGAAAAAACTCGCAAGCCCGTGGGCCAAGTGGTCTATGAGGTGAATAAAGTCGGATCCACAGACAAAATCTTTGAGTTCACGGAAGAAATCAAGGATGGCAGCCCCACGGAGGTGACGATTGAGAAGTTGCTCCCGCTCAAATCGTTGGCGCCTGGGCAGTACGAGCTGAAGATGAAAGTGACGGATAAAATCCGGAACCTGACCGTAACCCCATCCGCCAAATTCACTGTTACGTAGTCTGTATTGTGGCTTTGCGGCAGTCCGAAAGGTTGGATGCCTATGTTTTCACGATGGCGCCAATTCGCTTTTCTTCATACAGGGCTGATTCTCATCGGCTCGGCCCCCTCTGGTTTGATCTCAGCGTCTGAAATGCCGAAGACGGCTGGCACGATTATTGGTATCGTGGCCGATCCCGGTGGCATCGCGCAAATGGGCGCGACCGTTCTGCTCTATAACCGTTTGGAGAAGCTAATCCAAAAAACGCTGACGAATGAGCGCGGCCAGTTCGGCTTCGACAACCTCCTTCCCGACGCCTATATCGTCCGCGTCTCGCTGGGCAGTTTCGTCCCCGCGGTGCGGGAAGGCATTATGGTGCAGCCGGGCATGCGCAGCTTTCTGAACATCAACCTGGCGAGTGTGCTGAGTTCTGTCGAATTCGTCTACTCCACGCCCCATGCTCCACGTTTGCTGTCCGACGATTGGCGCTGGGTGTTGCGCAGTTCCATGTCCACCCGGCCCGTTCTGCGGTTTCTGCCCGCCGTCTCGCGCCCGGAGAACATTTTTACGAATACCCGCGGCATGGTCCGCGTATCCGCCGGCGATGGGGCAAACGCCTTTCAGGGCAACCAGCCGGATTTGGGCACCGCTTTCGCCGTCGCTACTTCTCTGTATGGCGTCAATAATGTGCAGGTGTCCGGAAATGTGGGGTACGTATCCCGCGCCGGTATGCCCGCCGCCAGCTTCCGTACTCGCTACAGCCGGGATTCCATCGCCAACGGGCTAGCCGTCTCGAACTCGCCGGAGGTGCAACTCACGGTTCGCCAGACGTTCCTTCCAACCCGCGCCGGCGCTGTTCTCAACGGCGGACCGGCGCCTTCTCTCGGCACCATGACTGGCATGGTCATGGACCGCGCGAAATTGGGCGATCAGATCGAGTTTACTTACGGGGCGCAGTTGGAATCGGTTACTTTTTTTGACCGTTTGAATCTTTTCAGTCCCTTCGCCCGGCTCGATATTGAAGTCACCAAAAAGGATTCGCTGCGCGTCGCTTGGTCAAGCGGCGCGGCCCCGGAAGAAATGTATGTCTCCGGACCGGTGCATGACGGTGAGTTGCGGCAGGATCTCGCGACGCTCAGCGCTTTTCCGCGTATCTCTATGCGCGGCGGACGGACGCATGTGCAGCGCATGAATCAGGCCGAAGCCTCGCTGACCCATGACTTCGACACGGACACCAAGGTTTCTGTCGCCGCTTATTATGAGGACGTCGACAACGCCGCCCTTAGCGCGGTTGGCCATACCAGCGACTATGCCGCCAGCGACATGATGCCGGACCTGTTTACCCGTTCCAGCATCTTTAATATCGGCAGCTATCAGCGCCGCGGATTGATGGCGTCCATCGAACAGCGTATCGTCAACGATTGGTCCGCCCAGGTTTCCTTTGGCAACAGCGGCACGCTGCAGCCGCGCGGGGAGGTAATTCAGACTGGAGATCCCGAAAGCCTGCGTGGCGCGCTCCGCCGCACGCAGCGCAACTGGACTAACCTGCGCGTCGCGGGCGCTCTGCCGGGCGCGGGTACTCGCGTGGTAGCCAGTTATATGCTCACCGATTACCGCGCCGCGCTGCCGGCTCATCGCTATATGACGCAGCGCCACTCCCCCGACCTCGGCCTGAATATGCAGCTTCGCCAGCCCATCCCCAGCTTCGGCATCTGGGCTGGTCGCGTGGAAGCGGTGGCGGAGTTGCGCAACGTGCTCCAGCAGGGCTACCTTCCGTTGCAAGGCGCCAATGGCCGTCGCGTCGTCCTGCTTCCCTCCCCCCGCACGGTTCGCGGGGGGCTAGCTTTTATTTTTTAACTCTAGTTGTTCTAATACCGGAATACGGTGAAGCCCGCCGTTCCCTCGTTTCCGAATGGGTCCTTGGCGATAACCTTAATAGTGTGCGTGCCAACCGGCAGGCTGATATTGGGAATCGTCCACCGCGTGGTTCCTTGCGCGGTACCCTGCGATCCGCACGAGCATTCCCACCGCACTTCGCTGACGGATGAAGAGTCGAACGCCGTCCCGCGGACGGAGAGAGAATAAATCGCCGTCATCAGAAACGAAGTAGCGGGAGACACAATCGCCACGCGCGGCGGCTGTGAATCCACTTCGGGGTCGTCCGGCGGAACGAAGTTGTAATTCACCTGGAAGCTCCCGGAACTGCTTCGGTTGGCGGCGTCCGTAGCGGTTACAGTAATCGTGTTCCAGCCCGCTTGCAGTGCGACCGGATTCGCCTCCCACCGGTATTTTCCATCCGGCGTAGCCGTTACGACGGCAGTTCCGGTGAATCCGCGATCGCTCGACCAGCGCACCGACGGCCGGCCAGTTGCGCCTGAGACGATTCCAAATGCGCTGATCGGATTTCTGGTCACGATTGTTCTCGTACCGGGGGCGGCTATGTCCAGGCTGAACGGCGGTAGAGGAGTGGGAGTGGGAGTGGGATTGGGGGTGGGTGGCGGCGCACCCTCCTCCGGATCGTCATCGGATGGGTATCTGTAAATGATCAGTATCGACTTACTGCTAGTCCGGTTGGCGGTATCGGTCGCCGTCACGTTGATCGTATTCGCGCCCAGTTGGAGCCCAATCGGATCCGCGTCCCAGCGATACCCGCCATCAGGACTCACGCTCACAATCGCCACTCCGCCGGATCCGCGATCGTTGCTCCATCGAACTATTGGACGGCCGGTTCCGCCAGTGACGAATCCATAGGCTAAGTTGGGGTTTCTACTGACAATCGCATACGCGCCAGGCGCACTCACTGTTAGATTTAACGCCGGCGCGGGAGCCGGAGCCGGAGCCGGAGCAGGCACAGGCGGTACGGGAGCCGCTGGCGTCGGTAAAACCGCCGTCGCCTCACGCCGTACTTCCACGCCCCTGCTAATCGCACGCCCTGAGCTGTCGGACGCCGTCACGGTAATATTGTTCTCGCCCAGCACCAGCGGCACAGACATCATCTGCCACTGATAACCGCCGCGCCCATCTTCGCTGACCGTCCCCGTCCCCGCCAATCCTCGGTTCGACTGCCATCTCATCACCGGCGATCCCACCGGCCCCGTCAGCGTCCCGGAAACATTGATCGCCGCATTCGAAGTACTCACCGGACTCGCCGGCGTAGTCATCGTCAACACCAGCGGCGCGGGACGTCCTTCGCCATCGTTAACGGCCGCATAAAGCATCCGCATCGCTCCAATGTCCTCCGGCGTCAGCCCCGCCGCGCGGCGATAGTAGGGATACATCACCGCGTTCGGAACATCGGAATGCCCCAGCCCCAGCGCATGACCCAGTTCATGCAACGCCACGCTGAAAATGTCGATATCCCCCCCGATATTCCATCCCTCATCGTTATCGAAATGCATATCCCCGGCGACGGGCTCCGGGTTCGGCGGAGCCGGATAAAACGTATGCGCCAGCACCCGTCCGGCCCCGTCAAAAGGGTACGGATCCCCGTGATCGCGCGCGCCAAACAGTATGTTGATATTCTTCGCCGCCGCGGTATTGCCAGTCCGTTGGAAATCCACTTGCACCACGCCGGACCATGCCGCCATCGCCCGTTGAATCTCGCTCTGTACCTGCGCCTCCGCCAGCCGCTGCGGCACGCCGCCTTGCAAAGAATAGGTAAGGTTCGCGCGGTTCAGTCCCGCCCCGTCCCAACCCTCTCCAATCCGCTGCGTCAACTGGCCCACTTGCCCGGCCTCCGTCGCCCCGCCCAAACAGCCAACCAGTGGCAGCCCAGTCACCAGTTCGCCGCTCGCCGGAAAGATATACGCCACCTCGTCCCATTCCGCCAGCAACCGCACCCGCTCCAGCGTGCCCCGCACCAGCATGTGTTCGCCCGCCAAATCCTTGTGGTCCCGAATCTCCACGCCCGATTCAGCTACCAGCGCCCGCCGCTCCTCCCACGGCACGTCGCCGTGAAACTCCACAATGTAAAAGGCCCGCCGCGCCGCCCCTCGCCCTTCATTACCCGCCGCCCGCGTCAATTCGCGGCTCAGCTTGTCTTCCGGCTGCAAGGTGTCGAATCCAGCCAGATTCAGCCCCCGCAGATTCGCCTCGCCATCCACGCCTACAATCACACCAGTCATCGGCAAATACGCCACCACGCGCATCCCCCGCGCCGCCAAACTCCGCGCGGTCTCAGCGGTCGGAGCCTGCTGGAAGTCCAGTATCAAATGGGACCGCGTCCCCACCCGGCTTTTGGCCCCGTTCATCCGGTTCGATAACCGCGCCTGACCCTCCCGGCTCTTCATCTGCACTTCGGCCCACAGCCCCGTCGAACTCCAGCAAAGCCCCAACGCCAGCGCCAGGCGAATCGCAATTCCAGATCTTTCCATGAAACCCATATCGAGATCCCATGAGAAAAATCCTGCCCTGTTGCCACTTACTCTTAGGGGAATTAACTCGTATGCTTCGCGTTTTATCTGGAATACTATGCATCCTTAGCGGGGCTATGCCCGCGCGTGCCCAACCAGCGTTTCGCGTGCAAACTCTGGCCGGCTCCAACAACGCCGGCGATGGCGGACAGGCTTCCAAAGCCATCATTCAACAAGCCGAAGGCGTTGCCGTGGACTTGACCGGCACCCTCTTCATCGCCGACGCCGCCGACCACCGCATCCGCGCCGTCGCCCCCAATGGCGATATTCGCACCATCGCCGGCGACGGTTCCCCGGGCGCCTCGGGCGATGACGGCCTCGCCAAAAATGCCCGCCTCAACAGTCCCTACGGCCTGTCCCTCGACCGCCAGGGCAATCTCTACGTCGCCGATCTCGGTAACGCCCGCATCCGTATTATCACCCCCCAAGGCCGCATCCGCACCGTCGCCGGCGGCGGTGACGTTCCCGCCGCCGAATCGAGCGAAGGCAGCCTCGCCACCACCCTCAAATTCAAAACGCCGCGCAACGTCCTCGCCGACCCCAATGGCGGTTTCTACTTCTCCGATTTCGACGCCCATCGCGTTTATTACGTTGATTCTCGCGGCATTCTGGCCACTTTCGCCGGCACGGGTAACCCCGGTTACGGAGCGGATGGTATCCTCGCCATCCGCTCGGCACTACGCAATCCGTCCGGCCTCGCCTTTGAGCCGCTCGGCGGCGTCATTATCGTCGAAAGCGGTTCCCAGCGTCTGCGCCGCGTCGCCCGCGGCGTCGTCGCGCCCTATCTCAGTGATGCCCTCCGCAACTATCCGCTCTATTCCCCCACCGGCGTCGCCTTCGATAACGCCGGTAACCTCTACCTCGCCGACGCCCGTGCCACCGGCGCGCTGAAACGCACCGCGCAAGGCGAGGTCACCGCGCTGGCCGTCTCCGGCCGCGCCGTCGCCGCCGATCCCCGCGGCGGAGCCGTCTACGCCTGGAACGCCTCCGTTTACCGTGTCGACCCCGCCAATAAAGTCGCCCTTGCCGCCGGCGCCCCAGCCGGTATCGGCGAGTTCAACGGTGATGGCGGCACGGCCGCCGCCGCCCGGCTCCTCGCCCCGTCCGCCCTCGCCTACGATCGCGATGGCAATCTCTATATCGCCGACGAACGCGCGCACCGCGTCCGCCGCGTCACCCCCGCCGGCCTCATCACTACCGTCGCCGGCACCGGTAAACCCGCCTTTTCCGGTGACGGCGGCCTCGCCGATAAGGCCGGGCTTAACGCTCCGCGCGGCCTCGCCGTTGACGCCAATGGTTTCCTTTACATCGCCGATTCCGGCAACCACGCCGTCCGCAAAATCTCCCCCGCCGGCCTGATCTCCTCCGCCGCCGGCAATGGATTCTCCGGCTTTCGCGGCGATGGCGGTTCCGCTTCCGCCGCTCTCCTCAACGGGCCCTCCGCTGTCGCCGTCGACCCCGCTGGCGACATCTTCATCGCCGACACCGCCAATCATCGCGTCCGCCGCATTAACCGCGGCGGCATGATAACCACTTATGCCGGCAACGGTTCCCCCGGCCTCGCCTTCGAAGGTTCCGCCGCCGTCTTCGCCCAGTTGAATGAACCGCGCGGTCTCGCCTTCGACGCCGCCGGTAATCTCTACATCGCCGACACCGCCAACAACCGTATTCGCCGCGTCGATCTCACCGGCCTCCTCACCACCGTCGGCGATCCCGTCTTCGTTTCGCCCCGCGCTGTCGCCGTCGCCCCCGATGGCTCAGTCTACGTCGCCGATACCGGCAATCACCGTATCTGCCAAATCACCGATGGCGGCGTTAGCAAGGTGGCTGGCGCGGACACTCCCGGCTTTAGCGGCGATGGCGAACTCGCCGCCAGCGCGCAGTTCCAGTCTCCCGCCGCCCTCCTCTTTGATTCGCTGGGTAATCTCGCCGTTGCCGACATGGGCAACTCCCGCGTCCGCCTGCTCCGCCCCGAAGCCCTTCTCATCTCCGTCCTGCAGGACGGCGCGCGCATTTTCAACGCCGCCTCCAGCGTCGAAGGCCCCGTCGCGCCCGGCATGATCGCCACCCTTCTCGGCGATGCTTTCGGCCCGTCTGAACCGATGGCCGCTCCCGCCGGTTCCCCTTGGCCCCGCCTTCTCGCCGAAGTCGATGTCTACATCAATGGCGACGCCGCGCCGCTCCTCTACGTCTCCGCCCAACAAATAAATTTGCAGATCCCCTCCTCCGTCGCCGGCCGCCGCGAAGCCGTTATCGAGATCCATCACCGCCGCGTCCGCCGCGCCCAAGCCGCCGCCACCGTCGCCGAAGCCGCGCCCGGCGTCTTCCCGCACGTCATTATGGAAGATGGCTCCAACAACAGCGCGCAGAACCCCGTCTCCCGAGGCGCCATCGTCACGCTCTTCGTCACCGGCGCCGGAGCGCTGCCGCCCGCCCTGGTTGACGTCCGCATCGGAACCATGGCCGCCCAAATCGTCTGGGCCGGACCCGCCCCTGAAATCCCCGGCCTGCTCCAGGTGAATCTCCGCCTCCCTTCCGGCTTCTTCCCGCCCGGCAGACATCCCGTCACCTTCAAAATCGGCGCCTTCACCGCCCCGCCCGGCCTGTCTGTCTACTTACAGTGAAACACCCGCTTCGTCCAGAGTCCCGAACAGCAGTTCAATATCTTCCGGCCGCGTGTGTATATGCGCCGATACCCGGAATCGTTCCGACTGCATAATCCAAATCCGCCGCGCCTTGCACAGCGCTGAAAACTTCCGGAAATGCGCCGCCCGCATCTGAAAACTCACCAGCGATCCGAACATCCGGTCGTCGTCCGGCGTCAATAATCGCAGCCCCGGCGTCCGCTTCGCCCGGTCGAACGCCATCCGTGCCAATTGATGTATCCGCGCGTAAATCCGGTCCGGACCGATCGCCTTCGCAAATTCCAGCCCCGCCACCATCCCCTCTAACAGCGCCCGGTTGTTCGTCCCCACCTGCATAAATCGCGCGCCCTCCAACGCCGGATTCGCCCACCCGTCCACCGTGATCGAAGGCCAGATCCGCTCCTGCATCTCCTTGCGCACATACAACAACCCGCAACCCGCCGGCGCGAACAGCCATTTGTGCGGACTCCCCGCCATGAAGTCGCACTCCATATCGGACACGCGAAACGGAATCTGCCCGTGCATATGCGCGCCATCGACCAGTGTCAACACACCCTTCCCCCGTGCCGCCCGGCATATCTCCCGCACCGGCAGCACCATCCCCGTCGTCGTCGTAATACCGCTGAAACTCAGCACCCGCGTCCGCGGCCCAATCGCGCCAATCAGCAAATCCGCAATCTGCCCCGGATCCTTCGGAGGCAATGGCAGCGCCACTTGCCGGACTTGAATGCCATGCCGCTGTTGCCGCACCAGCCACGGCCCCCGCCCCGACGGATGCTCCTGGTCGGTCATCACCACTTCATCCCCGGACTTCAAATCCAGGCCCGACGCCACAATTCCTATCGCCTCCGTCGCGTTATGCGTCAACGCCAACTCGCCCGCCGGGCAGCCGATATATTCCGCCAGCGCCGTCCGGTGCGCGTCCATCCGCTCGTAACCCCAGCGCGGATACTCTTCCATATCGAGCGCCGCGCTCCGCTCCAAATACGTTCGCACCGCCGCCGTCACCGGCTTCGGCGCAATCCCCAAACTGCCGTTATTCAAAAACGCCCGCCACGCCGGCAAATGGAACTGCTCATCCCGGATTCGCTTCCAATACGCTTCCGGATTTTCCGCCGCCAAGGCACTCGCAGGCAGGCTCGCCAGTCCGGTAAAAAAGGAGCGTCGTCGCATGGTTCGATTATGGCGCGGTTCCACGACCGTTTCCGAGCCACGACCGTTAGGAAGTGGTTTCCGCCCCAAGTTTCCGTGAGGCAGTTTTGCCGTATTCCTCGCCATGGTGTCCGAACGCAACGAAAGCCCACCCGCTTTCCGAGCCAACGCACTCGAAAGCCGGAGGAACGAAATGAACAAGAAGACACCATTTGCCAACGCGGGCCGCAGCCTGACTCTGCTGCTCTCCTTCGAGCTGTGCAACGGCCTCGATCTTGTCAAATACCCGGACCGGATTCACCTATGGCGGGGCGTTCCCGGTGAGCGGCGCCAACCCCTCCGCTGGGATCCAGGCGCGGCTGAATCTTTTCGCCAGCGGCGGAGTGGCGCTTGATTTCTCCCACACCGCCTCGGTCCAACTGAATCTGCCGCCCGGAGTGACCTTCCAATCCGCCTCGGGCGTTTTCCTGAACGGCACGGCGAACGTGCCCGAACCCGCGCCGGTGCTTATGAGTGGTGTTGGCCTTTGCGCATTGTGGGCGCTGCGAAGATGCAAGCGCAAGTAGGTTGGCGGCGCGGCCGCAATCATCGCCCGCCATCTGGTAGCATAACCCCAAGATGACTTTCAGCCGCCGTCAATTTCTGGAATCCGCCGCCATGGCCAGCCTCGCCGCCTCCACCGGCCACGCCGCCGAACCCAACAAACTCCCCACCCGCCTCCTCGGCAAAACCGGCGTCCGCGTCTCCGTCCTCGGCATCGGCGGCGGCAGCCGCTTCCTCTCTTACAAGGACGAGGACCAGGCACTCGAAGCCCTCAACAAAGCCATCGATAGCGGCATCCACTACATCGACACCGCCCAGGCCTATGGCAACGGCGTCAGCGAAACCCGCGTCGGCAAAGTCATGGCCGCGCGCCGTAAAGAAGTGTTCCTCGTCACCAAGATTCAGGAGCGCGATCCCGATAAAGCCATGGCTCGTCTGGAAGCCAGTTTTAAGAACCTGCAAACGGATCGTATCGACCTCGTCCACATCCATTCCCTCACCACCGAAGACGACCTCGCCGTCATCGAAAAGAAGGGCGGCGTCCTCGACCGCCTCCTGAAAATGCGCGATGGTAAAGCCGTCCGCTTCGTCGGCGTCACCAGCCATACGGACCCCACTGTTCTCAAAACCGCCCTGGAACGGCACGACTTCGATTGCACGCAAATGGCCCTCAACGCCGCTCTCGTCGGCATGAAAAACGGCAAAGGCGGCATGGAGATCAACCCCGCCATGATCCCCAGCTTTGAAACCATCGCGCTACCCGTTGCGATCAAAAAGAAAATCGGCGTACTCGCCATGAAGGTCTACGCCGCCGATGGCATCGTCGGCCAGGCGCCGCTCGAAAAACTGCTCTACTACGCCATGTCGCTGCCGGTTTCCGCCTGTATTGTCGGCATGCCGAAGCTCGATTTCATCGCGCAAAATACCGCCTTGGCCAAACAGTTCCGGCCTCTGCCGGAGGCGGAGCGCCGCGACCTTTCTCTCGCTCTCTCCAGCAAAAATAAACAGGCGCTGGACCGTTATTTCCGCCGCCACATTGATGCCTAGCGAACCAAATATTAGATGGTCACCCTAACCGTACTCCCCCTACGCGTCACCTTTCGCGCGCAACGCGATTTCTATCTCACCAATCCAAATACCGCGCTTCGCGGCGCCTTTGGCCTCGCTCTCCGCCATTCGCTCTGCCAACCCGCCTGCCGCGGGAGCCGTGAATGCCCCCGAGCGACATCTTTATTTCGTCTCGATTCATCCGTGCTGCCAACCCGCCTGCCGCGGGAGCCGTGAATGCCCCCTCGGCCCCGGTCAATGTTTCAGCGCCCGTTTCTTTGATGCTGTCCTCACCCCGGAGGAAGTCGAGAACGCTCCCAGCGGTTTCCGTCAGGATCCGCCGCGCCCCTTCGTCCTCCGCCCCGGCCTCCCTCCCGGCCAGACCATGCGCGGCGCCGAATGGAGCCTCGACCTCTTCTGTTTCGACCTCCCCCGCCTCTCCATGCCGTCGCTCCTCAAAGCTCTCGAACATCTTGGCGATGACGGTCTCGGCGGCCTCCGCGCTCCTTCCGCCGTTCGCTCCGTGGAAGGCCTCAATGAAAACTTTCAACCCCGCGCCTCCATTCACCCCATCGTCCTTCCTCTCCCCGTCCCCGCGTCCAGCCCCATCGAAACGCTCGCGGTGACGTTCCTCTCCGCCACCGAAATCGTCTCCAAGGGCCAAATAGCCAAACAGCCCGATTTCCCGCTTTTCATTCACTCCCTAGGCAACCGCCTGCAGGCGCTGACCCGCTTTTACGGCCAGGGCTATTGGCCCACCGGCGAGCTTTCCGCTTTTCGTTCCCACGCCGATTCCGCCCAAACCCGCGTTCTCCGCTCCGCCCGCGTCCAAAACGCCCGCACCAGTACCCGCTCCGGCCAGCGCCACCAATTAACTGGCTTCACCGGCCAAGTAGAATATCTCGCCTCCTGGCGCTCTTACTCCGCCTGGCTGGAGGCTGGCCTCTGGACCGGCGTCGGAAAACATACCCAGTTCGGGCATGGCACTTATCGTCTCAGTGCTTCCATCTGGGACAGCACCTCTTTCGCCCCTTCTTACACTACACTGAATACGTGAGCGCCACCGTTTCCGCCCCGGCTTTTCCCAATCCGCCGGCAGGCCCACGCGCTACTGGACTTTCTTCCTCCCGGTAAACTCTCCGCCGTCCGGGAACTGCTCGCCGCCATGGTCGATCCCGTCCAGCGCGCGTTAGCCTTGACGCCGCTGGAAGACGAAGAAATCACCGAAGACGAAGAGCTTGCGGTCGCTGGCGCCCGCGAGTGGCTCAAGCACAACAAGCCAATTCCTATGGAAGACATTCTGGCCGGCTTCGGCCTCACCGCGGTCGACTTCGAGAAGATGGCGGGAGAACCAACGTCGGCCGGGCCAAGCCAATAATCGATTGCCAAACGCATTGGCTGGACCTCCCAGGCCAGAGCCGACGTCCGCCGCACCTCGCAACATACCGCGATGCGGATTCTCGAGGGTCTGGCCCGCTACGCCGCCCATGACGAAGGCGATGTCCGCCAGCTAACCGGAATCGACCCGCCCGAACTCCGCCTCCGTGTCGGCGACTACCGCGTCCGCTTTTATCACCACGGCGATTGGATCGAAATCCTCCGCGTTCTCCATCGCTCCCAGGCCTACCGCCGCTGACCTTCGCCGGCACGCTCACTGCTGCCGCGGGCTTCATGAGTGCTTGGCCCCCTACGCGCATATACGGCCTCCGGCGGCGGGATTCGCTCGCCCCCTCCAAACCGGCCCGCCCCAAACCGAGCCGCCCTGCTACCGAGCCAAGAGCGCCGGCGAGCGGTCCCTCCCTCAGCAATCTTTCCGCCGAAGCCGAATTGCAAGGCAAACTACTTTCGCAAATGCGCGCACTCCAGGAGGACGCCAGCGTCACACAAGCCCAATTGAAAACCACAATGGAAGCGATCCACAAGGCGGAGCAGCGTGTCACCCATCTGGAATTCTTCATCGTCCTTGTCTACGTTCTCGAAATGGCTCATATCTTCGGCGAAATGACCCATTCCGCCCATGCCTATTCCCTTATCCCCGCCGTCTCCGCCCTTGTGGCCGCCCTGTCTCTGGTCATCTTGCTGGTCACCGAATGGCCCAAATCTCTCTATAATCGGGCAGGCTCCACCGACGAAATTCGGTGCCGCCGCTGGCTTATTACAGCGGTAGTCCTGCTCGGCGCCTAGATCGTCGTCCTCCTTATTCCGGCCGGTGTCATAGCACGAAGACCGGCCGGTTTGCGAGTACAAGGTGATGATCGCGTCGCTGCCGATCGCATGGCTGGTGAAAGCCGCTAACCCAATCGGAGAGATCGAAGATCCAACTTCTTGGATCGTCAGTCCAGCCCGCGCGCATTGATCCGTCGCCGCTCTCTGCTGCCGGGCGCGATGTAGACATTGCGGGTTACGAGCCAAACGAATCGGCGCGGCATTGCGTCGAGTTCGGCGGCGTGGCGCCGTAAAAAAGCGAGCAGGGAATCCAGCTTGGAGATGACAGACTGCACATGCAGTGAGTCCGCTGAATGAACTTCCAGCCAGACAACACGGCAAATTTGTTCTCAATAGGCGAAACCCCGGGCGCTGGAGTTTTGAGTCATCCGCAAGTAGTCGAAGACGAGACGGTTCCGGAACGTGAGTTTGCGCATCATTGTGGCGATGGATTGTCCGGGTTTCTGCAATGACTTAAGAATGCCCACGGCAAAGCGGCGC
>Ga0163151_10000883_pt1 | contig 52303 bp, 57 predicted proteins | sample OliLakLV19MP5IB2_FD_145596 | JGI IMG/M metagenome (GOLD analysis project Ga0163151, IMG submission 145596) | Freshwater microbial mat bacterial communities from Lake Vanda, McMurdo Dry Valleys, Antarctica - Oligotrophic Lake LV.19.MP5.IB-2 | ecosystem: Environmental > Aquatic > Freshwater >...
TGCGCAAAGGAAGGAACATATGACACGCGAGGAACAGGTTGCAGCAGTCGAATCGTACCTGAAAGGCCTGGCAAATAAGGACTTTTCGAAGGTGCCTTTTGCTGCTGACGTCACTTTTGAAGGCCCTTTGACTTCAAAGCTGACCGGACGACAGGCGGTGGTGGAGCTTCTAACAGGTTTGTTTCCAGCCATCAAAGGGATCCAGATCAAACAACACATTGTCGAGGGCGAGTACGTGGCGACGGTTTTCGACTTCGAGACGATCTACGGGGTGATCCCAATTTTTGACCGATTTCAAGTCATCTCCGGCCAGCTCAAAGCGATACGCGCTTTCTACGACCCGCGGCCGATTACCGAGGCACCGAAATGATCCAATGCTTCAAGTTTCCTGGCATGCCATCTAACGAACGGCTGGAGCGGACCGGCGGGGAAGCATGCTGCGATGTTCAGGCGTGGGTGGCCGCCGGCCGCTCAGCCGCACGGCGTTAGGCTGCGGGTCGGAGGGGGTGCAATGACGGAACGCGAGATGGAAGACCTAGTATGGGAGCATCCAGAAAAGTTCCTAAACGAACCGCTAAAGCAGTTTCAGCGGCAGCCTGCGTCCGGTGTCGGTCGGGCCGACCTAATATTTCTTGATCGCATTGGTCGTCTGCTTATCATCGAACTGAAGCGCGATACCTTGGAACGCGGGGCGGTTCCGCAGCTCGTCGACTACTTTGGAATGCTCAAGTCCCGCTTCCCCGATAAGTCTGTCGAGCTTATGATCATCGCCAACCATATTCCACGGGAGAGACGCCAGGCTTGCGAGCAGTTCCACATTACAGCCGTTGAGATCCCTCAGAAGAAGTTCCGCGATGTCGCCGAGGAGATCGGGTACGTTTTCAGGTCCGAAACAGCAAATGCCACCCCATCTTCACAGGGCGATAGACTTCCGATAGAGTCTGAGCTTCCAGCGGCCAAAACCCCGACAAATCGAGACGATTTCCTCTACGCACCTTCGAAGACCGAGAAAGGATGGTACTACTGGAAGGGCAAAAACGGGCGCGGCTATTTTCTCGCATTCATCAATGCCAAAGGGAGATGCAGCATGAGGCGTTTTGAGGCAGACGGCGGAGCGTTCTTGGAGCGCGAGTATAAGTCTGGCGACTACCAGGCAAGCTTTGCAGAGTATTTGAGATCTGCACTAGCGCTCTACGTCAGCCGTCAACCGAACCTGGAGAGGGACTGCAAGGCCCGCCTGCCAACTTTTGTGCTCTCTGAACTTAGGCTGCAGGGGCTTGGCAAATGACGTGCCGAATGCGCCTGGCCGTCGACGCGGACACTCCAGCAGTGCCATCTCTTCGGAGTTTGTGGTCTTGGTTGGAGTGCTTTACAATGGTCCTCAAGAGGAAATATGGAAGGCAACATACGCTTTGGAGAGATCTTAGAGGAAGCTGACCGCTTGCCCATGGAAGATCAAGAAACGCTGATTGAGGTGCTCCAGCGGCGTATGCGTGATCGTCGTCGAGCGGAATTGGCCAAGGACATTCAAGAAGCTCAAGAGGAATTTCAAAAAAGCAGTTGCCGCCCGGCCACTGCCGATGAACTGATGCGAGATATTCTTTAGTGAAACGCCCGCTCTTGCGCTCCAGTGCATTTGTTCGGGCTGCCCATAAGTTTGTGAAGAAATATCCGCATAATGCAATCGACTTTCAGTCTGCGCTGGAACTTCTCGAGGTTGACGCGTTCCATCCCCGTCTGAGAACTCATAAGTTAAAGGGAGAACTGAAAGACTCTTGGGCCTGCGCCGCAGGGTATGACCTGCGAATCGTCTTTAGATTCGTCCCGTACCAAGGGTCTGAAGCGATTCTGTTGGAATCCGTCGGCACGCATGACGAGGTCTATTGAATGGCCTAACTCGGCGCTGCAGGCGGCGGCCAAAACCAGGCCGCGCCTGAGCCCCAAGCCGTTAACTGGATCCAGAGTTGGCCGCAAGGTCAGACTTCCTGATCTCGACGGAATCGGCTTGGCGCTTTACACCAGAGTATAGATCATTGTGGCGCCGGTTTCGGGGTGGCGGAACTCCTGTTCCGTCAATTCATGCAGAAGCGCGGCGACGGCTTTGTCATGGGCCGGATTGGCCATTCTGTGTATTCGAACCGTCAGTGTGTTCGCGGCGCTGTCCGGCTCAATGTCGCCGGAGGAAACAAGTAACTCGCGCACCAGCGCTCGCGCCTCGTCTTCCTTCCTCAGGTGTCTTCGCAAGATCGTAACCAGAGCCGTTTCGGCTCGATAGGCAATCCTCTTCACGGAATCGGTGAGGATCTTGTTCAGCGGCGCCAATTGGGTTGGCCGCTGGTCTTCGGGCAAGCTGTCGAGAGTTACTTTCCGCGATACAGCCTTGCGTTCGGCCCGTAGCTGGTCAAGGTTGGCCTGCACAGCTTGAAGCGCTTCGACGGCTTCCGCCTTTTTCTGAACTCCGGCGCCGTCTTGCTCGTCCCAGGTTTGTCGGCCCAGTTTGGTCAGGAGCGTCCGCTCGGCTCGATGAGCGGTCTTGACCGCCTTGTCGAGTTCGCGCCATTTGGGGTTCGCGGCCAAGATCATGCCAGGAATGGCTTCCGTACCGTACTCAACAAGTCCATCAATATCAAAGTGTTCCATCATGTAGGCGAAATAGTTCTCCTGGCGCCATCTGGCGAACATCCGGCCGGCGATCAGGACCGTTCCCAACCGCTGCGCACTCGTGATGATGGCCGTCTGATGACCGGTTTGGGTCAGGCGGCGTACCTCAATGACCGGTATTGACTGCTTGCCCGCGCCGATGCTGGTTTCCCGTATCGCCAGCTTCATGCGTGTGGCGCCGCTCCCGGGAGAGGGAACCTCGCGTTCCGCGAACTCATCTTCCGGCCAGACATCTTTGACGTTTTTGCGGTAGGTCAAGGCGCCGATGCGCTGTTTCCATAGTTCCTGGAACAGACTGTAGGTTGCCCCTTCGCGATCAAAGACGACCACAAACCTGTGCAGGAGCGGATCCTGGTCCAATTCGCCGGGTGAAGGTTGCCCGGGGATGCTTGTCAGCAGTTCCGGTACGATGTCTTTGACCAGACTATCGGCCAGTCCTTCGGTGACGGCTTTGGAGACCACGAAGAAGGGCCGGCCAAGCACATCGTTTACCCAATAATCGGTCGTACCGCGCAGACACAGTTTCTCACGCGAGACGAAGCGGCGAGGCAGGTTTGCCGTGCTGCCGCTATAGACCCGGACATGGCCATCGACATTTCACCCACGCATCCGGCGTGCCTGTGCGCGCCATGGGGGCTATCTTTTCCCGTAAGGTTCGCACCTCGGGTACCCGGTCAAGGCCCACGACTTGGCCCAGTTCTCCCGGCGGAACATGGCGCAATCCTTCCGGCCTGCGAATACGGGCAAGGGCCATGAAGCCCAGAACAACGAGGATATGCAGAACGCTGTAAAATCCCTTCGGGAGTTTGAAGAAGCGATCAATCCCACGCAGCAGTCCGTTCGCACACAGGGCGGGCAATCCGGCCAGCAGTCCGGCCATCTGCACGTCGCGCCCGGCCTCAAAATGGGTCGTCGCACACTCCGCCAGCCCCATGGCGGCGGCAACCCGTTCGGTGGCGCGTGTGCAGGCCGTACCGATAGCGTTTGCCGCCGCAGCGTCTAGCCGGCTACGTTCGCCTTTCGTGCTGGCGGCGTCTTTTTTTTCCTTCCTCGACCGAGGCGCCGGCCAATTGAGGAATGGCCTTGCGCTTGTGCGCCTTGCGCAAAGTAGATTCTTCAATGCCGGCCCGTCGCGCCACCTCGGCCATGGGATAGCCCTCGGCCAACAGGTGTGCGCATTCCAGGCTTTTGTCCTCCGTCATGACTCTGGGCTTGGAACTCGGGGGCGGGCGGTAAAAAGATGCCGGACCTTCGCTCCGGTACTGCTTCATCCAGTTCATCATGGTGCGATGGGGAATAAGCAAATCCTTCTCCCCATCGCGCGCCCTTACATGGCCATTACCGATCAGGCTCGTGAGCGCAAATCTCCGGCTGTTTTCATCCTCTGCCGCATACGAAAAATAGTTGTCGCCGCCGACAAAGTAGGCGACATTGTTTTCTTTCTTCAAAACGCTGACTGATTTGCCGATTTTTACGGCACCATCCGGACAACCTGGAAGCAATGACTGTCTGAGCATGACCACCTCTGGCGTGTAACCCGATAGTCCATTTTATGCGATGACCACCTGGTTTCCAGAGAAAAACGTGCCACACCGCTTCCTGAAATACCGCTACAGCCCCGCCCGGATCAGGAAGTCTGAAGGTAGACATTAGTGTTCGAGGGGATGAGTTAAAAAAAGAAGACTTGGCAAAGATCAAAAGCCAATTCATTCCTTGGATTGAGGGGCTGGACGAAGCGTTCGATTAAAACTCTCGATATCAACGACACCGAAGCCCAGCCGTAGCGCCTGGCATTTTATTTTACCTGCCCGCAAACTCCCTACAATCAGCACATGGCCCCGACTGCATATTCAACCAACACAATAGTAGGACACTACCCCGAATTCTGTGTGTTATAATTATTCACAGTAGTGAATAATTAGTCATCCACTTCCTTGAACACGAAATGATCAAAGCCGGTATTGTCGGTTTCCGCGGTTACAGCGGCGCCGAACTCATTCAAATTTTGCATCGGCACAGCGGTGCGTCGGTCTCGCTGATGGAGCACCGCGCCGATGCGGGCGAGCGGCCCGCGCCACGCGGCGCCAGCGGTCCGGCGTATCTTCAGGCGACTGCCGAGGCCGCGCGGACGGCCGCGTTAGACGTCGTTTTTCTCGCCACACCGCCGGAAGTTTCCATGGAATTGGCTCCTGGCTTCTTGGAATCCGGAGCGAAAGTCATTGACCTGAGCGGCGCTTTCCGTCTGCGCACCGCCGGCAATTACATGCGCTGGTACAAAGAACCGCACACGCAACCCGACCTGCTGGCGAGCGCCGTCTATGGCCTGCCCGAAATGAATCGCGCGCCGATTGCCGCCGCGAAACTTATTTCTAATCCCGGGTGCTATCCGACTGCGGCGACTCTCGCCATTGCCCCGCTGATCGACGCGGGCGTGGTGGACCGGAACGTGGGCATTGTCTGCGACGCCAAAAGCGGCGTCAGCGGAGCGGGCCGCAAGCCGAGTCTGAAAACCAGCTTCTGCGAAGTAACAGAAAATTTCTCGGCATATTCGATCCTGGAGCACCGGCACGTGGCCGAAGTTCTGTTGAACACCGGCATCGACGAGCGGGAATTCAGCTTCACGGCGCAGCTTATCCCCGTTCATCGCGGAATTCTGGAGACCATTTATTTCCGGGCCGTTGGCGTCGCATCGGCGTCCGACCTGGTCGACCTGTACGAGAGACGATACGCGGGTGAGCCATTCGTGCGTATATACGATGCGGGCAAATCGCCGGACCTGCTAACTGTTGCGAGAACGAATTTCTGCGACATTGGCGTCACGCTTGATGCCGCCACGGGCCGCGCGGTGGTGGTGGCGGCTATCGATAACCTGGTAAAAGGCGCGGCCGGGCAGGCGGTGCAGAACATGAATCTGGCTTTCGGGTTGCCCGAGACGCAGGGACTTCTGTGAAACTCCTTATCAAGCTCGGCGGTTCTTTGTTGGACGACGACGCGACGCGCCAAGCCATGGCCGCACAGTTGGCTTCCGCCCAGAAAGTGAATCCGCAAACCGTTGTGGTGCATGGCGGCGGCAAGCAGATGACGCGGTTTCTCATGGAGCGTAACGTGGAATCCAAATTTGTCGATGGGCTGCGCGTGACGACGGCGGAAGTGCTGGACGCGGTGTTGAAAGTGTTCGCCGGCAGCGTAAATCACCAATTGGTAGCATCCCTGGTGGCGGCCGGCGCCACGGCCGTCGGCATTACGGGAATTGACGCCTGCCTCGTGGAAGCCGAACAATTGCGGCCCGATCTGGGCTTTGTCGGCAAACCGGTACGTTCCAACCCTTCGCTCTTGGAAACGCTCATCGGCGGCGGCTTTTTGCCGGTGGTCGCATGCGTCGCCGGCGACCGCCAGGGCCAAATCTATAATGTGAACGCCGACCAGATGGCGGTCTCCTGTGCAATCGGATTCAATGTGGACCGGCTTCTGTTCCTCACCGACGTCGACGGAGTCAAAGACTTGAGCGGTCAGGTAATTCCCGCGCTCTCCCTGGAACAAAGCCGCGTGCTAATCGCCGACGGTGTGGCAACGGGCGGCATGCAAGCCAAGCTCAACGCCGCCGGCGAGGCGCTACTTGGCGGCGCGGGCGAAGTCGTCATCGCGCCCGGCGCCGCTCCCAACGTCGTCGCGAGGCTGCTGGCCGGTGAGGCCATCGGCACGCGTTTTGTTCGCAGCTAGCCTCCCGAAAGACCTATAGAAAGGACCTTACGGCCATGGGTACCCTCGTTTCGTTGCAAATTCCCCAAGCACTGCCCCCCACCGCATTCGCGGATGGTCCGCTCGAAGTTCGTAAGGCGAATCTCCGCGACATTCCGAGCCTTCTGGCGCTTATTAACAGTTTCGCCGCCAAAGGAATTATGCTGCCTCGAACGGAATTTGAACTCGCCGAAAATATCCGCGATTTCGTCGTCATTGAACACGATGGGCGGCTGGTGGCCTGTTGCGCTCTTCACATTTACTCACCCACGTCCGCGGAGATCCGTTCGCTGGCGGTCGACCCCGGCTGGCAGTCCCACGGCTTAGGCCGGAAAATGGTGATTGCGCTGGAGGAAGACGCCCGTGAATTCGGAATCATTAGCCTGTTCGCATTCACATATGTCGATGGTTTTTTCCGCAAAATGGGATATGAAACCGTGGAGAGGGGAGAACTCCCCCTAAAGGCGTGGAAAGACTGTCTCCGATGCCCGAAATTTCAAGCGTGCGATGAGATTGCGATGCGAAAGCGCTTCGAGTAGTACTCCGCTCCTGAGGGTGCTGGGTCCCCGCGCTTGCGGGTATCGACGCCATGGGGTACTGTGCTTCAATTGTCTGATAATAGTGCCTAATGGCTAAATCGGTACCACTCACCTGCCAGGCGGCTGGGGGCACCGTATCGGCTGAACTCGAACTCGGATACCCGCAAAATAAAATGAACAAGGACTGAGATTTTATCTCCACGGCGTTGACCAGTTTGTATAATCAACGCAATCAAGTAATTATTGGGTTAGAATTTTCCCGGTCATTACTGGTGTCTCAGGAGATCACAAATGCGAGCGCAGACTGTGGATGTGAAGGCGTCGACCGGCAGAATTCTCTGCTCTACCATCTTTCGGCCGGGTGGTAAGAAGCTCCTCGCGAAGGGCCATACCCTGAACGACGACGACGTCCGCATTCTGGAGACGGAAGGAATGCAGGAGGTTTGGGTGACGCAGCTCGAAGAAGGCGAGATCGGCGAAGACGAAGCGGTTCTCGAGATCGCCACGCGGATCGGGTGCGGTTCGCTGGAATTACGACCGGCCGCGGGAGGCCGCGCAAACCTCTTCGCCACCGAAGACTGCTGCCTGCTGGTGGACGACGAGTTGCTGAAACAGATTAACTGCACCGCCAGCGTCGTCATTGCCACCGGAACGAATTTTTCCTTTGTGCCGGCCGGTCAGCGCGTGGCGACGATCAAGAGCACGCCCTTCGCCGTTTCCTCCAGCGAGGTGGAGGCGATGCGAAATATTCTGACAGAGCGCGGTCCGATCCTGCAGGCTCGCCCGGTCCAGGACCCGCAGGTGGCGGTGCTCTACACGGACCCTGTGCAAGGCGACCGCGCCCGCCAGTTATTCGACAACATTATGCGTCAACGCCTGGAGAGCATGGGGGTGCAGCAAAATTACGTTCTGAGCGCGCTGGAGGAGGAAAACGCAATCTGCCGGGCGCTGGAACATCTGCTGCGCGCCAAGCCGGCGGTTATCGTGATTGCCTCGACAACCGCTCCGCAGGGCCCTGAAGATGTTGTCGGCCGCGCAATGCTGCGGCTAGGCACCCACATCGAGCGGTTCCTGGCCCCGGTGGAGCCGGGGAGCCTGATGCTGCTCGGTTACAAAGACGAAATTCCAATCCTTTCGGCCCCCGGCTGTTACCGTTCCGCCAAGAGGAACGTCCTTGATATTGTGCTGCCTCCTCTTCTGGCCCGCTACCATATGAGCGGGTGGGAAATCGCGAGCTTGGGACATGGCGGCCTGCTGATATAGAATCTAAGGTTCCTCCGAGACCATAGATCCTACCCTCCGAGGGATTTATGGTTCCTATCGATGCCGGGTGTTGCATAGACACCCGGCTTTTTTTTGCCGGAGCTGATCGGCCTGCCGCGGGCAGCATTTACAATGGTAAGTACGCCTAATGCGCAATGTAATCACAACAGGAGATGTACCGTTCGGGGGCGTGCTGGAGGTTTTGCGCGGCACGATTGTGACGCCGTCCGCACGCGAGTTGGCGCGGGACCGGGGCGTGCCTATTGTGGAAGTGGCGCCGGAAGCGTTTGCGCAGGCGAAGGAACCGCACCGGACAGTAACCGTCGGCAGCGACCATGGCGGATTCCGGATGAAAGAATTCCTGAAGGGCATCGTGGCATCCATGGGATACGTGGTGGAGGACTGCGGGGCGTTTGATGAGCGCGCGGTGGACTACCCGGACTTGGCGGAGAAGGTGGCGCTGTTCGTTAGTTCCGGGCAGGCGTTCGCGGGCGTAATGGTGGATGGGGCGGGTATTGGTTCGGCGATGGTGGCGAACAAAGTTCCGGGGATTCGCGCGGCGCTTTGTTATGACCGGGCGTCGGCGCGTAACAGCCGTGAGCATAATCACGCAAATGTGTTGACGCTGGGCGGGCGGATGTTGACGGAGACGCAGGCCGAGGATGTGGTGCGGACATGGTTTGCGACGCCGTGGGGCGGCGGACGGCACCAGTCGCGGATCGATAAAATCACGGCGGTGGAGTCGAAAAATTTTAAGGGGATTCGAGGGTGACGGACGCGGAACTGGATATTCTGGTGGCGCAGATCGGCGACGAATTCACGGCGCGGCTGGGGCGGCCGGTGGCGGCGTCTCCGGCCGCCATCGGTTATGACGCGCCCGGCGGCGTCACGGCGGCGGCGGCGGGGCCCAGCGATGCGCGATTGGCGGCGGTGATCGACCATACGTTGTTGCGCGCGGACGCGACGAAGGAAGACATCCTGCAGGTTTGCGCGGAGGCGCGGACGCATGGGTTTGCCAGCGTTTGCGTGAATAGCGGTTGGGTGCCGCTGGTGGCGCGCGAGTTGCGGGGGACCGCGGTGAAGACATGCACGGTGATCGGGTTTCCGTTGGGGGCGATGGCGACGGCGGGGAAAGTGTTTGAGGCGGAAGAGGCAATTCGCTGCGGGGCGACGGAAGTGGATATGGTGCTTGCCGTGGGACTCTTGCGCGGGGGAGACGAGTTAGCTGTGGAGAAAGACATACGCGCGGTGGCGGAGGCGTGCCATCGGGGCGGGGCGCTGCTAAAAGTGATATTGGAAACGGCCTTGTTGAACGATGCGCAGAAAGTGGCGGGTTGCCAGCGGTCCGTTGCCGCGGGGGCGGATTTTGTCAAGACATCGACGGGATTTTCCAAGGGCGGGGCGACGGCGAACGACATCGCGCTGATGCGGCGGACGGTGGGGCCGGGAATTGGGGTTAAGGCGTCCGGCGGGATCCGCGGGTTAGCGGACGCGCGGACGATGATCGAAGCGGGGGCGAGCCGGATCGGCGCCAGCGCGAGCGTGCGGATTGTGCAAGAATCGGCGGCCAAATGAGCCAGCCGCGGCGTAAGGCCAGCCGGTTCAAAGACCGGGCTGAATTGCTCGATTACTTGCTGGAAGTGGCGGGCGTTACATCGGAGACGTTGGACCTGGACCGGCTCTTGACCGGCGTGGCAAAAGTGATCACGCGGGTGATTCCGGCGCAGTTATTCGCGATTCTGTTGCATTCGGAGCGGCGGCAGGGGTTACGAATACGCTATTCGATGGGGCACCGGCAGGAACTGGTGACACGGCTGCTGATTCCCTTAGGCGAGGGAATTACGGGACAGGCGGCGGCTAGGCGGGAGCCGCTGCTGGTGCGCGATGTGCGGAAAGAAAAATCGTATCTCAACGCCATGGACGCCGTGCGCAGTGAGATGGCGATTCCGATGGTGGCGCGCGACAAGCTAGTAGGCGTGATCGACTTTCAGTCGACGGAAGTTGGCGCCTACACGGTTGACGATGTGGCGCTGATGCGGCTGATTGCGTCGCGGATCGCGAGCGCGATCGATAACGCACGGCTGTACCGGCGCGTGGATTTGCAGCACCGGATGCTGCGGACGCTGGCCAAGACATCGCAAGGGTTCAGTTCGATTTTGGAGCTGGATGAGTTGCTGGGAACGGTCGCGGAGAGCGTGCGCGCGCTGATGGACTACGACTCGTTCATCATCTGGCTGCTAGATGAACAGAAGCAGGTGCTGCGACGGCGGGTGTCGATATCGTTGGACGGCGGGCGGGAGTTGGACGAGATACCGTTGAGCATAGGCGTGACGGGTTCGGCGGCGAGGCTGCGCAAACCGATGCGGGTGGAAGATACATCCACAGACCCGCGCTACATCGCCAGCCATCCGAATTTGCGGAGCGAAGTGGCGGTGCCGTTAATGTTGCGAGACCGGGTAATCGGCGTGATGGACCTGGAAAGCCACCGGTTGAACTACTATTCGATGGACCATATGCGGACGCTGGCGCTGCTGGCGCCGCAGGTGGCGAGCGCGATTGAGAATGCGCGGTTGTACGAAGAAATTGCCGCCCGCGAGCAGCGGATGGACAAGGATTTGCAGGCGGCGCGGAAGCTGCAATCGGTGTTGCTGCCGAGCGAGGCGCCGGAACTTCCGGGTCTCGACATCGCGGTGGGACTGCGGCCGGCGCGGGACATTACGGGCGATTTGTTCGACTTCTTCGAATACGACAACGGGCAGGCGGCGATTGTATTCGGCGATTCGAGCGGGAAGGGCGCGGCGGCGGCGTTGTATGGGGCGCTGGTCAGCGGACTGTTGCGGTCGCTGGGCCGCCGCCCGCGGCAGCCGGCGGATCTGCTACAGGCGTTGAACAATGCGTTAACTGAGCGGCGGGCCGAAGCGCAATATGTGACACTTTTGGCGATGTTCTGGGACGCGCCGACGAGGAAGTTGACCATCGCGAACGCCGGCGGACTGCCGCCGATCATTTGCCGTTGCGATGAACTGTTGGATCTGCACGCGGAAGGTGTGCCAGCCGGTCTGTTGCAGGCCCGTGTTTATGAGGAGATATCGGTAGTTCTCGAGGCCGGCGATGTGGTGGTGTTGACGTCGGATGGAATTCTGGACGCGATGAATGAGGAGGGCGAGGAGTACGGCCGCGAACGGCTGGGGAATTCGATCCGCGCCTGCTGCCAGTTGCCGGTGAAGGATATGGTGAATGCCATTTATGCCGCCGTGGAGCAGTTTAGCGGCAATGCGCCGCAGTTCGACGACCAGACCGTTTTGATCCTTCGAGTATCCTGATGCCTCTTCCCCCGTTTGTTTACCGCGACCGGAATTTGTACGTCGAAGATGTGGATTTGGAAGAGATCGCGCGCTCGGCGGGGACGCCGGTCTATGTTTATTCCGCCACCGCCATCGTCGAGCGATACCGGCGTTACGACGACGCCTTTGGCGAGGCGCCGCATGAAGTGTTTTATGCGGTGAAGGCGAACTCCAACTTGAGCGTGCTGCGGCTGCTGGCGGCGGCGGGCGCGGGGTTCGACATCGTTTCCGGCGGGGAACTATACCGCGTGCTGCGAGCTGGCGGAGCGCCGGAAAGGGTTGTCTTTTCGGGCGTAGGAAAAACGCGCGAAGAGGTGGAATACGCGTTGCTTAGCGGGATACACAGCTTCAATTGCGAGTCCGAAGCGGAACTGGCGCTGATCGATTCGATCACTTCGCGGATGGGTAAGACGGCGCGGATTGCGATGCGTGTTAATCCGCACGTGGACGCGCAGACGCACCCTTATATTTCGACGGGATTGCGCGATCACAAGTTTGGCATTGACATTTCTTCGGTGGAGAACGTGTACGCGCGGGCGGCGCAGTTTTCGAACATTGCGGCGGAGGGCGTGAGCTGCCACATTGGCTCGCAATTGCTGGATACGGCGCCGTTGAAGGAGGCGCTGGACGCGGTGTTGGCGCTGGTTGACCGGCTGCGTGCAAACGGCCTGCCGATCCGGCACTTGGACCTGGGCGGCGGGCTGGGAGTGCCGTATGAGCCGGGGCATGAAGAGCCGGACGTGGCCGCGCACATTCGTGCGGTTTGCGGGCGGTGCGAAGGGCATGATTTGAAACTGATGATGGAGCCAGGACGGTCGATTGTAGGCCCCGCGGGAGTGTTGTTATCGCGCGTATTGTATCGGAAATCGACTGCTACGAAGGAGTTCGTAGTTGTCGACGCGGCGATGAACGATTTGATCCGGCCGGCGCTTTATCAGGCGTATCATGAGATCGTTCCGCTGCGGCATCACATGTCGGGCACGGTGAAGGCGGACGTCGTGGGACCGGTGTGCGAGACGGGTGATTTCTTCGCCAGGGACCGGGAGATGGCGAACGTGTTGCCGGGCGATTTCGTGGCGCTGTGCATGGCGGGGGCATATGGTTTCGCGCAGGCCTCGAACTACAACTCGCGGCCGCGGCCGGCGGAAGTACTGGTGGAGGGCGCGTCATGGAAGTTTATTCGGGCGCGGGAGTCGTTCGAAGACTTGACGCGCGGGGAGTGAGGTGTTTGGCGGCCAGGCAGTGCCGCTACGCCGCGGATCTCCCGGCGGGTCGAACTACTCCGGACGATCAAGCGCCGCCAGCCGAATCGCCATATCGACTGCCGCTTCAAAACTAGCGGTGGAGGCGATTCCTTTCCAGGCGATGTCGAAGGCCGTTCCGTGATCGACGGAAGTCCTGACGATCGGCAGGCCGAGGGCGATGTTGACGCCGCCCTCGAAGTCCAGGAGCTTGGAGGGAATGTGTCCCTGATCGTGGTACATGCAGACCACGGCATCGTACTGCCCGCGGCGGACAGCCATATAAAACAGGGTGTCCGGGGGTAGTGGCCCCTCCACGTTATAACCCTGCGCGCGCGCCCATTCGACGGCGGGACGAATCTCTTCGATCTCTTCGGAGCCGAAGAGTCCGTTTTCACCGGCGTGCGGATTCAGACCGGCTACGGCGATGCGCGCGGCCGGTTTCAGGCGACGGACCGCGTGCCATGTGAGATCGATGATGGTAGAGATGCGTTCCTTTTTGCAGCGTTCGATGGCCTGGCGCAGCGAACAGTGCGTGCTGACGTGAGTGACGATCAGAGCCGGCGAGGCGAGCATGATGGTGACGTCGTTGCTGCCGCAAAGCTCTCCGATTAATTCCGTGTGACCGGTGAAGCCGGGGTCGGTAAGTTGGGTTGCCTCCTTGTTCATCGGCAAGGTGACGATGGCGGCGATCTCTCCCGCGAGCGCGGCTTTGGTGGCACTGATTACGTACTCGCGCGCTGCCTGGCCAGACTTGGCGTTAATCTGCCCGGGGGTGAGGTCCTGGGGCGTCAGCATTTGGAGATCGACGATGTTCACCGCGCCATCGCGGCAGTCGGCAGCGCTGGAGACTGTGTGGAAGGGGAGGCCGAGAGCCAACTGCTCGTTCAGCTTTTGCAGTGGGGCCAGGTCGCCATACACGACGAACGGGACGGGGATTCGATTCGCGTGGGCGGCCTTCAAAAGAATCTCCGGTCCGACGCCGCTCGAGTCGCCCATGGTAATACCAATGCGCTTCATGTCCGGTTGCATCTCTCCAAAATTTCTCCTACCAACCTATCGTCGCCGAAGCCGCCAGCCTTTGTCACAAAAAGCAGGTTTCGCTCCGGGCTGAAGCACGAGGCGATGCCGGGAAGGAGTTCGGGCAATGGGCTGAGCGTCGTGATGCCCATGGCGAGCCAGACGGCCCAGACGGTGTCTCCACCCATGATGAGAACAGCGTCTGGTTTTTGTTCCTCGACGTAATCCAGCGTCCGCTGGGCGAGGGCGGCGGCGACAAGATCAGGTGATTGGTTTGCTTCATTGCTTGCGCGGATGACGGGCAGTCCGGCCGCCTCCGCCGTGTCAGCTTGGCGGCGGGACTGCGGGTGGCGGCTGCCGCAGACTACCAGCCACTTGCGCGGGCGGGGAAGGGCCGGAGGATCACCGCGTGGAAAGGGGTGGAACGCGGCCCAGTCTTCGATGAATCCAGCGGGGCCGGCGATCCAGGGGCGGTTCAGTGTGTGGCGGATTGCCGCGGCAAGTTGGTGGAGGTCCTCGTTCGAGGCGGCATCGCAGATCAGGATCCTGGGCGTGTCGCCGGACAGGGCGGCGGCGAGTGCAACGGCATCTGGTATGCGTGCAATGCGGTGGTGGGCGGATTCGGGAAAGAGGTCGATGATGCGGGAAGTGCGCACCGGATGGCGGGCGTCGCGGGCGAATTCCGTATCGGCGACGGGCGTGCCGTGGACGAAGAGGAGCCCGTCTTTGACGGTGCGGCCGAGCGCGGGATAAGCAGGCACGTAGACGATCGTTCTGGCGCCTCGAATTTCCAACATGGCGAGCAGTTCGGCGGCGATATTGCCACGCAGCGTAGAGTCGGTTTTTTTGAAGATGCTCGCGGAGGTATCGATGAGCCATTCGCGGATGCGGGCGGCGGCTTTTTCTGGGGGCAGGTGGCGTGATTCGGTATCGGCAACTTGAAGTCCCGGGCCTTCGCCGGGAGCGGCCGCGTTATTCAGAGTGATCGAAGTCCGCAGGTGGAGGCCGGCTAGGAGCGACGCGCATTCAAGCGCGCCCGTGGCATCGTCGGCAAGCACGACGCCCACGGCGTATTTGTGCGATGAGGGCGGCCACACAGTTCCTATCGTATGCGGGAAGTGATAGTTTAATCACTGCATGACACGAAGAACTTTACTCGGTAGCGCGGCGGCGGCCGGACTGATGGGGGCGCCAAAGGTGATGAAGTACATGGGGACGGCGGGGCCGGGGTTGACGGCGCGCATCCGATCAATGGGCAAACAGTGGGACATCGTCGAGTACGCTCATGAGAAGGGGCTTGGCGCGGCGCATACCTCGCTGCCGGCGGATCTCGATCCAGTGGCGGTGAAGAAGCTGCGCAATCAAATTGAGCGCTACGACATGCGGCTGACCGTGGGCTTGCGGACACCAAAGGCCGATGCCGACTTGCCGAAGTATGAGGCTGCGGTGAAGGCGGCTTCCGAGATGGACGGGCGGGTGGTTTGCGTACATGATCCTTTTTCGGGGCGGCGTTATGAGCAGTTTAAGAGCGCGGCGGACTTTCATGTTTTCGATGCCGCGTGTAGGGCGGGCGTGCGGCGCGCGGAGCCGATTCTGCGGAAGTACAAAATGCCGTTGGCGATTGAGAATCACAAGGGATGGCGGTCCGCGGAACTGGCGGAATGGGTAAAGTCGACGGGGAGTGAATATGTCGGCGTGTGTCTGGATTTGGTGAATAATGTTTCGCTGATTGAGACGCCGCAACAGACCATTGACACGTTGGCCCCGTATACGATTTTCGTGAGCTTTAAGGACGTTGGCGTCGACTTTTACCCGGACGGGATTCTACTTTCTGAGGTTGCGTTCGGGGACGGCCTTTTAGATTTGCCCGGGATTGTGGCGCGGTTCCAAAAGAAGGATCCGAAGATGCTGTTCCAGTTGGAAATGCTGACGCGGGATCCGTTGAAGGTGCCGATCTTCACGGAGCAATATTGGAAGATTTATGACGAGAAGAGCCCCGCGCCGTCGCGGGATCTGGCGATGCTTGTCGGGTGGATCCGGAATCATCCGCCGAAAACGCCGCTGCCGCGAACATCGGGGCTGACGCCCGCGGAAGTGTTGGCGTTGGAGGATAAGTTGAACCAGCAGTGCATTGACTGGGCACGGGCGAATTTGCCGGCGCTGGCTTAGGTGGCGGCCCCTACTTTTTCGGCCAGACGACGCCTTGGTCCATCTTCGCCACTGGCGCAAGGCCGCGGAAGTTGAATTTCTGCACGCGCTGGCCGCGGTATGTCTCGGTGGTGTAGATGTTGCCTTTAGAATCCGTGGCGATGCTATGGACCGCGTAGAACTGGCCGGGCTGACGGCCGCCGTCGCCGAAGGTCGTCAGTACTTCCAGCGTTTCGCGAAGCAGTACATGGATCTTCATGTTGGAGCCGTCGGCGACGTAGAGATATTTTTGTCCCGGGTCACGCGAGAGCGCCACATCGAAGGCGGCGCCGTCGCCGAGAGTGGGTTTGGCGACCCAGGCTTCTTTGACGTAAGTGCCATCGGTCTTGAAAGCCTGAATGCGGTTGTTGGTGCGGTCGCAAACGTAGAGCAGGCCGTCATTCGCGAGGATGACGCCGTGGACGGGTGTCCGGAATTGTTTGGGGACGGCTTCGTTAGGATTGTAAGGACCCAGGTCTTTATCGTCCGGCTTGTTGCCATATGCGCCCCAGTGGCGTTTGTACTTGCCGCTATCGGCATCGAAGACAATGACGCGGCGGTTGCCATAACCGTCGGCGACGTAAAGCTCGTTGGTCTTGGGATCGACGAGCGACTTGGCGGGCAGACGGAGATTGGCGACATCGTTGCTGCCTTTGCTCTCAAATGGCTTGCCGATATTCATGAGGAACTTGCCGGACTGGCTGAACTTCAGCAGCATGGAATCGTGGACTGCTCCGGCGGCGGCCATTTTGCTTTCATCGTGCGCGAGCGCGGCGGGGAGCTTGCCGCGGCCGTTGCCGCCGATCCAGACGTTACCCTTATGATCGACGTCGATGCCGTGATTGGAAGAGGGCCATTCGTAGCCCGGACCGTCGCTGCCGCCCCAATTGGCAATCAGGTCGCCGGCGGGGCTGAAGGCGAGGACGGGCGGCGCGGGAACGCAGCATTCGGACGCCTTCGGCGTCCAGGTGGCATAGCGCTCTTTCTCTTCGAGCGAACCGCCGCGATGGATCACCCAGACGTTGTCCTTCGCGTCCACGCCGACGCCGATAGTGGCGCCCATGATCCAGTGGTTCGGCAGCGGTTTGGGCCACATGGGATCCACTTCAAAGCGCGGGGCTTGGGCGGCGGCGGCTTCAACGACAGCGCGTTGTTCAAGCACATACACGCCTCCGGCGACGGCGGCGAAGATCGCGACAAAAGCGGTGACTTTGGCGTATGAGCAACACATGGCGGTATTCCTCCAGGATTAGCGTTCGTTATGATACACGATTGGTGCGAGCGTGTTTGGCTTTTTCTATTGTAGCGACGGTGTGGGCGCACGATGCGCCGGCGCAGGTAACGGTGCATATGCATTTGCGGCCGGTGGATGGAGCTATGCGGGCGCTGGTGCGCGTGCCGCTGGAAGCGGTGCGGGACGTCGATTTTCCGGCGATTGCGGGGGGGTATTTGGATGTGGAGCGGCTGGCGCCGCGCCTGGAAGGGTTGGCGAAAATATGGGTAGCGGATCCGATTTCGTTATTTGAGGACGGAGCGCGGGCAGGCGCGCCGCGGATTGTGGCGACGCAGATTTCGATAGAGTCGGATCGTTCGTTTGCCTCGTTCGAACTGGCCGACGCGCATCTGCGGGAACCGCTGCCGGCCAATGGCGAAAAGCTGTTTTGGAAGCAGGTATTCTTCGATGTGGCGCTGGAGTTTCCGATCCGCAATGGGGGGGCCCGATTCTCGATCAAGCCAGGTTTCGCGGATCTTGGTGAGCGCGTCGACACGGTGCTGCATTTCCGCGAACGATCCTTTCTTCTAAGCGGGGAGCAGGACGTGTTTCCTTTGGAGCCGAGCTGGTGGCAGGCGGCGTGGCTATTCGTGCGGATGGGGTTCGTGCATATTTTACAGGGTACGGATCACCTATTGTTTTTGCTGTGCCTGGTGATTTCAGTACGCGGGTTCCGCGCATTGGTTTGGGTGGTGACCGCGTTCACGGCGGCACATTCGCTGACGCTGATTGCCTCGGCGTTGGAGTTGGCGCCGGATGCGCTGTGGTTTCCGCCGCTGGTGGAACTGGCGATTGCGGTGTCGATTGTGTTCATGGCGCTGGCGAACATCCTGGGCTGGGCGGGGCACCGCTCGTGGCTGTTGGCGTTTGCGTTTGGACTGGTACATGGTTTTGGATTCTCCTTCGCGCTGCGGGAGTCGATGCAGTTTGCGGGCGGGCATCTGGCGGCGGCCTTGTTGTCGTTCAATGTGGGGGTGGAGTTGGGGCAGTTGGCGGCGTTGGCGGTGATGGTGCCGGCAGCGGGCGTGCTGTTCCGGTATGTGGTGAAGCCGCGAATGGGGGCCATCGTGTTGTCGGCACTGGTGGCGCATACCGCCTGGCACTGGATGTGGGAGCGGGGCGCGGTGCTTGGGCGTTACCCGGTATCGATGCCGGAATGGAATGCGGCGATGGCGTTGAAGGGGGTTTTAGTGGGGATGGTTTGGTGGGCGGTGTGGCGTTGGAGGAGAATGAGGGTGTGAATCGAAGAACCTTTTTGGGCCTATGCGGCGCGAGCCTGACAGCGGCGGAATCGCCGCGTCCAAATATTGTGCTGATCTATGCGGACGACGTTGGATATGGCGACTTGAGTTGTTACGGGGCGATGGCGGTGAAGACACCGAACCTGGACCGGTTGGCGGCCGGCGGACTGCGATTCACCGACGCGCACTCCTCTTCAGCGACGTGCACGCCGAGCCGGTATTCGATGATGACGGGCGAGTATGCCTGGCGAAAAAAGGGAACTGGAGTGCTGCCGGGCGACGCACGGCTAATCATCGAGCCGGGCCGCTACACTTTGCCAGCGATGCTTCAGAAGGCAGGGTATAAGACCGCCGTTGTGGGCAAGTGGCATTTGGGGCTGGGCGCGGGAAATATTGATTGGAATGGGCCGATTAAGCCGGGTCCGCTGGAGATTGGGTTCGATTCCGCATTTCTCGTGCCGGCGACCGGCGACCGCGTTCCGTGCGTATATGTCGAGGATCATCGCGTGGCGGGGCTGGATCCGGCGGATCCCATTCGGGTGGACTACGCGAAGCCGATTGCGAACGAACCGACGGGGCGCAAGAATCCCGAATTGTTGAAAATGCATCCGAGCCATGGGCACGATATGGCGATCGTAAATGGGGTGAGCCGGATTGGGTACATGACGGGCGGCAAGGCGGCGCTGTGGGTGGATGAGGACATGGCCGATGTGCTGACGGGGAAGGCGCTGGAATTCATTGAGAAGCGAAAGGCGGGGCCGTTCTTTCTATTTTTCGCGACGCACGATATTCATGTGCCGCGCGTTCCGCACGCGCGGTTTGCGGGCAAGACTTCGATGGGGCCGCGCGGGGACGCCATTGTGGAACTGGACTGGTGCGTGGGGCAGGTGCTGGACAAGTTGGAGGCGCTGGGCTTGTCGAAGAACACGATCGTGATGTTCTCGAGCGATAACGGGCCCGTTATCGATGACGGGTACAAAGACGACGCGGTGGAAAAACTGGGCGGGCACAAGTCGGCGGGGCCTTTGCGCGGCGGGAAGTACAGCAACTTTGAGGGCGGAACGCGAGTGCCGCTGATCGTGCGATGGCCGCAGCGGGTGAAGGCGGGTGTGTCCGGCGCGGTGGTTGGGCAGCAGGATTTGCTGGCTTCGTTGGCGCATTTGACTGGCCAGACGCTGCCCGCCGACGCGGCCCCGGATAGCGCGGACATTCTTGATGCGTTGCTGGGCCGGTTGAACAAGGGACGCGGGCATCTTGTGGAGCATGCGCGGGCGCTTTCCTATCGGGAGGGCGACTGGAAGATGATAGAGGCCAATGACGGGCCGAAGGTGAATCGCGGGACGAATACGGAGTTGGGCAACTCGCCGGCGGCGCAGTTGTTCAATGTGGCCAAGGACCGGGGCGAGCGGGCGGATTTGGCGGCGCGGCATCCGGAGCGCGTGCGGGCGATGCAGGCGGCGCTGGACAAGATCCGGACGAGCGGGCGAAGCCGTTAGCGCCAGGGTTCGCAACTGACTGTGTTGGAGAGATTAAAGCTCAGGCCTTTGATGCCGCGACCGGTCTGGCCGTCGAGGAAGCCGCCCTGGAACGTGACGGCGCCAGCGGGCTTGATGTGGGTGTAGCGGCCGGCCTTCTTCTTGTCGCCATCAAGGTATCCGCCGTCAGACTTCAGATGGAAGCTCCTGCCGGCGATCGGGCCGCGTGCGCCGTAACAGGCCCACTCGCCAGTGTGGAGTTCGATCTGGCCGGACGCAACGGCGGCGGGTTTGCCGGCCAGCGCGGCTGTCCCTTGAAGCGTGGCCAGGGGGAAGCTGGATACGCCGGCGGCCGGGTTCTTCGTGCATTGACGGCCGTCGATGACAGACATGCGGCCAGCTACAATCCACTCGCCGTTAGCGCCTTGAGAAAGGTTGAAATTCCTGCCGTCCATGTTGCCGACGCAGGTCTCGCCGAAGAAGCCGTTCGGCGGGTAGCCGGCGCCGTAGTCGCGGATTAGCGCAGTGACGGAAAAGGGGTAGAAGGCCCCATAAGCGCTAACTTAAGCATTGGTGGTTATGAACGAGCGATTCAATCGCGGAAAAACCACTTGTACGGGTCGCCGACTATCCGTCCAAGTGCATTGTTTAAGGTTAGCGCGCGATCCGCTCGCAAGTAAGGAGGAGGCCGAGCACAAATCAACTGGGCATTCCCTACGAGCAGGCCTCGCCACCGCGAGGCGAGCCGCTATTCCGCCATATTGCCTCGCGAGCGCGTTTCTTTCAGCGGTGATGCCGGGCTATTCGGCCGTAGCCGCGATGCGTTGGGGACCAGCGAGTTCAGGAACGTTGAACATCTGCGCGATTGTGGGACGCAAGTGCTCAGCAGTCTCGTTGTAGGATTGGAGCAGTTCCACCAGAGGGGCACTTACCACCGTTCGGAAGGGACGCTGGGCAGGCGTCATCTCAATAAGTCGAACGAAGGTTTCAGTAACTTCTTCAGGACCCGGCGCATCGGAGGCGGCAAGTGCCGTCTGGAAAACACCCAGAACGCGTTCAGCATACTCTCCGGCTCCGCCGTAGTCGAGCAAACGTTCTGCGTCGGCCGGCTGCATTAGGCGGTCAAAAATGGCTGTGCGATAGATCCCCGGCTCCACCAAAACTGACTCAATGCCGAATGGCTGTAACTCGAACCTGTAGGCGTCCGCGAGCGCTTCCAACGCGAACTTGCTTGCGCAGTACGCACCCAAGCCGGGAACAACAACCCTTCCACCCGCCGAGCTAACGTGAATCAGCAATCCGCTTCGTTGCTGCCTCATCGAAGGAAGAACGGCACGATTGACGCGAACAACGCCATAAAGGTTGACGTCGAAGATTTGCTGGAACTGCTCAGGCGTATATGCTTCGGTGACGCCGAGGCCCGCAAAGCCTGCATTATTAATCACAACGTCCAGATGGCCCGCCTGTTCCAGCGCCCGCAGAACAGCATTCTGCACTGACGCTTCGTCGGTGACATCCAATTCCAGCACGTGCAGGGGGAGGTTTTCGCTACTCGCAAGCCGCTGGAGCGATTCGCGGTGTTCGGAATTATGTCCGTTCACGTCCCGCATGGTTGCGAATACGTGATGGCCACGCCGCGCTAGTGTTTCAGCCGCATCCCTCCCAAAGCCTGTGCTCGCCCCGGTTATCAGTACTACACTGCTCATGTATTCTCCTCCTGACGGTCATCAGGGCTTCAAGTATACACGCAGCGGACGCTTCAAAGTACAGAGTTTCTATCTTTTGGCACAAGTCGGTATACACAGTGATACCGGAAGAAAATTCGTGGCCTCCAGTGACAGCTTTAATTCATCGGGGATCTTCAGACAGAATTAGCACGAGCAACTCGCAAGTGATGATGGTATGGTCCTTACGATCACGCACTTACGTAATTGTTGATTCTATCGACAATCGTGATCCGGGAGTTTAGCAGATGGAGTCTACGGGCGATGTTCTCAATCACCACCTGAAATGCTTCAGTGAAGGCAACCTTGAAGGCATTTTGGCCGATGACTCATCAGATGCTGTATTGTTTGTGCCTGCCGGTGCGCTGAAGGGCCCCGACGCGATGAAACCCGTTTTTCAGGCGCTCTTTTCGGAATTCGCGAAGCCTGGGGCGTCGTTCGCAATGCACCAGCAGTGCGTCGACGGTGACTACGCGTATATTCTCTGGAGCGCCGAGACAGCAGATAACGTTTATGAAGCCGCGACCGATACGTTTGTTGTACGGAATGGAAAGATCGTTGCGCAGTCGTTCGCTGCAAAGATCACGCCAAAAAGCTAACCCCGCCAACTTTTGGACACGCGTCATGCTGCAACGTAGTCGTTAAGCAGAATTGCCGCTGAGGCCCAAACCCGACCGCGTCAGACCGGAAACCCCGCGGTGTTGGTGCGGGACGGCCGGACCCGGGAACGCCGCCCGCAGCGTACTGAACAGCGGTCCGGAGAGCTGTCGATTTTGGAAGGTTACTCTCACCAAGCTATCAGCGGTGGCCCTGGCCGGAGAGCCCGGCGTTGGGGCTCCAACTAGTGAGCGGCAGTGGCTGGGTGCGCCGGCGTGGGTGGGCGGCGTGGTCCTGGTGCGGTTTGCTTACGCTGGACGTCTGCGGCGGCCCGATATGAGCGCAATTGCCCGCCCGTGCGAACGAACATCACGCCGGCTCCCAGCGCGGGCGTCGCGACGAGCGGATCGCCGAGATCGAACGAAGCAACGGCTTCCCATGGGTGGCCGGGACGAATGACCGTGATCTTCCCTTCGGCACTGCCTGCATAAACTTTCCCGTCGCCCGCAACGAGCGAGGCGAAATACTCACCGGGTGCTTCCGGAAGGCGGTATGGTGGGTGACGTCAACGTTACGCAAAGAAAGAGAGAGGAGTTGTGACGATATGGCGATAGCTGCTGGTGTGGATCGGGCTTGTTACGCGAAGGCGCTGCTGTCGTTGGAAGATATGCGGGTACCGGTATTCGCCAACGGCGGGGCCGGAGCGGATCTGCGCGGGCGCGTAGCGCGCCTGTTGGACAACACCGCCGCGGTCGTCGGCTTGGCCGGTTGTGGGGCTGTTGTTAACGCTGGCGCCGTTCGCGCTGACGCAAACATTGACGCCGTATCAGCGGTGGGTGAACGAGGATGCCGTCTATATCATTCAGACTGAGGAGCGCCGGGCGTTCGAAAAGTTGCGCACTGACGAGGAGCGGAATGAGTTCATCGGTCAATTTTGGAAACGCCGCGACCCGAGTCCGTCGACAGACCTGAACGAGGCGAGGGAAGAACACTACCGGCGGATCGCATACTCGAACGAACGATTCTACGACGCGGGTTCAAGCAAACCGGGGTTCTTGACGGAAAAAGGCCGAACCTACATCCTCTTTGGCCCAGCCGACGAGATCGAAAGTCACCCGATGAAGAACTACGAGCAGTGGTACTACAAGCGCATTCCCGGCGTCGGTTCCAACGTGATTTTTGAATTTGGGACTCGCCGAGCCAAGCCATAATCCCCGATATACTGGCACCAATGCCGGAACAGAGTTTCAAGAGCCACACAAAATGGGATCCGCCGTTTCACTTCTTCCTGATGCCCGTGATGCTGGCCACGTTTATCTTCTCAGCGAAACATGCGTGGGCGTACCCCAACGGGATCACTTTATGGCTGGTGTTGCTCAGCGCCGGAATGTTTGTGTGGCTCATCAAGACTCGCACGTATGCGCTCGGCGTGCAGAACCGGCTGATCCGCCTGGAAGAGCGGTTGCGCATGGAGAAATTGCTGCCCGTGGAGTTGATCCCGCGCTTGGATGAATTGTCCGTTGCGCAGATTATCGGCCTGCGGTTTGCCTCCGACGGCGAGCTAGCGGACTTGACACGGCGGGCGCTCGACGAACGGTTGACACAGAAGCAGATTAAGGCCGCCATCCAAAAATGGCGGCCCGATCACGCGCGGATTTAGCGATAATTCGTAGAATGAAACGATTTGAAGACGATCACCTCGACCTGTTGCAGAACATTGAGATGGTGATCGTCGAGGCCCATAGAACCAACCCCGCGATTACCGACTTCGACGTGACGGAAGCCTTGGACGCACTCACGCGCCAGTACTCGGCGGAGGTGGCGGCGCGGCAGCCCTCCGTTATCCCGCTCGACCCGCGGGCGCAGGCGGTTTATCAAAATGTCAGGGAGATTTGTGAGTGGCGATTGGGGCGTAGGCTCGACAAGGAAATGGATCCGCCGGACAGCTTGGCTGAGATCGTTTCGGCACTGCGAAGAATCATCAAATCCGTCGGTCGATGGAGCGGCAGGGGCGGGAAACGCGGCTATCTGGACTTCGTGAAGGACTATTTGCCGTAGCCTCGTTAGATCCCTTCGCCCCGCTCGAAGCGGTCCTTGCGGCGGAGGACACCAAGGTCTTCCAGGCGTTTGATCACAACTTCAACCGCGTCGCCGTCGCGCGCCGGGAGTTCCTTGGCTGGCACTTCCAGGAAGCGGTTCGGGGCGGCGAAGCCGGTCGCGCGGTCGCGCTCAGCCGCGTCGGGCGAAGCGATGGAACAGATGGCGATCAATCCGGCGTTGCTTAGGACGCGGGAAAGCTCAGGCAGCAAATGGCTCTCACTGTCGTCGGCGAGAACATGCACCTGGCAGCCGAGATCGAACAATCGCCGTTCCAGCAAATAGGCCACGCCGCGTCGCGCGGTCAGCCAGACGGTGGCGGGATAGTGACCGGCGCGGGCGAAGCGCTCCGCGTTGGTCAATTGCGTTTCTGTTGACGATGCGCTTTCTTCACCGGTGAATTCGAGATTCCGCAGTTGCAGCGGTTCAACCACGTCCGGAGTCGACTCCTCGATCATGCCGGCGGCGACGGTCAGATTCGTAATGGGGTCGATGAGAATGAAGCCGCCCATACTGCGATTCTTCGCGTAAGCGTCGAAGTACAGCGGACGCCGGGTCTCCATGATCACCGCCGCAATCTCGTTCAAAGCCAGTTGTTCCGCCGGGACGTTCTCCAGCGTGTTAATATCGACGCGGTGGCGGATGCGGCGAATCTCGGCGGGCACGGTTTGCGTAGCGTGCTTCAGCAGATACGTCCGATTCGGTCCGCCAACTTCGTCGAGCATCCAAACCAGCTTTGCGGCGAAACGGCGTGAAACGTGCGGGACATGATTAGGATCGACGAGCATGTCGCCGCGGCTCAGATCGATCTCGTCTTCCAGCACGACGGTGATCGACATCGGCGGGAAGGCTTCCTGCAGTGGCCCATCGAACGAGGGCAGTTCTTTCACGCGCGTGACGCGGCCGGCGGGCAGCGACATCACTTCATCGCCGGGCCGTAAAATGCCGGCCGCCAACTGCCCGGCATAGCCCCGGAAATCGAGCGTCGGGCGAATGACGTACTGCACCGGAAATCGAAGCTCTTCGAAGTTGCGATCCTCGGCGACGGGGACCGATTCCAGGTGCGCCAGCAATGGCGTGCCGGTGAACCAGGGGGTACGTGCGCTGGGGTCGACGATGTTGTCGCCATCGAGCGCGGAGATGGGAAAGAACGTCAGATTGCGAAGCCCGATATCAGCCGCGTAGGCCGCGAAATCGGCGCGAATCCGGTTGAATACTGTCTCACTGAAATCGACGAGATCCATCTTGTTGACGGCCACGGCGATATAAGTAATTCCGAGCAACGAGGCAATATAGGCATGACGCCTTGACTGCGGCAGGACGCCTTTGCGCGCGTCGATCAGGACGATAGCGAGATCGGCGGTGGAGGCGCCGGTGGCCATGTTGCGCGTGTACTGTTCGTGGCCCGGCGTGTCGGCGATGATGAACTTGCGCCTTGGCGTCGCGAAGTAGCGATACGCGACGTCGATGGTGATGCCCTGCTCGCGTTCGGCGCGGAGGCCGTCCGTTAAAAGCGAAAAATCGATGGGACCGGTGGAGCGATTTAGGGTCGACTTTTGCAACGCCGCCATCTGGTCTTCATAGACGCCTTTGGCTTCGAAGAGCAGGCGGCCGATGAGCGTCGATTTGCCGTCGTCCACGCTGCCGGCGGTGGAGAAACGAAGAAGTTGCGATTCCGCCATGCCCTAGAAATACCCTTCGCGCTTCTTCAGTTCCATGGAGCCTTCCTGGTCGTGATCGATGATCCGGTTTTCGCGCTCCGAACGGCGGAACTGTACGAGTTCGGAGATGATTTCTGGCATGGTAGTGGCTTCGCTAGTAATGGCGCCCGTGCAATAGGTGCAGCCCAGGGAGCGCATGCGGCTCATGACCATTTGCGGCTTTTCACCGGGCGCGAGCGGCATATTGTGTTCCAGCGGGATGAGTTGATTGCCGCGCACCACCATCTCCCGTTCCTTGGCGTAGTAGAGCGGAACGATGGGAATGTTCTCAAGGTCGATGTAGGTCCATACGTCCATTTCGGTCCAGTTGGAAAGCGGGAAAACACGGATCGATTCGCCCTTCTCCACTTTGCCGTTGTAGAGGCTCCACAGTTCCGGGCGCTGCGTTTTGGGATCCCATTGGCCGAACTTATCGCGGAAGGAAAACACGCGCTCCTTGGCGCGGGACTTCTCTTCGTCGCGCCGAGCGCCGCCGAACGCCGCGTCATAACCGCCCTCTTCCAGGGCGTCGAGAAGGGCGCGTGTTTTTAATAGGGCGCAGCACTTGCTGGTTCCCAGCTTGAAGGGACTGGCGCCTTCTTCGATGGCTTTGGTGTTGGTGTGGACGATGAGATCGGCACCCAGGTCCTTGGCGAACTGGTCCCGGAATTCGATCATTTCCTGGAACTTGTATGTCGTATCGATATGGAGCAAGGAGAAAGGTAGTTTGCCGGGGAAGAAGGCCTTTTGCGCGAGGCGGACCATGACGGAGGAGTCCTTACCGATGGAGTACAGCATCACCGGCTTGGCAAATTCGGCGACAACCTCCCGCATAATATGTATGCTTTCGGCTTCCAGCGCGCGCAGATGGCTGAGAGTACGCGAATCCATGTTTCCACTCCAAGGTAGCAAGCCAATGGCCCTATTGTCCATGGAGATAGAGGTATTTAACCGCTTGAAACACTCCCCGCCTGATGCGGATCAATGGTCCATGGTTAACCGGCTTCAATTACTCGTTTGGGCAAGCTCTGTATTGGCGGGCCAACAAGCTTCATCAGGCCTTCCCGGCATCGGCGCGAAGCCTCAGCTTCCGCCGCCGAACCCCGCGGCCGAAACGGCGAATTTCTCGACGGTTGGAAAGTGGCCTGTGGGAGTCATGCCGACCGCTTCGCCAGGATTCACGGTGCAGCGGTTCGCGGAAGGCCTCGTGAATCCCCGGTGGGTCTACGTCCTGCCTAATGGAGACGTTCTGGTCGCCGAAAGCAGCACAAAGCCGAAGCCGCCGAAGGACGATGAAGGGAAGCAGATACAAAAACTGCTCCGGCAAGCGGGTAACATCACACCGAACGCCGACCGGATCACTTTGCTGCGGGATGCCAATCGAGACGGCGTCGTCGATACGCGCACGGTCTTCAAGGACGGCCTAAATCAACCCTTCGGAATGCTGTTGTTGAAGGATCGGATCTACGTTGCCAACACCGACGGCATCCTTCAGTTCACTTACAAAGCGGGGCAGACGCGGATCGACGGGACAGGAAAGAAGATCCTGAGCTTACCCGCCGGGGGATACAACAACCATTGGACGCGGAACCTGATTGCGAACGCGGCAGGCACTAAGATATACGTCAGCGTGGGATCGGCCAGTAATGTGGCGGAGCATGGAATGGAAGAAGAAGCACGCCGGGCGAACATTCTGGAGATTAATCTGGACGGCAGCGGGGAACGAATCTACGCATCTGGCCTTCGGAATCCAAACGGAATGGATTGGCAGCCCAATACGAACGTCCTTTGGACGGTGGTAAATGAGCGGGACAATCTCGGTGAAGATTTGGTGCCCGATTACCTCACCAGTGTCCGCGATGGCGCCTTCTACGGCTGGCCCTACAGCTATTTCGGGCAGAATGTGGACCCCAGGGTGAAGGAAAAGCGCCCGGATTTGGTTAGCAAAGCACTCGTCCCCGATTTTGCATTGGGCCCGCACACCGCTTCGCTGGGCTTGGTTTTCTACAAAGGAACGGCGTTCCCGGAGCGCTATCGAGGAGGTGTTTTCATCGGGCAACATGGCTCCTGGAATCGCAAGCAGTTCTCCGGCTACAAGGTTATCTTTGTCCCCTTCCGTGACGGCCGTCCGGCTGCTCCAGTGGAAGACTTCCTGACCGGATTCCTCGCCAACGAGAAGACTGGAAGGACGAACGGACGCCCGGTTGGCGTGGCTGTTGACGGCACCGGCGCGCTCCTTGTCGCCGACGACACAGGCAACACTATCTGGCGCGTCATTCCGGCTAAGTGAACCTGCCCTAAACTGAATATATGCGACTGCTTTGGAGCTTCCTTGCCGCCACCGTGGCGATGAATGCCCAGGACTTGATTACCGGCGAAAACATCCGCGCCCATATCCGATTTCTGGCGAGCGACCTATTAGAAGGCCGCGGCGTCGGCACCCGGGGCGGGGAACTGGCCACGAACTACATCGCTTCTCAGCTTGCCATCGCCGGAGCTAAGCCCGCGGGCGATAAGGGCACCTATCTCCAGAAGGTGGAACTGGTTGGGGTAGAGCCGCAGCCCACGGCGGAGTTGAGCGCGTCGAAGGGCAGCGATTCAGTTCAGTTCAACTGGTCCACCGGTTTTGTCGGCAACACCATGCAGCAAAAGAACGGCGCTTCGTTCGACGCCGAAGCCGTGTTCGTCGGGCATGGCATCACCGCGCCGGAGTTCGATTGGAACGATTATAAGGGCGTGGATTTAAAGGGAAAAGTGGCGGTGTTGTTCACCAATGAACCGCCGAGTGAGGATTCCAAGTTCTTCGGCGGTCGCGCACTCACTTACTACGGCCGCTGGACCTACAAATACGAAGAGGTGCTCCGGCAGGGAGCGATTGCCTGTGTGCTGATCCACACCACGCCCACCGCCGGCTACGGCTGGGAAGTGGTGAAGAGTTCGTGGGGTAAGGAAGACCCGCAAGTGAAGCTCGCGCCGGGCGCGGCGGCGTTGGCCTTCGCCGGTTGGGTGTCGCGAGCGGGCGGAGAAAAGCTCCTGGCGTTGGCGGGACACACCGTTGACGATCTGCTGCAAAAGGCCGACCAAAAGGGCTTTGAACCCATTCCCCTCGGCATCCGCATTCGCGGCACGGTGCCGGCGAAAGTGCGCCAAATCCAAGCCGCCAACGTCGCCGCCATCATTCCCGGCAGTGATCCGGTGTTGAACAAAGAGGCAATCGTCTTCAGCGCGCATTGGGACCATTTGGGCGTTGGCGACCCCGTGAACGGCGACAAAATCTACAATGGCGCGGTCGACAACGCCAGCGGCTGCGCGGTATTGATCGAAATCGCCCGCGCCTGGGCGGGCCTGCGTAATCGACCGAAGCGCTCGGCTATCTTCGTGGCGGTGACGGCGGAGGAGAGCGGCCTGCGCGGCGCGGAAGTATATGCGGCGCATCCGGTGATCCCCGTTGGCAAGACGGCGCTGAACCTGAACTTCGATTCCTTCTTTCCGTTCGGCCGCGTAAAAGACGTAGTGATGAACGGTGCCGAGCGCACTTCCATTTTCCCGATCGTGCAGCAAGTGGCCCGCCGTTTCAACCTGGCCATCAAGCCCGACCCGCGGCCGGAGCAGGGGCACTATTACCGCTCGGACCACTTCGCCTTTGCCCGCGCCGGTGTGCCCGCCTTCTCCATCAACATGGGCGACGAATACATCGGGAAGGACGAAACCGCCGGGGCGCAGCTTGCCTTCGAGTACAACGCCAGGAACTATCATCAGCCGAGCGACGAGTACAAGGAATCGTGGGACATGGGCGGTCCGGAGCAAATGGCGCGGTTCGGATTTACCGTTGGTCTGTACGTGGCGAACAATCCCGCCATGCCCACTTGGCGTGCCGGAGATGAGTTTCTGCCCGCTCGTCAAAGAAGCCTGGAAAAGTGATGTCGTAAAGCTCAATGTGAGCGCGCTCAGTTTTTTCTTGACTTCAGCGAAATCTCGGGTTACTTTATGAGCATGCTCACATTGAGCCTCTGCAAATGAGAATCACCGCCGAAGCCAAAACCGTAACTCGCCAGCGCATTATCGACGCTTCAACCAGCTTGTTCAAGGCCGATGGCTGGCAGAACACGACGACCCGCGGCATCGCCGCCGCCGCTGGAATCGCCACCGGAACGTTATTCAACTACTTTCCCACTAAGGAAGCGATTGCCGCGGCCCTTGTTGCCGAGGCCCTGAAGCGCGCCAATGAAGAGTTTCCCGACAGCCAAAGTGAGGAGAGTTCGCTCGAAGCCGACCTCTTCACGCTCGTCTGGTCCGGCCTCTGCAATCTTCGCGAATTCCGCAATTTCCTCGCGCCGGCTTGCGAAACCATATTCAGCCCGCTGGCCCGTCAGTCTCCCGCGAGTCCCGGCGATGCCATCCGCGTGGATCACCTGGAAATGGTGGATGCCATCGTCACCGCTCACGGCGTTCCCGGTCCCCGGTCGAACGTAACTGTTCAACTCTATTGGACCCTCTATCTGGGAGTGTTCGCGTTCTGGGCCGCCGACGATTCCCCCGGCCAGGAGGACACGCTGGCGTTACTGGACCAGTCACTGAAGCTCTATGTCTCATCATTAGGCCTCGATCAAGGAATGGGAATATATGGACGTCAATAGATTGCTAGCTGAACATCCCGAAGACGAATTCTCGTCCACGTCGGACGCCGATTGGGTGCCAGGGCGGCTCCAGGAGATTCTCGCGGATCTGGCACACCGCCCTGTGCCAGTTGGCTCGATGCACCGTCTGTGGACTCTCTCCGAACTATCCGCCCAGATTGCCCTCGCTTACCTCGCCGTGTGGCTGCGCCAGTGGTTTTCCGGTGCCGAAGACTCCAAGCGCCGGTTGATGGAGACGAATCTGCGAGTGGCGCTGAAGCTGTTCCATCGCCTGGGATATCTGCGCGGCGCAATAACCAAACTCGGCCAAGCCGCGGGCAATCTGCCGCTTCTGCTGCCCCAGCAGGTGACGGAGACCTTGGATCGCCTTCACTTCGCTTCACCGCCGATGCATTACCCCCTTATCCGTGAAGTGTTGCGCAACGAGTTTGGGAAGGGAGCCGAGGAGCTATTTCTGGACTTTGAGAAGAATGCCTTCGCCGCCGCGTCACTCGGTCAGGTTCATCATGCCCGGTTGCAATCCGGCGAACCGGTCGCCGTCAAGATTCAGTATCCGGGTATCGCGCGAACGATAGATGCCGATTTTCGCAATCTCTCGGCCCTTCTGCTTCCGATGCGGCTCGGCAAAGATTGGGAGTCGGTGAAGGCGCAGTTCGAAGAAGTGCGCCGTATGCTGAATCAAGAGGTCGACTACCTTCAGGAAGCCGAATCGACCCGCCTTGCCCGCGAACTTTTCCGGCCCGAAGACGGCATCGTCGTGCCTCGGGTCCACCCCGAATACTCGGGCGCCCGAGTTCTGACCACCGATTTCATTCAGGGCCTTCATCTGCCGGAATATCTGGCCACAAATCCGACGCAGGCGTCGCGCAACGGATTCGGGACCAAGATATACGCTGCCTGGCACCGCATGTACTTCGCGTACATGCCGTACGCGGATCCCCATCCCGGCAACTATCTATTCCTCAACGACGGCCGCCTTGGCCTCATCGACTTCGGTTGCGTTCAGCACTACGGTCCCGAAGAGCGCGAAATCATGCGTCTAGCGGATAAGATGACGTTTGAGGATCCAACCCTTACGCGGGAAGTCGTCCGGCGCGTCTGCGGCGTGTCCGATGACGATCCCGCACTGGCGGACTATCTCGAAATGATGACCGAGTCGCGCGAATGGATGATGGAGCCGGTCAGCCGGCCAGGACCATTCGATTTCGGAGACGAGGCCCATTTCCAACGGGGACTGGACTGGTTTTCCCGCACCGCCCGCAAGCGGATAACCCGGGCGAATCCCATGTTCGTCTACATGAATCGCAGCATCTTCGGCCTGAAAGCGCTCCTCTTCCGACTGCGAGCCCAAGTCGATGTTCACGAAGTCATCCTTCAGGAACGGCCTCGATTAAGCGCAACGAACTAGCCGCGCGTTAACCCGGTTTCAATAGCCTGGCGACCCTCCAAATGGGAGCGTCCGGCCACACCTCTGTCTTTATTCGCACGGGCGCTATTCCCGTGCGCCGGTAGATTCTTTTGTCAGTAAGTGAGGACCAAAATGGGAGTCAGACTATTATTCATTTGCATGTCCCTGGCCGTACTTTGGCCGACAGCGGCTCAAGAGGTGGGTCCAACGGCAACGCCTGCGGCGGTTTGTAACGAATTCAACCGCCTAATTGTCGAGAAAGTGGAAAGCGGACAGTTGGCGTCCGCTGAAGGGGCACTTTCCGAGGCTTTGAACCGCAAAGGAATCGCTTTGGAGCAATCTTGTTTCCAGATGACGCTGCATAACATGGCTAACGTCATTGCCTTATCCGGCCGGCTCGACGAGGCCGAAGTGCTTGCGGAGCAATCGCTCCGGATACTCGAGAATCTGTATCCATCAGACAGCCCGCTTCGTTTTTCGTCCCCTGCAATTGCTGTGGTCGCTTCAGTCGCAGCAGGGAAAATGGGGTAAAGCCCGGCAAACATTTCAGAAAATGCGATCCCTGCGCCTCGACCAGCCACGAGATCGCGCGATGCTTTATACCGTGGTACCCGCCCAGCTTCAGGTGGAGGGGCTGTATAACGAAGCCGAAACGGAGTATCTTAAATCGATTGCCGCATGGGAAGCGACGGGGCGTGGGGACTCAGCCGAGATGGCGGCGACGATCTCTGGTTTAGGAACACTGCAACTGGCCCAGGATCGCTATCTGGACGCCGGGAAGACACTGGAACGAGCCTTGGCCATCGTTAAGTTCCGCGAAGGATGCAATTCCGATGCATGCCGTCAATATTCTTTGGCAACTGGCCTTCCTTCACGCCCGGCAAGAGAATTGGCAGGTGGCGGAAGAGAAAATGAAGGCCGCGATATCAATGGCTGACCGTGCCGCGCGAGTGGATCCGGCCGTACGTAAGCGTATGCTGCTCAACTTCGCCTATATACTGCGAAAAGCGGATCGAAGGAAAGAGGCGCGGACCATTGAAGCGCGCGCCGCCGCCATAAACGCCCCTGGATCGACTAATATGATCGTCGACGTGAGCGAATTTCTCGAAAAAGCAAGAATCCGGAAATAGAAATGCCGCTGCCCCGCCTGCATTTATTCGAACTCGAGGATCAGCCATGGTTCCCTCGGACCATTCGCGACTTTGCCACCGACTACCTCCGCTTCGCCGAGGCGAAATTTGCCCTGCACAAGCCGGTGGTCCCGTTGGTGCGCGATGCCTTGGAACAGTCGGGCGCCGCACAGGTTGTAGATCTATGCTCCGGCGGGGGCGGACCCGTATTGGCCTTGTATGAAGCCCTGGCGGCGGACGGGATCTCTATCCATTTCACTCTGACCGACATGTATCCTAACCTCAACGCCTTTCGCGACATATCCGCGATGCATCCCACGGCAATCTCATACATCGAAAATTCGTTCCCTGCAACCAAAGTGCCGCGGGATTTGCCCGGACTGCGGACGATGTTTAACGCATTTCATCACTTCGCTCCGGCGCCCGCGCGGTCGATTCTATCGAGCGCCGTCGAAGCTCGCCAGCCAATCGGGATCTTTGAAATTCCGGATCGCACGCTGTCCACAATACTTCCACTGCTGCTCTGCCTCTCTTTGTGGCTTTCGCGACACCTTTCATCCGGCCGTTTAGTTGGCCGCGCCTGCTCTGGACATACTTGATACCGCTGGTCCCGCTCACCGGTTTGTGGGATGGCGTGATCTCGCAATTCCGCGCGTAAACGGTGGCGGAAATGCTGGAACTGAAGCGGGGACTGGACGACTACGACTGGAAAGCGGGCCAGGTCGATATTTGCAGTGCGCCGGGGCGCATTACGTATCTCGTGGGAATGTCGAAGGATTCGCCGTTTTAGAGTCTGACTTCGCCCATCTCGCCGCCCTGACCCCGCTGGCCCGTTACAATTGCCTTCGTGAAGGCCGCCAGGATCTGAAGCATCCCGCCGGGGCTATCCCAGAAATCACCGCGTTCGGCCTCGAAGCGGATCATCGTCATACGCGGATCGGTCAGGCCTTCCGGGAACCAGGTCTTGAGAAGCGGCGTATAGAACTCCTTCTTTTTGCCGAGGTCGTCGATAACGACGGCTTGGCCGAACAGGTGCATGTAAGTGCTATCACTGTCGCTCTGAAAGATCAGAGAAACCGACGGCTCGGCCTTGATCTCCTCCACCTTCTGGCATTCTTTATCGGTGTAGAACCAAAGCTCACCGTTGAATTTTTCGGCGTCGCCCTGCATCCCCATGGGACGAGAATGGGGCGTTCCATTCACGGTGGTCACCATCATCGTGCTGCGAAAATTCTTCAGGAGTTCACGCACTTTCGCAAGGGCCGTATCGCCGGATAGGTGCTGGGACTCGTAGTTTGATTCAGTTGCCATTTTAGCCTCGCCGATTAGACAGCGTACGCGGCTAATCTGTTACAAACGGCTCTCCGCGCGCAGGCGCAAGCCGCCCTTCGGACGCAACGTCAATAACGGCGCCAGCTCCACCGGGCGTTCATCCGCACGCCGGAATCTCCACTTTCGCCCCAACGCCGCCAGGATCAACACGCCCTCCATCCAGGCGAAGCGCTCGCCAATGCAAAGACGCGGGCCGCCGCCGAAGGGATAGTAGGCGAACTTCGGCCGCTCGGCGTCATCCACTTCCCACCGTTCCGGCCTGAATTCGTCCGGCTCCGGCCACCACTTGGCGGTACGGTGCATGGTGTACGGGCTCATCAGCACAATCGACTTCCGCGGTACCGTATATCCGCCTACTTCGAGTTCCGAAGTCGCCATTCGTCCAATGGCCCAGGCTGGCGGATACAGACGCATGGTCTCTCCAAACACATGGCCGGTATAGCGCAACAGCGGAACGTCCTCGAAGGTTGGCTCACGGTCGCCCAGCACTTCGTCCAATTCCCGGTGCATCTTCGCTTCCACGTCCGGGTTCCCAGCGAGCAGATGCCAGGCCCACGTCAAGGCGGTGGCGGTCGTCTCATGCCCGGCGATGAAGAGCGTCAGCGTTTCATCGCGAATCTGCTTGTCGGTCATGCCGGTGTTGTCGCCTTCGGCATCGCGGGCCAGCAGCAGCATGGAGAGCAGATCGCCAGAATCCTCGCCGCTCCGCCGGCGTTCATTTATGATGCGATAGATGGTCTTGTCGAGCGTCTCGCCAGCCTTCTGAAACCGGCGCATGAACGGCAGCGGCAGATATTGCAAATACTGCGACAGCGGGAACATCAGGAGCGGCATCATTTCGAGCAGCGCATTCATCGCCTCGCCCACGGTGACCGCGTCCTCTTCCACTTCCGCGCTGAAAAGCGTCCGGCCTACGATGGAGAGCGTCAGGCGCATCATTTCGCGATCCATGTCGACCAAGCCGCCATCGGTATAACGGCCCCGGGAACGAATCGCCAGCGCGCTCATATCTTCCGCATAGCGGATCAGCCGGTCACGATGAAACGCCGGCTGCACCAAACGCCGCTGCCGCAAATGCGACGCGCCTTCGTTCGTCAATAGCCCGTCGCCCAGCAGCACTTTCGCGCGCTGCAGGATACGGCCTTTTATGAAGTGCGAGTTCTTGTTGACCAACGCTTCCTGCACCAGCTCCGGTGAGTTCAGGAAGTACATGTGCTGATGCGCGGCGCGGAAATAACTGAGATCGCCGTACTCGGCGGCGCAATCCGTCAGGAAGCGGAGGGGATCGGCGCGGAACGCCCTAAAGCTGCCGCCCAGGGAGCGGACACGCGGACCGGGCGGTCGGACCAATCGGGCCATACTTTAACGGCGCTGGTTATGCTTTTGGAAGCGGATCAGATCGATCAGGCTTTGGTTGTCGAGAGTCACACCCAGGAAGGCGAGGCACATCTCGTCCTCGGTTCCTTCGCCCCACCGGACCTCCTTCAGCGGGTTGGACGGATTGCGGGGATTGTCGGCGGAATTGTCGAAACGGCATGTTGCCTTCATCTGGTCCAGATTGTTCATCCGGAGCGGTTTCACGAAGGAGTAGAAGCCTTGCCAATTGAAATCCCAATCGTCGATCTTGATGAGAGAATCTTTCGGCCGGCCGAAGAAATCGGTCTGGCTCACTTCGATTTTCTTGCCCAACAAATGCATGTGCGGCACCACCAGATGCACATCGCCGCCAGGCATTGGGAAGCTGGCCCTGACCTCGTAATCCTTCGCGCCGGCCGGGATCCGGAAGGTTGTGTTCACGACTGGCAGAAACACCAGCCGCTTGCCCATCTTCTCTTCCGGCTTCGCCAGATACAGACCCACTCTAGTCTGGTCTCCGTGTTCCTTGCCCGCGGGGAAGTAGTGCATCTGAATGATCACCCGAGCGCCCTTCGGAAGCAGAAGTCCCACACCTTCCGGCAGCAGGCTTGCGCGGGTGCCCGGGACCCAGCCGCCGAGCATGGAGCCAGCGTTGAGCTGCACACCGTCGCCGGGGCCGCCAAAACACTCGTATCCAGCCTCGTCGTCTTTCGCGTCCAACTGTTCGGACTTTCCGGTGGTGTCGAGGAAGAGAATTACATGGTGTACAACCTGGCGATTCCCAGGCGCCACCTGAATAGCCTTCACCCAGACATCTTCATCGAATCCAGTCGGCACGACAAAGCAACGGTAGATATCCTTCCGGCGGGGCACGCTATACACTTCCGGCATGCGGATGACGGCGTCCGGTTCGCCCAACTGCCATCCGCCGGTGTCCGCGGCGGGCTCGGGCAGGTCGGCCGCATCGCCTTCCGGAGCGTCGGCCCGATACCAGGCCAAAATCGTCTCGCGCTCTTCGTCCGTCAATCCAAAATCGTTCTTGAACTTTCCGTGCGCCTCCACCGGTTTCCACGGCGGCATGATCTTTTCCCGCACAACGCGCTGAATATCCTCGCCCCACGTTTTCGCCGCTTCGAATGAATCCAAGGCAAAGGGCGCGATGTCGCCGCTCCGATGGCAGCCCTGGCACTTAGCCTGAAACAGGCGCGAGATCTCCTTGGAATAAGTAATGTCCGCGTGCGCCAACTGCGCCACAGCCAGTGCCGCCAAAATAGCCAATGCAATTCTCATACGCTCCTTACAGTATACCGAAAGATGCAGGACGGGTTGGCGCTCCCGGCGCCTTTGGCCAAAGGCCCCGATTGACCCTTGACGTGTACGGTTAAACCGTACATACTGGAGTTATGAAAAGACGCAATTCAGCTTATACGCTTTAGGCACAAAGGCCTTCTGCATCTCCACTCGGATGACGACCCCAAGGGCGTGCAGTCCGCGATGGCGGACAAGCTGCGTAAGCTGCTGTTCGCGCTCGAAACCGCTGACGGACTTTGACCGGAAACTGCATCCACTTAGGGCGACCTGTAGGGATTCTGGAGCCTCGCCGTCACAGGAAATTGGCGCTTGATTTTTTCGTACGACGAAGAGACGAACACGGCGAGCAATATCGACCTGATCGACTACCATTAGGAGGTCCACAATGTCCATGAAGAATCCGCCCCACCCGGGCGACCTTATCAGAACCGAGATCATCGAAGCTCTTGGATTGAGCGTTTCGAAGGCGGCGGTGATTTTAAAGGTGCGCCGTGCGACGCTCTCCGACCTGCTCCACGCCAAGGCCGCGCTTACGCCGGAAATGGCGTTGCGCATTGAGAAGGCTTTTGGCCCCGATATAAACCATCTTCTGCGTATGCAACTCGCTTACGACGTGGCCGCGGCGAGGCGGCACGCCAACGACATCGGTGTCGAGCGATACGTCCCGGCTTGAACCCAGCGGTATCCTTAGCTCGGCTACCGGAAAAGGGTAACAATCGCCTGCGCCTCACTCGATTTCCCCTCGCCCACCGGTCCCACCTTTTCCGCCGTCTTGAACTTTACCGAAACTTGGTCCAAATCCAGCGCCAGGAGCCGCGCGATATTCGCTCGTATCGGCTCGCGAAACTCCTTCAATTTAGGCTGCTGTAAGATCACTGTCGTGTCCACATTGGCAATCGACCATCCGCGCTCTCGAACCAGCCCCGCCGCGTGTACCACGAAGCGGTCGCTCGACGCCCCCTTCCATTGCGGATCGGTATCGGGAAAGTGCATGCCGATGTCGCCCAGCGCCAACGCCCCCAGCAGCGCGTCAGTCAACGCGTGCAGCAAAATATCCGCGTCGGAATGTCCGTCGAGTCCGAACTCGCACGGCACCTCGATCCCGCCCAAAATCAAAAGCCGGCCCGCGGCAATCCGGTGGTTGTCCCAGCCCAACCCGGTGCGAATGGCCGTCATGCCGAAAGGCGCTCATTCTCCTCGGCCAGGAAGAGCTTGGCCAGGTAAAGGTCGGTGGGTTTGGTGATCTTGATGTTGCGATCGCTGCCCGGAACGACGTGAATGTTTACGTTGTCCAACCGTTCCACCAGGCTCGCTTCGTCGGTGCCGACAAATCCATCCGCCGCCGCCTTCGCGAATGCCTCGCGAATGATGGCCAGCGTGAACACCTGGGGCGTCTGCGCCATCACCAGCCGCTCGCGCGGAATAGTCGTCTCAATCCGGTTCAGATGAACGCGTTTCACAGTGTCCACCGGTATGATGCCCAGAATCGCCGCGCCGCACGCCGCCGCCTCATGGATCACCTTCTCCACCGCGTCGAGATCGACGAAAGGGCGCACTGCGTCATGCACCGCCACCAGCGCCGTATCCTCGTCCAGATACCCCAACGCATTCTCCACGGATTGCTGCCGCGACTCGCCCCCAATTACCAACCGTACCGGTTTTGCCAACGTTTCCCGCTCCAAGAGATCCCCCACCCAGGCGATATCGTCCCCTCGCAGGGCAACTACTATATCCGTCACCGCTTCGCAATTGGCGAACTTGCGAATTGTATGCAACAAGATCGGAACGCCCTCCAGTTGCAGAAACTGCTTGCGGCTGTGCGGCCCGCTTTCAGGGTGCGATTTAGCCATGCGGGTACCGAGCCCCGCGGCAGGTAGAATAACGGCGACTTTCATTGTTGTTTGAGCCTAATTTCCAATTGTAAGCCCGGCTTAGTGCGTCGCGGCGCGCTCGACGGTGTGTACGCGCTCATCGTAGCGACCGAAAATCATCTTTCCGGCCGTCGTTTGCAGCACGCTGGTAACCGTGATTTCAACCGTCTTCGAGATCAGTTTCCGGGCGTGGTCCACCACCACCATCGTGCCATCGTCCAAATAAGCCACACCCTGGTTGAACTCTTTGCCCTCTTTCAGGATGAACACTTTCATCGTTTCACCGGGCAGCACCACCGGCTTCAAGGCGTTCGCCAGTTCATTAATGTTCAGCACATCGACTCCATGCAGCGTCGCTACTTTGTTCAGATTGAAGTCATTGGTCACAACCTTGCAGCCATAGACTTTCGCCAATTCAATCAGCTTCATATCCACTTCCCGAACTTGTGGAAAGTCCTCCTCCACGATCCGGACGTGCAGGTCCGGATCCTTCTGGATCTTCTGCAGTATGTCGAGACCGCGCCGTCCGCGGTTGCGCTTCATCGAATCCGCCGAATCGGCCACCAATTGCAACTCCCGCAATACGAACTGGGGGATCACTAGAACGCCGTCCAGAAATCCCGTTTCCACAATGTCGGCGATCCGCCCGTCGATAATGACGGACGTATCGAGAATCTTGAACTGCTGCTTGGTTGAAATCTCGCCGCCGAAGACGCCGCCCAACGCCGAAAGATTCAGCATGTCGCCTTTGTGAGCCCCGATGACGAGGCCGCAGTAGGTCATCCACATCAAAATCGCCATCTGTAGGAATGGAAGCGTCGTCCGGTCACCCGCCAGCGCTTTATCCAGGACCAGGGAAATTAGAAAAGCGCCAACTATCCCGAGCAAACTTCCGGCGGCGGCGCCGATCAGCCGTTTCAAAGTGATTTCCCGCGCGCGGTGTTCGAACAACAAGATCAGCGCGCACAACGCAGCACCCGCTCCGGCCGCCAGCGGGCCATCCAGCCCAAACGGTTTTAAATACCAAGCAGACGCCGATAGAACGAAAAGCAGCGTCGCGCGGAGCAAAATTAATTCTTTCACGCATCCTCCGGCGTTGAGCGACTACTGTATAACACTCAATACCTGAGAGCAATGGTTAGTCCCGGAATAGAAAAAGAGCGGCCCGGTTAGGATCGCCCTTTTTCAAACAATCACTCAGTCCGGGCTTACAGCGCTTTTGCTAATTCCTCGGCAAATGCACTATTCGACTGCGGCTTGTTGCTCTTTCGTTTGGCCGCGGGCGGACCGCCTGCGGCGTCACGGTTTGGACGCGGACGCTTGTTCCGATCGACACCCGGAGGAGGAGGCCCGGTCATCGGACCGTCGGCAGCCCTCACCGGCACGCCAGCCTTCGACTTCGGAGGTTGCGCGGGATTGGCGCGCAGCATACGGTCTTCGAGCGGGGCGCGATCAAATCGGCGAATGATCGAATTCATCTCCTCCACGTTGGGAGCTTCGATAAATGCGAACCCTTTGGATTCTTGAGTTTCTGGGTTACGGATGACCTTGATTGAATCTGCGACCAGGCTCTCAGCCGAAAGCCAGGACTTGATATCGTCGGAAGTCACCCAGGCAGGTAGGTTGCCAAGGAAAACGGTGTTACTCATTCGGTGGTGCGTGCCACTCCGTTGCGGTGGGATAGTTCGAGGGGATGTCCTCGGGAAGCTATTTAATGTTACCACATAGGCCATGGAGTGCAAACACAAGACTTTGGAAATTGCAAGAAAAAAGCCGTTCCCGGCCCGGGAACGGCTTTTTTCTTGCAATTGAAACGATTTTTAGGCCAGGAACTCTACCGGACGCACCGTTAGAATAGCCGGATTGGACTGCAGGTCGGCCTTCACCGCATCGGTGATTACACCGTCGATTTCGACCACCGCAATCGCGCGCAGCGGTTTGCCCGAGTCGGCGGTCTCCTGCCTGCCCAATGAGAAATTGGCTATATTGATGCCCGCCTTGCCCAATGCGTTGCCCACATGGCCAATCACGCCCGGGACATCGTTATTGCTGAGATACAACAGGTGCCCGTTCAGTGTCGCTTCACAGTAAATGCCGTCCACCATGATCAGTCGCGGCTTGCCGAGAATCACCGCGCCTTCCACGATCGTCACGCCGTCGCCGGTTTCCAGTTCCAGACGAATGGAATCGATGTGGCCCGAACGCTTCTCATGCTTTTCAGACACGCTGAGTCCGCGCTCATTGGCGATTGGCATAGCGTTCACCAGATTCGCGCGTTGTTCCATGGAACGGTTCAGTACGCCCGCCATGCCCGCATTGCGCAGCAGCGTTGTGTTGAAGTCGGCAATACGGCCGGAGTATGTGAGCCGCACGCCCTTCGGATTCCCGGACGCGACGAATGCCGCGAAGTTGCCCAACCGTTCGGCCAGCGCAATATACGGCCCCACAGCCTTGTACATTTCCGGCGATAGCGCCGGCATGTTCACGGCGTTCAGAGCTATGCCATTGACCAGGTATTCCACCAACTGTTCGGCGATCCGGACACCGACAATCTCCTGCGCCTCATCGGTCGATCCGCCGATATGCGGCGTCGCCAACAGGTTTTCCGCCGCCAAAATCGGATCGTCCGCGGCTGGCGGTTCTTTTTCAAACACGTCCAGGCCGGCTCCGCCCACCTGGCCGCTCGCCAGCGCCGCCGCCAGATCGGCCGACTTCACCAGTTCACCGCGGGCGCAGTTGACGATCCGCACGCCCGCCTTCATCTTCTCGAATGCCGCCGCGTTCAGCATCCCGTGCGTTTCCGGCGTCAGCGCCATGTGCAGCGAGATGTAGTCGCTCTGCGCATATAGCGCTTCGAGCGAAACCAATTCTACATTCAGATCCGCCGCCGTCTGCGGGTTCACAAAAGGATCGTGAGCCACAATGCGCATGTCGAAACCCGAGGCGCGCTTGACCACTTCCCGGCCAATGGAACCGAGCCCCATAACGCCCAGCGTCTTGCCGCGCAGTTCATTGCCCTGATACTTTTTCTTTTCCCATTTACCGCTTTTGGTGGAAGCGCTCGCCGCCGGAATGCTCCGCGCCAGTGACAGCATCAGACCGATCGTGTGTTCCGCCACCGAAATTGCGTTGCCGCCCGGCGTGTTCATTACCAGCACGCCCGCCGCCGTCGAAGCTTCCAGATCCACGTTGTCCACGCCTACACCGGCGCGGCCTACCACCTTTAGCTTCGGCGATTTCGAAAGGACATCTTTGTTGACCTTCACCGCGCTGCGTACCAGCAACGCGTCGCAGTCACCGAGGTGTTCCGCGTATTCCTTAGGGTTGGAGACGACCACGTCCCAGCCCGCCTGCGCGCGCAGTAATTCCAAACCGGCCGCGGCCAGTGGTTCCGCTACGAGAATCTTCATGCCGTCACCGCTTGCGGCATCGCCGCTTCGGCATATACTCGCTGCACCGCCGCCACGCCCGAGCCCAGTTCCACCTTGTGGCCATTGGCCTGTAGGATCAATTCCAGCGCCGCGATCACCGCGAACATATCGGCGAAATCAAAGTAGCCGAGGTGCGCCATGCGGAAAATTTGCCCCTTCATCGAGCCTTGGCCGTTGGCGATAATCGCGCCAAAATGCGTCCGGAATCCCTTGACGATAACACCCGAATCCATGCCCGCCGGAGCCTTGATTGCCGTCACCGAATTGCCCGGGTTGTTCTTCGCAAAAAGTTCCAGGCCCAATGCTTCCGCCGCCAACCGCGTCGCTTTGGCCAGCATCTGGGCGTTTTCAATCAGCTTCGGCATGCCGAGTTGCTTAATATAGTCCAGCGAGGCGTTCAGCGCGATGATGAGCGACGTGTTCGGTGTCCAACTGGACCCCTCCCCTTTGTCGATCATCTTCTTTTCCTTCTTCAAGTCGAAGTAGAATCGCGGGATCGTGGCCGTTTCGTTCGCCCTCCATGCCTTTGCGCTGACGGTGACAAATGCCAAGCCCGGCGGGATCATGAACGCCTTCTGCGATCCGCCCACGCAAAGGTCGATGCCCCAGCCGTCGATATCCAAAGGCATCGTGCCGATACCGGTGATCGCGTCCACAATGAACAGCGCATCGGTCTTCTTTACAATTGCCGCCATTGTTTCCACATCGTGCATTGCGCCGGTCGACGTTTCGGACGCCTGGAGCATTACGGCTTTCGCATCCGGATTCTCCGCCAATGCGGCTTCCACGCGCTCCGGCGAGACCACATCGCCGTATTCGGACTTCAAAACCACCGCAGTCAGCGAGTAGGCCTTGGCGATCTCAACCCAGCGCTCGCCAAACTTACCGGCGCAGCAGATGATAACCTTGTCGCCCATGGAAAGGAAATTTGAAGCCGACGCTTCCAGGCCGCCGGAACCGGAGGAAACGAGAATGAAAACGTCATTTGAAGTGCCCAGCACCTCTTTCAGCGAGGCGAGCGCCTGATTCTGAATCTTAACGAAGTCCTGAGTGCGGTGATGGACGTCGGAGGCCATCATGGCGTGCAGTGCGGGTGGATAAAGGGGCGTCGGGCCCGGTGTTAATAGGCGTTGTTTCTTAATATGCATTGGATAGAAGCGTACAATTAGGATAACAAATATGCCTCTCCTCGATCTGATTCAGAAGGATATGGTGGCCGCCATGAAGGCCAAAGACGAGGCCCGCCTCAGCGCCATTCGCATGTTGAAAGCCGCTCTGCAGAAGGTCCAGATCGACGGCATGAAGCCGCTTGACGAGGCCTCGGAGATGCAGGTGCTGACCACCATCGCCAAGCAGCGCCGCGAGTCCATGGAGATGTTCCGCGCCAACGGGCGGCCGGAACTGGCCGACAAGGAAGCAGCGGAATTGGCGCTTGTCGAGGCGTATTTGCCCGCCGCTCCCTCGGACGACGAGATCGCCGTCGCGATCGAGTCCGCCATCAACGAAACCGGCGTTACCGACAAGTCCAAAATGGGTTTGGTGATGAATGCCGCTAAGGCTAAGCTGGCCGGGAAGCGCGTTGACGGGAAGGTGCTGAGCGATAAAATCCGCGCGCGGCTCAGTTAGGCGCATAAGGCTTGGACTCAAAGTAATTCCGCAAACTGTTCCAACTCCGCGGCGGTTGCGACGAGACCTTGCCGGGCAAGAGTATTGAGGTAGTCCGCAACGTTGTAAGGCGGATTCTTGAGCCGGGCTCGGACCTTGCGAACGGGAAAGTGTTTCAAGTTCTGACTTGCGATGACGTCGCAACGCCCCATCACCGCCGCGGCCAGGATGTGCCGGTCATGGATATCGGGTAGTGCGACGACTGACACCGGGGATTCATAACCAGTGATGAGGCAATCCCGGGTTGCATGGTCCATGAGGTCGCCGGTACGTTCTAAGGCCGCACGCTCGCGGTGGGGCTCTTTCCGGAGGAGCGCCTCGATCCATTCTCGGTAGAATTTTCGCAGTCCACTGGGCCTGGAAAAGATCCATTACGGCCATTTGCATGAGGAGATCCCGCATTGGCGCCGGATAAAGAACATTGGCGTCCAGCAATGCGGTGAAGTCATTCATCTTCCGGCGTAGCCCATGCCCGTTTCTTGAGCCTCTCTCGCCAACTGATCCAGGACGCTCTCCCGCTCTTGATCTACGGCCCTTTTGTAGGCCAGTACGTCCTCGATTCGAATGCGCCGATGTTTTCCGACCCTCCGATGCGGCAACGTCCGTCCGTCGAGCAGTTTGATCAGAAACGGCCGCGACACGTTAAGAACTCTTGCCGCCTGCACCGTTGTCAATTCCGCGTTCTCTGGAAGTATCGTCACGCCACGCCCCGCAGCCATTGCGTCCAGAATGTCGATCAACAGGGCTACTGCCGCAACCGGCAATTCCAGCCGGCGATCCTGGCCGGCGTCCTTAACCCGTAGCGCCAGCGGACCCTTGCGCTTGGCATAGCGCACCAGGAGTTTCCGGGAGGAACGCGCCATGGCTGCATCTTGCTCTGAACGGGGCAATTGTCTATGTGCGGGGAAGTTCAGGGGAGCCATCCTCCATAACGGATATCAAATGCAATAAATGCAGCGGATGAAATGGGGTTTGTGGCCGGAACTTCGCTGATCGTCGTGAGGAGATTCACCTCTTGGCAGCCCTCGTCGGGAAGCGCATCGACGGCATAGCGCTAAGCGATAAAATTCGCGACCGGCTCGGTTAATACCCCAGCTTCACCATTCCTTCCTTACTGCCATTGACCGAGCCGTCGCGCAGCCATTCGAGCGAGGCCTGGAACAACAGCAGGTGGTTCTTTTCCCAGAGGGCGTTGTGCGAAGCACACCCCAGATCGAGGAACACTTTGTACTTCGCGCCAAAGTCGTCATAGAGGGCTTTCACTCCGGCCGGCAGCGCCTGTTTATCAAGCGCGGCGGCGACAAACAACGCCGGAATTTGCATTGTGCTCACCACGCTCTCATTCCACCCCCATGTGGTTACCAATGGCGCGCGCCGCACCCCCGGCCCCCATGTCGCGCCCTGCGGATCGGATGCCAGCATCTCCGTCCAAACGGCCTCCCGCGCCTTGGGGTCCACTTGATCCGGACACCCGACCTGCCGGTCCCAATTGGCATCCAAATCCGCCCGCGATTGCGTCCCGAACGCCGGGCCGTTCGCCGGAACTTGCGTTGGCGCCGCCGCCGGCGCGCCCCTCCGGTAAGCGGGCGCCAACAGCACCAGCTTATTCACTTTGTCCGGATGATGGGCCGCGTATCCGCCCGCTCGCGGTCCGCCCAGGGACCAGCCGATCAAGCTGACCTTCTCCACTCGCTTCAATGTCCGCAGGTAATCGACAACCGCGCCAATGTCGTTCCAATCGGACGCGAGCGTCGTCATCTGCCGCCCGTAACTCGGCGCGCAAACCGCGCCAAATATGGACTTCTGCTGCTCCGCCGCCAGGTTGCACGGGTCATTCATCGCGAGCGGCCGCGTCGACCGACCGTATCCCGTCATGTCCATCGAGAACACGTCGTATCCGGCTCGCGCTAGAAACGCCATCCAACTATAGTCCTGATACGGAACATCAAAGGCCACTTCCGCCGGTGTTCCCGCGCCATGCACGAAGAGGACAACGTGCCTGCCGTGTCTTGCCTGCACCACTTCCCGGACATAAATCTGCGCGGTCTGCCCGGCGAGCGCCGGAACCGTGGATTTCACATTGACATAGTGGTCCAACCGCAAAAGCCGACCGCTATCGTCGGCGAAACAGCCAAATGCTATAGTCAGGACCAAAATAACTGCGTGTCGCATGGACACACTATATGGTCAGTAGAGGATAGACGGCAAGTACGCGCCGTCAGGATCCTTGTAAAAGCCCATAGTCATCAGATTCATCGGCAGGACTACGCGAAGTCCTTTCGCCAGGCACCAGCTAAACAACCCGGCGTTTCTGGTTGGAACTAAAATTCCGGGTTCTGGAAATTCCTTCGCGGCGGCAATCAGCGCCTGGATGTCCGGCGTCGATTCCCCCGCCGCATGCCCAAAATAGCCGAAACTCGTCGCGTAGCCGGTGACGCGCCCATTCCGCTCCACTATTGTCGCCGTTCCCTGGGCTATTGCTTCCGCCAATTCGCCAGCGCGGTCATGCCCATGTACGCCCACACAAATTTCGTTGCAAGCATCCATGTCCTCCGGGCCGGCAGCCCGCACAACGTACCCATCAATCGCCAACCCGATGGCTGGCCCGCGCATGACCACCAGCGGTTCCCGTACCTGAAATCCTAATTTGGAATACAGCGATAACGACCTTAAGTGGAATGATCCTTGGACGAGGCGAATCCCCGCGAAATCCGCCTCCCGTGAGCGGTTCACGACACCATCCATCAGGCGCCGCCCGACGCCTTGATTCTGCGCCGATGGGTCCACCGTAACCGGTCCCACACCCGCGATCCCGGATCGTTCATCCAGGCAGTTACTGCCCACGATGCGTCCATCTACCTCCGCGACCAGAGTGTAAAATCTTGGGTGCGAAAACAACATACCCAGCAGACCCGCCCCTGCTTCCGCGGAAGGAATTTCGGATGGGAAATTGTGATGCGCGTTAATCGCGGAAAACGCATCGAAGCAGATTCTCCCGCAAACTGCGGCGTCTTCCGGATTAGCGCGACGGATGATCGTGGCTTTGTTTCCCATTTCGCCATCACGATAGCACGCGGAACCAGTAGGGGCGAACGGCCATTTTTCAGTTGCGAATATTCACGAAACTGTTATTCTGACCGTAACTGGGATTTTTGGACAGTCCAGGCTCCTGAATTGCCATTCCGTCCCGTTTAGACTCGATCAATCGGGGTCTCCGCTAGAGGGGGTTGTCGTTGGGGAAAAGGTCTCTCTAGCGGAGATTATCCCGTTGATTGGATATACGAGCCAAGACGGAATTCGTTCCGTCATTCCGAACTTTTATTCATCCGGTCGATCTCTTTGAACAGGCGATCGAAATCGGTGAACGGATCGCCGCCGCGTTGCGCCCACCGCACCTTTCCCTTGGCGTCGATCAGAACCGTCGAGTGTAGCTCCAACCGCTCGAAATCGTCATAAGAGAGCCACCGTTTGGCGTTCTCAAACCGCTCATCGGAGAGCAGGCGGAAGGGCAGCTCCTTGATCTTCACCGAGTCGGCGTTGTCTTCCGGTTTGTTGCTGGACATCGCCAGCACCGCCGTATTCCGCTTCTCGAAGTCTTCTTTGCGCTTGGAGACTGCCTGCAACTGCTCGAGGCAATGCGCGCACTCCTGGCCCAGGTAGAAAATCAATACGACGTTCCGCCCGGCATACTCTTCCAGCGTCACACGCTTTTTCTGCGGGTCCAACGCATCCAGCCGCGGCGCCGCGAACGGCGTCCACAGGTCCGGTCCGATTCCGGCCAGCGTCGTTTTCTTGTAGGTCCGTTGCGGCCCAGGCGAAACGTCTATCGCTTTCCCTGATCCGGCTGGCGGCGTATCCGCGTCTCCCCACACATGCCGCAGCCGATCCGAGTACGCCGTCGCTTTTTCCTTCTCGTCCAATGCCGTGTGAGCTTCTGCTAATCCCGCGAGCGCCCACCCATTGTTCCGCACCAATTCCAGCGACTTCCCGAACGCCGCCGCCGCCAGCACGGGACTCTTTGCCGTTAAATAAGCCCGCCCCAAATCGTCATAGATGTTCGACGGATAGAATGGCGGATCGTTCTCGCTCCGCAGCAACACGCCCCAAGCCTGCGCCGCTTCGCCCAACTCATTCAACCCCTCAAGCGTCCTGCCTCCCGCCAATAACAACTTACCCTTCACCTCGCGCACCATCACCGGATACCACGACTTCACATAGAAATCGTCCTTTTTCGTGACTTCCTCTTTCAACGCTTCCAACTCGTCCAAGGCCTTTCGCGTTTTCACCGCGTCGCCCAGCCCCAAATGCGCTAACGCCTCCACATACGGCCGCTGCACTTTGTTCCCCAACTTCTCCCTATCCCACTCAAACTGTCCGCCTTCCAACAACTCCTTCCACCGCCCGAACCGCACGTACGTCCGCAGGAGAATAATCTGCGCCTCCATGTGCAGCGGAAACACATCGCTGCGGCGGTTCTCCTTCTCCATCCGCGGCGCGGTCAGCAGTTGCCGCCCCGCGCTGAGCGCGGCCTTCTCCATGCCCAGTTGCGCCTGAATATAGGACAGGTAGTTCTTGTTGTGCGGATAGTTCCAATTCTCGAATGGAAACGTTTGCCGGTCCTGCATGTATTTCTTCTCCACCCGCGTCGCCGCATCCATGGAAATTGCGGCTTCGTGCCACATCCCGGAACCCGCGTAAACATGCCCTGGCATATGAACCGCGTGGCCGATCCCGTGGGCCACTTCGCCATATCGTTTGCAACTCACCAGCGCAAACTCCGGGTCCTTCCCATCCCAGTTGTGAATGCGGTAATGGTGCGCGCCCGGATGATCCGGCGCTTTGGCGAGTACCTCTCGAATAAGCAACTCCGCGCCCATTCGCGCGCTGCCCATCATGTCCAACGCCAGAAATGTTTTGGCCTCCAGGTCCTCCGGAAATTTCATCACCAACCGTTCCAAAAGGCGACGGCGCTGCATCTCCTCGCTTTTCACGCCAAGTTCCGGCAGAAGCCCCGCGGCGTCGGCCTCAATGTACAGCCGTTCGCGCTCGCTCACACTCTCCTTGCGCTTCACCGCTTCCTGAAGGAACTCCTTCGCGCGCTTGCCGCCGGCCTGACTTCCCGCGAGACCCCACCACGCCATCGCATTCTCCGGCTCCAACTGCAAACACCACCGGAACGACCGTTCCGCCTCGTAATACCAGAACGAGTGCAACAATGCCACACCCTGGTCAAACCACTTCTGCGTTTCCGCGTTCTTGTGTGTGATCGGGAACGACACCTTCCCTATGCCCGGCATTTCCCATGGCTTTTGGCGCGGCCCTTCATTGAAGCCTTCGCCCATGTGCGAGTGGCCTTGGCGGTACTTCGCGGCCGGCTGCGCGGCGGCCAGCAAAGACAGAAGCAATAGGTAACGCATTCCTATCAGTGTAGAAAATCGCGCGAATGGCTGCCTTGCTCCAGGCCGCGGTTGAAGAACGCAACCATTGGCGCCGCCGCCTTCAAGCGCTTCACAATCTCCGGCAACAGCTTCGGCGTCAAAGCAATCTCCAAATCCAAAGCGGTGTGGAAGTAATACCACTGTTTCCACTTGATCCATTCCATCGCCGGATCTTCGAGCGAAAATCCCCGCGGCGGACGAGACAGAGAATCGCCCTTCAAAGTCCCCAGCAGCTTGTTCACCGCCCTATCCGCCTCCAGCTTTGAAAACTCCCCGAAGTTCGCCGAAATATGCCTCCGCAGCCGCAACAACTCCTCCGGCCCCGGCATGTAGACGCCCGCCGCGATCTCAATCTCATCCGCGCCCACGCTGAAGTAATAGCCAGCCGCCGCGTGCTTGTCCGCGCCCTGTTTATGCAGGTTCGCCGCAATATGCGTTTTGTACGGCGTCTTGTCGTTGCTGAACCGCGTATCGCGATAGATGCGGTAAACAGCTTTCGCCGGATCGGTCAAATACTCCGGCGCGAAGGCCGGCAACTCCGCGTTCACCGCTTCCACCAGCGTCACCATCGGCGCCTTAACGCTCTCATCGAATACAGTCTTTCGCGGCGTAAACCACTCCCGCGAATTGTTATTTTTCAACTCCCGAAGAAACGTCAATCCCTGCTTCGGAAATCCGGGAAACCTGGCGGCCATATCGCTCTATGATGCCGCACTTGCCGACGCCATCGCGTACTCCTCCACAATTCGCCCGTCGAACAACCGGATGCTCCGCTCCGCGCAACGTGCAAACCGCGGGTCGTGCGTCACCATGCAAATCGTTGCGCCGCCCGCGTGCAGTTCTTCCATCAGCTTCATCACCGCTTCGCCGTTTTGCGAGTCCAGATTTCCGGTTGGCTCATCGGCCAGCAGCATTGACGGGCTCCCGCCCAGCGCTCGCGCCACCGCCACGCGCTGCTGTTGCCCGCCCGAGAGCTGCGATGGATAATGCTTCGAACGATGCGACATTCCTACCCGTTCCAACGCGTCCACCACCGCCTTGCGCCGTTCCGAAAACGGCATATTCCGGTACGTCAACGGCAACTCCACATTCTCATACACCGTCAAATCGCCAATCAAATTGAACGCCTGGAAAATGAAGCCGATTTCCCGGTTCCTTATACGTGCCCGCTCGGCGGGTTTCAGTGACGCCACCGGCTGCCCGCGCAATGTATATTCCCCGCCGGACGGCGAGTCCAATAAACCCAAAATCGCCAGCAGCGTGGACTTGCCGCACCCTGACGGCCCGGAGATCGACACGTATTCCCCGCGTCGAATCTCCATGTGAATGTCGAGCAGCGCGTGCGTCTCCACCTCATCGGTCTGGAAAACTTTCTTCACGCTGCGCAGCTTAATAATCTCGTCGGTCATATTCACTCCTGCAGTAGTTCCACCAGATAAGCTTGCGCCTCTTTCGAACGCAGATCGCTCAGCCGGCGGACGATTTCCTTCTTCAACACCGCGTCTTTTTCCGCCCGCGCCAACTCCACCAGCACGGCCGGTTTGCCATAGTCGCCCAACGCGCCTATCACCGTCCTTCGCACGCCCTGGTCGGTCTCGCTTTTGTACAGCTCTTTCAGGCCTTACATCGAATCCGTCCGCCCCAATTGCCGGATCGCTTCTTTCTTGAAATCCAGATCCGTTTCGCTCCTGGCAATCTGCAGCAACATCGACTTATCGCGCGCCCGCGCCATCCCCTGCAGCGCCACGCGTTTCAACGCCGCATCGTTCGATCCGCGATAGATCTCCGCCAGCGCCGCCATCGCTTCCGGCGTTGCGACCGCGCCCAAGTAGTCAAGTGCGGTCAACTGCAAATCCGGATTTATTCCGCCTCGCGCGTATTGCGCCACCAGTCCCCGCGCCTGCGCGTTCCTCCTCTGCGCCAACACATACAGGGCCCGCTGCTTCATCCGCGGTGAACTCTTCCCCGACGCCAAAAGCTTTTCGAGCAACGGCACGGCCGACTCCGGCTCATTCTGCACCAAGCCGTTCAAAGCCAGCAACTTCAAATCTTCGTCGTCCTGCGACGCCGGCGACGACTGGCGCAATTCTACCTCCAACGCCTTGGCATCGTTTTTCCATCGGCTCGCCGGAAAGCCCGAATCCAACTCTCCCAGCGCGCCCAAGGCCTCGCTATTTTTCCCTAGCCGCCGCAGGGCGTAGGCCTTCCAATACAACGCCCCTTCGATCCGCGAACCCTTGTCGCGGATCACCTGATCGAACGCCGCCACGGCTTTCTCATACTGCCGTTCATCGATCATTCGCACCCCGCTCCGATACAGGTCCCCGCTTGCCCAAACCATCTTGGGCGACGGGTGCGGCGCGGGCGCCGGTGCCGGAAGTGGTTGCGCCAGCATCCCGCCGGCTGTCATGAGCATCGCTAATCCAATACGAATCTTTATACGCATCTGTTCCTCGAAAGTCACAAAATTCGAATCTTCTCAATAAACCGGGGGGGGGCGATTACGGAGCCCCCCACGAAGGACTGAGATTAATCGTTTTGGCTCGTTGTTGGATCAGTTCCGCCAGCGAGGGCATCTGCCGCGCGCCACTGACTCGGTCGTGGATGTATTGAAAGAAGTTCAC
>Ga0163151_10000886_pt1 | contig 52128 bp, 39 predicted proteins | sample OliLakLV19MP5IB2_FD_145596 | JGI IMG/M metagenome (GOLD analysis project Ga0163151, IMG submission 145596) | Freshwater microbial mat bacterial communities from Lake Vanda, McMurdo Dry Valleys, Antarctica - Oligotrophic Lake LV.19.MP5.IB-2 | ecosystem: Environmental > Aquatic > Freshwater >...
GCTTGCACCGCCGACGGTTCCACCCCATCGGCTACAGCTAGCGCTGTACGCCTCTGTGGCGGTATCATTCCAATCTCTAAAGGTAATTACAATGGACTACCTTTGACACAAAATTATTGACAGATCCCAGAGGGAAGGATTCATCCTTTCCTCTGCTCGCCACTTAAAAAAATAAACAACTCCATTGTCCTGCCAAGACGGGGGAGGGGAGCAAAGTACGCCAAAAAAGTGCCGAATTTGGCGTACTTTTCTTCACCTTGACGTCAATAATCAGGGTTTTGGCGTACTTTCCTTCACCTTTACCTTTTGCCTCTACGCCTCTACACCTCTACACCTTTGCCTTTTGCGTTTGCCTTTGCCTTTGCCTTTGCCTTTGCCTTTGCAATTTTTTTTTGCCGCCTTTGCCTTTTGCCTTTAAAACTTTAAAACTCAAGCCTGCTACATGACCCAGTAGCTATGCATTTGACATCAAAAAAAACAAAGCCGTCCCAAAAACGGAAACAGAAGGACTGGTGCGCCCTTCTGCTCCCGAAAAGCTATACGCTGTTTGTGGTTACCGAAACGAATAAGTGACTCGCCGAGGGACAGCGAACCGGCGGCCACCGAATATGGTGCCTGAGGCATCGGCGGGTAGACGATGCCGTTGAGGCTTTCTTCTTCAGGTCGATTTCGTCAAACCAGTGAGCAAATCGTCGCTCACCGGCAAGCAGTCTTCGCGCAGTTTTCCGCTCGGAGACTCAATCCTTGCGCATGAAGGCGATTGCGCCAATGAAGAGACTTACGCCGGCGCCGATTCCGACAGTGACCGACTGAGTGGCGAACCATGCGGAGATACCGATCAGCATGGACGTCGGAAGTAAAAGCGCGAAACAACAGAAAAAAAGCAGAATCTTTTCTTCGCCAGAAATCCGCTGTTCTCTGTGTCGGAGAATGGCGAAAAGACAATAGGCGATGGTCAGCAATTCGAGTACGATAAGGATCGCAGGCGCTTCTGGAAAAATGCGCAACAGCCATCCGGCTCCGTCGCGAGCTGGCATATAGTGAACCTCTTAAATTTGTCGGGATTGGGCGAATCGATCGGTCGGGAAGCTGGAGCAATGCACCACCGGCGGTGAGTCTTTCGGATATGTCTGCTCCGATTGGGACAGCATTCCTGCAGTCCGCAGAACCAAGCCACAGTGGTTCTGGCGAATTGCCAAAACCACTGTGGGCACCGGGATTTCCGTCGGCTTCAGCGCAGCCGAGGCTACTTTTCGTAGCGCTGCAAGTCGATGTAACGGCCATCGTTGCCGAAGATCCAGCGCAAGTGATTGAAAGGATCCTGGCCCGAACAAACCGCCAGCTCGTCGCACAGACTGTGCTGCGCAACTTCGGCGATGTCCGCGGTGGCGACCAACTCAGCCTTCCACTTGTCCTCGAGCAGCCGCAAGCCACGCGCGATGGCGTCGCCGGCAAGCACGTTGTTCATTGCCACCAGCTTCGAGATCGGAACCTTGGCGTCGTTTTTATCAACGCAGGGAGCCAGGCGGCCGACCAGAGAGGAGAGCCGGGTCTCGAGCGCAGCAACCTCCTGCAACGCCCGGGTCACAGCGACTCGATACGAAAGGAATTCGACGCGCTTGTCGGCTTGCTGGTTCTTCAACACTGCCACGGCTTCGGCGCTGACCGCCATAGCTGAGAGCAACCGTTGCGCGTACTGCGGCTCGCCGAGCCGGTCTTTGGCAACGAAGTACTGATTCCAGTTGCTGCGGTAGTGTTCCGACTGCAGGCAGGTCAGCGCCGAATTGCCCGCCGCAACCAGCTCGTCGTTGAGGTCCGCGCCGATCAACTGCCACTCGTTGATGTCGGCGTGCTTGATCGGAATCAGCAACATGACGAAGTTGGCATGCCGTTCAGCATCCGGAGCCTGACTGTTGCTGCCGTCCTTGAGGAACCGCTGAAACGAGGTTTCCAGTCCGACACGAGATGATCCCGTGGTCGGATCGTGGTCGACGCTACTATCGTGCCTGGCGGACGCCGCCTGGAAGGCTTGTTCGCACTGACGAGCCCGCGTCAACGTCAGCCCGCCCAGATCATTGCGGTCGCAAAAATCGGCGATGTGCGGCATGGTGGCGACGATCTTGGTGACCTGCTTAGCCGCGACCAACCTCGCTTTGCGCAGCTGGCTAAACGAAAGAAACAAAGCCAGCCTTCCGCTTTGATGCGAACAGCGCAGTCGCGTAACCTGGTCGACCACGCGCTGGAGATTCTCCCGCGTATCGGCGGCGGCGGCGATCCGTCCGCGGACCTTGTGCTCGTCGAGAGCAGCTTTGTGCGTGTTCAGGAATTCCTGCACGTCTGCCATCCGCGCCACGATGGCGTTGAAGTGGCTGACGGCTACCTCGAGTTCGGAGGCCAGCGGTCGGACGTCGACCTGGCGCACCCACGTCTGTGAGGTCATGATGTTATACCTGTTGCCAGAGCTTGTGGTTTTGGCACAGTCGCTGCACGCGGGCTGCAGCGCGAATGTACCGCCAGACGAACCGCGGCAAATGTAAGACCGTCATAGTCCTACAAAACTAACCACGATTCGCAAAAGAGAGGGGTCGAGCGACGAACTCACCCCTCGACCGAATGCGGCTGCGGGCGGTCAACGTTGACCGATGTCGGCCTTATTGACGGGCAGCTTCAGTTTTTCTGGTGCCACCACCCCCAGTGACACATAGAACTGCAGTCCTTCTTCGACGGTCATCTCGAGATCGATGCAGAGCCGCTCCGGCACAAGACAAATGCCCTGCACACCGGTGGGCGGATTCGGAATCACGACCTTGAGGAAGACTTCTTCGCTGCCGTCGGCATAAACCATCGTTGTCTTGCCGGAGACGAACGCCTTAGTGAAGATGCCGGCGTGCGGATACGGAATCAAGACGACGCGCTCGAACGGCGAACCCTTCTCGAGGTCGAAGAAAGCAGCCATTTTGCGCGTGTTGCGATAGATAAAACCGATTCCCGGCAGTTTCATGATCTGGCTTTCGAACCAGAGCACGATGCGCTCGCCCCAACGCCAGGAAACGAATCCACCCATGACGGTCAGAATCAGCAAGAGCAAGACGAAGCTCAGAAGCGGACTTTCGCCGTTGGTGAGCGGACCGACTTGCAACCAGGTCGGCACGATCAGGTCAATCAGCGTGCGCGTGATCGGACCGACGACCTTGTCGGCGACCCCGAAGACGATGCTCAAAAGCCAGATCGTGAAGATTCCCGGTCCGCTCAAAATCAGACCGCGCATGAGACATTTGCGAATCAATTCTTTAGTCTGTCGCTGGATAGCCATCAGCAGAACTCCTTTTAAGAGTGGTTGTTGAAAAAATGGTGTGGCGCACCGCAGTGGCCACACCGGATTCATAAACGCACCGTTGGGCGCGTGTCGTCACAGCACCATAGGTGGTGCCGAACCGAAAACGAGAACAGCGACCTCACACGAATGTAAGACGGCATGCTCTGAGCGTCTCGGCAATCCCAGGGCGGAAGCTTCGCACTTCCACCTCATGTTCAGACCGGCTTGACGTTATTGCCGCGGTTCATCAGAAGCCCGACCCAGACGCCGGATGCCAGATGGAGACCGCCCATGCAAAGGATGGCGGTCAGCCCGATCGGGTCAGCTTGCAAGCCGAACCGCACGTAGCAGACCACCACGGCGATCAGAATGGAAGGCACCAGGGTGTGTTTACCGCAGCGGGCAGCAGCCCAGATACCGACGAGGAAGGTCAAAGCGAACCAGATGGTGGCTCCGGCAGTGGAGAGACCAACGGTGTAGTGCATGATCGTGTCCATGTTCGAATTCTCTTTCGTGTTATGCGTCAAGCGCTGATGCATCAACGACTGTGATGCGAAGCGCAGACTGTGGTGGATGGAAGACTAAACGGTTAAATCGGTCGAATCAGGCGCGCCGAGTCGACCTGAGAATCAAAACCGTGAGGCAGGCGATCGCCACGTGCACGACCGAAACGGACGCGATAGCGAGAAACTCCAGCGGCGGCGAGAAGCCGCGGATCAGGCTGAAGACCGGGATAGCGATGATGGACGGCCAGAGCGTCGCAAACCCGTACTTGCGAACGAGGCACAGACCGACGACAAAGCCGGCGATAAACCAGAGTCCGGCCACCAGAGGCGAGCCGGCGGCAGCGTGAAGAGCAGTGTTCATGATTGTCTCCTGTAGGAGCTAGAGTGAGTGTGTCGAGCGCGAATCCAACCACACGAGAGGACCGCAACTCGAAAAGCGCAGACGGAAACGGCGCCCGGGTTTGGGCGCCTCCTTAAAAACAGAGTCAAGCCCTGAGGCTCAAACTCAGACCCTTGGCGTGGTGTCACCCCTGGTGTCATCCACGGGCGCGAACATCTTATTGAACTTGCCGCCCAGGAAGGCAGCGGCGAGCATGAACAAGCCGCCGAGGACGAAGCTGATGATGCGCCAGATCGGCTCAGCATCGGTCAGGTCGTACAAGGCCAGCTTGCCGACCAGAAGTCCGAACACCGCAAGCGCGGAGAGCAAGAACTGCCGGTCGCGGACAAGGAAGGCCGAACCGATCAGCGCGAAGCCCTCGATGGCGAGCGCAACAGCCAGGTGCTGCCAGCTGAGCAGATTCATGAACGACACGGTGAGCAACACCGTACCGGCCAACGAATAGAACCCGCTCAGGTTGAGGTCCTTCAAGAAGTCGGGAGCACCGACTTCTTCAAAGATCACCTTGTTGAGTTCGACGTCCTGCCTGGCGGACAGGAAGCGGTGCGCCGCATAGATGGCGTACAACGTCACCACGGTCGGGATTACGACAAGCCAGCTCCACGACCCGAGAATCGCGAGCAGGCCAAGCGCGGCGAGCGCAGCAGCGACGTTGCTGGCCGCCCGCACGATCGGATCGCGCACGGCAAAGCCGACAGCCAGAAGCACCAGCGCTTCGATGCTCGCCACCACTGGCAGTGCATTAGCATCGACCTTGAGGTAGGTGAGCAGCAGCCCGGTGATGATACCGGCGACAGTCAAGACGACGTAAATCAGACCGTTTCGACCAGCCATGACGAAAGTCGCGAAGCGCCCGGTTCGGTACAACGCCGCGAAGGCGAACGTGATACCGAGTACGATGGCAATTTGCGGCAACGCGATTTGCGATGCAGTCGCGAGCGCAGCTACCAGAGCCGTTCCCAGGTAGACCTTGGAAGCGGCGCTTGTGGTCGCGAGGTAGAGCCGTTGTGCGGCCAAACCCAGAATCAGAGCCTCGACAGCCAGGATAGCAGCCGTCGCGTACGCGGGCGCTTGCACGAGCGTCAGCCCCCAGACCAGACCCAGAGCGGCAACCGCGTATCCGACCGCAGCGAAGTCAGCAGCACTGAGCCCCCAGTCACCAACGCGCACCACGCGCCGGTACAGGAAGGACGTCACACCGAGCGCGCAGGCAGCGAAGCCGCCGACCAGCACATTGTGCGGAATGGTGACGATATAGTCGAAGATGGGAGTGCCGTTGTACAGCTCGCCTTCGATGACGAACTTGCCGAGGCTGACCACGGCGAGAGTGAGAGCAAATGCGCGGAACGAGACATACTTGTTACGCAACCCGATGAAAACGAGCAGCGGCACCTCGAAGAACCAGACAGCAAGCGTCGCTGTCGGATCGAGCTTCATCGCCAGGGCGGACGACACCAGCGCCAGCCCTACAAAGGAGCTGACCACCGCGTTTTCTTTCCAGGCCACAGCGCGAGCGGCGATTGCCGTCGCGAAATACGCGGCGCCAAGACCGGCGAGCAAGATGTACACCGAATCGGCATACACGGAAGCAATCGCATACAGTGAGGCGGCGATGAAAGCGGCGCCGTTGAGCAGGCTGACGCCGAAGAGGAAGCGCGGCTTCAGCGCTTTGACGTCGTCGGTCAGCACCTCCAGCACGTCACCACCCTCGGTGGCATGATCGCGGCTGGCGAACAACCGGAAGCTGACGACGTTCCACACCAACCAGAAGGTGGCGAGGAATCCAGCCGACAGCCAGAAGCCGGAGGCACCGCCGACCGCCTCGATCTGCGGCTGCGTGAACAGCAAGTAGGTCAAATACGACCCCGAGCAAGCCAGACCGTAGACGCTGTACCAGCGCTGACGGACGACCACAATCGAAAGACCGACCATGAGCACGACAGTGGCGAGCACGGTGAAGCCGCTGACCGCACTGAGCGAGATTGTGCCGAAGGCGAGCAGCGTCGAGAGCAGAGCCATGGCTTCGGAACGCCGGGCGACGGAGTGAGCCATCGAGGCCCCAGCGATAACCAGCAGACCCCACATCGCCAATAGCGGGTCGTCGAGAACCTTGACCGATTCGATGTTCTGAGCGGCGTACATGACGAAATACGCCAGAGCATAGCCACCACCGGTGATGGCTTGGCCATACCAACCCCAGTTCTTCTTCCGCGAGAACACTTCACCACCAGCCACGAAAGCGGCAGCAGTGCCGAATCCCGCGAGAATCTTGAAGATGGCGCCGAAGTACTGCCAGGAGTAGCCGACGGCGTAGCACAGACCGACAACTACGACAGCGACGCCGACGCGGCTGAGAATGACAGGCGCTTTGCGCGTCAAGTAATCACCCCACGGCTCGGTCGGAACCGGCGGTGTGGTGGGCTTGGGGACGACAGGTGGCGCGTCGGGTTTGGACTCGACGGGCACACCGGGCGGATCCACAGGCGCTGGTTTGATGACCGGGGGAACGGTCGGGACAGGCTCAGGAAGCGGCTTCGTGACGATGCCGTTCTTGAGCTCGAGAGCTGCGATGCGGGATTCCTGCTTGCCGGTCAATTCGGTCAAGGACGCCACTTGCGCCTTGAGACCTCGAACTTCGCCGGCAAGACCAGTTTCCTCAGGTGTTTGCTGAGACAAGAAAATATCTCCAGGTAGAGTTAAGCGCGCTGCTGTTTCCTCTTTTCGAAGCAACCGCGCTCGTCGTGAATACAACTCGAAACCTGTCCGTACTTCACTACACGCGCCTTGAGCAGGAGGTGTTAAAAGTGAATCGAGACAGAGTAAGGCTCTTAGTGAGTTAAGGGCAGAGTTTCAAGAGGAAAAAGGGGAACGCTTAAAGCTAGTGATCCGAACGCGCGCGTTCAAGTTCCACCAGGGCTCCTTAGAGAAGCAAAATCAAAAAAAATTGTTGATTCATCACTGAGTATTAGTTCACCAAACCCGAAACTCAAGCAGGCAGATAGAATCGGGATGTGGCGCTCGGCGTCGAAGTTCTCGCGAGCTCTCATCTATCGAGCCTTAACAATATCGAATTTGCAAACGCATGTAACATCGCTAATCGTGCTCGCGAAGCAAAACATAAACGAGCTGCGCGAGCCGGTCTTTGCAACTCAAAAACCCACAGATTCTGCCGTGAAGCGATCGACCAACATCCGTTCAGCATTCAAGCATTGAGATTTCACGAATCGAAACGAAACACCCGGTGATCTTTGTTGAGAACTTGATCTCCAATCGAGGAGAGTTTAGTCATTCCAAAACCCAATTCTTTTTTCAGGACTAAACCAAAACAGATCTCGCTGAAACCCAGAGCATCTCTATCGCTCCCAACCATTTCGTTCTCGAAAAAACGAGCGACCCACCCTGCCGTCAACTCACAGCACGCGTCACATCGCATCTCACTCTCCACACAAGCGCGACACTTCGCACAAAGCTTGTTAGACAGGACGAGAAATGAACATCGACGAACTCTTTCGGCGGTTTCGCAGCAACACCCAAAAGCGCGCTCAGGCTGAGCGACTCAAGCGCGCGGCGATGGAACAATGGATCTCGTCGGGCGACTATCACGACGAAATCGCCTACATTCGCGCTGACATCGCCGTCTTCGTAGTCGACCTCCAGACCTTACGCGCCGAGTTCCAGAGCCTGAAACCGAAACTGTCCCTCGGGAAGACTCCGTCGCATCGCCTGGCCAAGATCGGTCGAAACCAGGTCGACACCTTCCTAGATGGCTTGCGGGTCTGCCTCCTGCTCCTCGACGAAGCGGAAGACATCGTTGTCTTCAGCGGTTTCACGCGCGCCCAGGTCAATGCACGGATTGCCGAGGTCACCGAATTCGTCAGAGAAATGCACGAGAACTACGGCGCCGCCGAGAACCTCCTGCTCATTCGCAGGATGCTCGACAATGCCATCAGGTTTCGAGCATCGGCTGACGCGATCAAGGACTCTCTGGACTCACCCAATCCGCTGACCCGCATGATTCGCTTCTTTCGACGACTGGCTCGATCGCGCAACGAGGCGCTCCAGCCAACCAATGCCAGCCGCTGAACGCCCAGGCACCACAGGCAACTCAGGCTAGCCGCTGATCGGAAGCCCTGGCACCACAGCAACCAATGCCAGCCGACAACCGCCTGAAAAAAACACGCCCGCCGGTGACACTAGCCGACGACTTCGATACTCGGCAATATCAGTGCGCGCGGTGGCACTACAGGTAGTGCTGTGGGAATTGCACCACTAAGGACGAACTCGACCGAAGGGTGTTTTTCGGCAAACGTTCAAAACAAGCAAGTAATCAGGTTCTTGAGACTCAGATCATTCTGAGTTTTGAAGCTGCATTACTTGCTTTAGAACTTTGATTTAAGCACACTTCAGTACATTCTTTCACATCACACAACTCAAGGCGGAGACCAAAACAGACAAGCACAGCCCGCATCCACAGCCAGCAATCGGAACACCCAGTGTTTTGATTCGGCACGAGCAGTCTTCTGATTCGCCAACGAGCAGTCTTAGACCGTTCGTGCCAACCACCGCAAGTTTTTCTTGTTACGAAACTCAATCCGAAAGGGAAACTATGAAAAGCATTGAATTCGCCAGCGTCTCCGGCTTCTTCCACGACCGCCAGGGCGACGAGATTCTGCACCCCGCCCTCGCCGAGTGCGGACTGTTCACGAGCTACACCGGTCTCTACGACCTCGCTCCGATTCAATTCGAGGCCTACCTGAAGACAGGCGAGTACGTCTACTTCAAGGCGCGGGAAACCAAGGTCCAACTGTTCGTCATGGCGGACAAGGAAGACCTCGGCGATGACGACAAGCACGTCGGCAACTTCCGAACGACGGTCAAGTACAATGCCGGCGTCATGCCTGCCGACGAGTGTGTCGCGCACATCATCGACCTCGTTCGGCAATACATCGCCAGGCGCTAATTTCAATCGCAGAGAACATTCACAAGGAGGATTTCCGCAACCATGCGATTTCTCAAAAACCAAGCCCAAGCGGCCCACCTGGTCGCGATTCTTCAGGAGTCCGCCAGCAAGCCGCGCCCAGCCAAGAAAGGCAAGCGCCAGTCCAGCCAGCCCGTCGTGCTCGTCAACCCTCGCATCATCGCAAAAGGTCCGAGCCCCGGCACCGTCACGTTGGACTTCCGCCACCACCTGCAGTGCGGCTGCAGTGACTGCATCCAGCAGCGCCAGCCGCGCAAGAAGCGCAGCCGCAAAGGCAGCCGCTAGTACTCGCTGAGTCGTTAGCACGGATGCTGACGACCTGGCAGTGAACCAACCGCTCGGAACCGCATCGCTGCAGTTCCGTGGATTTGACTTGTCTTGAGCGTGATCGTCCGACCGCGCTTGTTTCATCAACCTGTCCAGAGGAACGAACCATGAACACTCAGCTCGCTCGCGCCATTACCGCCGTGCAGAACGCCAACACCGTCGCGCAGCGCCTCGCCGCACAGCCCACCGACGAAGCCACGCGCACCGGTTCGAATGCCGGGGACAACCGCGACTTCACAAGCGCCGTCACCGCCGCTCGCGAACAGGTGCTCGCCGCCATGGACGAGTGCGAAAGTCGCACCCTGACCGACCTCGACTACGCGCAGAACGACCTCGAACAGGCGCTCAACGCGTACGCCGTCACCATCGTCAGCAACCGCCTCAACGCCGCCGACTTCACCAGCGCGGCGCTTCGGCGCATGCCGTCCGCCCGCTCCGCGTCGGAAGACTGATCCCGCCGTTCATGCCGACCGGCAATCCAGCCGGACGACACTTACCACCACGCTCGCGCTCCAAAACCGCGCCGGCTCTCATCACTTCTCGCCACGCACCGGGCGAGCTTACCCATCGCCACGCCGCGTCGCGCATCAGGACAACCTGACGCGCGGCGCGCAACTTCCGAGCCTGCAACCATGTTGGTTGCCAATCGGCTCACAACGACAGCACGGGTGGACTCCGCCTGCCTGACCTTCCTAACGGAATCACTTCCTATGAGCAACAAACGCACCACCGAAACTCCAAAAGAACGCTGCTACCTGACCCAGGCGTTCTTCGCCTTCTTCGTCGTCCTCCTTGTCGAATGGATCTGGCCCAACGCCACTCCGTTCACGTTCCTCGGACTGTGGAAACCGACCGGCACGGTCTGGCAGTGGCTGTACGCGGCATACCCGATCTTCATCTGGGGCGGCGGCATGACTGCCTTGCAGGTCTTCCGCACTTACAACAAACCCGAAGAAAATCGGCACGCCGAACACATCCTCGGCGGCGGCTTTCTGATTAGCCTCTGGGCAGGTGTGATGGAAGAAATCTGCTTCCGCTGGCTGATCTTCCTCAACGCCATCATCGGCGCCCTGATCGTCAACTTCCTTTTCTTCGGCTGGGCCGGCTTCGGCTTGCTCGAACTGATGACGGTTTACGTCTTAGCCCCGATCGCCAACTTCTTCACGCTGGGAGCCCTCTCGGGTTACCTGACCAACCCGGAACTCTGGTCGGTAAGCGCCGGCATCCTCATGGCCAACGCATTCTTCCGCGATGGTCACAAGTACCAGGGACCGTTCGGCTGGATCAACAGCTGGTTCTGCGGCATGTATTTCTTCTACCTGATGTTCACGTTCGGCTTGCCCGCTGCGATTCTCTGCCACTTCCTCTACGACATGCTGATCTTCACTGTCGTGTATGTGGACCGAGCAATCGAACGCGCACAAGGACGAATCTGACACCAGCAGTGACGATCAGCCCACCTGACCAGGTGGAACACTAACGCACGATAACTAAACAGCGAAGGGAACTGGAATGCTAATCGCCCCACAAGGCGACGCAAACCGGTTCCCTTCGCAATCTCTGGCACTCTTCTATTTTCGATAGTATAGTTGAGGACAAAACGAAACGATACCAATGCTGATACCAGCATCGAATCGTTCCGCCCCCACGAGCGCGTTCAAAACCCGTCACGCGGTAGTTGCCCAGCCGATCTCAGAAAGTTGGCATGCCAATCTCGGGAAGCTGTCCTGCCAATCTCAAGGACTGGGCGAGCGATTCGCAGCTTCCGTTTGGTCGCCGTTTGCAGTTTCGTTGAACTGCGCGGAGTTTGAAGTTACCTTGGACTGCACGCCGTCAGTCGTCTCCTTGGACTGCGTGCAGTTTCCAGACACTTCAGCGACCTTCTCCTTCTCCAGCGTCCTAGCCGCTCTGCGTGCCTTGAAACTCTCGACCCGCCCTTTCCCGAAGTCGTACAGCCGACGCCACACGTACTTCAGGAAGCGAGCCAATAGACTAATGACGAGGCTGTTGAAACCTCGAAGCGCGTATCCGAAACCGATCAACCCAGCACCACCAACGGTGGCGACCCAGAAGATCCAGCCGGTCAAGAAATACCACGACAACGGCAAGACGATGAGCCCGACGATAATCATCACTGCACCAACCTTGCTCAAAAAGCGGTGCGGACCAAACCTTTCGACGACAGCACCGGCAGCGGCTTGTGCAGCCTTGCTGGTAGCGACATCAGTAATTTGCTTGGTTGTCGGAAGAAAGCGACGCCAGTTCATAGGCGATTCTCCAGGATAAAGTTCAGAAACAAATCCAGCACGATTGGAACGTTGAGCGCGAGCCTTGCCACACCGCGTGTAGAGCCAACGCATCGCAGCCGACGTAATCACCGAACCGCATCAGCAGCTCGTTTCGACAGACACAGATCGAGAAAGTAAATGAGTTACACGTGTTGCCTTTGGGAAAGAGAGAAAATGGGTTCACTCCACCTAAGAACTTTTTGTCGTTGTGAACCTAACTTTCATTTAGCGCTGTAACCTTTTGGCTTAGTCGTTTTTCAGCTATCGGAAAGCCGCCGCGCGCAAGCGAAACGCAACGATCAACAAGATCGATCGACGCGCAAAACGTTTGTCGATGCCAGGATTAGGAACAAAGTCTCATCAACTATTTGACTATGCGGCTGACGCTATTGATATTGGTTTAAGCCTTTATGAGCTGAAATTAGTCCAACAGAACTGGATTTCGGACTGCTTGGCTTCTTAGAATCGAATCACTATCTAAACAACTTTTTGAAATCGGCATCGCATTCTTACTGTCCCCTGAACGACTCACAGACTCAATCTCTCGAATCACTTCGAGCGGATTTAGACTGGTGATTTTGAACAGGTGGCAAGTTCAGTCGTTCTGAAGGATGGCTGAATGCACGTCGGAGCGCAGAGGCGTTTCAACGTGCCCCCGTCAAACTCTTTTTCTGCAGAGGCAGAAGAAAGAAAAATTATGTCCAACACACAAAATCAAACTCCCGCCGCATCACAAACCGAAGTCGCTGACCTTCGCAAACAACGGCTCGCCGCAATCAATCTAGAACTGCAAACTCGCGGGCTCAAACAGATCCGCAAGCTCGGAGATCACACCGAAGGCGAGATCGAAACCACACGCATTGTCGAGATATTCGAGCACTCCAAGCGCTTCTTCACTGACGTCAAATTCGCTGTGACTTTCCCCGGCGGCAAAGAAGGTGAATTCACTGTTCGCTTCAACGCCAATGGCGAAGTCTCCGACGGCGCCGTCATCGTCGTTTTGATCAACGGTCGCTTTGCCATCATCAAACAATGGCGCGTGCCGCTTGGTGTTTGGACCTACGAAGTGTGCCGCGGTTTCGGCGAGAAGCTCGACCAGGCGCAGATCCAGGGCGTGCTCGGCACACTCAAAATCGGAGACCTGCCGCTTGGCACTGTCGCTCGCGAATTGGGCGAAGAAGTGATGGCGACCGCCGAAATCAGCTCTGTGACTCATCTCGGCAACATCGCAGAAAATTCCGGCACGAACGCCGTTTCGCCGGCGCACTTTCTTGTCGAAATCCAAGTCGACGAAACACGGCTCACCGACAAGATCAAAGGCTCCGAAGAACTGAAAGTCTACTTGTGGACAGCCGATGAAGTCGACCATCAAATCGGAAAACGAATCGCCGACAACCATTCGATCACCGCGCTCAGCCTGGCTACCCGTCATATCGAACGTTTGCCGCGCCGTACCGAACCCACGACCAAGTGATTGAATTGGCAGAGCAGTGATTGAGCTCGCAACGTAGTGCTCGAACTCACAAACGTAGCGATTAAACTCACGCCGTAGTAATTAAGCGCACGACCTGGTGATTGAACTCACGACGGAGTGATTGAACTCACTGCGTGATTAAACCGTTTCCGTCTCAGCGCAGAGGACGAGACTAAACCATTCAGAGGGGCTGCTCATGCGGCTCCTCTGTTTTTTAAATTCATACTACTATTTAAACTAGTATTACAACACAAAAGGAAGAAGGCACCAGTGACGGTGCCTTCCGGAGAAGCGAGCGAGCCTTCACAAATGCGATAGACCCGCCCGCCATCTCCTGTTAAGCGCAGTTCGTCAATCACTCATGGTAACAGCACGACTGCCGACGTTGGCAGCGCTTGTTCGTGGATAACACGAAACACCGGCACGGCTGATTGTCGATTGCTCGACAACCCGCACGTGCCGGCGATTTAAACCTCCAGCCATTCGCCTCTTGCGAAGCGAACAACTGCCACCACTCGGCACCTTTGCTAATGGTGTTCCTCACAACCGCAGCCGTTGCGCCTGAAGCACAACGACCGCGCAGAGTTACATCAACAGCCCGGCAAGCGCAGCCGTCAGCCACGACGCGATGGTCGCAGCGACGAGCGCTTTCACGCCGATCTTGGAGATGTCGCCCACGCGTTCCGGTGCCATGCGGCTGAGACCACCGATGTTGATACCGATGGACGCCAGGTTGGCAAAACCGCACAGCGCGATCGTGGTAATCATCTGCGTGCGAGCGCTCAGAGCGCCTTCGCCCGTAGACATCTTGGCGAGGTCCATGTAAGCCATGAACTCATTGAGCACGGTCTTGGTGCCGAGCAAAGGACCGACGCGAACAGCCTCATCCCACGGGATTCCGGTCAGGAAAGCCACCGGCGTGAAGAAGAAACCGAACACATCCTGAATCTGGAACGTCACACCGAACATGCCGAGAACCACGACCGTAGCCAGTCCGGCAAGCACGATCGACGGGTACACCGAGGACGGTGCCACCTTGATGAGCGCCGGAGCACGACCGAGAAGCTCTTTCTTCCGGGCGAACCAGAGAGCGAACAACACGACCGCACCACCACCGGCATACGGCAAAAGACCCGGTCGAGCGAACAGCCCGCCCAGAGTGTAGTTGGCCAGAGAGACGACGCCGATGAAGAAGATGAGCTGCGCCATGACGTTGGCCGCCACCTTCAAACCCTGCCAGGCACCTTCGGAGCCGGCTTCGATCCAGTTGACGGCAGTGCGCTCGTCGACCAGGTCGGTTTCGCGGTTGACCGCGTCCATGTCAGTTTCCGGATACATCATCTTCGCGACCACAAGCGCCGAGGGCGCGGTCATGAAGGACGCCATCAGAAGCCAGGTCGGATTGATGCCCAGCCCGATGTACGCCACAAGCGCGCTACCCGAGATGGTCGCCATGGCAGCCGCCATGATGCCCATCAGTTCCGAGTTGCTGAGCTTCTTGATGTAGTTTCGGATGAGCAACTGCGACTCGACCTGACCGAGGAAAACCTCAGCACCGGTCGACAACGCTTCCGCGCCGCTGATGCCCATGGTGCGCTTGAGCCCGTATGCCAGACCTCGAACGACGACTTGCAGAACGCCGAGGTGGAAGGCAATACCGGTCAGACCGCCGACGAAGATAATCGACGCACTGATCACAAAAGCGAAAACGAATTTGCTGCGCGCGAGTTCTTCGCCCAAAACGAACGCGAGTCCGTCTTTGGCGCAGTCGAGCAGACCCTGAATACCTTGTCCGACGGAGTCGAACATGTCGCGCACGAAGGGCACGTGCAGGATCAAGAAAGCGAAAAGCAACTGCATGCCGATACCAGTCACCGTCAGTCGCCAGTTGATGGCGCGGCGATTGTTCGACAGGAGGTAAGCGAGTCCAAGAAAGACCGCAACCCCGAGAAGGCCGATTAGTTTTTCCATAGGTTTTCCTAAAGGCTAGAGGTCCGGGGCATCCGCGAAAGCAGACGTCTAGGAACGGGTTATGTGAACTGCGAGATACGTTGAACACCGCTACCACACGGCATTCCGCAACTCACAACTCGAAACGACACTCGATTAACTCGCCCTAAAAGGGAGACTAGAGAGAGTTGTTGGTGGAGAAGTAAGGCTTTGGTTTTTGTCTTGAGTGGTAGTTCGAGTTGTCATTAGATACATAGTTCATGAGTATCAAAATGGCTGAAAGCAAAACAACTAAAGCGTTATTAACACATCGCAGCTCGCGTGAACATTTGCTCATCGAACAGCTGCTTAAATCACGCAAAATCTAAACCCAATCAAAGTTTCAACCGTTTATGACAGCAGCAAAAACTGTCGATCTTTGCGCACAACCATCACGCGAGCGCCGCTAGGTCCGCAGACCATGCGCGTCTACATGAGTCAACGCTAACCTGTCAATTTCAATTCAAGTTCGTTGCTAAATTCGAAAAATCGGTAGAACAACCGGGCTCGGCTGAAACGTTCGCAAACGGATTAAGCCGTCACTGCGTTGAGTTCGCGCGTGATGTCTTGCGCTGAGGCGAATCGTTCTTCCGGTGTTTTAGCCAGGCATCGACCGATGACGCTACGCAAAGACGGCGACGTTACGAAATCATCGAGCTGCGGTGGGCGATGATGAACATGCAAATTCATTGTGTCAAACGCGCTGTCACCGCGGAACGGTGGGCTTCCCTTCAACACTTCGTACATCAAACAGCCAAACGAATAAATGTCCGAACGCGCATCAACCGGTTTGCCCTGACACTGCTCGGGGCTCATGTATAGTGGACTTCCGAGCGCACATCCGTGCTGAGTCAATTTTTGGTCGTCAATTTCCGGCTTCTGATCGACTTGCGCAAGCCCGAAATCCAGCACCTTGGACAGATTTGCTCGCCGGGTCGAAAAGATAGAATCACGTTTCCTGGTTTCACATCGCGATGAACAACTCCGCGCGAATGAGCAAACGCCAGTGCCGAAGCCACTTGCGAGAAGAGCCGAACAGCTTCTTTTTCTGGAATCGGACCACCACGTTCAAGCAATTGCGCAAGAGTGGGTCCATCGACAAAGTCCATAACCAGGTACGGCTGCCCGTCGACGTTAATGCCGAAATCATAAACTGTAATTATGCTCGGATGAGACAAGCTGGATGTGATTTGTGCTTCCTGCAAGAAGCGCTTCTGCAGATGAGGATGACGATATGATTCGCTGTTCAAAAACTTAACTGCCACCATCCGAGATAGCAGTCTATGTTTTGCTTTAAACACAACACTCATTCCGCCAGAACCCAACCTCCCGACCAGCTCGTACTTCTCAAGCAAAGTAGAATCGCGCGATAAACTCAATTTTTCGAAATCGGCTTCTTCCGAGCCGCCCGCTCGCAGTTCAGTCACAGCAGTGACCTTGTTCAGAACGTTAACAACATAAGCCTTAGCGGTGCTGACCGGCAATTGCAAACGCGCGGCGATATCCGTCGTCGTGCAGCCAACCACAAGCAAATGCATAATCTCGCGCTCGATATCAGCGAGCGCTCCGAACTGAGTCGTCGTCGCCTGATCGTCACCAGCTGTCGTCGAACCGTTCGGCGCCGAACAAAGTTTCACGACCTTTCCGGCAATCGAAGAATCGAGCCACAAGTCGCCATGATGAACCACACAAATTGCCTCTTGCAGGCGCGTCAGGTCGACATCCTTCAGACAATAACCACTGGCTCCCGCGGACAACGCGCCATAGATCTCAGTTTCTTCGTCATGCGAAGTCAAAATAATTACTTTGGCCGCCGGATTGATGTGCTTGATCGCCCTGGTCGCATCGGCGCCGTTCATTTTCGGCATCTCTAAGTCCATCAAAACAACGTCGGGAAGAAGATCGGTGTAGGACTGAATCGCATCGAGCCCGTTGCCGCTTTCGCCAACCACAGTGACCGAGCGCACAGTGTTCAACGCGGTTTTTATACCGAGCCTGATGAAATCATTGTCATCGACGATTAAAACTCGAATAATCGCTTTTGCAGCTGCCGTCCTCGAAGTACGTTCAATTTACGAATGGGTGCTGGATGCCGCGATTGCGTGCACAATAATGAAATCCGGCACCGAACTGTCTCAACTGCCCCACAATAAACTTGCCCTTTCGGCGGCTGAAAATATCTGTGTGGAAACAGCTTCACCTCTCTGAAAGAATCAAGAAGGCGCCACTGATTATAGAACGATTGCCACTACAGGTAGCATCACCCGAAAGAGTGATTGTTAAATATACCCGAATGGATTCTGGGTGTATACTGCCCACCCGGCAAAGCCTGAATTAGCCGCGATTTGACAAGCCCGCTCAGGCGTGTACTCTATCGGTTTTATCATCATCGAGACAACTTTCTCTGCACCGGCTAAACTCTTTCTCCGCACCGGCTCAACTTTTTCGCTGCATAAGGTTAAACTTCGGATTCCCTCCCCTTCCAAATCCAATTCCAGTCATGAAAACAAACGCCGCACGTTTATTAGACAGACTAAAAATCTCTTATGAACTGATCGAATACACCGTCGACCCGGAAGATTTGACCGCCCAAACCGTGGCAAACAAGATCGGCTACCCCTGCGAGCAAGTCTTCAAAACACTTGCTGTGATTGGCAACAAAAGCGGTGTAGTCCTTGGCGTTGTGCCCGGCGACATGCAAGTCGATTTAAAAGCCCTGGCAAAAATCAGCAAAAACTCGGACGCCAAACTGGCACCATTGAAAGATGTCGAAACCCTCACCGGCTACATCCGCGGAGGCGTAACCGCGTTGGCGTGCAAGAAACCTTACCCCGTTTTCGTGCACGAAACCATGCTTCTCTTCGACCGCATCTCTATCTCCGCCGGGCAACGCGGAACCCAAATCATCATCGCCCCCGCCGACTACATCAGCGCCGTCAACGCCACCATAGCCGACATCGCGAAAGTCGAATAACGGCTAGAATACTTGTATGAAACGAAAGAACAAACTACTTCACTTCAGCTGCATCGTTTTTCTCATCGCGGGCGTGAGTGGTTTGATTTACGGTTCTTTCTATCCGTTCCCCAATCTGCAGACTAGAGCAATCACGTGGGATGAACTGCAGGTGATGATGGAATCCGAAAAGGGCTCGAATATTCGGAAGATCACTTGCGTTTGTCGGTTCTTCCCAACGCCAGACACAAACGATCTCATTGTGGAACTTAAAACACCCATGTGTATGCGAACCATCGCATCATCCCAGATGCCGACTGATGCAATCGGAACAAACTGCGGTATTCTCTATCGTCCGCGACCGCTCGTCAACAGGCGACTATACTGGTTGTTTGAGCAAGCGCGCAGCGCGGGAGTCGACCTCACGTTAAAAGCGCACGCTCCGGTCAATGGAAACAAGTACGTAACAGCTGAGCTTATCAAAAATGGAAAGCCAACCTCGGACTATGCGAAGGGACTCAAGATTGTCGGTCCACAGACTTCGAAGGCACCATGGCTCCGCGACTAGGTCAGCTTGATTGTGCGCAAGCGTAACGCATTGCCGATTACAGACACGGAACTGAGACTCATGGCGGCGCTTGCCAGCATCGGATTGAGAAGAAAACCAGTGAATGGAAACAAAATACCAGCGGCTATTGGCACTGAAATGGCGTTGTAAAAGAACGCCAGGAATAAATTCTGGCGCACGTTGTTCATCATAGCGACGCTCAGGTTGCGGGCTTTGAGCAGTCCGGTCAAATCGCTTTTGACCAGAATGATCGCGGCACTCTCAATTGCCACATCGATGCCTCCGCCCATTGCGATGCCGACGTTCGCACGAGCCAGTGCTGGAGCGTCGTTGACGCCGTCTCCCACCATGGCGACGACTGCACCGGCAGATTGAAACTCTTCAATCGCAGTGAGCTTATCGCCAGGCATGAGATTCGCTCTGAACTCGTCGATGTTTAAACTTTTGGCTACGGATGCGGCTGTACGCACATCGTCGCCGGTCAGAATAGCGGTTCGAATGCCCTGACGTTTCAGTGATGCGATAGTTTCAATAGCTTCTTTGCGGAGTGGATCGGAGACAGCCAGCAACCCGCAAAGCCTGGACGACAGAGCCACTCCGACGACTGTAGCACCGCTGGAAGACAGCCTTTCTATATCAGCTTGAGCGACAGCAAGATCGATCTCGTTGTCGGAGAGGTGTCTAAGACTGCCTACCAGAACTAGTGCACCATCGACGTCAGCACTCACGCCGCGCCCGGTGGTGGACTGGAACAGTACCGCATCCGGTGGCATTATTGAACGGTCAACAGCTTCATCAACCACAGCATGCGCCAGAGGATGCTGGCTGAAACGCTCTACGGCAGCGGCAACAGCGATCATTCTATCTGCGGTGGTTCCTCCATACGTAACAACTTCCACGACGCGCGGATGGCCTTCCGTCAAAGTTCCAGTCTTGTCAAAAACAATTAAGTCAACCTTCTCAAGCGCCTGAAGCGCTTGCGCATTGCGAACGAGAACTCCGGATTGGGCACCACGGCCGATGGCAACCGTAACTGACATCGGGGTCGCTAATCCTAAAGCACAAGGACACGCGATAATCAGCACCGCGACTGAATTAGCCAGCGCAAGAGCCAGAGCGGGCGGCGGACCAAAAACGGACCAAATCACAAAAGTAAGCAATGCGATAGCGAGCACGATTGGAACGAAAAATGAGGCGACCCGATCTGCCACAGCCTGCACAGGAGCACGGCTTCGTTGAGCGTCGTTAACCATTTTTACGATCTGAGAAAGCATCGTGTCGGCACCAACTCTGGTTGCGACTACCAACAAAGAGCCGCTTCCGTTAAGCGTTCCAGCGACTACATTGTCGTTTCGTTTCTTCAGCACAGGCATCGCTTCGCCTGTAAACATTGACTCGTCAATGTCACTTTCACCTTCTCGAACCTCGCCGTCCACCGGGATCTTCTCGCCTGGTTTGACGCGAACTTTGTCACCCACTTTTACCGATTCAAGTGGAACATCGGTTTCAACTTTTCCGGTGACCAGATGAGCCGTTGGCGGAGCGAGGGCAAGCAAACCACGAATCGCGCCGCCAGTAGCGCTCCGCGCGCGCAGCTCCAGGACTTGCCCGAGCAACACGAGCGAAATAATAACTGCGGCCGACTCGAAGTAAACGAAGGGAAGACCGTTTTGCATCTTGAATGATGAGGGCAGAGCCTGCGGAAAAATCGTCGCGATAACACTGTAAGCATAAGCGGCGCCCACTCCCATCGCAATCAACGAAAACATGTTCAAATTACGGCTTGCAAATGAAGCCAAACCTCTCTGAAAGAAAGGCGCGCCGCAGTACGCGACAACTGGCGTGCAGAGCGCGAGTTGGACCCAATTAAACCAGGAGGCATGATGATCGATTCCTGATAAAAACGGAACTGGTGACATGGCACCCATGCCGAGAACCAGCAAAGGCACTGAGAATACGAGACTTATAAAAAATCGCTGGCGCATTTCGTCAAGTTCAGGACTTTCGTCCGACGCAACCGCGTCCATTGGCTCCAACGCCATTCCGCAAATTGGGCAAGATCCAAACTTGTCGCTTACCACCTCGGGATCCATCGGACAAGTATACTTGCCGGCGTAATTCGCCGGCGCATGATTGATACTACCAGCGACACCATCCCCGCCGTAGTCCTTGCCACCATTTTTGGTACCACTGACATACATCGCCGGATTTGCTTTAAACTTCTCGTAACAGCGCGGATTGCAGAAGAGGTAAGTTGTGCCCTCATAAGCCATCGATCCAGCCGAATTCGCGAGCTTTACCGTCATGCCGCAAACCGGATCATAGCCGGATTCCGGCTCCACAAACGATTGTGTCGAAGACTCGATGTTTAACTGATCCATGCCTGGTCGCCTTAGTACAAGGCCGCGATTATACCTGCTTGAATACTCACAGCCTTCCGGCAAGGCGCAAATCGACCGGCTTCGATGCAATCAGTTCATTACTTCATCGTTATGCGATACTTAATGCAGACATTTTCGAGGACAGGCACAGTCTTGAAGAGCCAGCAACGAAGCCCATCTCACAAATGGCGCGCCAGAATATTTCTGGCTTCTTTTGCAGTCGGTTTATTTAGCAGCGGATGCTTCAAAACAGTTTACGCACAAGACAACCTCGCAGGTTCTTCGTACTCCGTTTCGCCGCCCGGCAATGTAACAATCCAGCGTGCGGAAACAACGGAACGCAAAGAGACACTTCAGCAGGACCTCGCTGACGCGCTTTCTCCCAGGGATTCCTTGATGTTTTCAAATCGCGGCTACGTTCGCTCACGCGTGGGTGACTTGCGAGGAGCGCTCGAGGACTTCGATACAGCGATTTCGATGGATGGCAAAAACATCGAAGCTTTCTCCGGTAGAGGCTATCTGCGTCTCTATAACAGCGATGGCAAAGGTGCAATTTCCGATTTCAACCAGGCGCTCGCAGTCGATTCCAAGAACGCGTCGGCATTATGCGGTCGCGGTCAAGCTCATGCCGATATGGGCGATGAGAAAGAAGCGCTTGCCGACTTCAATCTCGCGATCAAACTCGATCCGACCAACGCGCCCTCGTACATTTTTCGCGGTTATCATCTGGAACGGCATGGCGACCAGCCTCGCGCTATCGCGGATTTCGACCAGACCATCAAACTCGATCCCAGCAATGCGCTGGCATACTGCTATCGAGGAACCGCACGGGAAGCGGTTAAAGACAATCAAGGCGCGGTCTCGGATTTCAGCACCGTAATCAAATTCGATCCGCAATACGCGTGGGCTTATTACCGGCGCGGTCAAGCGCGCGATCAATTGGGCGACAAGATTGGAGCGATTGCGGATTTCAATCAGTACATCAAATTGAAACCCGCAGACCCATGGGGTTTTCGTGCACGAGGTTTTACTCGTCAAAAGAACGGCGAGATCAAAGCAGCTATTCGAGACTACTCGCACGCCATCGAATTAGAAAAAACCGATCCATGGACGTTTAGCGCGCGAGGATTTTTGCGAGGAAAAACCGGCGATCTTCGAGGTTCAATTTCCGACTATCAACAGGCTTCGAAACTGGAACGCCATCAGAACCTCGTTACCACAAAAGCCACCGGTAAGTCTGCTACTCGAAAGAACAGCACCACCCGCGCCACCAAAAGTTCGGAGCCGATCGAAACGACGAACACGGGTGCAACCGCAGGCGCCGCTGCAACCGATACGGCAAGAGCCACGCCAGTCGCGACAACGGACTCGACCGCAAGCGCCGCTGCAGACGAAACTGCACGAGCCACTAAAGTCGCTACAACGGATTCGACCACAACCTCCTCCACGAAAGCGGCGACGAGCGCAGTCACGGTGTCCACGTCGAAAGTGGACGCCACCACCGCCGCCGGAGCCACCACATCCGAAACCTCTCCGACGATTTCGCTGATCACGAATCCGGTGGTTTACGCGTTCTCGGCGAAAACGCTTGCCGATGCACAACAATCGTTTGGTCCTCCCATAACCAAAATCAAACAGATTTTGATTTTCCATCGCCCCGGTCCTCACTGCCAGACGATGATGTGGGATGCAGACAAAGGCATCTTCTGCATCTTCATGGCCAACGAGAATATAGATGCTTATTTCCAGGGCAACCTCGGGCATGAGTTGCTGCATCTGCTCAACGCTAAGCTCTGCGACCCGTACGTAGAGGGGCTCTGCAGTGTGTTCGGGGAGGAGGCGCTGACTAGCGACAAGCGCGCCACGTACCAGTCGTTGCTGACGGCGACACCGTTCTATAAAGAGACTTATTTGATGATGAAAGAGATGAAAGAACGAGTTTCAGCTGAGAGTTATGGCAGTATTTTTCGTTTTGCAAAATATGATCCGGCAAAACTGTGGATGCACATCGACATTGACCAGTGGATGCAATCCATCCCCCCGGCGGAGCAAGTTGTCGCGAGGGAAATAATCGGCAAATTTGCCGGGCAGGTCGAGGCGACCATGCCGAAAGACGGCGTGTACGTGTTTTCGCGCCCATCCGGGGGCTAAATCGGCAGCTCTAGAAACTTTTGATATTGCAACTTGATTGCAACGTTGGCGAGGGAAGCTATGTGCATGAAGCGGCTCAGCCGCATCGACACAAAAGCTTCTGGGAGAGCCACCATGTCATTCCAACAATCACAAGAAGTACAACAACCAAAAGGCGATCAAAACGTTGGTCAATCGAACGACAACGGCACAGCCTCAGCCTCCAGCGAGATGTTCTCTTCTTTGTCACAGGATGATTGGAGCGGTTTGAACAAACTCAAATCCAACCAGTCGCTCACCGACGATTTTGGAATCACTGACAGCAAAGTAGCACAGTCTGCCGTGGCTGCTCCTGCACCAGCCGAAGAACAAACAGTTTCCCTGGATGCTGCTATGAACGACGCTTCGGTAGTGCGCTTGGCTGATGCAAGCGGCGATAACAGAGTTACCAGAGATGAACTCGAAGCCTACTCGGCTCCCGATTATTTCCAAAGCAGTCGCGATCAAATGCTCGAGCAATTCGACAACATGGCTCAAACGGCAGCAGATCCAAGCAATCCTGAGATCGACTTCGGCGATGTGTCCTCACTCTATGGTTCATTGCCAGCCAACGTAGTCGATTCCGCCAAAGCAGTAGCCGCATCTACAGGCGCAGAACGCATGACCAAGGAAAAACTCGAGTCCACCCGCGATGGAATCGGACAGATTCCAGTTGCACCATGGGAACGTCGCAATACACCTGAAACAGAGGAGCCCTTAAGCGCCGAAGATGCGGCAATGGTCGAACAGTTCAACACCGTGATCGATAATTTTGACGCCCTCGAAGAAGCTACTCACAATGACGAGCTTGGTATCGACATCGGAGACGCCAGAAGTGCCTATCTCGGAGCTATCATGGACGAAATGGCGGACTCAGTGAATTCGACAGCGCCTGGCGATACACCTGTACTGGACTCGGAATTAGAGAGTCATATCGACACGCTCCCTATGGCCGACCAGTCCAAAGAGGTAACCGAAGCGCTCAATTCGAGACTGAACGAAAATTCGCCTTTCCAATTCGCAGTTCAATCAGCTAACGCCGTTGACACCATTCAAATCCTTGATAGAGCAAGCGGAAACGCACTCTACACCAAAAAGTTCGACTACTCAAGCCCATAAGCAACTGACAAATAGAAAGCTCGATGAAGCGCCACATTACAGCACTTTCATTACAGAGCCCGGGCTCTCTCGGGTATGATCGCTAGACCGAGGGGTCACAGGATGAGCGATCAAGAAACACCGGATCAAGAAAACGTAGTTGCATTCCGGCGCAAAACCAAAGAAGAGAAATCGGAACAACGCGCAGCCCGAGTTGCAGCTCCCGATCCGAATGCGAATCTGAACATCAACAGTTCCGAATCCTTCGCGGCTGGCGACTCCGTGATGTGCCGAATTGTGCGATACGTGCCAGGCGGTTTCAACGTCATAATCATCCCGCAAAACCTGCATGGCTACTTGCCCTCCAATTCTAACCATCAAGCCGGCGACGAAATTTCTGCACTCTACGTAAAAACAGAAAAAGATCGCATCCTTCTATCCCAGCGCGCCGCAGTCGACCTGCCAAATAAATCTACAAATCAGTCTCCATCAGGCATTCATCCAGGACAAAACATAAGCGCCAAAATCTTGCGCGCTGAAGAGGGCGGTTACGAAGTACTCGTATCAAAGCTCGATGCTCTGGGCTATCTGCCGACCAACGCGCAACATAATGTCGGAGATCTGGTGCTTGCCACTTACGTGAGCATGGAAGGCAATCGCATGTTGCTTTCCGAACGTTTCAATCACTAACCGAAATGCATCGGTGTGCGTAAAAAAGTACCGTCGACAAACTCAGCCCGACTCCAAGACAGCGAGCCCCTTGTTTGAAAAAGTCCCGCACTTCCAGCTTCGAAAAAATCGCACAGCTAGCCGCAAATCATCCGTTGCCGCTGCTAGACCGGGCCGCGTCCGGCGTTCTGGATGCTGAAGCTCGACGCTTGTGGAAACTGAATGAAACGGTTCCGCCAGAAGACTTGAAAAAATATCTGCGCGCCGCCCTGTTGCAGGCATACTACGAGATCCCCGACTACAGCGCCTTCGCCGATCACATTCGCTACAATTCACTGTTCCGCCAATTCATCGGACTGGAAGCCGCCGACGAAAAATGGGATGCCGAGCGCTATCAACAACTTCATCACAGCTGGACTGTCGATCAAGAATTGCGCAAAATCTTGCTCGACATGATCGAACTGGTCACACAATTGCCGCTCCTCCCGGACGACATCGTCGGTTTCAACAATTGCAACACGATCGAAATGCGATTGAGCAATTGGATCGATCGCCATTGCCCCAAAGCAGTTTATTTCCAACAATTCACAAACCCGCCTGTCAGGCGCTTCTTCGCCAGCGTAATCTTCCGCGACTTCGAAAGCAAAGAACCACTCAATTCGCTCTTGACCGATGACGTTTTCAAAATCATCGAACCCACTTTCCCTGAGCAATTGAAACCAGAAGAAGGCGAATTCGGCGCCGAAGAACTCGTCTTCCTCTCGACCAACGAAGAACAAAGCCTACTTTTGAACTTCGGCAGAGCATCACTCTCTTGCAACCCCGATCGTTTCGAATCATGGGAAGATTCAGTGAAACCATATCTGGTACCACTAGTCGAAATCTGCAAAACCAGCCGCGCCTACAAATCACCACTTGGTGCCACCCTCCAATTCGGAAACGTCATCAACCTCCCCGCCGAAGTCGACCTCTCCGATTACTTCCACATGCTGCCCAGCCGCCCACCAAAAGTAGTGCCACCACTTTTGATGCGCGAAGAAAACCTCACCTACACCTTCCCCACCCGCCTCATGCGCAGCGCCCAAACCAGCATCCTGATGTACGAATCATCAAAACAACTACTGCGCTGCTCCTACGAAATCAACCTCACCGGCACCGGCTACAAAGTCGAACTCGACCTCGAATCCCAATGGGCCGAACCCTTTCCCATCGACGACCTCTCCCAAGTCTTCGACGACTTAAAAAACAACCTCTACGCCGCCTTCCACAGCCTGATCACCGACAGAACCCGCGACCTGTTCGAGTAATCTTATCGGCAGTCCACCGTGATTAGTTGGCCTCTACTGAATCCACATTTTGTTTAAAACGATTTTGATCACCTCCAGGCGGAAAAGCACTTGTGGCAATAGTTTCCAGTGTTTTTTGGTTCAATCAAATTTCATCAACAAATTGTTGAGACAACCGAAGGCCTCACGGAGGAGTTACCCACCCGGAGCTGGCAGGCAGCCGAAAACCAGCTATATGACATCCACTCAACCAACTTTCGAACAAGCAAAAATCACACATTCGTTGCATCACGAAAAATCTTACCCAGCCGATTTCATCTTCGCGACAAAGTTTTTAAACAGCACCATGTTCATTCAGTATTTTCGCGAATTTTGGCAGCAATCGCTTCAGTGAAATTGCGGAAAAGACTTGCGCGAAGCCGCTCGGACACGCGGGACAATATCACTAACGTCAATTGCCAGGGCATGGACAACCGGCATTTTTGATATTTTTTGAAATCGCAAACAACGCCAATTGAGAATAGAAGGGACCGACAAAGTTGGTCCGGCGAAAAAGCCGCATCTACGATGGTCCTTCCAGAATCAGATCGTCTGTTTTGCTTAAACACTGATAAACAAACGCATCTATAGGTTCCACATCACCGCAATTTAGTGATATAGCGAGGCACCATCTGCGGTGAATTCATATATTTAGAAGAAGGAGATTATGATCTGAGAACTTATTACATATACACTTCGAAGTTCAGAGCTTTAAAGCCAATTTGCTTAAAAGCCCATGAATAGAGGTACTCCGAGGACAATTATTACGGAGTGCGAAGTGGCGCGGCACCACAGTTGGTGCGCAAAAAAATATCACTCATAACAGCCAAGCTAGCAAATTGCGCCGATTAAACGACGCTTATTTCACGAAAAACCGACCTTTTATACGCGCCAACCGCAAGAATGTTGAACGCTAACCGTAGTCCCAGCGGCGGCTTCAAGCCCGAGCGGGGCAGTTTGGCGGCTCTTTACAAAGAGTCATCGACGTTCGTTGCCAAGCGGCCCGTTTGGTTAGGGTGAGGGTCCGTTTTTCCATATGCCCTCGAGTCGAACAAAACACCCAAGATACCTTTCCTGTCTGAGCACTAAATCCATTCCACCCACCGCATCCATGCGGACTGAGGAATGAAGCCTATCGGCAAGCTCAGATATTGTGGAAATATCTTGTGTGCAAGTTCCCTCAGCATTTTGGTTGAACGTCTGCGGACTATCACGTCCGTGTGGACTCTCTCGTGTCGGTCATGTAGACCGCCTCGAAACCACCTCCATTCAAAGGAACTTCGCAATGCAAAACGGAATCCTCCGCTACTGCGTGGCGGCGCTCGCGCCGATGCTGCTTCTGTCGTTCTCCGGTATCCTGCACGCCGCGGACAAGCCCGAGTACGTACAGCCCAAGCCGCTCGCCGACCAGCTCTCCAACACGACGCTCTCCCCGGTCAAGACAGGCGTCCTGCGTGTGCCGACCATCACGTGGCCCGGCGACGTGGCGACCATCTTCACCGAGCAAGACGGCATCTTCAAGGCCGAGGGGCTCGCGGTCGAACTCTTCTGCGAGAACGACTTCGCCAAGCAGGTTCGCGGTGTGCTGGACGGCGAGACGCCGTTTCTGCGCGGCGACCTGGGGATGATCAACGCGGCGGCGCCCGTCTTCGAAAAGGCAGGCACCGAGCTTGTGGTCTTCTACGTTCTGACGCGCTCGACCGGCGGCGACGTGCTCGTCGTTCGCACCGGCACCAACAGCCTGCAAGACATGAAGGGTAAGACCTACGTCCTGCAGCTCAACGGCCCGCACATGAGCTTCTTTTCTCAGGTGCTCGCTCGCGGTGGTCTCAAGACCTCGGACGTCAATATCAAATGGGTGAAGGAGCTGACGCTTCCCGCCTACGACACCAAGGGCAAGGCCGTCGACCCGCGCACGGTGTTCGCTAACGACCCGACCGTGGACGGCTGCTTCGTGATTAGCCCGGACGCGGCTGCCATCACCAGCGGTGGCGCCGAAGGCGTCAAGGGCAGCAAGCAACTGTTCTCGTCCAAGTCAGCTGACCACGTCATCTTCGACGTGTACGCCTGCCGGGCCGACTGGTTCAAGGCCAACACCGCGACGGTCGAGAAGTTCGCCCACGCGCTCCTTGTCGGCACCGAGAAGTTCCAGACCCTCAACGCCGACAAGACCAGGGACGCCGCCAAGTACGGCAAGCTCATGACCCGCTCGGCCGAGCTCCTGTTCGGCTCCAACGACCCCAAGGCCGTCTCCGACGTCGAAGGTTCGCTGGGCGACTGCACGTGGGTCGGCTTCCAGGGCAACGTCAACTTCTTCACCGGCAACGGCACGACTCGTTCGTTCGCCGTATTGAAGGAAGAGATCCAGACCAGCTTCATCGACCTCGGCCTGCTCAAGGCCAAGGCCCCTCTGACGACCGCCAACTGGGACTACACCAAGCTCGCCAACGGTCTTAAGAACGTCGACCTGACGTCGGTGCCGAAGCCCACCTTCGACGCCACCAAGACGCAGCAGGCGGTCGAGAACAAGATCGCAACCGAGCTGGATAAGTGGAACGACGAAGGCAGCATCTACCAGTTCGAAGTCTACTTCCCGCCCAAGGCGATCGCCTTCGACCCGACCAGCTACGAAGACGCCTTCAAGAAGGCTCTCGAACTGTCCGCCACCTTCGGTGGTGCCCTTGTCGTGATCGAAGGTCACAACGCCCCGGACGCCGTCAACCAGGCCAAGGCGCTCGGCAAGAGCGCGACCGAAATCGCCGGCATCGAACAGGCGGCCCGCAACCTTTCGCTCAACCGGGCGACGTCGGTGCGCAGGGCGTACCTCGAGTTCTGCAAGAAGAAGGGCCTGCCCGTCGACGAGTCGCAGTTCGTCGCGGTCGGCATGGGCGTCAAGTCGCCGAAGTTCGCCAACCCTGCGACCGAAGCGGAGTGGAACTCCAACCGTCGGGTCGTGTTCCGGGTGAAGGCCGTCGAAACCGAGTTCGACACCTTCCGTCCGGCCGGCAAGTAACTCAACCCGAACAGTTCCATTCCAACCCAAACGCAGGAGAATCTCATGAAGAAGTTGGCTAACAAGTTCTGCTTCGGCGCGCTCGCGGTGATCGCCGCGACGCTGTTGACCACCGGCTGCTCCAAGCAGCCCCAACCCCAGCCGCAGCCCTGGCAAGCGCCCAACGCGCAGGTCCAGGTCCAGCCCGGAGTACCGGGGGCGCCCTCGGCACCCGGAGGAGCCGCACAGGCGGCCATCCCCCAGGGCGAAATCTCGCTCGCGCGTAACTTCTACTTCGTCTTCGACGGGTCGGGGTCGATGCGCGGAGCCCGGCTCCGGGACGCGAAAGCCGCGGTCCGCGAGTTCATGAACAACGTCCCCAACGACGTCAACCTCGGGCTCTACGTCTTCGACTATTACGGCGAACGAGAAGTGCTTCCGCTGGGCGGCAACAACCGCACCAAGTTCCTCGCCGAAATCGACAAGGTCTCGGCCGACAACGGCACACCCCTGGGTGCCTCCGTCCGCACCGGCGCCCGGGCGCTCGCCGCCCAGCGCGACAAGCAGTTGCAGTACGGCGAGTTCCGCCTGATCGTCATCACCGACGGTGAGTCCAGCGACTCGATCGAGTACGGCACCGACGAAGCCGAACGACTGCTGGTACCGATCTATACGATCGGCTTCCAGATAGGCGAACGTCACGCCTTGCGACAGAAGTCCGTCTCGTACAAATCCGCCAACGACCTCCAGGAGCTGCGCAAGGCTCTGGAGGACGCGGCCGCCGAGCTGGACGTCTTCGACCCGCAGTCCTTCAAGAAGTGATCGCACCGAACCGGTGTGAGCACTGGTACCGCTGACGGTGCCACGTCGGGAGGGAAAACGGCTCTATCAAATGGATTCGGTGATAGCAAACCGGATCCATTTGATTCCGTTTAATCCCAAACCTTTCTATGCGATGCAAACGGAAAGGCGTTCCGACGCCACCTGAAGTGCATCCTGATCACATTCACACTAGCCGTCCGGAGACTGTAACCGGGCGGCGTTCGTTGGGAGAAACTTCGCATGAAGAACAGAACCGTTATCTTCGCGGTCGCCATCCTCCTTCTGGGAGTGCTGGGGATCGGCATCTACAAAGTGAGCAGCAACTGGCTCCTCAAGAAGAAAGAACAAGAAGCGGCAGTCGGCGGCTCCGACGCCAAGGTCAACCGCGTCATCCGCGGTTGCGGTGACGGCTACCTGGGCTACTCCATCCTCAACACGCCGGAGATGAAACGGCAGATGGCCAGGCGCGGTCAGGGTCTTGCCTGGACCGACGACGGCGGTTCATATGAGGATCGCCTGGATAAGTTCGCCAAAGGCGACTACGACTTCATCGTTTTGCCCGTCAAAGAGTACCTCCAGCACGGGCTCAAGCACAACTACCCGGGCGTGATTACGGCTGCCATCGCCGACTCGACCGGCGCCGACGTCATCCTCGGATTCGAAGACAAGCTGCCCACCGGCACCATTGCCGACCTGAACGACGCGTCGCGCAAATTCGTCTACGTCAAAGCCAGCCCCTCGGAGTTCCTGATCGACCTCGCCGTCGTGGACTTCGACCTGTTCAACTTGACCAAGACCGACTCGTGGCGCAGCGAACAAGCCGACATCGCCCACGTGATTGCCGCCGCCAAGCGTCGCGAAGGAGACTTCTTCGCGCTCTGGGAACCGGACGCCTCGCGGCTTATGCGCGAAGTGCCGGGCTTGAAGAAAGTGTTCGGGTCCGACAAATTCCGGGGCTACATCGTCGACGTCTTCGTGTTCAAGCGCGATTTCGTCACCAACAACCACGACGACGTGGTCGCCTTCTTCGAGGCGTACTACAGCTCGATGCGCACGTTCAGCGGCGATCGCGACAAGATGCTGGAAGAGCTCAAGGTGGCGACCGGCATCAACAACAAGACCGAGCTGGAGTCCGTCCTCAAGACGGTGGACTGGCAAGACCTGCAGGAGAACTGCCTGAAGCAACTGGGCTTCGGTCAGGGTTCGTCTGAAGGCATCCTCAACTGCATCGGCGTGTCGACCGCGGTTCTGGTCAAGACCGGGCGGCTCAAGTCCGACCCGCTTGCCGACCCGTATCGCATCATCAACACGTCGGTTCTGAAGGCGGTGCAAAACCGGCTGCCGGCCGAGCTCGGCAACTCCAACGTCAAGCGCCAGTTCGCCCAGCTCACCGAGAAAGAATGGCAGGCGCTGCCGGCGATTGGCACGACCCAGGTGAAGAACATCACCTTCCAGACCGGCTCCGCCGTCCTCGACGAAGCCGGTGAGAAGACGGTCGACGAGATTGCCGACCGGCTCGCCAACAACTATCCCGACACGCGTGTTGTCGTGATGGGGCACACCGCCTCCGGTTCCGACGAATCGGAAAGCATCAAGCTCTCGAAAGAACGCGCCGAAGCGGTCGTGCAGCGGCTGATCGCCGTCCACGGCATGCCTGCTTCGCGGTTCAAAGTGGACGGCAAAGGTTCGATGCAGCCGCCCTTGAGGCGTCCTGACGAGAACAGCCGCGCCTTCATGTACCGCATTCCCAGAGTCGAGTTCCACCTCTTCATGGACAACGCCTTTTAAAGGAAAGGAGGTTTTTTAGTGGCCGAACAACCAACATCGCGCGACATTCTTCGTGCCCGGGACGCTCCTGTCGAAAAGCGCCCCGGGAGCGAGGACTTGAAGCCAGGCGTGGTGACCAAGCGCGTCTTAAAAGATTGCGCCAGCCATGCCACCACGATTTTTCCTCTGACCGGAACGGCTCTCGCCATCGCCTGGACCGTCATGATCGCCCCGTCGCCGGCATCACTGATGGTGGCAATCGGATGCACGTTCATCGGTGCCTGTAGTTTCCTCTACCACTACGTGCTCAAAGGCCCCGAGCGCGTGGTCGCTCGTCAGAAAGAGCTGATGGCATTGCGCCGTCAGCACGACCTTTACGAAGGTTACCGAGTCGGTCTGGAGTGCCAGGACGTCGGTTTCGACGAGGGCGCCAAGGAAGCCGGCGAGCTCATCATCGCGTACGAGAAACTGGCGAAGTACCTCGCCTCCAAGGAAGCAGCTTCGGCAGCCAGCTTCGCGCTGCAAGCCGAGGATGTCTACAAGCAAGGCAGCCAGACCATCCGCAAGGCGCTCGATCTGTACAAGGCGCTCCAGGCAGTCGACGTCAAGACGCTCAAAAAAGAGCTGAAAACCTGGCAGACCAAACGCGCGAAGCTCGAGGGCAGCGAGCCCGAAGCCAAAACGCTCGACAAACAGATCAGCGCCCACTCGCGCCGATTGACTCAGCACGACGAAAACACCGGCGACCTGGCCGAACTATTCGCTCAGGTCGACGACATCGAAGCGGCGCTGGAGACGACCTATATGGACCTGGTCCGGATGGGCAACGTCGACCCGGCCACATACCTCAGCCAGGACGGCGGAGCGGCCGACCGCATGAGAAGCGCCGTGGCCGCTCGTCAGCGTGTGCAGGACCGCCTGCGCAGTGCCGGCGAGGAAGACGAAGAGAAGCGCGAAAAGCGCAACAAGTACATCCAGCTGGCTGAAGCCGCGCAAGCGCAAAGTCAGACGGAAGACCGTACCAACGCTCGCGAAGAAGACTAAGCAGAAACGGGCGAATCGCCTGGCGGACTGAAACTCCACCTGGCACGCTCTTGCCGCTGCCCCGTCGGGCAGCGCGTTTCGGCTCTATCCACCATCCCAAGAAAAGGACTACGTCATGAGACTGTTCAACGCAATCGGTCGTTTCTTCTCCAACATCCTCACCAAGCTGGGTCTGCGTGCCGAAGCCGCCGCCGATGCGCAGTTCACCAAGGACGCCACCAGCAAGGCGATGGCCTTCGACCTCTACGGCGAGGACCTCGAAAAGGACTTCACGGCGCTGGCCGACGCCATCACGCAAGCCGAGATCGCCGTCCAGACCAAGCGCGACGCCCGCGACAGCTCCAAGACCAGCAAGAAGGACGCCGAGAAAGCGCTCACCGGCGCCCTCTCCGCCTACGAGGTCGCGCAAGCCAGCTTCACGGCCGCCAGGACCGACGAAGACCGCGCCCACTGGCAGGCCCAGATGGACGAGGCCCAGAAGGACGGCACCCAGTTTCAGGCGGACATCACCCGCCTGGCCGCCCAGTTCGTCGAGCTCAAGGCCGAAGTGGAAGGGCACGAAGAGAAGCTCGAAGAGCTGATGGGTCAGCTGGAAGAGATCCAGAAGGAGATGGCCAACCTGCCCGCCGAGAAGGCGCAGGCCATCGCCGACCACATCGCCAACTCCAAGCTGCTCGAAGCCTACGAGCGCGCCATGGGCATGCGCAAGACCGCCAATCGCCGCCCGATCGACGCGGTCAAGGAAGACAACAAGGCGATGGCCACCAAGACCAAGGTGGTCGGCAAGATCGCCGGCGTCGACGCCGACAAGAAGCGCGCCAAGTACGTCAGCCAGGGCGAGAAGGAAGAGGCCGGCACCGACTTCCAGAAGATGCTCGCCGCCCGCGCCGCCCAGCGCACCCAGTCGACCGGCGACGCCCCCGTCACCGAGAAGCCGGCGGCCTCGGACGAACGCCCCAAGATCTAAGGCTACACTCGTAGTTGATTGATTCTCGGCACCACCTGCAGTGCGCAGGTGGTGCCGTCGCCGCTGTCGACGAAAAAAACGTTCAAGGCTCTGAGCCGATGGTGACGCTGTTGCGCCTCCACCGGTTCGGCCATTGTCTTCTCGCCTTCACCAAAACATTCTCAGGAACAACGAATATGAGCTCATCCATCACCCCGACCGCGTCCTTCGGCTTCGCCCTTTTGAGCCAGGAGCTGGCCCAGAAGCCCAACGAAAACGTCCTCATCTCGCCGGTCAGCGTCTCGGTCGCCCTGGCCATGACCGCCAACGGCGCCCGCGGCGACACGCTGGCGGCCCTTGTCAACGGGCTGCGCCTCACCGGCCCGACCGACAGCTTCGCCGCCCACAACCAGAGCTACGGCAGCCTGCTCAACGAACTGAAGGGCACCAAACTCGGTGTCACCCTGCAACTGGCCCAGGCGCTCTGGGCGGCCGAGGGCACCGACTTCGACGCCGACTTCCTCAGCGCCTGCTGGAAGGAGTACAAGGCGGCCGTCAACGTCGAGGACTTCGCCGCCCCGGACACGCTCGAGCACATCAACCAGTGGTGCTCGGACAAGACCAACGGCAAGATCACCAGCATCCTCGAGGAGATCAACCCCAACAACGTGATGTACCTGCTCAACGCGGTGTACTTTAAGGGCGAGTGGACGGAGAAGTTCGACAAGAACGACACCGAGGACGGTGCCTTCCAGACTCCGGACGGCAGCAAGCAGCACCCCCTGATGAAGCGCTCGGGCGAGATCCTGCACTCGCGCAGCGCCGACTACGAAGCTGTCGCCCTGCCGTTCGGCACCGCCAAGCGCATCCACCTGTACGTCTTCCTGCCCGCCGAAGGCAAGACCCCGGCCGACCTGGCCGCCACGTTCGACGAAGCGAGCTGGACCGCCGCCACGCAGCGCTTCCACGAGAGCGACGGCACGCTGCACCTGCCCCGCTTCAAGGTCGAGTACAGCAACCAGCTCAACGACTCGCTCAAGGCGCTCGGCATGGAGCCGGCGTTTAAGAAGACTGCCGACTTCAGCGGCATGGGCGACCTGCCCGGTCTCCACATCACCGACGTGCAGCACAAGACCTTCGCGTCCTTCGACGAGGAAGGCGGCGAGGCGGCGGCGGTCACCTCGGTGGGCATGGGATTCGAGAGCTGCATGATGCCCTGGGAACTCACCGTCAACCGGCCGTTCCTCGCCGTACTCGCCGACCCGACCACCGGCGCCATCCTGTTCGCCGGCTCGATCGTCAACCCGTAAGCAGCGGCATGAGCTGCGCCGTTTCGTACGCGGCGTAGCGATTCGTCACACTGCCGATTAGAACCGACACTTTCGCGGCGTCGCCATCGATACGACGCCGCGATCCCTCTGTCCCTTATAAGGGACACGGCAAATTTTGCCGGAAGTTTCTGGCAGGACCAGCCAGATCAGAAGTCGCGTCGCGTGCAGCGAAGCGGCGTCGCTAACAACGACGCCAAGAAGTTCGCACCACCTATGGTGCCGATTAAAACCGGCACTGCCTCCGGCGTCGTGAATAACGGCGTCGGCGGATTCGACGATCGCAAGGTCGTCGCGAGTTAGCGGCATTCTGTGCGATGACACAACCCATGCCGATCGGCATGAACGTTTTGTCCTCCATAAATGCCGCTAAGCTCACAGGCTTGACGAGCGGTTCGTTTGAAAACGACCGCTCATTCCTGGTCGGGGCTTGTGCCTCGACCTCACTCAACCCGTTGAACAAGGAATCTCGCATGAACAAGTTCTCCCGCCGCGGCATCCTCGGTGCCTTCGCCTCGTTCGGTCTGGCCGCTGTCTTCGGCATGACCGGCTGCTCCAAGCCCGCCGAAGCGCCCAAGGCCGCCGCTCCGACGCCGGCCGCCGCGTCGACCAAGAAGGACTTCAAGGTCGTGGTCTCGATCTACGCCGGCTGGATGCCGTGGTACCACGCCAACGAGACCGGCATCCTGAAGAAGTGGGCCGACAAGTACGGGCTCAACATCAAGGTCGACTACATGAGCTACCCGGCTTCCCTCGACGCCTTCGTCGCGGGCAAGGCCGACGCCTGCGTGATGACCAACATGGAAGCGCTCGACATGCCGGCGGCCGCTGGCATCGACACGACCGTTGTCATCGTAGGCGACTACAGCAACGGCAACGACGCCGTGCTGACGCGCAAGGGGCTCAAGCTCAAGGACATCAAGGGACAAAACGTCTTCCTGGTCGAGAAGACGGTCTCGCAGTACATGCTGACGCGCGCCCTCGAGATCGAGCAGACCGGGCTGACCGAGAAGGACTACACCATCTTCAACGTCTCCGACGAGGACATCGCCCCCTCCTTCCTGGCTAGCGCCAGCCAGAACGTGGTCGTCACCTGGAACCCGATGGTGATGGAGATCGAGAAGACCAATGGCGTCACCAAGATCTTCGACAGCTCGCGCATCCCGGGCGAAATCCAGGACTTGATGGTCTGCAACACCCGCGCCCTCAACGCCAACGAAGACTTCGCCCGCGCGCTCAACGGCGCCTGGTACGAGGTTCTCGAGCTGATGCAGGGTCACGGTCCGGACACCGAAGCGGCGCTCAAGGTGATGGCTGACAACGCCAAGTGCTCGGTCACCGAGTTCAAGGGGCAGCTCAAAACCACCAAGATGTTCTACACCCCGGCCGAAGCGATCGAGTTCACCAAGAGCGACGACATCAAGGCCAAGAACGACCTGGTCCGCAACTTCTGCTTCACCCACAACCTGCTCGGCGAAGGCGCGCCCTCGGTCGACGTCGTCGGCATCCAGTACCCGGACGGCACCGTCCAGGGCGACCGCCGCAACATCAAGTTGCGCTACACGGTCAAGTTCATGGAAGAGGCCAAGAACGGCCAGCTCAAGAAGTAAGTATTCAGCCGCGAGGACTGAACGGATAGCAAAAGTCGCCTCAGGCGATGAGCACCGCCTGTGACACCACAGTCCGCCGGGATGGGCTGAACAAGCCCATCTCGGCATTTCGCTGAGGGCACACGCCCTCAGGATGGCGTGCCACTGACGAGCGTCTCCACGCTCACACTCGTTTTCAAAATCCAACTCGCTAACCAGGGTTGGCAGGCTCGAACACCGTCAGACCAGGAGAATGCCCGCGCGCATTTTCCTGGTCTTTTTGTATTTCTACCACCCTCAAAGAAAGGGGAGCGCGTACAAATGTTACGTGTTTTTACTAAACTGCCCTTCTGGGCCCGGGTCGGAATGGGCTTCTTGCCCTTCATTCTGCTCGGCTGGTTCTACATGTCGGGCGCCAACGACCTGCGCGTCAAAGAGGCCCAAACCGGCGGCGGCGAGTCGGCAGCGTCGACCAAGCTCATGCCTTTGCCCTCCGAGATGGTGGAAGGCTTCCACCGCTCGGCCCTCACGCCTGACCCCAAAGGCGAGATTCGCCTCTACGTCGACACCTGGGCGTCGCTCAAACGATTCGTCATCGGCATCACAATCGTCGCTGTCGGGGGCGTGCTCATCGGTCTCTACATGGGCACGTTTCCCCTGATCGACGCCGTGCTGTACTACTTCTTCGTGTTCGTCAAGAACATTCCACCCTTACTGCTCTTGCCGATCTTGTTCATCTACCTCGACGTCGGGGAGTTGTCCAAGATCATGCTCGTCGTCATCGGCGTGCTACCAGGGGTGGTGCTGGACGCCCGCAAGCGCGCCCTGGAAATCCCGCGCGAAGAGCTCTACAAGGCGCAGTCGCTCGGCGCGACTGACCAGGAAATCACCTGGAGCATCATCTTCCCGCAAATCCTGCCGCGCATGATCGGCTCACTGCGCCTGAATTTCCAGGCGGCCTGGTGCTACGTGATCGCCGGCGAATCGATAGCAGCGGCCGCCGGCATCGGCTACCGCATCTTCGTCCTCAGGCGGTATGTCGCCATGGACGTGATCATTCCCTATGTCCTGTGGGCGACCATCATCATGTTCGTCCTCGAATACACCTTCCAGTGGCTGGAAACCCGGTACCGCTGGGTGGACAAATAAGGAGCATTCACACATGAGCGAATCCGAAACCACAACAACCGCGACTCGGCATGCCACCGCCCCCGGTGACGCCCAGTATCTGATCGACGTGCGCGACGCCTCGGTCTCCTACCCCTCGGAGAACGGCCCGCGCACCATCCTCAACAACGTCTCGCTGCGCGTGCGGCAGGGCGAGCTGGTCACCGTAGTCGGCCCCTCCGGCTGCGGCAAGTCCACTCTCCTGCGCCTGGTGGCTGGCATCCAGCGCCCCAACCAGGGCACGGCACTCGTCAACGGCCATCCGGTCTCGCGGGTGACGCGCGACTGCGGCATGGTGTTCCAGAACTCGCTGGTCTATCGACATCTGTCCGTCGCCGACAACATCGGTCTGGGCATCATGCTCGAAAAAACCAACTTGCTGGAACGCGGCGCCACCCTGCCTGCCCGGGCAGCAACCGCGCTGGTCTGGGAAGCGCTGCACGCCGGCCGCCAGCTCGGCAAGCGCGTCGGTCTCTTGCCGCGCGTCAAGCTCGACCAGGAGACGGTCGCGACTGCCCCCTTGCAGAGCAAGGCCCTCGACTTCATCCGCTACTACCGGGTCCGCCGGCAGTCGCGCGAACAGGCTTACGACCTGCTCGAAGACGTCGGTCTCTCGCCTGCCGACGGCAACAAGTATCCGTACGAGCTCTCGGGCGGCATGCGTCAGCGCGTCGCCATCGCGCAGGCTCTTATCATGCAGCCCAAAATCCTGCTGATGGACGAAGCCTTCAGCGCCCTCGACGAGCGCACCCGCGAAGAGATGCAGGACGTGGTCTGGGACCAGTGGACCCGCCACGGTCTGACCATCTTCTTCGTCACCCACGTTCTTAAGGAAGCGGCAAAACTGGGTAGCCGGCTGATCTGCCTCTCGCAGTACTGGGTCGACGAAACCACGGGCAAGCAGGGCAAGGGCGCCCGCATCGTGGTGGACCGCCAGGTTCTGGGTGCCGCCCAGAAGCCCTCCGAATTCGTCAACAACGCCGAGTTCACGACGCTCGTCGAAGGCATCGGCAAGGGCTTCGACGTTAAGAAGCTGCAGCGCGAAGGCGCCTTCGACCTCAGTCACGCCGACGCATTCCGTATCACTTCCTCCCCACCGAAGAAGGAGCTTACATAATGAGTGCAACCACTCCTCCACATGCGGAGGGGTCGACCAGCAGTCGCGCATCTGCGCCACCGCCTGCGGTGCCCCAAAGATCAGGCGGCGACAGACCCGGTCAGACCGCCGCACCGAAAGTCGCCGGTCCGACCACACCCCCGCCGTCTGCCGGTTCCGTAACGGCAGCGCTGCTCGCCGCTCCGGAGCCACCCCCGACACCGCCCGCGGTGCCGGAACGGACGGCCTTCATCGAAGAGATTTCCACCGCCTACTCCGACTGCGGTCGGTCGGTGGTCTTACTCTCCGGTAACCGCCACGACCTCTTCCCGACCATGAAGGGCGGCGAACGTTTCTTCGAGTTGGAGCGCACGCTCTACCAGGAGTTGTCGCCCAACTTCACCGTCATCCGCTTCGACTGCGCGACCGGCATCGGGTTCTTCGACGACGCAGAACAGAAGACGCTCGCCAAAGCGGTTTCGGAAGCGGACGCCCTGGTGCTCGACAAGTCGGCCAAGATGGGCAGCTTCGAGAGCAACGTCAAAGCGACCTCGATCGACCCACTGGCTGCGCTGGTCTTACTGGCCGACACGCTCAAGGGCGTCAACGCCGTGCGGCTCAACGAAAAGAAAGTCAAACCGGTTTGCGTGGTGATCCGCTTTGCCGGATCGCTCTTTCCGGCAGGCGACTTCGATCGCCTCTCGGACGCCGACCGCAAGAAGCTCGTCACCTTCCTGAGCCTGATCGAGTCACCCTGGTTTCAGGAAAGCTCACATCTGATCGTGCTTGTCGCCGACACCCAGAGCGAAGTCAACGCTCGCATTCTGGCACTGCCGGCGGTGCACACCACGGAGATTGACCTGCCCACGCAGTCCGAGCGCAGCCGCTTCATCACCGGCTTCAAGGGCGGACAGCGAGTCGTGCCGGTCGACTTCGAGCACGGACTCGACCTCTTCGCGCAGGACACCGCCGGTCTCACCCTGCGTTCTGTCTACGGCTTGATGGAAACGGGGCGGCGCACCAGGAGCACAATCCGGCGCTCGGACGTGCTCGACGAAATCAACGCGCGCCTGCGCAGCGACCTTGGCGAGATGGTTACCTTCTCGCGTCCGGAACACAAACTGGATGACATCATCGGCGGCAAGAAGTCGGAGGAATTCTTCCTCGACATCTTCCGGCGCTGCGAAAGTCCGGATACGGCCATTCCGGTCATCCTCGTCTCCGGTCCTAACGGGTCTGGAAAGACCTTCCGACTGGAAGCATACGCCGCCGCCTCCGGTCGCGTCGTCATCGAGCTCAAGGGGCTGCGTGGTAAGTACTTCGGCGAGACCGACGCTGCCTTCGAAAAGCTCAAGCTCCGGATCAAGAACTACAACAAGGTTCTGATTCTGGTCGACGAAGCGCACACGGCCATGGGCAGCGTCCACAAGGGCGATACCCACGAAACCGAAAAGCGCCTGGCCGGCAACTTCATCAAGCTGATGGGCGACCCGAGCATGTTCGGCAAAGTGCTCTGGGGCCTCATGACCTCGCGCCCGGACTCGCTCGACCCGGACGTGAAAAGCCGCGCGCCGATCCAGATTCCGATCTTCGACCCGGAAGGAGACGACCGCAAGTACTTCGTCACCGAGCTGTTCGGTCGCAAGAAGGTGCCGATTCCAGAAGTCGAACTGGACGAGGTGCTGCGCATCACGGCCAACTACTCGGCTCGTGACTTCAGCTTCCTGGTCAAGGAGACCAGAGGTCAGGGCAAAAACTCTGTGCTCAAAACCCTGGAGGTCTGGCGCGCCAGTGCCTCCATCCTGCGCGAACGCCGGCTGCAAACTCTAATCGCCGCGCAACACTGCAGCTACCCCGGGCTGCTGCCGGCCGACCTGCGCGACAAAGTCGGCACCGACGATTACGAAGCCGAAATCCAGACGCTCAAGTACGCGCTCAAGATGTAGCTGATACCGCCTGCGGTGCCAGCGAACAACTGTCCAAGCAACGGCACCGGACGTTGCCTGGTGCCCCACAAATTGCCGCCGCGACTTCATCAGAGGTCGCGGTGGTGGTGGTTTGACCCAGTCGCCATCAGCCTTTAAAAGCGATGGCGATTTTTCGCCGGACCAACCGGCAAGCACAAGTTCACTTCTTTCTAAGGGATTCGCTCACCCGAATAGCCCTTCGGCAGCTAACTTTCATAAGGAGCCTCAGTGTGACCGCAGACAAAACCCCCAAGCCCCGCGCTCCATCAAAACGCAAGCCGGTCGTTCCACTGCCGGATGTGGAGGAGCGTGGGCAACAAAACCTGAAGATGCTGGATTCGCTCCCCGAGCTGGCGCGCACCACGGGCTCGTTGTTCGATCGCCACGAAGCCCGCGCCTTCAGCTGCTACGCCGGCATCGCCAAGCCCCAACCCGGCGACGATCCACGCGGGCAGAAGATCCTCCAGGTCGTCCCCGAAGGCCAGCTCTGGCCCGACGATAACGACCCGGTCATCCCGCCTCAAGGTGAAGCTGCCCACGACATGCTGCGCGCCTACATCCTGGGAGAATACTACCCCTGCGTGGGAGCCCGAGCGGCATTCGCCAAGGCGACTTACCGTTTTGGTTTCTACAAACAGATGGGTCATATCAGCGCAGTGGCCGCCATGGGTCGCGACCTCCGGCGTTTCGTCAACGAGTACGAACAGCTCGGCGACTACACGACCTTCATCGCCGTGTTCAAGACTCCTCAGCTCACCACCGAGGACCAGTTCGAACAAGCGCTCTGGCAGCACCTCCAACTGCTGCACGACCACGACAACGGCGAATGGGATCCGCACTACTCGTGCAATCCCAAGACCAGCAACTTCGGCTTTTCCTTCTCCGGCAAAGCATTCTTCGTGGTCGGCATGAACCCGGGCGCCTCGCGCTTCTCCCGGCGGTTCACCTTCCCAACCCTGGTCTTCAATCCGGAATCGCAAATCCGGAAACTGAAGGAACAGGGCGGACTGGAACAGTTTGCCTCGACCGTCCGTATGCGCGACACGCTCTTCCAGGGCACAATCAACCCGGCCCTGCCGACCGACTCCGCCACCACCGGCGGTGAGGCTCGGGTCTACTCCGGCAAAGCTCACCACGACGGCGACGGCTGGCAATGCCCCTTCAGACCACGCCCTTCGCTGCTGGCAAAGGAGGGTCAGCCCAAGCAGCCCAAGTGATGAAACGGCCGCGCCACCACAGATAGGGCCGCCACACCCGCCAACCAGGCGACTGCGCCATCACTAGCGAAGCGACTCAACCGGCACACCAAGCCGCGTTTGAGTCGTTTCGCTTAAAAGAATTGCTACTATAACGCCTCGTATAAGCAAAGGCAAAAAAACGCGGTCTAGATCAAAAGCCTCTAGACCGCTTCCCAAAACGCTGCTGGCTGATTCGATGGATTCGCACCAACCAGAGCAGCAGACTTATTTTTGCACCACGCCGACAGAAGGCAATGCTATTTGGACATCAGCGTAGTGTCACCGATGGTGCTCAGCCGACGAACCTGACGCGTTTCAAGAACGTCGCCTGGCATTCAGTGAATCCGCTATCCGATCAACAGCTCTGTCGAAATCGGCCAGCAAAGGCGAGTCGTTCAGCAGATCGTCGATGGTTCTCGCGATGATAAACCTCGACAAAGAATCGGGTGATACTTCACCGCGATGACGCAAGCGAAGATACTCACTGAGCGACACTGCATCGACTCGCACCAGGGCGACATGATGCGGTTTCAGCGGCTCAACAAACAGCCTCCAGGCAAAAAGATACGCCAGAATCGACGAAGCCTCCTTGCGGTAGCTCTCATTGTCAACGCGGGTCCGGTCGATGTCGATACGCACACGTTCAAACCCAAACGAAAGCGGCTCCGGTTCGTAGACCCTTGTCGTCAGCTTACCATCGGCACCAGGCAGTTGAAATTCCATGCGCCCAAGAACAATTTCGTTGGGAACAGTCAGATCAAACAGCGCATGCTTGTCGAATTTGTAAATCAAATCAGCCCAGGCACGATCGCCCTTGCTGTTGGCGGTAACAATCATGGTCCCGAAGCAATCCGCCAGACGCGGGATGAAGGCGTTGTCGAATTCCACCGATACGAACACGGTGGGGAGAAAGTCGGCTTTGCGCCTGATCGAGCCCGCAAAACCAGAATCAGACGATTTCAGTGTTTTCATAAATTCCTAGATTTAGGCAAGTAGTTGATGGGAGCACGTCATGGCCGAATATTTGGCAGCGACGCTTGTTTTTTGTTCATTGCTTAGATCAAAGTGCATAGAGCCGTTGCAATAAGCGGCTCGCAGCCTTCCACCGCGGCAAACAACCAGGACAACTTGGCCGACAGGAACATCGCAGCCACGGAAAGCTTGTTGGACAGCTTATCGAGGATGCGCTTCCTGCGAGCTCTGAGATGAAACGCTCTGGTGGCATCTGCCCCTTCCGCCCGGGCATCGAGTAACAGCGCCAGGCTCTCCAGATCCGCTTCAATCCCCGGGTAATTCGGCCCCGAAGTGCGGTCCACCAGATGACAGATGCGGATACGCTTGTTGAGCGCGGCGACAAGATCGGACTTCTCGCGTTTGCGATAAAGGGAAGCAAGTGACTCAAGCTCCACGACCAGACTGCGCGCTTCAGGACCAACAGCTTTCTCCACGATCCGCATGAAGTCGAGCTGGCTTGCGGTATTACTGAAAAGTTCTGCTTTCGTTGCATCACCAACCAATTCGTAGGTCGACGACAATTCCCGATAAACACGCAGACACTCTTCGGAGGGCAAGCCCGCAGCTTCGTGAATGTCGACAACCTTATTGAGACAAGCAGCCGCCTCGGCATACTTCGTCTGACTCTTCAGCGCCTCGGCAAGCGTCAGTAGATTGATCACCCGCTCGGTCGTCAGATTGACTTCCTGATCTGACGCCTTCTTTAATTTCGCCGTATCACCACCGGTGATGTCAGCGCTCTGGAGTTTGTTGAGCGTCTTAAGCTCGTAAGCCTCGGCGATTTCCTTCAGCAGCACCTCAGCATCAGAGAAAGAACCAATCGCGATAAAACAGATTGCCAGCTTCCTTTGCGCTGCGATTAGCCTGTCGTCGGTACTTTCGCACGACAGTCGAAAGATTTTCAGCCCGCGCTGGTAGAACATTCGAGCTTCGCCTGGATGACGATACTCCCAGTGCAAATCACCAAGCGTGATCCACTGCCGCGCAGTGATCGGATCGTGCTTGCCGAACATCATGCGGTCGAAATCGATCAAGCGCCAGATAATCATTTCACGCCTGGTGAATTGATCTCGAACGCTGTTCGGATCGAACACCACAGGCGCTCCGGGCACGCTGTTCTTAAGGGCAGATAAACCAGTCACCGACGCTCCTGCAAACGACATCGACATCATGCGAATGCGATAGGGAGCCATCTCAGCATAGTCATCCAGAGCTTCTTGCAGCTTGAGACCCAGCTTCTTCGGAATTTGAAATACAAAAACAATCGCTTTGAAAAACTGCGACAACAGTTTGAATAGTTTCACAATTAAATACCTCAAATTGAAATAGAGAATGACTGCGTGAGGAATATCACGCGCCAAAAGGAAGGAGCCACCCGACGAGAAATCGGATGGCTCCCAGTGGTTCAGACAGTCAACGTCAGTCGAACAGCGGCTTCACAACATCGAGAAGCGTCGCGCCGTCCACCTCGAGGAAAGCAGCGAGCGCGACGGCGACCACCGAAACGGTCGACCACAGCAGGACGCGCGCCTTGGTGCTCATGCGATTCGCCGCACGCCATTCGCGTTCACGACGAATGACGGACTCGCGGAAAATCTCCTGCTCAGTCTTGCCGGCGTTGGCCGCTTCCAGCGCTCGACGCGGGGCGGACTCTTCGTCCTCCTTCGCCTGACGCTCCGCCTGTCGCGCGCGCATATCGGCGATATACGCGTCGGCTCGACGGTTGACATCAGCCATGATCGCGCGATTGCTCTCATCGAAATCAGCCATCAGCTGCTGATTGAAGACAGCCATGCTGGCCCTGAGCTTCTGCCGCTCCTGCTCGGCAACATCACGGATCATAGCGACAGCCTTCTGATAGTGCGGGCTGTTGTCGATCGCCTGCTCGGTAAACTTGCGCAATGCGAACTGCGCCAGCATCTCCGGGGTGAGCTCGAAGAGCTTCAGCTTGTCGAGCCCGTCGATCAGAATGTCCGAAGTCATACGAATCAGGACGGCCAGCTCGACGCCTTCAACAGTGCCCAGACGAGACTCCAGAGACGCACCCAGGAAGTCGCTGAATGCGGCTCGGTAGTCGTCTTCAACGAGGCGCACACGGTCGATCTGCAGCGTGTGGAAAACATTCTTGGACGGACGCGGCGCCTTGAGCTTCTTAATGAGCCAGCGACGATAACGCGCGTCATCGAGTCGGCTTTCGTCCACTTCGATTTCGACAGGCTTGAAAGGCGACGGACTGACGACGGTCAGAAGCCCATGCTTGCGAAACAGGTCGACGACTCGCTTGAAGCCGAGTTCGTCGTGCCGATACCTGGTGAAGATGTTGTCGAATCGGTGCGACAGGATCATGCGGAACTTGTCCGAGATCGAAGAGGGGAGGGTGGCGATGCCATTCATGTGAGTCACTCTCTCGTTCGAGGTGCGGGATTAGATGAACTGGTTCAGGTTTGTTTGAACCAGTCAGGTGAATCGAGTTAGTTCCGTTCCAAAGTTACTCTGGTTTTGAGGCTCCATTGGTTTGAATTATGTTTTGTCGAAATGACAAAAATCCGTTGGATCATCTACTCATCGAGTTTCGCATGAGGAGAAACTGTTCCAACTTATTCAGTCGAACGACGCTTCTGCGAATACCGAAATGACAAAAATAGGACGGGTCCTTTAGTCATCGAGGTTTCGCATAAACAGAAACGAGACACTGGAGCTTGTGCACTCCATATACAGTCCGCTGCGTTTGCCCAAATGACAAAAATAGAACGGCCCCTTCAGTCATCGAGGTTTCGCATTGGCCAAAACGAATCGTTGAAGCTTGTGAACTCCATTGATCGGTCTGTGCGTTTACCCAAATGACAAAAATTGGTCGGACCCTTCAGTCATCCGGGTGACTAATCCATTTTGTTCACTCCGATTTATGATGACTTTTGATGCTCGCTATCGCCACGGTAGAGATGACGAAAACAAGATGGATAGTCACCAATCCGGCGAGTTCAACCAAGGTTTTATCCTTGACGTCGATGAAGGCTTCCAATAAATGGATGCTGGAGATGCCAATCAAAGCCATCCCGAGCTTCACCTTCAGTGCACCGGGCTCGAAGTGCTGGAGCCAGGGCAAATGGTTACGCGTGTTGAACTCATCGATTCTCTGGACGAACAAACTGTATCCGCCCACCATCGTCACAACCAGCAGGTTGGCGACCATGACGATATCAATAAGATGCAAAACACCCAATATCAGCTCGGTGCCGCTGAGTGTTCTGGCAGTCTCAATCAGATCAACGAGCTTGACGTAGAACTTGTATGAGAGCAGTAGGCCAGTGATCAGGAGACCTGCGTACAGCGGCGCAATGACCCAGCGCCCCCAGAATATGATCTGGCTGAACCAGGCAGGAAACTTCATGGACATTCTCCCGACAGTTGATGCGGCTCTTCGGAGGGAAGGACGTAGAACAGCAGTGATTTTGTTGACCAATTTAGGTGGTGCTCCGCTTTCGAATTTCGGGGCCACGATTGGCGCGACAGCGCTAGGGAAGATCGGCGTTGTTCGCGACTGCTGTGGGCAGGTATTGAAGGTAATCATCATCCGAACATCTAAACTAGCGAGGCTCACATCACGCACTTTGGACTCAGAAACAGGCACAAAGACCAGGGTTTAGACTGTCGGCATCATTCACATCGCGGTGGTGGCGATAAAAAAGTTTCGGAATGATTTGCCTGGGGTGCCTGGTAAATTTCTGAGGGACTCGCTTGTGCGTGAAAGTTGAACGGATGATGTATCCGGTATAGACCTAAGTAACCCAGTAGTCAAATCGATGCATGATCGAGAATACTCGCCCAGTAACAAATTGTATGCGCCTCCCCAACGCCACATGCAGTCGAAGATTCAACCCTCTTGACTAGATCGGAATGGTGGCGCATATGATGCCTTAATGAATATTGTAAACATCCAATCGCACGACATTCGATCCTGAAATAGCTCTCGCAGCCAGCGCAAGCCCAGTTTTCAAAAATCCGGGAGAGGCACTATATACGGTTCTCGCTAGCTGCATACAGTTACCGCTCATTATTTCTTGAATCCTTCGAGATTCTCATGACAAGCAAATCTGCAAGCCCATTGCAGCGTTGCCGTTTTAAAGCAAAAAAAACGATGCCACCGTATATAATACCGGCGCATCGAAATTAACCAGTTTAAAACTGGATCAATAGACGTGTTTTGCTAACAGCTGTAAAATTTCGCGTCGCATCAGTCGAACTGCGACACTATATACAGTGGCGTATCACTTTATTTAGGGGTGCCAAATTTTATGGCACTTCGTTTATTCGAGAAGCTTCTGCCAAGGCGGATAGATGCATTACTCACCAGAACGCTGGCCAGTATGTGCGGTATCAAGATCGCAAAGCGGTAAGTTTCTTTCTTCAGCGCGAGAGACGTACATAGCGTGTCTCGCCTGTGGCTTGGAGCATGGTCAGAGCCTATAATGTTAATTACTAAAGGTTTGCTGCCGGTGCTTCCACAACCGATGAAATTATAGATCTCTTTGAAATTTACGCAAGAGCTAGATCAAATGTTTTAATTTTCAGTAACGCGGACTCTTCTCGTTCCATGACCTGTCGCCGTACGTTCCTGGCTATGGGTGAAAAGCTGGATGTTCCTGCTTACGCCCTTATTCCATGACTTTTCTTACACGAGTGCAACAACCGCTGGCTATCCATCAATCGCGCCTTTGGAAGACTGCTCAATCAAGGCTAATTCTTGTGTACGATTTGTTTTTTGTAGCACCTTCCGTTTAATAGACCAGCAAGTGCTTGTAGATTCATTTTCTTCGACAGCTAAAATCTTGTCGCAGAGCTTCTCGACAGAGGTCGTCATCCCTCGATTCATGCTATTCGATAGATTGTGTTCTGTGTATTGATCCATCCAATTTAAATCCGCAAGAACTGACCGATTTTTTTCAACTTTCCGTGATAACAGTAGGCTCAGTCGAGAAAAATAATCAGTTTTAAGCTGGTCGTTCAAATTCAAAACAGCAAAAAGTCTCAAATGCACCAGATACCAAAGCCTCGGCAATTCAATCATTCCGGCACCGTCGAGACCTAGAATAAACATACCGATGGCCTGGTAACCCAACCAGATACTGCATGAGATGGCGACGATATGCTTTATCCAATCAGGAAGCGCGTGTAAAGATCTCGGTCCTGACCCATACACGACGTACAAAAGAAAGAACGGCAGGAAAACTGCTATCACTATGCCTAAAGCCAGTGCTACTATACTCGAATGCTTCATGAATTCGTGCTCCGGAGGCTCTTTGTGGATTTCTGACCACCTGGTCGAAGAGGCGCGAGTTTGATGCCTCGTCTCGTAACATATACCCAAGCCGCTGCAACTCAGAAACCCGGGCACCCACCTACTTCAGGAGACTGACTAGGTCGAAAGAAACCCAGGCCCCCTGCGCTCGACCTGACTGCCGCTATCAAACAACTCGGTAGCGTGCACAACTCCGGCAACGTTGTTCTAGTCCCTCAGTTAGTGCGGAACAACAAGTGCTCCGCACTTTGTACTATGCTTTCGGGTATATTGCCATCGCGAGCGACAAAACGAAAGCGTGGGCGCGATGGAAGATTTGAAACAGAAGAACGACATCGAGCTTAAACTTACCACGGACGAAACCGGGCAAGCTGCGGAAGAACTCGCCGCAACAGGAAAGACTTCAGCGGAAAATGAAACCGAAACGCTTCCGGTTCATTCGACAACTGATCACTTTCCATCGTTCGGCAAACAATACCAAGTGCTCTCCTTGATTGGACACGGCGGCATGGGCTCCGTGTACAAAGTTAAAGCCCTTCAGACCGAATCCATCTTCGCTATCAAGCTCCTCAAGCACGATCTCGCCAAAGACAACACAGCCCTCAAACGTTTCGGTCAAGAAGTCAAATCACTATCCGAACTCGACCATCCAGGATTAGTGACTATGTACGGTCACGGACAGAGCGACTGCAAGTCACCATATCTGGTGCTGGAATTTTTGGAAGGAAAAAACCTTTCAGATTATCTGTCCGAAACAAAGACAATCGAACCAAAGCGGGCAACCGCAATGATGATTCAACTATGCGAAGCGCTATCGCACGCTCACAAAAAAGGCATCGTTCACCGTGATATCAAACCCAGCAATATCATAGTAAACCCGCTCAGCGAGTCGATCGACTCAGTTCGCCTTCTAGACTTCGGCATCGCCAGAATTATCGAGTCCACCGCAGGTAATACCAGCAACCTCACCCAAACAGGCGACGTTTTCGGCACCCCGACTTACATGAGTCCGGAACAGTGCGAAGGCAAGCCCATCGATCATCGATCAGATGTTTATTCTTTAGGATGCGTGATGTTCGAGATTCTTACCGGCAAGCCGCCATTCGAGGGCACAAGCCCCATTCAAGTCGCGGTCAAGCACATCAATGACCCCGCGCCATCTTTTCCGAAAAGCAAAGAAAAAACACGCGAACCGCTAAAGAGCCTCGAGGCTGTCGTGATGCGATGTTTAAACAAAAATCCATTGCACAGATATCAATCGATAGACGAGCTGTTGAAAGATCTCAAGCTCATAAATGCCGGGAAGAAGATCCGGGTAGACAAAGGAATCACCAACGTTGACCGCCCCAAGTGGTTAAGCACTGCGTCCGCCGTTTGCGTTTTCTACTGCCTTGCGTCAGTCGCCTTTGTGACTACAAGCGATCACCCTCCATTCAGCCAGAGTACAGCGGGCGTTTTTTGCATGATCAACTCGTTGAGTTTGATCTTTCTCCCACTAGCTGTACTCGCGGACTATAGACTGTTAAAACTCCATCGCACGATGTACGCCTTCGAAAGCCTGGCCGTTACCGCGGCTTGGACGAGCGCAATATTTTCAGCGTTTGCACTCTTTGCCACCGTCAGTGCCACGGCGTCTCCTCCATTTTGGTTGACAACACCACTGGCAGCCTGGTTCATGATCAGCGTCACTGCCGCTTTCGCCGCAGAATTTGCAAACACATTTTTCAATCTAGAAAAGAAATATCGCACAAAAAAAGACAAGCCATATTCTCAAAGAGTGGCTATTAATCGGGTTATCGCAACCACTGCTATCACAGTCGGACTATTGATCATCATTACAATCAGCTTACCAATAGGAATGGCGTCAGTGCTTTATGGCTGGTCCAACGTCCTCGCGGGACCGGCTCCACAACTGAGCAGACTTCTGATTTCCGGTGCTTCAATAATGGACAAAAATCTCAGCGATGACCATCTGATCAAAACTGCGAAACTCGACATGAAGCTTGGCAAAAAACCGCAAGTAATACTTCAGGAGTTAAACCTAGTCAAGGATGACTCGGCAGCTCTGAATATCGCACGAGCTGAAATCTATCAGGGTTTGAACCAGCCAGAGGAAGCGATCGAATGTTATCGAAAGGCGTTACTCCTCGACCCCGAAAATCGAACTGCACTCCTGGAGCGCGCCAAACAGTTTGTGCGGCTCAAGGACTACGAATCAGCAATAACCGACTATTCCAAACTGATTGAAATCGATCCAAACAAGACGCATGACCTTTATCGAAAACGCGCCATTCTAGAGCTTGCCCAGGGATACAATCAGTTTGCCCTGGCTGATATGTCGGCAGCTCAAGCCAGCGATACTTACTCAGTGAATAAAGACCGTGATTTCATGCTGAAAGCCATAGCCTATCAGCTCAACGGCGACAAAAAGGAAGCGATCCAGAATTTCAAACTGGCGGAGAAGGCCGGCGACTTGTCAAACAATTTGACGATGAGACCGTTCGCTTTGTTGAAACTCGGTAAGACTGCCGAATACAAGAAAGCAATCGATGACAGCTACTCGCTGCGCAAACTATCCGAACTGGAATTCAACGAACTACTTAGAAAAGAACTGTTCGAGGAAGTCGACGTTAACGCCGCGTTTTAATCGTTAGCGATTGCGTCAACTCAGGACTTGTCGCATCTGTAGAACTTCGTGTCAACATGGACTACTGGGAAATTCGATGGCAACTCGTTCTGTAGTACTTCAAAAAAACTATTCTTCTCATAAAAGCGATGAGCCGCAAACATCCGAGCTGTGGTGCCAAGCAAAATTGTTTTTACGCCGCGCTCAGCACACCACTCTTTCGCGCCATTCATCAGGCTTTGCGCGACGCCGAATGTCTTCCCGCGAAAGTCGGAATGAACAAACATCTTCTTGAGCGCAACTTGCTGATTGCCGATATCAACGACACCGACGGTACCAACGACTTTGCCCGCGCACAACGCAACCCAGAAGTTACCGTCTCCTTTTTGGAAAACGTTTTTTATATCGATCAGATCCGGTTGCTCATCACGCGTAATCTTGACGCCGAATTCAATCTGTTGAATCGGCAAGACCAATTCCTCGACGGCTTGCTGGTAGCAAGGCTCGAATTCGACGACTTCAATTTTCTTTTCCACAATAATTTGCATGACACATTCACCGATTACACAGAATATGTCCTCATTGTCCCTATTGCAATCGATAACGTCCAATACTTAGAATAGAGTTATTGATAGCAAAACGGTATCAATGTTCAAAAATCAGAAGGCCTTGTCCCGAGTTTAGTTGAAAAGTTTGGTGATCCCCTCCAGGACTAGCCTGGTATGGTTTCGGTTGCAACACCAGAACCCAATTCAAGAGGATCAACCAATGAACAAATCATCGAACGTAAAG
>Ga0163151_10000888_pt1 | contig 52063 bp, 43 predicted proteins | sample OliLakLV19MP5IB2_FD_145596 | JGI IMG/M metagenome (GOLD analysis project Ga0163151, IMG submission 145596) | Freshwater microbial mat bacterial communities from Lake Vanda, McMurdo Dry Valleys, Antarctica - Oligotrophic Lake LV.19.MP5.IB-2 | ecosystem: Environmental > Aquatic > Freshwater >...
TGGTGGGTCCTGTGGCCGTTCCCTCCGCAGGCACCTGAGCGCGAGCGCCGTCGACGGTACTGACTAACAGCAACAGAGACAGCACGAAGCTTGTAATACGTTTCACACGAATCCTCAAACGTATAGATCGAGCAATAGAATCATTTTAGCATCGAGGATCTAGATCACAACGGATTGTGCTCGTTGGCATGGACAGTTGTTTGCCTTCTTCGGCAAAAAAACTGCCAAGCCCCGAACACGATTATCCTGCCAACTGATCAACATAACGAATCATTGGAACTGGCACTGAAAATCTGCCAGGCTATATCAATAAATCTGAGCAAGCAGACATCTATGAACGAAAGTTCGCTGTCATACAACCAACCAGTTTATGCAGTGGCAGATGGCACCATATACAGTGCCCTCGATCATTTCCATTCAAGTCTGCCGGTGATAAAAGATATTCGCCTCCGGCAGGCAACAGTGTCGTGCAATACATAGGCAACGGCATCTATGGAATGTACGCACACCTAAAACCGGGCAAACTCAAAGTCAAAACTGGCGATCGATCCGCGTGCAGACCAGATGATTAAAGAAGGCCACATCATCGCCTTCTATTTGGCAAAATCAACGGGAGGCGAAAGGAAACTCGGCACAGCCTCTGAACGCCGGTCGGCATGCTGCGCATTCACGAGCGGCTGTTTCGCAAGCGATGCACGCACGGCCCTCGGATAAGTCTCTCCGCTACAATTTCAAAAAAGAAAAAGAGAGTCCGCTCTGCGCGCTAACTGAAGCGCGCTGAGACGGACTCTACAGAACCACTTAAGAAGTAAGTGCTAGTGCATCATCTGAAAACAACCTGGAACTCGCGTCGAAACGCGGGGCATAATTGCATCAGATCAGGCGATAGACCTACCGCTAAAACTGGATTGCGATATCGCTACGATATGTACTGTCTTAAGAAGACAGGGGTTCGGACCAAGCGAAAGGTGAACGCTTAGTAACGGCCGCGGCCGCCACCACCACCACCACCGCCGCCGCCTTTCGGCTTCGGCTGGGAAACGGAGACTGATAGAGCGCGTCCATCACAGTCACGTCCGTTTAGGCCCTTGATAGCTGCTTCAGCTTCTGCCTGACTCGACATTTCGATGAATGCAAATCCACGCTTGCGACCAGTATCTCGGTCGGTTGGTATTGAGCAGGAAGAAACGGTGCCATATTCGCCAAACAGTGTTTCTAATTCCTGTTCCGAAAGGTTGAAGGATAGGTTTCCGACGAAGAGTTTGTTGTTCATGAGATCTGCCAAAAGGGATAGTCGACGCTATCGCTCTTACTTGAGCGAAGCGACAGTATTATCGCATGCATCCTCTGAAACAGCTTGCTTCCTGTTTGGTTATAAAATGGATCACTCCATGAAACTTAAAGGACATTGCCCGGTGCTACGACACATACTTTGCAACCCCAATCGAGAAAAGCCCCGTTTCATCAATCATTTCGGCAATTGCTTATGCGCTGTAACGAATGCGGGACTTCACGGTTTGCATGTCTGTTTGATAAGCATAAGCAAACAACCGGCCTCAACGGAACCGATAGTTTTGGTCGCGCTAAACCAAAAGCGCAGCTGCGTTTGATATTTGACAACCGTCAATTGCATTCCTTTTATTAGCAAGATGTGAAGGATGCAGTTCGCTCTTGGAATGTTGGCTTGCTTGCCCCACCGCCGGGATGGATAAGTCCTGTGGAATAATTTGCTTACGCGGAGGATTATATGAAGCTCAAACTATTGAATGGAGCTGTGTTAGCGGTGTTCTTGTGCCTTGGTCCTTCCACCATCGCAAAATCCTTCAAAGAGGCAACTCCTCGCGACTGCTACACGAGTTACAACCAGGCGCTGTATTACGCCAAGGATATCCAGGCACTCGTTCCGTATTTCACACGAACCCGTCAGCAACTTTTGCGTAGCTTGGATAAAGGCAGCCAACTTAACGAGTACAAGAGCTTCCGCACCTGGTATATAAGCGACCCAAAATTCGTTGGCGAGAAAATCGACGGGACTACAGCGCACCTGACCATCAAGGGAACTGCGGCCGCTGGCACCAAGACTTATCCAGCAACGCTCACGATCGACCTGAAGCGCGAGAACAATTATTGGCGCGTGGATGCCGGCTCTATCACTGGTGTAGTCCAACTGAATTGAGCACCACGACCAATAAAACCGTCAAGATGGATCGCTCAATAAAGCCTGTTCTCGCACAAGGCACCAATAGTTGATTGCAGATAAGAATAAAACAGTCAGCATTTGACTCCCGAGTAGTCATCCGAGTTGACCAGTTCCTGACCAGGGCCGATAATTTCCAATTGACGCACATTCCCTGGTGAACCATGACGGACTTAGAATCAGATTTCAGTTATTTCTTATACGAAGCTGGCTTATACGAAAAAAACTCACAGTACGAAAATGCGCTTCTAAGTGGCAAACAAGCATTGCAACTGCCGGGCGCGAATGAAAGCGCGGAAATGCCTCAACTGCTGGACTGCCTTGCGATGTGTGTGGAAGGCCTTCGTGTCCAAGGAATTGAACCAGAGCTGGCCGACATCGAGCTACTGGCACATGCAGCCATGGCGTTTTCACAACCCGCCACGAAGGAGCAACGAATAAAGTTGATGGGTGCGTTGGGAACGTGCGCGCGGCGGTACTACGACCTTGAGTTATACGAAAAAGCTGAAGAATTGGAGCGCCGAGGTCTGCAATATATAGAGAACATGGAGTTCGACTACAAGGCGACATTCCTCGTTGACCATGCGATTTTGGTTGCGTCTCTTTGTTACCAGGAAAAATTCGATGAGGCACTAGTAGCGGCCGATGCCTGGATGAAGATGGCTGTGGAAGAACTGGCCGAAAATGACATTTACTTCGCACAGATACACCAGACGATGGCCAACGCCTTCTGGTCTATGAAAGATTTCGACAAGGCTGTGATCCACTACAAGCAAGCACTTTGGCTTCATGAAAATGAAGGCTGTGAATATTGCAGCGATGTGCCTAGCATCTTGAACCCTTATTCGAAGTTGCTTTTCTTGCTCGGCCGAGACGAAGAGGCCGAAGCAATCAAAACACGGGCAGAGAAGATCGAAGCGGGCGAACAAGGCTAAGCGCACATCTACAGATACCAATCACGTGCGCTAATCAACGGATTGGTCTGACCACATTTCGGGCATAGTCGATCTGACATTCGCTGAGGCAAACCCATTCCTAGACTAACAGTAATCATTTGTAGACTGTTTTTCCTATTCACCGTAACCGATATCAATCCGTCGGCGGCAAGTGATCTCGGGACGTCGGCATTATCCGCGGAAGGAGCGTCCAAGGCTGAGCAACCAGCGCCACAAGAAAAACCAGTGACGAACGATTCACTCGGGGCGGCGCAAAAGCATCCCATCGACAAGGCGAACCAGGCATTAACTGCATCGGCAAACAAAGCCCCGCGAGACGTAAGGGCCAACTATTACGCCGGGCTGTGCCAGCTCAAGGCAGACGACATAGCTGGTGCCTCCCGCTTCATGTCGCGAGTAGCTGCCTGTTCTTCACCGGGAGGGCAAGCATATGCGCACGCAGCCACGTTTTTCAGGGACAACGCAAGTCGGGTTTCTGGCATCCGTCCGTACTCGTGCCTGCATAACGGTAGGATCATTCGGTGGGATACCAGCAAACGCCCAATTCGCATTTTCATCTCAAATGGTTTGCAACTGCCAGACGGATACTCCGGTGGCGCCCTAAATGGAGCGCGAATGTCGGTACTTGACGAACTCTTCGCCAATAGAGAAACACTGAATCGGCTTAGTGTGTCGAAGGGCTATCGTCCCGAAATGAGAACACAAGCGATTTGGGGATTGCAACAGTGGGATTGGGCCCAATCCGAACGTCTTTTCAAATACCAACTTACCAATGATCCGGCAACGGCTGACATATTGCTATTTTGGTGTCCGCACCTTCCTAAGGAGGCTGGGATCACGTTTCTTGAGCCTAGTAGAAACAAGAGTATTATTGAAATTCAAACCAGTTCTTTGAGTTCTCTTTCCCACTTATATTTGCAGTACGTATTCATTCATATAGCTGCCCATGAATTCGGGCACGCGTTGGGAATGAGCCACAGCGATAATTCTGCAGATCTGATGTTTCCACGCTCTCAAACCATAACGATTTACGTAGGCCGCGGAGTCGGACATTTGCCCAAAGGAATTGGAAAGAATGATAAAGCTACCTTTCGCACGCTGTACTCACTTCCGCCCGACATGTCGATGACACCAAGATAGCGCAAAAGATGCCATTCAAGTCCCGAGAGCGCGAGCGTCCCATTACCTGGTCCAGGCAAAGGACCAGCCTTATGAAGTATCACAAGCCGACAGTTAGAGGCGAATGAAAGCCAAGTTGCACGAAGAATTCCGACTCGATACAGCCGTTGCCAGCGATATGTTGGCGGTGGCGGCGGTTTTTTCTGCATCACGCGATGAGGCTTTGACCTATTTGCCGAAGCTCCATACTGAAGAAGAGGATAGAGAGTACTTTTCACAGGTGGTATTTTGCGAGAACGAAGTGATTGTCTGCCGATTAACCACAAGCCTTGCCATTGTCGGGTTCATCGCCTTCGATGAGGACTTCGTGCACCACTTGTACCTGCTGCCTGATTATTGCCACCGCGGTCTCGGTTCAATGCTGATTCAAGAGCCTATGCAACGCTATAACAAGGTTCGCCTCTGGGTTTTTCAGCAAAACGATCGCGCGCGTCGATTCTATGAACGGCACGGCTTCTTGTCCATCAAATTCACAGACGGGAAGGACAACGAAGAGAAGTTACCGGACGTGCTGTATGAATGGCGAAGAAGCTTCAGCACTTAGGAAAGTACAAGGGCGGACAAAAAACATGACTAAAGTCATGGTCAAGCATGACTCTTCGGGGATGTTTAGCTCCAGGTTGCCGAGTAGCATGAAGGATGACCTTGAGGACTGGAATTCATGAGTACAAGTTCGCTCTTTCTGGACTTTCGGAAACGGAACACGCATTTGATATCATCTCCTTTAATGACTCCCTCCACTGATCTCACAGCCGGCATAGATTCTCCTTTAAGCCAAAGCAACGGGTTTCTCAAAATCCGCGACCTCACCAAGACCTATAAAGGAGATGTCAAAGCTTTAGATGGAATCAACTTAGATGTTGAGAAAGGTGAGGTTGTTGGCTTAATCGGACCAAATGGAGCCGGAAAGACCACTTTAATCGGCTGCATTCTCGGCCTCCTACGACCGGACTCCGGCTCGGTTTTGATCGACGGCAAATCGCCGAATTCTCTTTCAATAAAAGCTATGACTGGCTATGTGCCGGAACGACCGGAATTTGAGTACTGGATGAACGGGCGGCAGTTCCTCATCTATCACCACGGTCTGTCCAATCGCGATCCACGAAGAGTGCAGGCGGACGTCGACGAAGCGCTGGAGCTAGTCGAGTTGCAGCAATCCAGTTGGCACCGCAGGCTAAAGACCTATTCACGAGGAATGCTGCAACGTCTCAACCTGGCCCAATTGGTACTCGGGAAACCGCAGTTGATGCTCCTTGATGAACCAACATTGGGTCTAGACCCAACCGGTCTGCATGTTGTTCGCAAGCTAGTCGATAGCGCCAGAGCAGCCGGTGCAACAGTAATCATCAATTCGCACCAACTAGATGAAGTTGAGCGGTTATGCGATCGCGTAGCGTTTATGAAAAAAGGCAGAATAGGGGCGCTGGAGACTATCAAAGTCTCGGACGGCTGTGACTACATACTGGAAATTAAGTGGGCTTCTGGAAATAGTCCTGAAGAAATCGAAGCTTCAGTCACACAAGCTTGCCAAACGACTGGAGCCAGAGTTGCTGACCTCGAAGAAAGGGGCGCTCGCTTCGTCGTTCGGAACAAACGTGCAGCTGCGGACCTTCTCAAAGAATTGATAATCGCTGGATTATCAATTGATGAAGCGATTCCAGAACGAACACGTCTTGAACATTATTTTGTATCTGACGAAAGTACTGATAGCGGTAAGAGTTAGTAATGAACAAAACAATCTTCAAATACACGATCATGTCGGCTTGCCTTGACCCGATGAAACTGTTGTATGTGGCTCTCCTTGGTTTTGTTGTGCCGATTGGCATGAAAGTCGCATCTTTGATACATGGTGCCGCCGACTCGCAGACGTTTGAAATGCTAACAGGCAAGGTTGGAGTGGCATTCATTTTGATGGTGCTGTGCTTGGGACTTGCTGGAAATACCGCCACCCAAGGCGGACGCGGCGGCGAATACCTGCCTTTGATTTTTACGCGACCGATCGCCCGCTGGCAGTATGTAATGAGCAAGTGGCTTGCAATAACTGCAATTGGTGGCGCTTTGGTGGCAGTGCAAAATCTACTGATCGCGGGTATCGGTGCCTTCTATGGGGAGGTGACAACACCAAGCGCGCTGCTTTGCACAGTTGCTGAACGATTCCTGGATGCCGCGATAATCGGCGCCGCGATGTTGCTAACCATGTTGAACAAGCAACCGTATTTCCAGATAGTCGCAATCGTATCGTTCTACGTTTGGATGACCGGCCAAACCATACCACCGGTGAGCATTGCTGGAGCAAGTGGCACAAATGAACTCTCCTTGATGGCAACGAAAACGTTGCTCGGGTGCTCTCAGTTCGTGTCGGAATTGATTCTTCCAACCGTCAACGTTTATGACCTGGTCAACGCCCACAACATCAATGCGCTGCCTATTCTGGCGTATTTATCGACGCTGGCTATTTATATCGTCCTTTCAATAGTCGTAATCAACCGCAGGGAATTTTTCTATGGCACAAACTGATTCATCGGCCACTCGCACGCCGCGATTGTTCATTGCCTTAGCGGTGCTGCTGTGCGTTTTACGACTCGGCTTCGCCGCATCCGCAAGCCCTCCTGTGCAATCGCAATCCATTGTTTGGAAGACAGCAAGTGCAGCTGACAAAGAGTCGCTGCCAGGTGCAGGCGATCCCAAAGAACCGGAAGTGGTAGCGAACGAACCCATAACTTCACCGAAGCCGGATCAACTTGCGACACAGGAGCTTTTCCTGTCGACGCCTCTTAGCGACGAAGATAGAAAATCAATCCAGGACGGCAAGCCCGTGCTCTACGAGTTCGTCTCGAACTGGTCTGATCCTTGTAAAGCTATGGACAAGAATGCCCTCAGCAACACGACCATAAGCAAAGTCATCGCAGAAAACTTTGTGGCAGTAAGAATCACGGACGTATCGCGCGAAGAAAAGAAAAACCCACAGTGGATCACCAACTTGCACAAACGATACCACGTGTTTGCACTGCCCACTCTTCTGGTGACTGACAAATCCGGCACGCCAAAAGCAACGCTCATCGGTAACTGTTCATCCCTCACAGTGCAGCGCTTCCTGGCTCGTTCCCTTCATTAGTGCATGCCCGGGCATACGGGATGCCCACTTCATCCAGAAAGCGCCGGTGTCCCCGCCCGCTCCTAACACGGGCGCCGCCCCTACCTTCATTTTACGGACGGATCGCAACTGTCTTCGTTCACCTTCGATTCACGACGCTGAAGCCATCTGCGCTTCAGTGGTGGCAAGGTTTGGGTTGACAGATAAAATCCCACGACAGGCACCAACGCTCCGAGCCAAAATCGCTCCGCACCAATTGTCCAGAGCACCGAGCAGGCCACCAGATAAGTGATGGTAATAACTACCACCAGGCGAGTGCCGCTCGTTTCCCAGGCCTTATCGCCCTCGACTCGTTTATTGCGTTGAATAAGTGTCGCCAGTTGCGACTCAAGATTTGAAATTCTTTCTTCTTCTTTCATGGTCAGATTATGACAGGCCGTCCAAAGCCTTGTCGCCTTCATCCGGAACGTCATCACAACCGGGGCCGGGTAGGTAAGGCAACTCGGCATCGCAGAGCGATGCACGCGTGGCCATGGGGACAAGCCCATCCCCTGCATTCGAAGCTACCACAAGTGGAACACCATGCCGATTTCGCCACTTCTTCACCAGCGAGTCCATATAGATGTAAACAACCGGAGTTATGTATAGTGTCAACAGTTGCGATACTAAAAGACCGCCGACGACTGCTAGTCCCAATGGGCGACGGGAGTCAGCCCCCGCACCAAATCCAATGGCAATAGGCAAGGTGCCCATCAAGGCAGCCATTGTGGTCATCATGATCGGTCTGAATCTTACCAGGCAAGCTTGATAGATCGCATCAGCTGCAGATAGGCCGCTGTTTCTTTCGGCATCTAGCGCAAAATCGATCATCATGATGGCATTCTTTTTCACGATTCCGATCAGCAACACCAATCCCAGAAAGCCATAGATATCCAAATCTACTTGAAAGACTAGCAACATGCCCAACGCGCCCAGCCCGGCAGCCGGTAAGCCGGACAAAATAGTTAAGGGATGCACGAAGCTCTCGTAAAGCATTCCCAAAATTGTGTAAATGATTATGGTCGCCAGCAGAAGTAGCCAACCCATGTTTTGGAATGAATCTTGAAACGCTTGCGCTTGCCCCTGAAAATTGACATTCACGTCTGGTGCCACCACATTCCGAGCGATCGCGTTAACTTGATCCACAGCAGAGCCGATTGAATGACCCGGACGCAAGTTGAACGAGATAGTGGCAGACGGGAACTGTCCCAAATGGTTAACTACAAGCGGTCCGACACCGGATGTCAGCTGAGCTACCGCGCTCAAGGGCACCATGGCGCCTGTGCTGGAGCGGACGTAAAGCTTTGACAGATGAGCCGGATCTCGTTGGAACTTAGGCTGAAGCTCCACAACTACCCGGTATTGGTTGGAAGGAGCATAGATCGTGGAGATCTGCCGTTGCCCGTATGCACTGGCCAGTGATTGTTCGACATGATCCTGGGTGATCCCTAACGTCGCTGCCAGATCACGATCCACCTTAATATCAATTTGTGGCGTGGCATTCATAATATCTGTCGTCACATCGGTAAAGCCTGGCAATGACTCAAGCTTTTTTGTGAGCGCTTCGGCGGACGAATACAGATGCTTCGTATCCGATGAAACCAGAGTTACTTGATACAAGCTTTTTGTTGCCTGTCCGCCGATCCGTATTATAGGCGGAACCTGAAGGAACGTATTTATCCCGGGTACCTGACTGACCTTAGGTCTGAGTTCGTGGATTACTTTCTCTGCTTTCTCAGAACGTTCGCTGAAAGGTTTTAACGCAATGATCAAACGTCCGGCATTGCTGGTGTTATTGCCACCGACGCTCGACATCACTCCGCGGACATTCTTGTTTTCTTGAACAATTGCTGCCACAGCCTTTTGGTGTTTCGACATGCTGTCAAACGAAATGCTTTGCAGTGCCTGGGTGGATCCCTGAATCATTCCAGTGTCCTCCGTCGGCATGAATCCTTTGGGCACCAAAACGAAGAGCACTGCCGTGACAACTACTGCCAAAACCAAAGTGGATAAAACGTATCGCGGGTGAACCAGAGCTATTTTGAGCGTCAATTCATACATCATGCTCAGGGACTGCCACTTACGTTCAACCCATTCGAGAAAGCGGTTGTTCGATTCAGTGTGACCAGCCTTGAGCCATCGGCTGGATAACATGGGCGTAAGCGTCAGCGAGACAAAACCGGATATCAGGATAGCCGAAGCAATCGTCACCGCGAACTCGTTAAATAGTCGGCCGACAATGCCGCCCATGAAAAGGATTGGTATGAACACCGCCACCAGCGACAGCGTCATGCTCAGCACCGTAAACGAAATTTCCTTTGTCGCACTGAGCGCTGCAGAATAGGGCTCCTCGCCCTTTTCGATGTGCCGAACAATATTTTCAAGAACCACAACTGCGTCATCAATGACAAAGCCGACAGATAGAGTGAGTGCCATGAGCGAGAGATTGTTCAAGCTGAACCCTAACATATGCATCACTGCAAACGTTCCAATAATTGACGTCGGAAGAGCAAGGGCTGGAATTATGGTGGCCGAGACGCTTCTCAGGAAAAGGAAGATGACCATCACGACAAGAGCGATTGTCAGAAGCAAAGTAAATTGAACGTCACCGATGGACGCTCGGATAGAGCTGGTACGATCGTAGAGTATTTCCAACTTGACGGCACCGGGAATTTGCTCACGCAGCGCTGGCAAAACTTTGGAAATTGAATCAACAATTTCTACTGTATTAGTTCCTGGCTGTCGCATGATGGCCAGGACCACGGCTCGCTTGCCGTTGTACCAACTTGCTGTTTTATCATTCTCAACGCTGTCGATAACATTTCCGACATCTGACAGTCGAACAGGCGATCCATTTCGGTAAGCAACAACAAGTGCCCCGAATTCCTTTGCTTCAATTAACTGACCATTTGTTTTTAATAAAAACGCTGAGTGTTGCCCATAGAGCGTTCCAGTTGGTAGATTTACGTTTCCATTTTGGATCGCGTTACGAACATCCTCCAAACCCACTCCGCGTGCCGCTAGAGCATCGGGATCTAACTGAGCGCGAACCGCATACTTCTGAGATCCGAATACATTGACCTGGGCAACTCCACTGATCATCGACAGTCGCTGACCAACTAATGATTCCGCGTACTCATTAACCTTGTACAACGGTAATGAATCCGAACTCAACGCAAGAAAAAGAATTGGTGAATCGGCGGGATTTACCTTCTTGTACGAAGGCGGTGTCGGCATTGGAGGAAGCAGCCGAGACGCCGTAGCAATAGCCGTCTGAACATCTTGGGCAGCAGCATCGATATCGCGAGAAAGGTCAAACTGAAGAGTTATTGAAGTGCTACCTAGAGAGCTGCTGGAGTTCATTGAAGACACTCCCGCAATCGTTGCGAACTGGCGCTCGAGCGGGGTTGCAACAGCACTTGCCATGGTATCGGGATTCGCCCCAGGCAGGCTTGCCGTAACCGAGATTGTCGGGAAATCGACGCTCGGCAGATCATTTACTGGTAGCTGGCGGTATGACAGGATGCCGAACAGAACAATTGCAATCATCGCCAACGTGGTGAGAACAGGACGTTTGATGAAGATACCGGAGAAATTCATAGCTCTTTCTCTGACACTTTAACTTTGCTGTTCTCAGTCAATTGCAACTGTCCATCGGTAACTACAAGCTCTCCAGGATGCAATCCGGAAGATATAGTTACTGAATCAGCAACTACCGGTCCGGTAACAACTGGCTGCATATGGACTGTTTTATCCGCTTTCAAAACCCATACAAACTGACCAGACTGGCCGTTCTGCACAGCTTGACTCGGCACCACCGTAGCATCGTGCAAGGTAGTAAGCGTGAGCACTATGTCCACATACTGGCCAGGCCATAATTGCGACGTCGAGTTATCGAAAACAGCCTTCACTTTGACTGTGCCACTGGTACTGTCAACGGCATTGTCTGTGAAGGTGACGCGCCCACCTTGCGCAAGTGGTTTACCGTTCGGACGCGTTGCAGTTGCCAGCAATTCTCCTACTTGCCCATATTGTTGAACGGCTGCGAATTGCAGTTGCGGCACAGAAAATTGAACATAGATTGGAGATATCTGATTGATGGTGACAAGAACGTCTTCCGACGGTCGAACGTTATTTCCCAGCAAGACTTGCAGGTTTCCGGTGCGTCCGGAAATAGGGGCTGTGATAGATGTGTAGTCGAGCTGCACACGAGCATTTTCCAAGCCTGCTCTGGCAGATGCATGTTGCGCCTGCGCGCTGCGCACAATTGCCTTGTCGGCATTGATAACTGCCTGCGCGTTTTTGATTGCCGCTTCCCCGGATTTAACTACTGCGGCTGTGGATAAGAAAGTCGTCCGCAGCTGTTCAGCTTGCTCATTCGATACAGCACCTTGCTTTGACAGATCTAGATACCGATCGGCTTCTTTGCCCGCCTGGCGATTCTGAGCCAGATCTCGTACTAGATTCGCTTTGGATTGAAGTAGAGATGCTTCGTCCTTTTCAACAGCGGCCTTAGCTTGCTCCACCAAAGCCTTCTGTTTGGCTACTTCCGACTCAGCTTGATTGAGAGCAGCACGAACCGTGCGCTGATCGATTGTGAAAAGTAAGTCGCCGATGTGAACGAACCGTCCCTCTTTGAAATGCACTCCAATGAGGTTTCCGCCGGCCCTTGCTTTGATCGATACGGAGTTGATTGGCATCACACTGCCTATGCTGCGGATTTCCACAGGCACATTTTCTAACCTTGCCGGGGCAGTCGTCACAGTGACAACGCGAGGCCCTCTTGCTTCTTTCTTTGGTGCGTTGAAGGCGATCAAACAAAATAAGCGATACTGCCGAGCCGAGTGACACCCGCCAGATAATGTTCTTGCTTTCCGATTTACTTGAGTTTAGTAACAATTGATTCCGGTACTTTGCAAGGACCTTAACCTGCTTTGCGTTGATGTCCAAAGCTCCAGAACGAGCTTGGTGCCCAACAATGACCAATTCTACTCTGTTGCTTCAAGAGTTGTTGCCTTACTCATCAACACTGGTAACAGCCCAGCCGTACTACCTGCTGTGCTCCGAAGCGTGCGCGTTAAGCAGCTCCAAAATTGCCGGCCGATTCGCCATGCGCTCGGCAACGGTTTTTCCGGACTTGTCGGTAAGTAAAGTGTCTGCTCCAGCCTCCAATAGTTGTTGACAGATCTGAGCGTTTTTCGCGCGCATCAAGGCGGTAATTCCATCCTCGTCCTGCAAATCCGGGTTGGCTTTGTTCTGAAGTAACAGGCCGACCATCTCACTTCGCCCCTGGTTTGCAGCCAGCATTAGCGCCGTTCGTCTATCACAATCTGCCATATTCACGTTGCAGCCACTCTTAAGAAGCAGGTTTGCAATCTCAACATTACCGTCCAAGGCCGTCCGCATTAGCGGTGTCTGCGCATAGTTGTCGACTTCGTCAGGTGTAGCCCGCGAATCCGACAAGGTGGCTTCTACGGCAGCAGGGTGCCCCCATCGGGTGGCGGCATGCAGAGGAGACATTCCGGTGGTCTCGCATTTCGCCCTGACATTTGCACCCTTCTTCAGAAGCACGTGGATGCTCTCTGCACTACCGACTGCAGCCGCTAGCCAGAGCACTGTCCGACCGTTAATGGGCTGCTCCAGAATGAGGCCGCCGGCATTAACCAACTCTTCGAAGCGCCCTTTGTTTCCGCTGCTCCATGCCCCATACAATTCCTGGTGAACATGGGTATTCATCTACAGACCACCATTAAACTGACCTCTACACAGAAAACCTTCTACTTAAAGCATACTGCCCAGCCCTGATCAGTTTCAGTGACATACAGACAATTACATGTCATTAACTGATACTTGTCTGCCTTTAAGGCGCATTTTTCATCTTGACGCCTGTCTGTTCAAACAATCTCTACACCAAGAGGAACGCCAACAGTGAGCATCGCAACAACAGCAACATTGAGTAATGCCATCGAGCCAGCAACGCGAAAGTTTCTGGAATCTTTGAATTCCAGCGGCGGCAAGCAAATTTATGAATTGTCCGTTGAGGAAGCGCGCAAGCTGCTATCGGATGTCCAGGCAGGCACCGTAGTAGAAAAATTACCGGCGGATATCGAGGACAAGACCATTCCTGTAGGCCCAAGTGGGCAAGTGTCAATCCGGATAGTCAGGCCAAAGGGTGTCAAAGAGTCCTTGCCGCCAATTATGTACTTTCACGGCGGCGGCTGGGTCTTAGGCGGTACTGATACTCACGATCGACTGATACGAGAGTTAGCAAACGGCGCAAAAGCAGCCGTTGTATTCGTCAATTTCACACGCTCCCCGGAAGCTAAGTATCCAACGCCAATAGAAGAAGCTTACGCTGCTACTAAATACATCGCTGAAAATGCAAAAGACCTTAACCTCAGAGCGTCCGAGCTGGTGGTGGCAGGAGATAGTGTTGGTGGGAATATGGCAGCGGCTGTAACTCTTATGGCAAAAGAACGTGGCGGTCCGAAAATCGCCCATCAAGTCTTGTTCTATCCTGTTACTGACGCAAATTTCGAAACGCAGTCGTACCGCGATTTCGCAACGAAGCACTTCCTCACCCGCGATGCCATGAAGTGGTTCTGGGGGCACTACACTGCCGACGAAGCGGTCCGCAAGCAACCAACGGCCTGTCCGCTCCAAGCGTCGCTGGAACAGCTCAAAGGCCTGCCTCCGGCCCTGGTTATAACAGGGGAGTTTGATGTTCTTCGCGATGAAGGTGAGGCATACGCACACAAACTATCCGAAGCCGGTGTAACCGTTAAAGCGGTGCGTTTCCTTGGTACCATTCATGATTTTGTTTTGCTGAACGTCATCACAAACACTCCCGCACCACGCGCGGCAATTTCGCTTGCCACCGCAACCTTGAGAGAACTCTTCTCTGCTGCCGAAACGAAAAAATAATACGCCAGGCTGAAAGAAAAGGACGTCACCACGGTGGCGTCCTTTTCCTTAACCGAACCTTAGTAGAAGGATGGCACCATTGGTCTGATCCCCGGTGACTAGTCAGGAGACTTCACTATGAGCTTCGTGATAGGTGCGTTTGAGTTTGAGGGTCCCTACACGGACAGCAACGAGATTCTTCCGATCCCGGGAATCTTCGGTCTCGTCTGCGAACGCAACAACGAGTTCGAACTGCTTCATCTAGATCAAACTTATTGTCTCCGTAATTGCCTGGATACCGAAGAACACACTAGCAATCTCCTGTTCTACTCGGAGACATGTCGCGGAAAACTATCTGCAATTGTTCACTATGCCCCTGAACTATCTAAATCAGAACGGTCAGCGCTGAAGCACCAACTTTGCGTCGAACTCGAAGACGACCTGCCAGCTGAAAATAACCTGAGTTCGATCGATTAAGGATCGATAGAAGCGACAGCGGTAAATCGGCGGTATTTGGGGATTATTAAGCGCCGCTTAAGATTCGAGGCAACGAGGCGCGCAAGACATACACTTGCGTCAACTTAATCCCTCTTGACGAGTGCACAAATGCCTCAGTTACTTTCATCATCTAAAGAGCACGACGAACGCGTTCACCGCATGGCCAACACGACACGCTTGCGATCAATGGCGCCAACCGGTGCCTTTCGGTTCGAGAACAATGTGATCAAGTTCACTGGGGTGGCAATTGGAGCAATGGTTGCCGCCGGCTTTTTCTACCTTAGTGTTCCACTGCTCTACACGCTACTGCCTGCACAGTTGCTCAACTTGAAACTCGTGATTGCCGGTCACCTCGTTTACTTTCACGATGTTCTCCGCCTGATCCCAGCACTAATCGGATTCCTAATTGGAGCCGGAATCGCCTCCAAAGCTTTGGGTTGGCTTCTAAACAAAGTATATATCGTCACGATAGACAGGCGACGCTAACAAACTGCAGCAAGCACCACATACAGTGCACCCGACCTCAAACAAACAATCAGCTCGGGGGCTGAATCTATACGCAGTTATGCCACTCTAGATATCGTTCAAATTGCTGGACAACAACCTGTTGCCTACCTTCTGCGTCAACCGCCTCCGCTGCTTCCGCCTCCGGACGCAACGAACCGGTTTCCGTTGCCGGCGTAGGTACGATGTTTCGAATACCTACTGATTTGTCCAGCCGCCACCTCAGCGTAATACTTAAGCGTCGGATCTTTGCCGTAAGAAATCACCCATCCGTAATTGTCCAACGCTCGCGTGACTTGTGAAAGTTGCTGACAGCAACGTCCCATGTAATAGTGAACCTTTTCGTTGCACATTCCGTTACGGTCTAACTTGTCAAATTGTGCAAGTGCTCCGCCGAAGTTGCGGTCGTTGAATGCTTTCAAAGCAGTATTTATAGTCGGTTTTGTGACTGCTGATGCCGGCGTCCCTGCTGATGTTGGCGACTTTCTTGACGTCGGCTCTGGCTCTACTTGAACCGGGAGCTTTTCTGGTACCGGAATGACTATAGGGGGCGGTGCCGGAGGCATCGGCAGCAGTCCCGATCCTGATGCTGGATCGCTCAGTTCGGCAGGCCCGACCGCTGCTGAAGGCGCCGGACGCTGTACTGATTCATCAGCTGACGCCACACCACATAAGTATATAGAAATTGCTGCGAACATCGCCAGAATCTTCATAGCCGCCGCCTTTTTCAAATGGCCACCTAGTTCGTTATGCCCAGAAGTCAACCGAACTAGTCCGTGCTGTTGCTACTGCCCTATGCTGCACCGCTATACTCAGTAGGCGGGCGAAAAGCAGGCACTAGCAGGCAAGACAACCATGATCACTAAAAGTAAGAGTTTGGCGCTGATGCGAACGCTGTTGGCAGCAGGTTTTTTGTTCGCCGGCGTCATGCATTTTGTGAAGCCGGAGCCGTTTTTAGAAATTGTCCCTGGTTGGTTGCCAGAGCATTTGCTGCTCGTTTATGTCAGTGGCATAGCAGAGATAGCCGGCGCCATCGGTCTGCTATTCGACAAGACGCGCAGGCTGGCCAGTTTGGGACTGATACTGCTTTTGGTGGCAGTTTTTCCGGCAAACATTAACATGGCGATGAACGCTGCCAAGTTCCCAGGAATTCCAGAAACGGTTCTATGGCTCAGATTGCCGGTCCAGTTTCTGCTGATGTTCCTAGTTTGGTTGACGCGCAATCCAGATCAACAACCAGCAAAGTAACCGTGCCCACAAGCTAACTTGCAGACACGATTAAGAGAACACGGCTTGCGGACTCGGTTTACTTGCCGCTCACTTTTGTTGCGGCCTTCCACGGTTTTTCCAGGCGGTTAACGTCATCACGAACAGCAAATGCAGCAGACGCAATAGCCAAATTGTCATAGGTCGGACCGGCAGTCAGTCCTTCCAACGTGGCGAAATGTTTATTGAGGTCCTTAACGATGGCGTTCATTTCCGTCCACTGCGCCTGCGCATTCGGATTGCTTGCGCTCGGTGTAGCATCAACGTCGGTGTTTAGCACCTCGACCCAGCGCTTGAGATTGGCCATGTCCGAATCGAGCCAACTTTTACGTGGTGTTTCCAAAGGTCCCAACTGGGATTGCCTTTTGGACCACAACGCGGCATTTTTATCAATTTGACGGTTACTGGGTTGGAAGAACACCGCATCGTCGATGTCGGCAACCGCTTTGCGTTGTCCAACATCGTTTATCACGTCGGCTGTAGCTTTGCTGACCCGTGTAGCAGCATTCTTCAAGTTCTTAAGAGCTACTACCCAACTTTCGCTGGTGGAAGTTACCGCCGAGGATGCTACTGCCGCTGCAGTCTTAGCTTGCACTTGAACGATGCAGACATTGAACACACAAAGACCACTTATCATCGCCGCCGAAAGTGCCACAATTGCGGATCCCTTGCCAATTCTGCTTGTCATGCGTCTGCTCCTCGAGTGATTACTAGGCACATTATATCCACGTTGATAATTCAAGGCATAGGAAAAACTAAGCTTCGCTAGACAGTTTGTCCTTTAGAATTCATGTTTTTGTCGACTTAGCGAACTGAATAGCGAACTGACATGGTGACTTGAATGCGTGCAATTCTGGAGTTTATTCGCCACAATCGATATGCAGGGCTGCTTGCCAGTTTGATTCTCCTGGCATTGATTGGACCAGAGGCTCAGACTTTTTCCGGCGCGCGCATCGCCTCAGCAGTAATTCTCTCATTGATCCTTCTGTCATCAGCTGTCGCCGTCAGTTCAACTAAGCGAGACCGGAACATAGCGCTAACATCGGCAATCCTAGCTGCATCCTTGTGGTTCATCTACAACATTGGTGGCGAACACACTTTTGCCCTAAACATAGCTATCCCGCTGGTCAATTTTATCTTCGTAGCTGTCATGGCCGGGATACTGCTAAAGGATGTGTTCAACGGAGACGTCACGGCAAACAAGCTCTGCGGTGCTTTATGCGGGTACTTGCTGATTGGCACAGCCTTCGCATTACTCTATGTGACGGCCTTGATCGCCGATCCCCATTGTTTTCGTTTCGTATTGAGCAATGGTGCCGGAGTCACTGACGCCTCGACCATCGGCAGGGCCGAGCGCTTTTCCATATTGCTTTATCACAGCTTCTTAACTCTCTCGACATGCGGATACGGTGACATCGCACCACTTTCCGGTCCGGTGCGCTCGCTCTGTTGGATTGAAGCCATTTTCGGACAATCTTACCTGGCAATCTTGGTTGCGCGGCTAGTCGGACTGCACATCGTCGCCACAGCAGATAGTTCTCAAAAGCCTGCGTAGCAGTGCGACAAAGCCGGCGCGGCATGGCTGCTTTACAATGAAGCTATCGGCTAGGGCGAATTTCGTTCCACGACAGTTGCCGGTTCGAGCGCTATATGCTGGGCCGGATTCCGAAATTTCAAAAACGAAACCACAAATGCAGCACCGTAAAGCGCCACTGCCACCAGATACAGTGCCCCATATCCGAGATACATAGCACCGTATTCCAGAAAGCCACCGAGCATGGCGCCGATCAAGTTAGCAGCCATGGCTGACTGTATGGATTTGGCGCGCACAATTAGAGTAGAGAACACGATACCTGAGAATGCAATTGGAACAGTCAAAATAGCTATTGATGCCAGCTTGCCTTCGAATGTTGCTTGGAAGCCACCGCCGAGCGCAACAAAATAACCAGCCAGCAACGTCCCCAATAAAAGCATATACGGTACCGTTGGCTGAGTTATCTTGATCTTTGACACGATAACATTCGCGCAGAACGCCATCAACATTATCGCCGTCAGAACCACGCCGGTTACGACCCATGTGCTGCCAAAGTTCAAACTCAATTCAGTAATTGCTTTCGCTTCGACGAGCATGAAGCTGGCGCCCATAAAGAAGAAGTCCAGCAGATGCCACCACTTCTCTTCGGTGCGGGTTTGCAACGCCGTTGCGGCTGAATCCGGCGACAGGGTTCGGTAGAGCAAAACGGTCAGGCCGACAAGCAGTGCCACCATGGGCAGATATGACAGCGGCCACGTGCGCACCGGCATATAGAAAAACGGCCAATCATCAGTTGCAACGTCAACATGTCCTTGCACCTTCGCAAGCTCATCTGCAAAATTGCGGAAGCCTTTGTCAAACAAGGCTTGAGGAACGGTCGTGAGAGTGCCTTCCTTGTTTTGAACAAACGTGAATGAGAGGTCGTACCGCCCGTTCAACATAATGGGTGGATGACCGTCAAAAGCCTCCGTCATCATCTTGTACACTTTCTTGATCATTCGAGGAGACGGCATCGAAAAAGACAGGCTAAGAACGCCGCCATCTTTGAGGTGAGATCTCGCTTCTTTAAATGACTGCAACGTATAGACGTAAGAATCTATTCGCACGCTTGATGCGTGGCTCGAAATCGTGTGAGAATCAAGCAATCCGAAAACTACCATGTCGTACTGCTTCTTAGAACGGCGCAGATAAGCTCGAGCATCATCGTTTACGCACGTGACACGCGGGTCGTCGTACGGCTTTTCCGGATGGTACGCCTTGCCAAATGCCAGTATGCAAGGATCAATTTCAATTGCATCAACATGCTGAGCGCCATTGCGCAGCGCAGCAGCCAAGTCATTGCCCATACCAGATCCGAAAACGACAACATCGCCGGCGTTGGAGCCTTTCATCGAGTACGGCAAGTTGTAATAATTGGCGGACAATTGCAGAAGCGGCCAACGTGCTGCGCTAGCTGGGGACAGGTCCAGAGCGCGCTGGTAATACAAACCGGCTGCACGCAGCTCACTCCATCCGTTAAAACCGGGTCCGCGCTCCAGCAACTGATATGGCGAGTACACACGTTCGAAACCGAAGGTGACCGGCCAGCACAGCACGGTCACACCGAATAGAAGAGCGGACATTCCGCACACCAGTGCCCGCCTATTGTGTGCCGTGAACAGGACGATGCCGGCGAAACTTAATCCGAACCAAACCGCCGGTGGCGTCCGCAATGCGCTTAAACCCATCATCAACAGAATACCAATCAAACTGCCGAGCAGATTTGCCCCGTATGCCGAAAGAGTGTTCGTTTTATCCATCAACCTGCCACACAACTGGCCAACCGGCACGAATGCCACCATCGTTAGGGACAGAGCAACGGTGAGGAAATAGTAAATGGCGACGTATTCGGCCATCGATATATCCGATGACATACCAACGTTAGATTGCTCACCCACCGGCATGGCCACCAAACTTCGCAGCCACGGCTCAGGAGCACCGTACCGAAGTGCAGAAAATGCCAATTGTTGGAGGGCGATTAGCGGGACGCATAGAAAAAGCGGTAGACGCGATTTACCTGCCAGCGCGTAACCACAACCCAGACCGGCGAAGCAAGCAAGCAATCCGAAGTTTCGGTAGAAAGCAAAGAATTCGAAAACAGTGCCTTGCCACCGAATGACCGCCAATTCGAGCATTAAACTCAGGGCGGCAGCAGCGACTATAACGAGCAAGGTGCGTGCCGGTGGCAGTCCGTCGAGCCAGCGCACTTCTGCCTCGAATTCCGCATCAGCAATTGCTACAAACCGGGCTTGCCATTTTGCCGTGGCTTTGAATGTCAGCAGTCCGAACACGACAAACAAAATCATCGTGGTTGCCAAAAGAATTGGGTTAAGTAAGCCAGTTAGCCACTCAGAACAAACCAGAACAATTGGAAGCAAAAGTACGATTCCAATGATCGTCGCTCTTATCCACGTCAAGTATTTATCTGTCATAACACCTTACTCCATCGCAAGATTATGCCCAGCTTGCATTGACGCAAGCAAAACTAAGTCCCAAGACGGCTAATGTCACCAATTTGATTACGTTTGTTAACAACAGCAATTGGGAATGGTATTTGCCAGTTGTTTCGGGGAAGACTATAGTAGAAGAAAACCCGGGTAAGGGAAAAGCCACATGGACCTACATTTAACAACCAGCCAAATCGATGCGAGTGTAGCCCTGCTTGCCTATCAGCTTTACAAAGAAGGTAAATGCAAGGAAGCTATCCCGGTTTTGTTAGACATTCTGGACGTTGAACCGAAGAATTGGCACGCACGCCTTTTCCTTGGCGCCTGTTACACAAAGACAGACCAACCTGGTGCCGCCCAACGATGCTTCCGATTCGTCTATGAAGGCGTTGAGGATTCGGTGCTCAAACAGAAAGCCTGTTTTGCGCTTCAAGCGGTAACTGCTGACATGCAGAACAAAACCTTGGAGATCCCGCCTGAATTCGGAGGCGTGGCTGACCGTTTAAAGACCACCGCCAGCAGGATTGATTCCATCATTGAGTGACCTGGTCTATTCCAGGCAGAACTGTTAGCGCGGCACCGATTCAGTCGGTGCCGTTTTGCTAAGCAGAATCAGGAAGTAAACTTGGCCAGGTCGTGGATTCCCATAGCCGTTTCAATCTCATCGACCTTTCCGAGAATAGCGCTGAGATCGCCGTTGTTTTTCATCTTGCTTTCGAGGTTCTTGACCTTCTCAGACAGCTCACCGTACTCTGTGGCAGATAACATGGTCCGAAGCTTGGGATAAAGAACCGTATCTTCCCGCAAAGCATGCGGTCGGAACATGCGCACGTACGAATTTGCCAACCTGGCAACTTGTGCGCGCCCGGTCTCCGTCTTGTCCGCCCGCATCGCGGCCAAATCTTGTATATCTTGGGTTATATCACGGCCAGCTTTGTGTTGCGAAACGAGCGTAGAGACCAATTCTGGCAGCTGATTGGCGCGATTCAAGACTGGAAAAATCATCAATTCTTCGACCCGCTCGTGCTGCCCTTGAATATGATTTATGAGTATCTCAGTGGCTCCTGCAATAGATGTCATCGCTTCACCGGGTTTGTCCAGCAGCAGCTTGCGAGCGCCTTCTTCATAAATCAACAGCAATCGACCCAAAACGCCATGTTCTTGCATCAAATCTTCGACAGCCTGCACGCCCGGCGCACTGGTTGGGAAGGCAATAACCGGTGAATTTACGGCAGCCATAGAAAGAGACGAGGCGAATACAAAGAGGAATTTCCTTCTGTCCAGAGAATCACCTTTCACAACCATGCCTCAACGCGCTAAACGACAGGATCTCTTCACTGAGAATAGCGCAAAAGCGTCAGGCCCGCTTTATCTAAGGGTCCTTAGACTTCGCCGTCTTCTAAAGAATCGCCGTGACCCGAGCGACCCTTGTAGAAAAGATAACGCTCAGCATGTTGTTCGGCCAGCGCCTCGTCACCCAATGCTCGATAACTCTTTGCTAGATGTTGGTGCACAACGGGCAACTCGTCCGCGAATTGCAGCAGTTTCCGACCTTCCGAAGCTGCTTTGGCGAACCCTCCGCTGTAGAACAGTTTCATCACCTTTTCGACGTGGCTTTCCAAATGCCGTTCGAAAACTGATTCGGGTCGATCGGTCAACCTCCGAAGTTCGCGCAATTCGACCTGCGCCGATATTCCCTGGGTCCGCCTTGGGTGGCGATATGCCAGCCACGCCCGCGTAGCCCGAAGATCGAGCACCATATTGACCGCGCCGGAGGATTCATAAATTCCTTGGCAAACAAAAAACGGAAGTGCCAAACCGTTTGCCGATTCGGCGAAAAGACTCAGAGCCTCATTCGATGAGGACATCATGGCATCGTAGTCTTTAATGTGTTCGAAGGCGCTGGCGCGCAAGTCGTGTATAAGGAAGGCCAACTCTGGTGAAAGAACGTCGTCCTGCCCTAAAATTTCATCCGTGCGAACAATGACCAGGGCGGCACCACCATTTTCAACACGACTGTAAAGACGCCTGAGTTCAGATTCCAAATCACCTGAAAGCGCCTCGTCAATATCCCCGCTGTTAAACTCGCCGACTGTTTGACTTGTTTGAAGCGGTGAAATCTCTGTCAGCTCAGTTTTCCGCGACCGCCTGCTCAATCGTTCTTTCAACAGATTGATCTCTTTAGTCCATTCCTCAAAGGAATCACTGTCATGCCAAGCCGCTTGCAGAGCCGACTGTTCTTGCATCTTGTCGAGCAACTTCAGCGCGCTGATAGCAAGCGCGTCGCCAGCAGTTCCGCCCTGTTGAACCAACCAATCACTTAGCTCTTCTGGGAAATCATCAGCGACCATTCCTCGTGAAGCTGCCACCACTTCCGACGCAACGACAAAGCGCGTGCACAGATCTAGGTCGAACATGGATGAATCTTGGAAGTTCACGATGAAACCGAAAACATCGAGCAAACTACCGGTCCGTATCTCGGCCAGGTAATCTAGAGCTTCGTCATTAGCAAATCCGCCCGCTGCCCACGCACCCATTGAAGTCCCCACCCTATATCATCTGATAGATTATAGTCAAAGATGCGACCTGGCATCGCAAACACACCACGTCCGAACAATTTGACTCAACACAGAAGGTCTGAACAAATCATGCCGCCGTGTCGCATAGTTGAACTTCACCCACCCAACGAACATTGGGCAAAAATGGCCCAAGAATACGGCGAACTGTTCGGAAAACTTCTTGGTCCTAACCTGGTCCGTGTCCATCACATCGGGTCGACGGCAATTCCTGGAATTCGGGCCAAACCGACAATAGATCTGATTCCGGAAGTCGTAAGCCTGGAGCAACTTGATGCGCTCGAAGCGGCAATTGTTGAGAATGGTTTTGAATGGTGGGGCGAGTACGGATTGCCCGGAAGGCGCTTCTGTCCCTTGAATGATTCCGAAACAGATCGCCGACTAGCAAACATTCACTGCTATCAAACCGGCTCATCAGAAATTACCCGGCACGTGGCGTTTCGTGACTACTTATCGTCTGATCGGGAATTGGCGTTGCAGTATGAGGCGGAAAAAATTCGTTGCCAATCCCTACATCCAAACGATACATACGCCTATTCTGACGCCAAGAATGACTGGATCAAGTCCACTGAAAAAGCGGCGCTCAAGTGGTTCGACAAAAAGCTGTAGGGGCGCGGGCGCACAACGTGCGCTCCCCACGATAGGCCGCCAAGATGGCGGCGCGGCAGGGTTCTGACGCTTAATTGGCGTGAGGTAATAGCAGGGTAACTGAAAGCGGAAGGTGATCGGACCCGTAACCAGGGCCGACCTCGCGCTTGCTGACGATGAAGTCCTTGGAGATCAAACAGTGGTCGATCGGGATGAGCGCCAGTACGTCTGCCGGCCAGGTAGGCGAAATGCCGAGTCCCAGCGACGAGTCACGCATAGCGGCCTTCTCCAGAAAATCTCGCATGTATGGAGACCAAGCCGAACAGTTCAAGTCACCAACCAAGATCGCTGGTTTTGTTCGACTTGTTGCCTCAGTAATCTCGTCTGCCCACTGTCGATACTCGTCGTTTCTCCATTTTAGATATTCACCGGGAATGAACGGATGCGCAGCAAGCAGCAACACCTCCCGCTTCCCTATCATTACCGTCGCCAAAATGCGCGGGCGTTCCTTCGGCCCAGAGTAGCGAAGTTGAGAAAATGCGAACGGCTGTTTGCTGAACAGGGCAATGCCACCACATTTGGTGGTCAATACACTGTGGGGATAGTTTGGCAGCGCCTTAATAAGCTTGTTTCTCAATTCACGATCCAACTCAGAAACAGCAATCACATCGGCATCGGACTTTACGGCAAGTGCAACTGCTGGGTCATAATTCTTCTTCCAGCCAACCTTTGCATTTATGTGGAAAATTTTGAAGCTTGCGCAGTCGGATGATGCTGTACGGAAGTCCGGGACATAATATGGTGCAACCATTACTGCCGATCCGATTAATGAAAGGCCAGCCGTAACTATCGCCATACGCGACCTGGCAATTAAACCCAACAGCAGCAACAGAACGGACACTGGTGGATACAAATGCATGAGGTGAGTGGTTATCTCAGCCAGCCAGTGAATCTTGCCAAAGAACAAAGCGGCCAAGACTATCGCGCCCAAAAGGAGACAGCAGAAGTTAAGGACAATTATCGCGACGACAATTGCCAGCCTGATGAACTTTGGTTGGCTGATGCGCGGGCCTAGATTCATAGGACTACAGCTCTTGGTCCGTCCAGGTTCATGTTCTGCGCCGATGCAGCGACTAGACGACAGAACAGTTTAGCAGGAGCCCGTTAGCGATTAAGCTTCAATTATATGAATGTTGTTTGCAGAAAGGTTGTTGGCGAGCACATGGAGTATTCCGGCTTCCGCAAGTCCACTGCTATCGACCGATAGTACAGAATCGCAATCGAACCTCATTATCTTTGGGAGAGTTGCATCGATTAAGAATTGCATATCTACGCCAAGTTCCAGTTCGACAATGACTTCGCCTTCAATATTGATTGCATGTTTTTTTGCGTATCCGCGCAGAAGCTCTCTTTTGCGCGGAAGTGCAAACACAGAGTTTGCATCCAATGTTTCCGGCGATGCTGGGTCCAAAGGCCGCAGCAATTTGCGACTATCGCAAAGGAGAAGCAGCACCGCATGTTCTGCCTTCCCAACTATGTCCATCGAAACACTATGCATGTCAATTCACCTATCTTCGAGGGCTTTCCCAGCGCCGAATCGCCGGCGAAATCTCGTAACCACGCGTTTGCTGGGTGCGATGCAGATCTTCGAGTGTAACCCAACCGTCATTCTTCTCTCCGTGTTGATTATCCAAAAGTACCCAGCATTGCTGATTTTCCATTTTCACATCGTGAATAGTCTGAACGTGAGTTCCTCCCATTGTGGGTACGCCCATAGGTAACTTGCTGTTCGCTTTCGCCTGAATCAGCCGGTCCGCTGTCGGCAGGTCATACTTCCAAGTGCGACCATTGTCGTAAGATTTCGGCTGTACGACATAAGGCATCTTGTAGCCTAACATCATTTCCGAGGAAGCCAGAACATTGTCTTGGGCAAATCCTGGACCACCCTCGTCATCATTCTTTTTCGGTCTTCCTTGCAAGTCTACTAAGCGGTCCTCTCCGATTTTGCGCTGACTATTATTGGGACCTGGTTGCCAGGTAATTTTGCCCATGATGTAGCGTGTGTCTTTCACAACACTTCCGTTAGATATCACACGGTCCAACTCAAACATGCCGTTGATCAAAGTCATTTGTACGATCTGGCTGGCAAAGTTTCTCTTCTCGACATTGGGTTTGTCCAAATCGTAACTACTCTCGTCTTCCCCCGGCAACAACGCGGCTCGAGGAGGAGTAACCACTTTGCCATCATTGGTTCTGTATTTCCCGCTGAGGGCAATTTCTTTGCACATCCTGGCATATTCATCGGGGTGCCGCGCCGCGGCGTAGACTTCCACCGTAGCAACGTTGCACGTCGGATGGTAGCCCTGGTCGATTTCCATCGGGCGGGCAATGTTGTGCATTGCCGTTTCAACAAGCTGTTTTAGCTGGGAGCTATTGTACAGAGGACTTTTATCGGCAGTGAGGATCTCGCGCAGGTGGTCCATAGTTTTGGCCATCTGCTCTGGCTTGAGACCATATTTGCCGGCATTCTTTTCGAAGTCGTTGAGGTACGACTCGAATCGCGGGGTGTTTACGCCCTTCTCTTGAGCAACGCGAACCAGCTCCTCACGTGCTTCCTGGACTGTTTCTGAGTTCGATAGTAAGTCACCGCGAGCAACATCACGAGCGAATGCTGTGCGCTCCTTCCCGTCATCACCCTTATATTTGTAGTCTCCATCTCCAGTGGGAGGATCCGAAACTACACGAACACGCGGCTTGGCACCAGACGTGTTGACGAAGTTGTCCGTATTGCCATCCCTTGTCCATAGCTTGGTCATTTGCTTATCTTTCGAGATCAGCGTGTCGGTAATGGATTTAAGCTTGTCGCCTTCATAGTTAAATTTGCGGTTGGAACCATTCTCAAAGTCAACTTTGATTGGACGATTTCGATCGTCAAACTCAACCCTGGCAAAGTCTCTGGTTTGGCGAACACGGTTACCACTTTCTAGTTTGTAATCAATGGAACCATCCGGAGATAGCCGGAGATCTTTCCGTACTTCTGTCTTGCCATTGCTTTGCCATTCGTCAGAACCGGCAGCACGGCTTGATGTTCTCGTTCCAAGTTTTGTTCGATCGGTAATTGAAGTCAGCTCACTGCCAGTGTATTCCAAGGTCCGGGAATCGCCGTTTAACTGGGTTACAACCTTCAGCCGATCATTTAGGTCATAACGACGTGTGACACCTTGGTTCACAACGTCTCTGCCCCCATCTCGGTACTTCACGTTGGAAGTTCCGTCGACATCTTGGTAGCGAAGATTACCATCGCGACCCATTTCCATGCCCATTCTCTGCTTGGGTGGAAAATCATCGGAGAACCATCTGCCGGCTCCATCCTTTTTCCAATCGGTGTCTATAGGCTTACCATCTACTATCTTGGTTTCGGTCAGCTTGTCGAGACGATTGCCTTTCAAATTGGCTATGTACTTGGTGCCATCAGCATGAGTGGTTTCCACTTGCGAAGGCCAGATGCCGTTCTGGTTACGCTGAGTCCTTTCAGCTTCACTGAGCCGACCGCTTGCTCCTGAATGCGTCAGCTTGTCGGCGCTTTCCCCATGGCTGTATACGCCGTTTGCACTCACAGAACGGACCCCGGACCAGTTTCCAATCAACTGGCCGTTTTCGTAAATCGAATAAGAATTTGATTCCATGCCATCAATTTTGTATGGCTTACCTTCGCTGGTTACTTGACCTATGTACTTGTAGGTTGTTTTATCATTGATAATTTCGCTAGTTACGCGGCTCGGGTTGGCGGTATCTTCGTATTTGAATGCACGCTTGTTTTTCCCGTCGGCAGATATCATCTCAGTCACGCGGCCTTGGGCATCACGCTTATAGGTGCCGTCATCCAGAGTTACCTTTCTATCGTCCACAGCAGTGACGGTAGCTTTCGGGGTAACTCTTTCAGGCCTCGGTAAATCCCGTTCCGGCGGCGCAATATCTTTTGGCTGGAGTTTGAGCAGAGCCTGTTCCCGCGCTTGAACTTGGGCCGCAGTCAGATCGCGTGCTTCGGCGCCACGGTAGTGCGGGACAGCTTCAGAGGCACCCTTCATGGCCAACAAACCGCTATCGGAAATACTTACGTTTCCCGGGTACGTCCCGATCGGCTGCGGACGCCCGTCAGCATCTTTCTTAGTGATGGCAAACGACTCTGGACCAGTTCTTGTAAATTCAGTATTTCCATTGATGGTAAAACTAGTTACCGACTTCGGGTTAGCTGAGTCATTGAATTTAAAGTCCCGGGTAACAGTGCCATCAGTAGATACAGTCTTTGAAACTCGTCCTTTTTCATCTCTGTGGTACGTGCCATCAGCAAGAGTAAATTGACTGCGATCAGCTGCTCGCTCAATCGACGGCGGGCGCGAATCAGCCTTGTCGCCCTTACTGTCCGTGATTTGGACGCCAGGAAAATCTTTCGGAATACCCCTGGATGGATTATGCGTATCAGCAGCCGATGGTTTCTCGTCAGGTTTCTTCTCTTCAGTCCTCACCGGCTCGGGAGTAACAACCGGACGACCACTCAGTTCCGAAGCTTCTTTTCGCAATTGCTCTTGAATGAACGCGTCAAATTTCTTTGCCGGATCTTCGGCATCTTTGGACTTCGGCACATCGCCGGTTTCGGCCATACGAAACTCCCGACTGCTGCGGGGATCAGTCTGAAACGGGTAACCTAGTAAATTGCAAACCTTTCATCGCCTATCGGCAATTAAAGCCTGTGTAGCCTATCTTAATGAGAGTTGGCTAATTTGTGACTGTCATCGAATGCAGTTTAAGCGGTAGAGCTGTGCAATTGACCACTGAGAAGCTACTATTTCAGCTGCGCTCTCGTTTTTTCATCTGGCAACCCGTGCCTGCGCTGCGTATTGGGAATTTCAAGCCAGAAGCGGCTACCCTGTCCTTCTGATGACTCAACCCCTATCCGCCCATTATGTAGCGCCACGATTCGGCTGCAGATCCACAAACCCAAGCCGACACCACCTGCGCTGGTGCCCGTGCTGAATCTCTGAAACAGTTTTGCTCGCGCTGCCTCACTAATTCCTGGACCATGGTCGCGTACAGAGAACGTGACATGCTCGTCGTTTGCGTGCGCCGATACTTCCACGGTCGATTCGGAAGGTGAAAACTTTATCGCGTTCGATACCAAGTTAACCAGGACCTGGATGATTCGCTCACCGTCGCAGAAAACCTCCAGCGTCTCCCCACCTGAAGCTGTCAGCGTTATGTGCTTTTCCTCAGCCAAACCGCCAAGCGAGTCTAAAGACCGCATAAGCAGTGGCTCCACAGATTGTCGAACCATTTCGAGCTTGATATTGCCGGATTCCATTCTTTCAATTTCAAGAAAATCATCACAGAGAAGCTTTAGCCTGCTGGTTTCAGACTGAATGCGCTTTACAGAACGCTCTACTTTCGGCTGCAAACCCGAGCTGTGAAGTTCAAGAAGGTTTGATACCATAAGATTTATTGAGGTTAGTGGTCCGCGCAAATCATGGGCAACAGTCTGCAGCACGGCGGCCTTTTCTTGCTCTGCTTGCCATCGCAGCTCGGCCAGACTCCGAAACTTGCTATCAATCTCGGCAATCTCATCGCTACCACCAATCGCAGCCAGATCCTTTCGCCCTTCGAAGAAGCAGTCGATGTTTTTCATCAGCGTGGATAATCGCCGAAGCGTCAAGGCACCAAATATGGTGCCGAGGACCAGCGACAATATCACGTCGGCGAAAATACCGAATGATATTAAAAAGCGCAGGTCCTGCCGTTTTTTTGCAGCCTCTGGTTGCGCGTCGCTCACCTCCGGCCCATAAATCGCTTGAATCCGCCGAGACGCTTTTGACACCTGATGTTCAGTTATTGTCAGCTCAACTAACAACTCCTCTTCCTTCACGACATTGGCAAACGTTGGGCGACCACCCCCGGACGAGTATGCCTTCATAGAATCTGTCATCAAATCAAAATAGTGGCGTATGGAATCAACGTACTGAGTAACTGCCTCTGATCCTTTCGGGTCTTCAGCAGATAACTGCAACAGCTCATCTATTTGTTGACTGCTAGCAGCATAGACTTTTTCGTATGCCTTCAAGGCAGGCTCTCGAATGCTAACGCGGAGAATCCCAAATATCATCACCGTTTCCGCCACCGCGTTCTTAAGGCTGTCAGACCTTGCAAGAATTTGCTTGGCTTTGTTCTCGCGGCTAATGGTGCGATCGAGATCAGTAACAGTGCTTAGCAAACTGTATGTGAGGCATATCTGGACTGCAAGTGGAACAGCGATAAGCGCGTATCCCTGAAATTTTAGTTTCATGAGACAGACACCTATTGACTGCCATGACGGCGGATGAATGGTTCTAGGGAATCTCTGTTTGCGGGCTCAAGAGAATGAATATGCGAAGAGAGTTTGGCAAAGAATGGCTTATCATCGAGACTGATACCAGATTCAAGGATTTGCTGCGCCACGTGGTGACGAGTCCATTTTACATTCAAACGCCTGGACAAATCCATCGAGCGATTTAGGAGTGCATATCCGGCCTCCTTTTGGCCAAGCGCCACCTTTGAGATGCCGAGACCGCAGAGCAGTTCGACCTGTTCTATGGTAACCTCGGCTCTCTTTAACTCAAGCTCAAATGCCTCATCGTTAGCCTTCACTGCATCGAGCACTTCTTTGAACATCTTGGCGCGAACAAGAGCTTCCACAAGTTGCATCGCGGCCCTGTTGTGCTCTAAAGACATCTCAGAATCCAGCTCTTGGTTCAACGCTACTGCGATCTTCGCCGACCGTACAGCACCGGCCGCATCATTAGTTCTTAGGCACCATTCAGCAACGGCGCGATTGATTTGATAGGAGACAATTTTATCTTGCCAGATGTTAGGCGAAAGGATCTTGGCGGCACCATTGGCTTGTGCGATAGCCTCCGGAAGATATCCCTGTGCCACAAGCATCCGACATTTCTTTAGGCTTATACGAGCTTGATCGGAGGCCGGTGCAGTTATTTTGGTTGCCGAAATACTCTGATCAATGAGCAGCATTGCTTTACTGGTATCACCTTTAAACTCAGCTCGGCTGGCATCCCGAGATAGTTTCTCCCATTCCCTATCCACTGGGAATGCAAAACATTCGCTTGGCGTGAAAAATTGCGCTAACAGGCAAACAAGAAGGCCAAGCAACCATGAGACTGGACGTCCACTTTTGATTGTGCCGCATTCGCCTATGTCCGATATCATTGTAATTTTTCAGGAACGCTGAGCCTATAGCCGTAGCCCTTGGCTGATTCAATTAAGCTGGGACTACCATCTTTATCGATTCTTTTTCGCAATCTGTTGACGCATGTTCGAAGGGCCTGATTAGATGCATCGGAATCACAATCCCATACATGGTCCAGAATTTTCTCGGAAGGTACAAACGTGTTGGCGTGGCGCATCAGGAATTCCAAAAGACTGTATTCCTTCGGCAATAGTCGCATCGTTTTACCTTCCAATGTCAGGCTCATAGACGCTCTATCAAGAGTAAGTGTCCCCTGAGAGTCTTTGTCAGCGAAGTAGGGCGCCGACCGACGAAGTAGGGCACGAACCCGGGCCCCGAATTCACGCATTTCAAACGGCTTGGTTATGTAATCATCAGCGCCGGAATCAAGACCGCATTCTTTATCAGCAGTTTCCTTCTTGCCTGTTAGAAGAAGAATCGGCGCACGTCCCCCGTGAGCACGATACCTGCTGCAAACATCAACGCCGCTGACTCCGGGCATCTGCCAGTCAAGTATGGCTAGATCGTAGCCAAAGTCCTGCAAACGAGCCAGGGCGTCAGTCCCATCAAAGCAGACCTCCACTACGAAGTTTTGGCTCTCCAGCCAATCTTGCAGCTCTTCGGCTATATTCCTGTCGTCATCGGCAACCAAAATCTTGGCCATTCTGGACTCCTCTTGATGTGACTTACCACGGTGGCACGGCGGTGAACCACGCCACTAGCTATGTCCAACTGCGTTAGAAGCTCAGGGCGGTCTGTGCCCCGATGCTCCCGCATCACACCCCTCTAAATTGCGTCAGCAACGATTATGTAACGCACCCCGGGTTACTTTGCTGATGTGACCGAGTCGTCAATCAGCTTTGCCAAGGGTTTTCATCCCATGCGAAATTCAAAGCAGTTTCTGGAGTAAATGCAGTCATGAATGAAAGAATTGAAATGAATTATGGTGCCGAACGCGGTGAACCAGTTGACCAGTGTGCCGGGCTGAACCTTTTGAGTATTTCCGAATCGGTAGCAGCGCGCCTTCTTAAAGCGGTTCCAGATCGTGAAGAAAGTGGACAGAGCGCGGACAAGAAAGACAGCAAGCAGGGGAACAAAAATGAGTTTGGCAACTCTTCAAAAGATTACTTGGGTATCGACAGAGCAGAAGCAGCAGCGCTCATCGCGGCGGCCATGGAAGAGAGGATCAAGAATGAGATCACCCGCTTTGAAAAGTACCTAGAGGCAACACCACCGAAATCAGATAAAGCGCTAATCAACGATATCGGCAAGGCGCTGATAACTGGCGACTTGACGTTACTGCAGCGAGACCTGGCGAAGACCACTGACACTAAGCAGCTAGAGGACTCCGCTGCCTATTTAAGCAAAGCATTCAGTTTGCCAATACAGCCCGTATCGGGTCAAGGACTCCAATTCCTCCTGGTAGAGCGTCGGCCACCGAGATTCGGTAAAGCTACGGAGGCACCAACGAGCCACCATCGAATCAACGTCTACTCCGATCGGGTGCATCTGGAAGCCGGTAATGAAATTCGCTCCGAGAAAATGATTGGAGGGACAATGTGGACTGGGTACCATCAGGTAAAACAAGCCAATTCCGCCACGATGTCCGAACTTCAGCAAGCCGTGCTCTATCCAGGGTTATTCCGCAATACACCCACAATCATCGATACTGAATTCGAAAAACATTCAAGTAACAGGAATCAGGCATCACAGGAGGCTGCTCGGCGTTTGGGAGAAGCCTATTTGAAAGACGCAGCGGAAGACGTTCCAATCACCAGGCAGTCGGTAAACGAAAGGGTCGAACGCTTTCAAGATCGCCTGAAATCATCTCCGCCGCCCTCGAGTATGATGCTGATAAAGGATATGGGAAAGGCACTCATCACCGGCGACTCAGTGTGGTTGCAGCGATCTCTCCATGGCGTTACAGACCAGAAGCAGCTTGAGGTCATCGCCGACTATCTGAGCGAAGCATTCGCCATGCCCGTGAGGGCCGTGCCCGGTGAAGGACTGCAATTCAACCTCGGGAGGCAAGTGTCCAGACCTGCTCCTAATGACCTCCCGATTCCGGGCTTACAGCCTCTCGATGCCAGCTTTCCGCGTCGGATTATGCGCGATATCACGATCTATCAGGACCGGATTCTGGTGGATGACATGTATTTCGCACAGCATAACGTTGCTGATTCCAGGACACCACTCATGTCACAATCCAGGGTTAAGTACTCCGATTTCGCAGCGATGTGCGAGCTTCAACAAGCTGTATTCAATGAGCGCAAACGCAAGAGATAGAACAACTTCACGAAGTTCAATCAAAGGGGAAAGGAGAGCGCTCAGTATGGACGTTCTCTTTTACCGCACCTGACCACCACTCCTCCTTGAAATTCAAACTGCACTTTCGGCGCTGGAACAATTATGTAACGCACGCTCGAATATTGTTCTTTCGTAGACCACACAAATTCGAAATTCTCCAGCTCGCAAGTACCTTGCCAGTGCACCAATAGGCACAAGCTCGAGGAGTTTCTATAGGAGAGATTATGCCCAAAGATACGCAGGACATAGTGAAGCCTCACGAAGGTGATCACAATCAAGGTGCAAAGCAATCCACAAACGATAACTGGAACCTTCTTGCAATTGTCGCACCCGGAATTTCAGCATCGGCGGTCGTAGCAGGCGGAGTCTGCCTAGAAAACAAGAGCGACCGCGCCATCTCACCGACGCATCTATTGTTTCCGGCACTTATCGGAATGGATATATCCAAAAACATTGCCAAAGACCCGGCCGTTCGAGCAGGTTTCAATGATTTATTGAAAATGCAATCACGTGGCAACGAAACTGGTATCAAAGCTGGAATGGACATCCTCGAAGGAATCGGCGATGCGCATAAACAGCGAGGTAATGCGGTAGACGGCGCGATGAGCGAACTGAGAAAGCTCGATGACGGAAAACCACTTGGACCGGCAAAACTAGACCCAATACTTGCGGCCGCACTGAAACTACGCAATGGTGAGCTTACGGCAGAAAGGAAACTCCTTGAAGGAGGCATGAAAGCAGATAAACGAGTCTGGGACAGCGGGAAAGAAACCATTTTGGACGCTGTAAGGCTTCAACAGACTGTCGATCGCAAAAAGGTTGACCTGGCTGCTGACGCCATGAAGCTAAAACAGAATGTCGATGGCAAGACAGTAGACCTGGTTGTTGACGCTGTGAAGATGAAACAAGATGTCGATCGCAAGACAGTTGATTTGGCCGTTGACGCTGTGAAGCTGAAACAAGATGTCGATCGCAAGACAGTTGATCTGGTTGTTGACGTATTTAAACTAAAACAGGATGCCGATCGCAGGACCGTGGATCTGGCCGTTGAAACTGCCAAATCTGCCAAAGAGACAGCCGGTCACCATTCCACAGCCATGGCGGGTGACGTTGAAAGGGTCGCAAAAAACACTGCGCAACAAGCAAAACCACTCATTGAAACTGGTTGGCAGTTATTCAAAAAGGCCAATCCCGTAATTGGGTTGCTTGGAAAGATAAAAGACGCAGCGGAGAAGTAACCCGATCCATCAAACCGTTGAGCCAACGTAGGGAGCCGATCCGATGGATCGGCTCTCTCACGCTGCAAGCCTGTCCAGAAATTCTACCTACCAGGAGCCGCCGGACGCGTGAGCAGGGCATCACGATTCGCGCGGGACAGATCCGCAAGCAACTGGTGCGCTACTCGTTCAGTCAGAACGTGTTGGCAAATTTGTTGTTCATCGCCATCCATCGTGACCGTCTTATTCAGTGAAAGACTTGCAAACCAAACTGGTAAGCGCTGAGCAGAACGAAGGGATTCGTCAGATCTCGCGATGACGGCTTTGCAACCAGTTCGGTTAAGGCTCACTCTTAGTTCGTCCACTGCACGTTGCGCAGACTGTTCCGCAGGCACCACTTGAAGACCATGCTTGCCTAATAGTGATTCAATTCCTTCCCGGAGTTCATCTGTGGCACTACCGCCACCACTAATTTCTAGCGACAGAGTCCGCATTCCCTTTAGCCCGGACCAAGGCTTTTCCGTAGCCCAGGGTGCGTTTGTCGTGGCCGAATTGACCGTGCTCGACCCAGTTCTAAGACAACACAAGGGGCCGGAATGGGCACTGTTTACCAAGCCACCAATAATGAAACTAAATAGCGCAACCGAGAAAGTCCGGATAAGGGTAATCGGCTTAGTCGGGCGCATCAGCAACGAAGCCTTAGACCAACGACAACCAGGATTTGATTTCCTCATCACGCGAAAACCCCCATAGAAACTTCCGCTCTCGGCACTTCAACTTTGACATGATTTTGGCAGCACACTACTAAGGTCAAGTTAACGGTTTCTGCCAGCCGGAAATCAAGTGCTGCTGCTAAATTTGCCTCCTTCTACATTGGAAATTCTCCATCGTTCTATCGGAACAATTATGTAACGCACCGTGGAATATTGTGTTTCTCCTGAGGCGCGGCAACGAAGCCGCGACAAGCAGAACAGGTGAAGAAATGATGGCTACTAATCAAAACTATGAACTGACTGACACTGGCAACTTCCTTGCTTTTAATGTGCATGACACTTTCGGCGAAGATCAAAGATCTAGGAAGACAGTGCTAAGAAAACTGGTATCGAAGGATCTGTTCCTCCGCAACAACCCTGGAACCACACCAACTCTGCGCAATCTGTACCGGATCGAAAGAAGCTCAGGCCAACCAGAGCAGTGGATGTTAATGGCTGTCGATGCCCTTAACGGCACAATGCTGCTAATGAAAATAAATGGTGCGCAGTAACGCACGGCTTCCCTCCAGACTGTTTGGCCGATACGCGGTCACGAACCAGCAATTCAACCATCAACGACAGCCCATTTCATTAGGCGCTGGAACAGTTATGTAACGCACGCTCAAATACTCCGCTATGGCAATGCGACCCCCCGAGGATGACAGACATGGTCAATTCCACAACGATGCTTCCATCTTTCGAAATCGTCGACTCCAACCCCTCACCCCCAACTTCAACGATTCCCAAATCACCAGAAGCGCCAGCACATTGGCGGAAAAAACTTGAAGTCCGCCTGTCCGGCCGGGGCGGACTTCAATATGTGACGGGTCTTACCAATCATTTAAAGAACGTATTCTCCAAAAATGCCGAACAGCCGGACCAGACTCTTCAAAGAGCAATGCGTGATTCCGTCCTGAAACAAGCAGGATGGGGTCCGCTGAGCGATTTATTAGCCTGCCAGTAGGGCAGATACCTGAAGTGCGCCGAACTACTGATTGAGTGACCAGCATTAAAGCACCACCTATGCAATAGCAATGTCCGGGGTCGATGACACCCATATCCAGGAAAAGGCAAATGGAAGATAAGTCCGCTGACAAAGAGTTGCCAGAGAAAGAACTCAATCACAGCAGTCGGCAACTTTGCGATTTTCTGGATGAAGTGCGAACTCGTCTTGGCGAAGGCGCGACTCGACTGAATGGTGGAATTCCCGGAGAGATGACTTTCTATGACATCGATGGGCACCGGCTAGACAATCTGATTGGCGGCGAAGGCCCGGTGATAGCCTTGAAGTCAACTGCCACTGGGTTTCATCTGGAGGCATTTACTTCCGATCAAAACGCTCGCGATCGCCGCTCGACAGGAACGCTCGACGTAATCTATCAACGAACAAACCTGGAAGTAACAGAAGTACAAAGGCTTCGGTCGACCAGTTCAGCACCGGATGTTGAAGTTCGCACCACTGTCAAGGCCGCAGAGGACCTGGTAATAATAGACATATCTACCTTCGGAGGACGGCAGGTAGCCAAGTTTCAGCATGGCATGCCCTCATTCCTCGAACTCAAGACTGATTACAACGGCAGCACCGCCAACGCCGCAGGTCGTTTACTACAATTTTCGTTCGACAAGCAAGGACATATTGCAAGCGTCAAGCTGGATGGGAAGGATCTTAAAGGGCCAGAAGCGGAAAAATTCATTCGAGCTGGAGAGGAAACTCTGCGAAACATCTCGAAGGAAAATGGATTCTCCCTTGGTTTAGCCCAGACATTCGACGCCCCGGTCGACACCAGTGCCAAAACCGGGACCATCTTGGAACAAGAACAGTGGACGCCCGTAGAAAAACCGTCACAAGAAGCCGCACAGGCCTTTAGCAACATGCTCACACGCCTGATGCAAGAGCGCACCACCAACAAAGGCCGCAGTGCTGAGTCGCAAAGTGCAAAACCCACGGTAAGCGACGCCACTCCAGTAGCAAAGGCAAACGCTATGGATGGACCGAGGCAAAGTACCGATATTGTTCGGCAGAACGGTGAGAAGGTGCACGTTGAACGCGTATCGGACGGCACCATCATGTTGATTGGCACCTCCAACGGTATCGTCTGGGATCGAGCAACGGATGGTTCCTATGCGCTGCGTGGCTCGAACCCACCTTTCAGAACTATCGGAACGCCCTTCGTCAAACCCAACGGCGACTTTGGCTTTACAGAAAAGCAAGGACGATCGCTAGAACAAATAGCCGACGCCACGCTAGTGCAGATGACTGGTAAAACGATGCGCCTCAAAGATGACGGTTCATCGCAAGTTATAGGAGCCGACGGGAAGGTACAAGCAACAGAAGATGCTCTAGGCGGGGTTCGGTCCATCGAGCGCATTGGCAATCCACCGAAGGTAGCGTCCGCCACCATCGGCGCTCGCACGTTCAACCGCATGGAAGGCAACCACTGGAAATCTAAAGACGGCAAGGAAGTCTGTGGCGAGTTCGACATCGATTCCGACGGAAACTTTTCCTTTGCCAATGCCGACAATAAGCTAGAGACCATCAATCGCACCGATGGCACGATGGTGCTGCGCAGTATGGAAGCGCATCGTGGAGTGCTCCGGACTGAGACAAAGGATGGACAGGCAACTGACTATTTCCGCGCGGCCGATGGCAAACTAATCGGCATGAAGTTGCCAGACGGCTCAACTTACACGCGAGTTCCTGATTCTCCGGATAAGCCGCAGCCGGAACGGTGGGCCAAAGATGGCACCATAGCAGTTAACAAAGAATCTCGTTCCGTCGATGCCGATGGAACGTTGCGCATCAAGCCAGACGGAGCAGCGGAGAAAGTCACAACCGCCGACGGTTGGGAGCGAAGGACTAACGCACAGGGGCGTCAGATACTCACAAAAGAGTTGACGGACAAGTCCAGCGTGACAAAGAGCTTGCAAGGCCAAATACTAGAAGCTCGCGACTCCAAAGGTGTTGTGCGCAGCTTCAGTTACGACCATCTCGGCCAGCTAAACCGCATAAGCTATGGCACGGAAACGCCCTGGGTTATTGGAGCAAATGGTAAGACCTGGACGAAGGAGGGGAGCAATCCTGCTCAATCGTTCGATGGAAAAATCGACGTGACCGCCGAGGGTCACGTCGTCGAATCTCGACTAGAAAATGCTATGGTCCGTCAGATTGTCAGAAAAAATGACGCCTCCACCATCGAACTGGTAAATGGACAGGTTGTGAACATCACTCGCGCCAACGGTCCAACCCCCTCAGGCTTGGCAATTCTAGGATATGACGCTACCGGCAAACCGAACAAGGTCGCTTACGCGAACTCGAACGGCGAGTACATTGCCACCACCAATGGAACGGACTGGCAGAAATACTCGGCTGACGGAAAAGCTATCGCCGGCGAGAAGTCGCTTCGGCGCACAATTGCAGTTACCAACGACGGCACCGTCACCACAACCGACCTGAACAACAAACGAATTTCCCATAAGAGAACTGACGGCAGCAGTACCTTGACTGACCTTGAAGGGCGCAAGCAAGGCGAAATGAGAGTGTGCAGAGGAGCCTTGTTCTACCGTTATGATGAAACGACCAAGCAGCTGCTGGGCACCGCTGAGTACAGAGATGGCACAAAAGTGGAGCAAGACCTCGAGGGGCAGGTCACCTCAGTAGAAGGTGACAAAGTCAATCGCAAGTTCCAATACAACAACCAGAATCAGGTTGTCGGGTTCGAAGAAGACGGACGCTCTTACAAGCTGAAGGACGGTACACAAGATGTCTACATCAACACTGCCGATCCCAACAAACCCATAGTCGCATTGCTGTCCGTCGGGGAAGGCGGGATAATGCAGGCGATCGCTCGCGATGGTTCTCAGACCTTCCACAATAACGACGGAACAACCGTGACGCAGCGGCGCGACGGTGCCTTCATGATGCGCGATGAACAAGGTCGCATGGTTGAAACGCTGGATATCAATGGATTTCGCATGCGGTATGAATACGGGCTGCCTTCTGACGTGCTCCAACGCGGCGGTGGATTAAAACGAGTCCAATTCGGTGACGAACCAGGAGCTAGAGTCTGGACGACCGACAATGGATTTAACTGGACTGACAACAATAAGATTCCGCACCACACATTCTTTAGTGTCGATCAAGAAACAGGGGCCTTACGAGACTTCACCACCACCGGTGACATATCGTACAGGGGACTTAACGGCAAAGAGCACAAAGAGCATCGAGACGTACAAAGTCCTATCGATGTTATTGCCAAAGAGCGCACTTGGGACACCTACAAGAGTACTGAAGAGCGTGTTATTGCTGAGCAGTTGAAAGACAGGACTGCCGAAGAAATCTTTGTCATGGGCCACCGCTACGACTCCAATGACCAGGACCGTTTGCGCCGGGAATTGGTTGAAGAAGTGGGTGGGGCAGACTTCTTTCGTGGAGTGCACGTCGACGGATTGTTCAAACGACGGGACAGAGAAACCGATTACCGTGCGATTCAATTAATGGTTAACCGGTCGGAGCAACAAGAGTATTGGTGGAGTCGCGATCGCAGTATGGACGACATTCGCCGAGAGGATCACGAAATCCTCGGCAGTGCCACGGAGAAGGATCGAATTGGTATCGATACGTCGTTACGAGCGATGTACCAGATGAGCTTGGCTGATCACGTAAGCAATGGTAAAAACACGCATGGCGACATGCAGGGTGATGAATTCTATCGCAAGTCGATGGAACTCTACGCGCTAAAGGGGCGCGATATTCGCACGTCTCAAGAGCAGTCTCAGATAATGGATCTGGGACTTCGATCCAAAAATCCGCTAGACAATTTCATGATCGCGTCCGGCGAAAATATCGCAACCGACGCTCATCGCGCCGAATTCAATAGATCCGGTGGCAAGTCCAGAATTCGCGCTGCCTTCACCGAGACCGGAACCGATCTTGCTGGTGACAAGTACGACATAGTCGATGATTTCGCTGTTCGCCAGGCTAACGACTACCTGGACCGAGGCAAGCTGAAGCCGGCAACAGCAATTCTGAAAGCGACCGGCACATTCAGCAACGAAGACGAGGTGATCAATCACACCCTGCAAAAAATGTCGAAAGCAGACCAGAACCTCTATCACGACGGTGAAGCCCTCGCCCGCGAAGGTAAGCCACGGGAGCAAATGACAGACGGGCAGCAAGAAGCAACCGATTTCTACAACGAGATGCAAGCGGCTTTGAAGGGACTGCACTGGTTCAAAAACGAGCGCAAGACTTTTGGTTACGATGCCCAAATAGGACGCCAGGACAATGATGGCATCGACCTCACAGCAAAGTTAGTTGAGATAGGTGGCCACTGGTTCAACGATCACCAAGAGAATCTTGGTGGCATTGAAAACATGTCGCGAGCAAGTTTTGATCGATTGATGGAGGAAGCGCGCCATGACACTTATATCACACGCGACGGTCAGAATTTCCGTTCGGAGTTCCAAGCGAAATTACACTATGGCATGGTCAAGAACCTCGGTTCCGGCGACTATGTCGGCAAAGCCAAGGCAATGATCGACGGTAAGATCGGCCGCGCACTGGACATTGCTCGGGCTGCAGATACGGATTCGGCCAAGTTGCATGAGTTGGTTCCTGCGCTACGGAACATTCCGGAAGGCGAGTTCCGCGATCTGGTTGCCGGTTTTCATTTACGGGCCAAACTCGAAAAGGGTCACACCTCCGATGGATTGCACGCGGACCAGAAGAGGCAACTCGAAGCTTACAGTAAGAACGAGACGTTCCGTCAATTTATGGAAGGTCGAGCAGTCGCCCGTGAACTTGAGAAAATGCAGGCCGAAAGTCCATCGAAAACCCGCGAGATGCGTGAGCAATTCATCCGGGACCTTGGCAAACAGGGAGTTATAGCATACGAAACCTATCGCACAGATCTGTTTGGCGCTTCACAGGAAGTGCGTCGCTCACTGTGGGAGACTCTCAATCACAACACTGGCACCTTCAGTAAAGACCGTTCAAAAATGTGGGACGCCGTTAAGAATATGAGTCCCGAAGACCGGCAAAACTATCGCCACAACGCGAAGATTGGAGGCAAATCTGATGGGTATCAGCAGATTGTCTCAAAGTATCTCGACGAAACTTTCGGCGCGGCAAATCCGGCGCGCACAGCCATTAATCGCGTTCTAGCGGACATTGCCGCAGACAAGGAGAATCTGCCAAAGTCACCGGCGATAACGATCGTCGACGAATTGAATATCAAAACCGGCTTAAAATCTGGCAGTCGCAAGGACTCTGTGTGCATGGTGCAAGATGCGCTGCGCAATGATCCTGGATTGCGTAAGCGCCTGGAATCGGATCAAGCCTTCAAACAAAGCTTCATCGAAGCAGCTACTGCGGCAGTAACCTATGTTCCCGCCAAGGGTTCAGCCACGGACATCGACCGCGATAAATCGACGGACTATGAAAAATTCATCTCAGGACTGATCGATAGTACCCGGGGCGGTCTCTCTCCCGATGCACTGAAAGAGTTGAACATCATCTTCGTCGCCGGTGGAAAAGATGGTGGCACTAGTCTTCGCCCAGATTTAGACGTAAAAGGCTACTTCAAAGATGGAGTATTGGATACTACCCCCGAGGCGCTAGCCCGACTAAAAGGAAACGCGGCAGAGCGCAATGCTCTTCTCTCCAATATTGCTGACCCAAAGTTGCAGCAGCTCGCCAGTTCCATCCTCGCTGAAGGCAAAGTGACGCCGGAAGCTCAATTGCGTGCATTTGTTCTCGATGCTGGGGTCACCAAAGAGCAAGCGCGGCAAATTCTTGCCAGTATGGGCGGCGACGTCCCTGCCAGAACGCAACTTGCAGACGCTTACCAGCGCAAATTCCAAAGCGGGGGAAGTGACACCGGCAATTTGCGCAGCGATATTCTCGGAAAACTGGACAAAGCGGACCGGCACGAATTCGTGCGACTCACCCGCATCGATGAATGGTCGGCAGACCTGACAATAGTCCAGGCCGCAGATGCTGTCTCTCGTGCCAATACCGGCTGGGTAACGTCTTTAGCTCGGGGCTACAATATCAGCCACGAAGAAGCACTACGCGGATTTTTGCAAGAGCGCTACCTGGCTCAAACTACGCTCGATCGCGGCGACCTTACGCCGGCAGAGTTACGGCAACAATGGGCAGCCGTCAATACAGCAACAAAATCCTTCCACATGACCAAGGAGTCGACATCCGAAACTATCATCAACGGCGTGATCATGGCCGGTGCAATCGTGGCGGCACCGTTTACCGGTGGCACAAGCCTGGCAGCGTTGGTTGCCACAAGCGGAGTGATAGTGACCGGCGGCGTCGTTGGTGCCGGGCTCAAATACGGACTTATGGGCGACACGCACCGTGGCAGACAGCAGTTGCTGACTGACTTCGTCAAATACTCAATCCTAACCGCTGTAAACTTCGCCGATCCATTACACTTCGGTGCGACAATGCAGCTCGGCAAAACAGCTGCAATGCAGCTCGGCGAAATGGCCGCAACCAAAGCTGCTACAAAAGCACTCAGCGACGCAACGTTCACCGGACTCTCTATCGAAGCACGCAAAGCGATCACGGAAGCAACAATGACTGTGTATTGCAATGGCATGTCGCACGGTGCTGGGGTCACCGACCAGGCCCTCCAATCGATGGTGGCCCAACTGGCGAAGAGAAATCAGCTGGGCGGAATGTCAGTTGAAGCACAAACACAGTTGCTGGCGAAATTGATCAAAGCTGGTCCGGGGGCTATTGACGATGTCGCCCGATCCACCCTATCCCAGGTTTTGGCGACCGCCAGGGAAGTGGCAGTAAATCGCCTTAGCGCAACGGCGCTGGGAACTGCAACTAACGCTATTGGTATAGTTGGCTCAAGCATGGCTGTTGCTGCGCTGGAAGAGCGCCCCTACACCAGCGAAAACGGCAAGCAGGATGTGCTCATGGCCCTTGGCCTTGCTCTGCCTATAGTTACTGGAGTTCAACTATTTGGCGCTGGCGCAAGTCTCGCCAGACGCTTAAACAAATTAGACGCAGCGGTCGGCGCTCCTACAGGCAGTGTGTATAATTCCGGCAAGATTGCATCAGGCGAACCGGCGGTCGAGAGATTTGCCCACACCGGGGCAGCCACCAAGGAAGGTGCCGCCAGCCCGGTCGACGATCTGATTCTCCGCCGGCTCGAAGGCGATAAGACAGTCACCGATCAACAGATTCAGGACGCTCTTATTAATCAGGCACGGAATGAATTGCGTAGAATGGGATTAAGTGATGATGTTGCCGATGCCCTAGTTGATCGAAAGAATCTCGTGCTTGAACACCCTAGTGGCAATAACTTTGGCGGATACAGTCCGCGCACGGACGTACTCGGAGTAGCTGCTCTCCATCCGGAGGCTTTGGCCAGTAAAACGGTCACCCACGAAGTGCGCCACCGCAAGAATACCTTCGATCGAACCGCTTTGCAGATGGCAGATCCGAAAGGCTTCCGCGCTGCGATAGTCGACGATGTGGTGTCAAACGCTGGTCGAGGTGGCAAGCGGGTAGTTGAAATTCCAGAAAGGAAATTCTTAGGAGTGATTACAAGAGAACGCGAAATAAAACTGCAGGACCGCATGCTTGCAGGTACATCAGAAGCGCGGTTCATGCGCGATACGCTACGAAAATATCTGACTGAGCGTCCCAATGGTGAGCTGGGTTCCCCTGTCACTGATGCGCAGATGATCACGTGGATGAAGAAAAACAAAGTCGAGATGCCTAAGGGCAGCTCTGCCCGCAATCAGCAAATGCTCGACGAGATGATTGGCGAAGTAAACCATGCTAATTATGTAAAGCGAACATCAGTGATCGGTGACGCAGCCATAAAGGGCAATCCCGCTCTGGCACGAGCGCTTGAGGAGCAAGCAACCGTCCTGCGTAAAATGAGCGCAGATGGTCGCAAGACCATGATGCAACACTCAATGCGCAACCGCTCGCTTGACACCAATGCTCTGGCTGGTGATGTGTCCCGCGATTACTACAGATTCTCCACGGAAGAAATTCGTGCACGACGCAGCGAGCTATCAGCCAATCTACGTCAGGTTCACAGTGACATTACTGATCTGGTGCGCGGCGGCCCGCGGGAAACGAGGGATGTCTTGAAGACCACGGCTAGCGGTTCAGAAAGTCTCAGCATTAAGGCACTGCAAGAGCACATGCCGGAATTGCGCACGAAGGATCCAGCTCGTGCAGCGCTGATCGAGTCAAAACTACGCGAGATGGACGGCTATGCAAATCAAATTCGGTTCAACAATTCGATGGAAAATCTCAATCGCAACGCTCAGGATCTACGCGCATTTGGCGACCCGAATACAAAAGCACAGGCCGAAAATCGGGTTATACGCTACGAGACTCGCGATGGTAAACGGGTGCCCGGCAGCGAAGTCTATGACTCGCCTGCCGCAGCGCGCACTCGTCTGAACGAAGCCATCAGTGAAGTGATGGCCCGCACTCCCAATGAACATGCCGGAACCGTTGCCTATCATCTGTATGAGCGAGGATTGGCTAGTGGCGACGACCTAATGCGCATGTCCTCACCACGCATTGCAGGTGAGGTGGCAAACGGACTTATTCTGGCCAATCCTCAACAATTTACGCCGCATAAGCTAATCGCTCTGGCATCTGACGCACAGATGCACAGCGTTGCCTCCAAACTGCTAGAAGTTCAGGCGGTAACGATGACAGATCTGGTGGATGTTGTCCGCAGTCGCAACCTTGCTGCAATAAGTGCCGCAATCCTCGCCAACTCCAATCCGCCCGTAACTTTGGAAAATCTAGCGATAGCAATGCACGGAAAAGGACGCCTCACCGAGTTCGTATATTATGGTATCGATGGTGGTGCGTTCTCGCGCACCCAGGTTGAGGAGGCGATGGCGAAGCTGAGCGGCAGTCGGCACGCCACTGAAATAAAAGAGATACTGGACTGTCGCCCGGTCGGTAATGATCCGCCGCTGCGTACTGACTGGACCAGCAACGACATTGACGCAGCCCGGGCACAATGGATGCGCGCGCCAAAGGACCAGCCCGATGCTCCAAAACGTTTGAATCCAGACGAATTCCCGAAGCGGATGAAACCGGTAGAAACTGGAGCTGCGAAGACCGTGGAAATCGATGGACAGCAGTACCAACTCTATTATCTAAAAGGTTGGTACCACGGTAAGTTGGACGGCGGCCCTGAAGGCGCAGTAAAGGTTCATGTAACAACTGACGGACGCGCAGACCTCGGAAAAGTGCAAGAAGCGCTGCTCCCGGCGCTCAAAAATGACCCAGAATTGCAGTCGCTGGTGATTGCCTGGAAGACCATGGATCCACACGCAGGCCTGGGACTCAAGAGTGCAGAGCAGGTTTCCGGCAAAGGACAGGAGGCCAAAGCGTTCACCATCTATACGCGTTTACCGGAAGACGCCGCCAAGGTCCAGAAAATACTGGATCGATTGCTACACGAAAAGGGACTAGCACTTGATAGACCCATAGCGACAGGAAACGTAGATTCCATCGGTGGCGCATCAAACCGTGTGGGTATCGTTCGTGATTACTACGATGTCACTCAAATACACGGAATGCCACCGGCAGCCAAACTCGACCTAATCCTACAAGAGCACATACATGCGCGAATGGGGCTGAAGCCAGGTGACAGACTCACTCCTGAGCAACTGCGACAAGTTGAGACCGCTGCTGGAATAGAAAGCAGATCGCTGGAATACGACGCGCAAGGCAATCTGGCTCTTCTGGTCGGAGGCAGATCCAACGTAGCGCACAAGCAGGGTCGGCCGCAGATGTATCTGGATGAAAGCCGTGCGGTAAAAGAGCCAGGCAAGCTCACTGACAGACATGCTTACTATGCATTAACATCGAAGTTCCTTCCTGGCGGGAAGGACCCAGTAGATCTTGCGCTCGGTGCCGTTGCACACCCACCAGAGTTTGCTCCGCTTCATATTGATCGTGCTGCCCACATCACAGTTGAAGGACAAGCTGGAAAACCCGGCAAACCGATTAAGCAGGTAGAAAAGCTCAAAATTGCTGGAAGAGAAATTGAAGTCCAGCCCGGTGGTGCAGAGCAGTTGATTGGACGCAGCCATCAAACTATCCACAACAGTAGTCTCTCTCGGACTCATCTGACGATCGGAAGAACAGCTGATGGTCAATATTACATTCGCGACGAGGGCTCCACATATGGCACCTATATAAAAACACCAAACGAAGCACAGTGGCGTCAGGTGAAGGGCACATATCACCTGCGTGGCGACGAAAAGATCATGATGGGTGGCTATCACAATGCCGCTGCTGCGGACACTCTGTTGACGCACGGTCCTGGTGCTCGAGACGGTGTAGAAATTTCGTTGATGGACACGCCGGATAACACAGTTCCGAATTCCACACGGTCTCAGCCTCAACGACCGGCCGAGCGCTGATGCACGAGAATCCAGATCACAGAATGGACATCTTACAACTTGAGGCAACACCATTGGATAAATCTTCAGTGCCACACGGTAGGCCAATCGCCAATCGCGAACCGTTCGAGCTGACAAACGAATTGTACATTGGAATTTCTCTGATACCACCTGAGTGCCCTCTGCATCTGTTAGACATGTACGCTGTAGGGGGTAGCATCCAGATTGGAATCGACCATACAGACCAGGATCACTGGATGCGTCTTGAAGGTCTAGTGACCGGTGTCGACGGCACATACATTGCGCTTGCCTATGCACCGGACTGCTCGGAAAAATTGGAAAACGATCTGATCGTAGCCCTACGCCTGGCTGACAAGCAGCTTATGACGCTGACAGCAGAAGAGTTCGAATCCGTCCGATATGAATTGCACATTTCGGTGCAAAAACGGATGGCCTCAGATCGTGATTATGTAGAATCGATTCTCGGCACAGTCCGAGATTGGAAAGACTAAAAACGCGTCGCAAGCCTGATTCAGAAAGCTGACCGTTATTGAGACTGACCTGAAGGCCGAGCCAGTATTCACAACGATGCTGCGCGAATTCAAAACTACGGAGTTCTAATAATTTCGTTGTCACCAGTAAGTTTGCGCGCGGACACTTGCGACGGTGGAGTTCCAATCAAATGCAGATGATCTGTCAAATAGCTCACAACGGAACCTTGTATTTAGAATGTTGTAACCGCTCATCCATTTTTGTTCGTGCGCCGTTCATATCCTTCAGTTTTTCATTTTTACGACACTTTAGCTCAGCAATGTTTCGCTCAAAGGTTTGACAAAACGCCTGAAATCAATCCGACCAGACTTAAGTCCACCCCCGACGCTGGACAAGCTCAAGGATGCTGTCAAACCCCTCTGGGTCCAACGCCCCTTGCAGTTCGCGCAACCCATGCAGAGTGACGATTCCCTCGGTCATTGCATCGTACTCAGCACCACCATAGAGCAGCTTATCCTCACCGGGCTGCTCCGAATGGAGGTAATCCAAAAATGTCGGCGTCCGTAAAATCGGTGTGGCGTTATCTGCAGGCGCCACGCCTCCAGCTTCGGATGGTCGAGCAATCCAGAGGACAAAGACCAAGGCCGTCAGGCCGGTCACGCTGAGCTTCATACTGGCGGCGATTCGATTCACACACAGCCGTTATTCCACCTTTTCCACAAGGCTCAGCGCCATGGGCCACCATTTAACGCTCCACAGCCAAACAAATAACCCCACAGACGATTCTCGGGAGCTTTATCACAGCGTTTAGCGTCGCTTTTCTCACTTGCAGGAGGAACGATCATGAGATTTCTGAGTCCGAAACTCCACGGTTTTTTGGATTACGGCTACGTTGCAATTTTTGCCCTGGCACCATCGTTTTTGAATCTAGCCGGAACCGCCGCAATCCTTTGTTATGTAATAGCGGTTGCAGTATTCGCACTCGCGTTCATCACTCGCTACCCTTTAGGCGTCGTGAAGAAAATTCCGTTCACCGTGCACGGTGGCATCGAATTGTCCGCTGCGCTTGCCACAATGGTTTCACCATGGGCATTCGACTTCTCAGCAGCAGATGCAGCAAGAAATTTATTCGTAGTCATGGGCGGAGCATTAGCTCTGGTCTGGCTCGTCACCGATTACAAGGGAACCAAGACGTCAACTGCAGACATCGGGGCCCGGGAACGCGACAAGGTCGGAATCCGTTAACCGATTGGGTAGCAACATAGAATGTTGACCTACTTCCCAAACCGTCGGATGCGGCGCCCAGTTAATTGAAAAACAAAGGGGCTGTGATTGGACTCACCTCCTTTGTTTGCGCCGACGTTTTAGTTCTATGAATCGATTACTGTTCGCCTAATTCTGTTGCGACGCGTGAATGGTATCATGCATCCATTCACACTTGGGTGTCACTATGCGACGAATTGTTCCTCTACTGTTGTTACTGCCGATGCTCAGCGCCTGCATCTCGACAGACAAACCCTTGTCGGTTCGCAAGGACTCTGACGACCGAATCCTCGGGCACTGGCATTCAGATGATGAGCCAAATAAGCCGATGGAAATCGACGTGACACAGGCTGAAAAAGGCTGGTATAAGCTTGTTCAGACCGAATACAGTCAGGACGGACAAAAGAAAGTTCAAACATATCCGGTTGCCTTAACGCGCACCAAGAACGCCAATTACGCCAGCGTTGAAGTTCAAGAAGCACGTCCTGGAATCGCGAACGCCACTTCGCCTTCAGACTGTGAACCGCGATACACGATTTTTCGCTACGCTTTTAAAGACAAGACTATGACTGCTCAGAATTTGAACTACACAAAGCTTGAAGAAGAAGTAAAAGCTAAGCGGTTGAAAGGACAGGCATGGGCAACCACATGGGGCACCAATGCCAAGATCAGCGAGCCTTCCGCTAGCTTTCTACGTAAGATTGACGGTCCACACGGCGATGAATATTTTGATCGGATGATGATCTTTGAAAGGTGATTACGAACGTACTTTGGTTTCAGCTTTCGGAAGCTCGAACCAATACGTAGAACCCTGATTCAAGACACTTACAAAGCCGATCGCGCCGCTCGTCGAGGCACCACATTCGGCTGAGTCATTAAACGCTTGATCTCCAACTCTTGCTGAAACCGTTTGACTTGCGTCTTAGAAGTTTCAGGCAAGTGGACAATTTCACGTCCTACTCCCAGGGTTGGAACTTCACAAAAAAATCCGAAAAACAAAATGGTCAACCGATATCGGTTGACCAAATGAATAGGTACACCAATTGCCAGCAGGGCTTGATTTACACGTGCTGGCCCAAACCGAAGACACCCCCAGAACGGCCCATTTTTAATCGACCTTAAAACAGGTTTAGCTCCCCCAGAACGGAGGAGCTTTTTACCTTGAATCTTAAAACGTCGATAATAATTGCTACCGGCGCATCAAAGATGGTTCAAGCCAGATTTAGTACCGACCGCCGCCACCGCCGCCTTTGGGCTTCGGTTGTGAGATGCTGACCGATATGGCTCTGCCTTCAATTTCACGGCCATTAAGCCCGCGAATTGCAGCTTCTGCCTCGTCTTGCTTTGACATCTCGACGAAGGCGAAGCCCCGCTTTCTGCCTGTATCGCGATCAGTTGGCATGGAGCACGAGACCACAGTGCCAAACTGTGCAAATAAAGCTTCGAGTTCTTCTTCGGAGAGCCGATACGAAAGGTTTCCAACGAATAGCTTATTGTTCATGTGATTACTGATTACCGATTCAAAGTTCGCGAAATATTATCGCAGATATTTGATTTTGTTCCATCTGGTCCGAAATGTCATTTTACGATTTGAGCCTTTGCTGGATGTTATTTTTGGCGGACCCGCCCGTATACTGTTGCCATGATCACAGTTAACTTCAAAGTCGCATCAGCACTTCGTCTACGCACGATCGCTATCTGCTCGATAGTCACAAGTGGTGCGTTTAGCTATACCGCTATTGCAGCGAAAGCAGACGAACTTGATAATTTCCTCAAGGCGGAACAGCCTCGGGTAATAGTTTCGGCTCGCGTCAGAATTGCCTTTACGACACCTCTGGATTCTGGTGAGTGTCATGAAGGTGATCCGGTCGAAGCCGACTTGAAAGAGGATATCAAGCACCGAGAAGAAGTATTGATTCCAGCCGGTTCAAAGTTTCATGGACACATCAAGAGCTTTGAGGCAAGCCGGAAACTGGCCAGAAGTATGGTGACGAAGAACCAACGGTTTCGGCGCCATGCCTCCATTTCCATCGTGTTTGACGAACTTATCACACCACAGCAAGAACACTTTGAAATAACTGCTAAACCCGCACCACAAGTATCGATGTTCAATTACGACCGGAAAACACGACTTTTGCGCGTGGCGGCTGACGGAGCTGTGACAAAAACCGAGAATCTCGACCTCATGCAGCTTCCAGAAATTGACTTGGCTGTCTCGTCGTCTTTACTGGACCCGCGTCGGTTCGACGTAAGAATCCGGCACGGCGACGAGCTCAAAGTGGACGCCGATGTTCCGATAGATTCGCGCAGCGTGTCTTCCAAGGTGATGAAAAAGTAATTACTCGTCGTTTGTTTCCGCGAAATTGACGTCTACAAAGCCCAATGGCAGCAAAATCCGGTCGGTGTCCGGTTGGCGGCTCCACCCTGTGCGGCTACCTGCATTGGATTTAGTCCCGAAGTTCATATATTTGTAGTGCCAGTTCGGGTCGTAAGCCAACCGGTTCTCCTCGACGGCCTGTCCGAGGTAATTCCCCTTATCATCAATGAACGCATCCAGCTCTTCATCCCATCGTCCAAGATATTTTCCAACGGGTGAATAGATGTGCCCGTCGAAAACAACCGCGACATGCTCACCTCTGCTGTTGAACAAATGTTTTTCGACAAATGACTGATCTTCTGCGGAGGCTTTCTCTTCAGCTGCTGGTGCAGGGGCTACAGTTGGAGTTGGAGCTTTTGCCGGCGGCACAGATGCCGCTGGTGCGACTGCCGGTGCGACTGTGGCCGTCGCTGCCGTCCCCGTCGCTGGGGCCGGAGCTGCCAGCTGGAGAGCTTGCCGAATAATTTTCGCTTTGTCTTCTAGCTTAGCTGCGAGCATTTCGTTTCCCGCTTTTCGAGCCAGCTCAATAAAGGAGTCCAACCGCTCAAGCACGATCGGATGAGTTGTCCCATGTGTGGCCACGGCCTCTCGCAAAGCAAGTTCTGCAGCTTTCAGCTCCTCTGCAATGACTTCGGCACCCATGAATAATTACTCCCTTATTTGTAAGTCCAAGTTCTCACTATCTCTTGCTTTAGCGATCATGTTTTGAGCTTTTCGCTTCTGCTTTTGAAGTTCGTTGAAATGAACCCCTTCCGCGAGCGTCAATTCACTCAGCTGATTGTAGATCGATAGCGCTTCTTCCGGTTGCTCGTTTTCCAAATATAGATTCGCAAGCTGATAAAGCACATCGGGACTCGGCTTGCCGACCCTGCGTTTGTAATAATCACTTGCTTTCTTGATGTGCTTTATCGCTACCGCTGGTTCATGCGTCTGCCTGGACAATTTAGTGATGTCATATATTAAATGAATGAACAGCTTATCCGTTTCACCGGCGTTCATATAGTCATCCAAACCAGACAATGCCATCGGTATAGCCTTGTCATATTGCTTGCGCTTACCCAGGACGTAGGCAACGCGCCGTTTGGCACGCGCCAACAAACGCGAGTCCAGCAACTTATCTTCTTCATTGGCGGCTATGGCTTTC